>OBLU010004782.1_pt1 | contig 12184 bp, 10 predicted proteins | sample 1518681 | NCBI WGS metagenome assembly OBLU01 (sample SAMEA3539304, study PRJEB22396) | soil metagenome | biome: tundra; feature: field; material: soil | place: USA | collected 2010-05 | depth 0.15 m | reverse complement strand
ATCTGTCCCTTTCTGCTCTTAGAACGAACGTATGACAAATGGATGCCGGACCCGGGGAGAAAGTCGCACCGGACCGGCAAGTGGGCAATTTGTGTTGAGCTTTCTAGGCTTGCTTACTTCTGTCCTGCTTCCTGCGCCATCTGTTGGTGGAGCTTCGCAAGTTCGTCGCTCTTGACGGCGAGGTCGTTCAGCGACTTGACGAAGTACTCGCAGTGGCCCACGGTGCTGGCCCGGTTCTTATCGTTGGATACACTGGAGTTCGACTTGTAGGCCGCTATCATCGCTTCGTGCTCCTGTGCCGGGGCACGATAGTCCTGTGCGCTGGCCTTGTAGAAGCGGGCGATGCGCTCATGCTCGCCGGGAGTCTTGGCGGTGGCGATCAGGGTGGTGAGTTGCTGTTTGCTGAGCTGCTCGGGCTTGGGTTGCTGTGCGGGCGCTGCCTGTACGAAGGCGGCGACGGTGAGGGCGAGTGCGAGAGAAAGAATCGTAATTGTGCGCTTCATGGGAGTCTCCTTGTTGACTTCCTGGGTTCATGGCAATGCCGGCCACCTGGCCGGTCTAGGCCCAAGGGCTGCTTCAATTGCGGAAACGCAGGGAGAGTCTTAGATCCTGAAGACTTGGAAGAGTACGTATCTTGCGGGTCCGTGAGGATTCGGATTGTGAAATTGATGGAGCGGCAGTATTGATGTTGAGACAGCTGTGATCTGATCAATCGGGAGAGAGAGTGCGGCCCCATAGGCTTTCGATTTGGTCGGAGGCACGACTTGAGGAGTTGACACGGACGAAATCTGACAGCAATCACCGTCGTTACAGCCGGACGATGCGACCATCGTGGGCATCGCTGCACTGCAGCTGGCCCTCATCGTCTGCATTTCAGAAATCGTCATGCTGACGCAGCAAGCATCACCTGCGGCATTGTGAAGCCGCTGCCCACATGAGGGGTCTGCCAATGCAGGCTGGGCGGTGAGAATCACAGAAACTGCCAGAGCGACGAACTGGAGAAGCTTTTTCATAACATCGGCTGTGAGTATGGTGGAGTTTGCGGTCGCGATCTGTGATACACATCACCAGGCTATTCGGAGGCATGGTGTATATCGGTATACAGGTTGACAATGGGACGCTTATCCAAAGTCGTGCTGCTCGCGCTTCTGCTTGTGATCGCAGGAGTTCCGAGTACCGCGGCTTGTCTCTGTGCTCAGCCCCCAGTATCCGGCGCGCCTGCTTGCTGCGCTGCTCACCAGCAAGGTTCAACTGCGCGGTGCGGAATGGCTTCCAACCTGTCCGGAAATCGTTCTTGCTGCAAAGTCGCGCCCGTAGAGTGGACACCCGCCCTGCCAACCCCGATACCTGGTGGTTCGCATGACGGGGCTTATCAACTCCACGCGATCAGTGGCGAAATCCTTCCAATCCCGGTTTCGCTTCTCAGCAAGAATACTTGCTCCCCGCGATTGGCAAAGATGCTGCATTCGCCAGTTCACGCCCTTCTTTGCACATTCATGGTTTAGTCCCCTCCCTCGTCTAAAACCGCTCAGACCCACAGGTCTGCTGTGTGTATGTATTCAGACAAAGGGAGTATTCCATGAGAATTACAAGGATCTTCGGGATCCTGATGTTCTTGCCAGCGTTAGTCCTGCCCGCGCAAGAAGAAAAAGCGCCGCTGCAAATGGCGAGCTCTAGTATTCAGGCTGGTCAGAAGCCCGTCCCGCAGGTGCTATCGCTCGACGATATCATCCGCGAAGCATTGGAGAAGAGCCCAGAGGCTCAAAGCGCTCTGCACGCAATCAATGCGTTGCAACGCCGCGTCCCGCAGGTAAAGGCACTTCCCGATCCAATGGTCTCAGTGGGATGGGCGGGCAACCCCGCACCGTTCAGTGTGATGCAGGGCGACAATTCAAGCTACCGTGGTGTGACCATCTCGGAGCAATTCCCCTATCCGGGCAAGTTGAAGTTGCGCGGACAGATCGCCAGCAAAGAAGCAGAAGCGGCGCAAGCTGATTATGAGGCCATTCGGCGGAGAGTGACCACCGAAGTCAGATCGGCGTATTTCGACTATTTCTACTTCGACCGGGCCATCCAGACGACAGAACGGAACAAGGAACTTCTCGAAAAGCTATCGAAGATCGCGGAGGCACGTTACCGGGTTGGAAAGGCGATGCAGGCGGATGTGCTGCGATCCCAGGTCGAGATATCCCTGCTGATTGAGAAGCTCACTGTGCTTGAACAGCAGCAGGCGACGGCGCAGGCAAGGCTTAACGTATTCATGGTTCGCTCCCCGGAATCTCCTTTGCCTCCTGCCGTGGAAGTTGAACCCGCGATTATCCGGTACTCTCTCGACGAATTGTATACACTCGCCGCGGACAATGACACCGCTGTCCTACGGAACAAAACGATGGTGGAACGGGGCCAACTCGGAGTCGCCCTGGCGAAGCGCGAGTATCGGCCCGACATCGGCGTGAACTATATGTATCAGCAGCGATCGGCCCTGCAGGATATGAACGGCGTCACCTTCAGCGTGAACATTCCCATCTTCTACAAGAGCAAACAGCGTCAGGGCGTGGCCGCAGCTAGTGAAGACCTGATCAGCGCTGAGAAGATGCGCGACAGCCGCCTGAACGAAGTCCGTTTCGAATTGAAACAGGAATATCTTTCCGCCAAGGCGTCGGAACGTCTGCTGACTCTCTATTCCAAGGGTGTGGTCCCTCAATCGTCGCTCGCTCTCGAATCTTCGATGGCTTCATATCAAGTCGGTAACTCGGACTTCCTTTCATTGCTAGCCAATTTCACAACGCTGCTGGATTACGAGACTGACTATTACCGGCAACTGGCTGACTACCAGACTGCCGTGGCTCGGATTGAGGCTCTTACCGGCTCGGACGTCACTGCACCGCCCAGTCCCGCACCCCCAACGTCGGATTCTCAATCCGCGAAGGGAGGCAATTAGATGTCCCAGCATAAATCCAAAGATCAATGGTCGTTGCCGATTCACAATCCATGCATTCGTGGAGAAGTGGTGGCCATATCGGCCGGTGACACAAACAGCTTTCTTCCCAGGGCAAACAGGAGTATCGAGCTATGAACCACTCACCGAAGAAAATCGTCCTTGGCATTTTGATCGCATTAACGCTCGGGGTTGTCTACGCTGCCGCGACTCACAATTGGTTCGGCGAAGGCGGAAGCAGTGTCGCCGCATCGCAGAGCGCAAAGGGCGAGCGGAAGCCGATCTATTGGTATGACGCCATGAACCCGCAACACCATTACAACCAGCCTGGCAAGGCTCCTGACGGAATGGACCTTTTGCCGCAGTATGCAGAGCTGACGACGTCGCCTGCAGAGCAGCCAAGCAGTTCGCCGTCGTCAAAGGAACCAGCTTCAGGAGAACGCAAAGTCCTCTATTGGTTTGATCCGATGCATCCTGCCTACAAATCTGATAAGCCTGGTACGGCTCCCGACTGCGGCATGACTCTTGTTCCCAAGTATGCGGAAGACCAAACGATGGCCAAGATGCCGGCGGGAACTGTGACGATATCGCCCGAGAAACAGGTGCTTGCTGGAGTACGGACGGCAGTTGTCGAGCGCAAATCTCTGGTGCGCGACATTCGCACCAGCGCGCAGATTGTTGCCGACGAAACCCGGATTGCCCATGTCCACGTAAAGGTGGCGGGATTCATCGATAAGGTATACGTCGATTTTGTTGGTCAACTCGTCAAGAAGGGCGAGCCGTTGTTCACGCTCTACAGCCCGGACCTGGTTTCGACGCAGGAGGAGTATCTCATTGCGAAACGCGGGAACACAGTACTCGCGAATGCGCCCTTCCAAGAGATATCGCAGGGCTCGCAATCGCTTCTGCAATCCGCCCGGCAGCGCCTCAAGCTGTGGGATATCTCAGATGATCAGATCAAGGACCTCGATGCGACTGGCAAAGTCAGCAAGGATCTGACTTTCTACTCGCCGATCACAGGCTTCGTGACCGATCGAAAGGTGTTTCCTCAGACTTCAGTCACGCCAGACACAGAACTCTACACGGTCTCGGATCTGTCGACGGTGTGGGCCAACGCAGACATCTACGAGTACGAGGTTCCCTTCGTTCATCTTGGCCAAAGGGTTTCCTTAACTCTGAGCTACTACCCAGGAAAGACATACACGGGAAACATCTCCTACGTTTATCCAACCGTCGATCCGCAAACGCGAACGGTCAAGGTCCGGGTGCAGATTCCCAATCCAGGTTTTGTATTGAAGCCTCAGATGTTCGCAGATGCCCAGTTGCACGTGGACTACGGCACGAAGATCCTCGTGCCACAGGAAGCGGTTCTCAACTCGGGAACGGAGCAGCATGTCTTTGTAGTGCACGATGGAGGGGTTTTTGAGCCTCGAACTGTCACGATCGGACCTGTGGTAGACGGCAACGCTGTAATCCTTTCAGGGCTAAAGGCCGGCGAAACGATCGTCGTTTCCGGAAATTTCCTGATCGATTCTGAAAGCGGACTCAAGAACGCCATGAGCGGAATGGCGCATTGAGGAGGATGACTATGAACTTTCGACGTATCGCACTTACCGTCACTCTGTTGATCATCGTTGGCGCCAGTGTCTATGTCTGGTACAGAAATGTTGCTCATCCAGAACCGGTGACTTGCCGCTACTGCCTGCGTCCATTGCACGCAAACGTGAAGGTCATAGCGGAGATCGATGGCAAAAGAGCGGAAGTCTGTTGCCCGCGCTGTGCTATTACCGAAGCCAATCAGGAGCACAAGACGGTGCGCCTGATCACCGTGCATGACTACAGCACGGGCAAGGCAATGTCGCCTGAATCGGCATGGTACGTCGAGGGAAGCCGCGTCATGGCGTGCGAACACAATGGGATGCACATGGATGAGATGAAAGAGACGTCGGAAATGGCGTTCGACCGTTGCTCACCAGGGACCTTGACGTTCGCGACCAAGCAGGAGGCTGAAGACTTTACAGTGGCAAATGGCGGCACGGCTAACTCGTTTGGGCAACTGATGAGCGAGGCGAAATACCAATGATGAACAGGATCATTGATTTCAGCGACAAGAACAGGTTTCTAGTCTTCCTCTTCGTTGCGGTTGCCATTGTGCTTGGCTGGAACGCGATGAGGAACACGAAGCTCGACGCGATTCCCGATCTCTCGGATACCCAGGTGATTGTCTATGCCAAGTGGGACCGCAGTCCCGACATCATGGAAGACCAGGTCTCGTACCCGATTGCTTCTGCGTTGCTCGGACTCCCAAAGGTCAAGGACATCCGGGCCTTTTCTGACTTCGGCTTCTCATACATTTACATCATCTTCGACGAGGGCACAGACATTTACTGGGCCCGGTCCCGTACCCTCGAATACTTGAACTCCGTCACTCCAAAATTGCCAAAAGGTGTGAGCGTGGAGTTGGCGAAGGATGTGACCTCCGTTGGATGGGTATACCAGTATGCCCTCGTAGACACTACAGGAAAGTACAGCATTGACGAGTTGCGTTCCTATCAGGATTGGTACCTACGCTACGCGCTACAGACTGTGCCCGGCGTTGCAGAGGTCGCCCCCATTGGCGGCTTTGTCCGGCAGTATCAGGTGAATGTTGATCCCAACAAGCTGCTTGCCTACAAGATTCCCATCAATGTCGTCAGCGATGCGATACAGAAGTCTAACAACGATGTCGGCGGGCGACTGGTCGAATTCACGGGCCGCGAGTACATGGTGCGTGGCCGCGGATACATTCGCTCTCTTGATGACATCGGCAAGACCGTCATCATGTACAACTCTCAAACGGGAACTCCCGTTCTCGTCCGTGACGTGGCCACTGTTACGTTCGGCCCCGACATGCGCAGAGGCGTCGGAGAGTTGGATGGCAAGGGGGAAGTCGTCGGCGGCGTGGTAATTATGCGCTACGGAGAGAACGCGCAAAAGGTCATCGAGCGGACTAAGGAAAAACTGAACGACCTGAAGTCAACGCTCCCCCCCGGCATCCAACTTGTGACTACCTACGACCGGTCAGAGTTGATCGACCGGGCGGTTGATAACCTTCGACATACTTTGATTGAAGAACTGGTCATTGTAAGCATCGTGATCATGATCTTCTTGTGGGATTTGCGAAGTGCGATTGTTCCAATCATCACAATCCCCGTTACCGTGATTCTGGCCTTCATCCCGATGCAACTGATGGGAATGACCGCAAACATCATGTCGCTGGGTGGCCTTGCCGTCGCGATCGGCGCACTCGTGGACGCTTCCGTCGTCATGGTAGAGCAAACGCATAAGAAGCTCGAACACTGGGAGGCTGAAGGCCGGCCCGGTCCGTCTCATGCGGTGGTGATTGCCGCCGTGAAGGAGGTTGGAGGGCCCAGCTTCTTCGCACTGCTGGTTATCGCCGTTGGTTTCCTCCCGGTCTTCACCCTGGAAGGCCAGGAAGGACGTCTTTTTAAACCGCTCGCATTCACCAAGAACTTCTCCATGGCGATTGCAGCACTGCTGGCAATCACATTGGCCCCGGCTGCGATGCGCTTCCTCTTCTCCCGCATGGACGGCTTCACCTTCCGCCCCAAATGGCTCGCAAAGATCGTCAATGCGATCTTCGTGGGTAAGATCCACAGCGAGGAAAACCATCCGATCAGCAAGCCGATGATGAAGGTTTATCACCCAGTAGTCGAATTTGTCCTCGATCACAAATGGCTGACCATCGGGTTAGCTCTGCTGGTGATGGGGCTGAGTATTCCCGTCTATTTCAAGCTTGGGTCGGAATTCATGCCTCCGCTTGATGAAGGCACGCTTCTCTACATGCCATCTACTCTGCCAGGCATCTCCGTTACTGAGGCGGAGCGCGTGCTTGAAACCCAGGACAAGATCATCCGGGGATTCCCTGAAGTGGAACGCGTCTTCGGCAAGGCTGGCCGGGCAGAGAGTTCGACCGATCCCGCACCGTATTCCATGATGGAAACCACTATCGTGCTCAAGCCACAGGATCAATGGCCAAAGGTGGATCGATGGTATTCGAAATCATCGCCACAATGGGTCCGTCCACTACTTGGAAGATTCTGGCCGGATCATATCTCAACTCAGCAGCTCATCTACGGCCCGGGTGGATTGAATGAGGCTCTCCAGATACCTGGCATCTCCAATGCTTGGACGATGCCCATCAAGGCTCGTACCGACATGCTGACCACTGGCATTCGCACGCCGCTCGGTATCAAGGTGCTCGGTTCCGACCTCGGACAAATTCAACAGGTCGGAGAGCAGATCGAGATGGCGCTCAAAGATGTTCCCGGAACCACCAGCGTATTTGCAGAACGGACCAGTGGCGGATATTTCCTTGACTTCGATTTGAAGCGGGACGAGCTTGCCCGATACGGCTTAACGATCGATGACGCCGAGAGCGTTCTCATGTCCGCAGTTGGCGGCGATCAGGTTTCAACCACTGTCGAGGGACGTGAGCGGTACTCGGTCAACGTCAGATATCTGCGCGACTACCGCAACGACGTGGATGCGCTCCAGCGCGTGCTGGTGGCAACGCCATCCGGCGCCCAGATTCCTCTGGGGCAGATCGCGGACATTCGTATGAGAACCGGGCCGGGAATGATTCGTGACGAAAACGGCAGGCTCAGTGGCTATGTTTATGTCGATGTATCCGGGCGAGACATCGGTAGCTACGTGCGTGACGCAAAGAAGGCTGTGACTGACAAGGTTAAAGTGCCTGCTGGATACGAACTCGTGTGGAGCGGACAGTACGAGTTCATGGAGCGAGTTGCGCAGAGATTAAAGCTGGTGGTGCCCATCACGCTCTTCATCGTCTTCCTGTTGCTCTACTTCAATACCGGCTCGGCCATCAAAACCATGATCATTCTGCTGGCCGTACCCTTCTCAGCAATTGGTGCGATCTGGTTCCTTTACTTGCTCCACTACAACATGAGCATCGCTGTGTGGGTGGGGCTTATAGCGCTGCTCGGCGTCGATGCCGAAACAGCCGTCTTCATGTTGCTCTATCTCGACCTGGCCTACCACGAAGCGTTACAGACCGGTGGCATCCACTCGTGGGACGACTTGCGTGAAGCGATCGTTCATGGAGCCGTAAAGCGACTGCGGCCCAAGGTCATGACGGTTTCGTGCATGTTGTTCGGGCTGCTTCCCATCATGTGGTCGGAAGGCTCTGGGGCGGATGTCATGAAGCGCATTGCGGCGCCCATGCTTGGCGGAATTATTACGTCGTTCCTCATGGAGTTGGTTGTCTACCCCCCAATCTTCGCCATTTGGAAGTGGAACTGGGAAGTCAAACCGGCCATTAAATGGGAAGCCGCCCAGCCTGCGGAGGTCGTGCATGCCTAGGTGGATTATTTTCAGGGTGAATCAACTCTGCCGGATTGGTCTGATTGGAGTCTCCCTCTGGGTCGCGCCCCACTATCTCTGGAGCCAGAAGGCCTCTCCCTCGGAGTATGCGCCTTCGGGCCCAGATCGAACGTTCGCCGAATTCGACGACTCGTTAACCAAGGCTGCGGATACGCTTATCGTACCCGGAGTGCAGTACCCACTTCCTGTGATCCGCAAAGAAGATACCGAAAAGTCCCCAGTTACGAGCAATGCCAAGCAGGATGACTCGCGAACAGAGCTTGGGGTTGAGGGCGGCAAGAGCACGGTAGCAGTACGTGTAAATTTGCTACGACCCATGGTCGAACCGATTCTGAGAAATTACGGCGTCCCAGTTGAATTCGCAGCCGTAATTACTGTCGAGAGCGGAGGTCAGACCCTAGCGTTATCCCCTAAAGGTGCACGCGGTCCTTGGCAACTAATGCCCGATACTGCCCGCCGATACGGACTCCGAGTGGATGAGATTCGAGATGATCGCCTTGATATATTGAGGGCAACCGACGCCGCGGCTCGATATCTCCATGACCTCTATGCACAATTCGGTGATTGGAAGCTCGCGCTGGCTGCCTACAACACAGGAGAGATCATCGTCGGTTCCGCAATTCTGAGGGCCCACTCCAATGACTTCGATCAACTGGCAAACCTGCGAATGCTCCCGCTCGAAACACGAAACTATGTTCCTCGCGTCTTGGCTGCCGCCAGGTTCTTCGGGCCATTTCCGACTTTCGGAGACGATCGCAGTTCGGCCAGCGCGATCACTGTATTTGCCTTAAGTAGCCATTGAAGGTGGATGATATGAGCAATCATCAATTTCGTCATAAGCATGCCGGTGCATCCCACAAAGGCGATTGGTATGTATTTTGGCCAGCGTGGGCCATCTGTGCATTCCTTCTGCTGATCGCGATCTCCGCTGGCGTCTCGATGTATCGGGGGAACGACCGCAGAAAAGTGACATGCCAGTGATGGCGCTAGGAGAAGGACAGGATCTTCACCTGGACCCGAGCAAGTTGAGTACCCAGCAACTGCACCTCTTCGAGGCTAACGTTTCGGGAAAGAAGGTAAGGTTCATTGTCCAGCGTACCTCTGACAAGATCGTTCATGTCGCCCTTGCAAGCTGCAAAGCTTGCTACCACAACCATAATTCTTACTATGCCAAGAATGGTCAAATGATCTGCGGCGAGTGCAAGGGGGCAATCGTTTTTGAGTCGAAAGGTCAAAAAGCTGACCCAAACCATTGTGCTCTTGCCGAGATATCTCATTTAGAAACGGACCGTGAACTAACAGTATCGAGTCGCGTTGTGCTCGCAGAAGCGGCGAAACTCCCTCAATGAGAACAATGGATCTGCACGTCATCACAGAGGAGCCCTGGAGTCCAAGGTTTTTCGCAGGGTTGTTCATTCATCATCTAACGAAAAAAACAATGAGAAAAACGCCATTCATCGTCCTCGCCCTAATGTCTGCCATCACGATCCCTGCAATCCAGCAGCTTCATGCCGCTTCACAGTCGATCGACGGAATCGTCAGTGACTCCATGTGCGGCAAAAAGCATATGTTGCCAGGAAAGACAGATGCCCAATGCATTCAGGAGTGCGTCAATAGTGGGAGCAGCTATGCCCTTGTAGTCGGTGCTAAGGTCTATGCGATTGCAGCCAAACCACAGACCATTGCGCCGTTTGCCGGCAAACATGTCCACATTGAGGGGAGTCTCAAGGACAACGCAATTACCGTCACGTCGATCAGCAAGATGCGGCAAAACATGAAGATGTGAGTTTGCCCGAAAAATGCAAGCTCTTGAAGGAAGCTCATTGATCCCAGCGGCGGTTGCAGTCTTTGGGGGCTGCTCGCCGCTGGGGTAGATTTTAGACAAGATCGCGACCAGACGCTTGACCACAGTCGTTGGCCGCAGCGATTTATAGCTTCGTCGCACGCAGTCTGAGCGCATTCGAAATAACAGAAACCGAGCTGAAGCTCATGGCGGCAGCCGCGATCATCGGGTTCAGCAGTAATCCAAAGATTGGGTATGGAACACCGGCCGCGAGAAGCACCCCAAGGGCGTTATAGATGAATGCAAAGAATAAGTTCTCGCGAATGTTTGACATGGTGCGTTGACTCAGTCGGCGAGCTTTGACGATGCCGCGAAGGTCGCCTTTGACAAGCGTGATGCCGCCGGTCTCCATCGCTACGTCTGTTCCGGTCCCCATCGCTATTCCTACATGGGCCTGTGCCAGCGCAGGCGCATCGTTTACACCATCGCCCGCCATTGCCACAATTCTCCCTTGCGACTGGAACTTCTTGACGACCTCAGCCTTCTTATCCGGTAATACATCGGCCTCGAAGTCAATCCCGAGTTTTTGGGCGACGGCAGCGGCAGTAGTGTGATTGTCACCGGTCACCCACGCCCAATACCCCGATGACAAGGAGAAGCAGACCGATAGCTATTTTCTTTCTCATAGCGGCTACTCCGGCGCTCCGCCTGTATTCGGCAGGTTGATGGTGGTGGTCGAGGAACCGCTGGATGTTGGGGTATCCAGTCCGCCCGTCAGTGTGTAGTTCTCTAAAGCAATGGCGCTCCGCCAGACATCGTGGAGAGCCATGAGATAACTGATCTGCAACTGGAAGAGCGTGCGCTGCGAGATCAGTACCTGCGGATAGGCTTGCGCCATGTTTTGATACTTCTTGAGGTACAGCTCATACGCTCTCGCTGCCCGCGGGATTAGCTGCGTCTTATACCGGTCAGCCTCGAATTGAGCGGAAAGATACGATTGCGCCAGCGGAGCTGCCTGTTGCCGAAGGGAGAGCTGCGCACGAGCGATATCCTGTTCGGCGCGCTCGATCTCCGCCTTCGCCGCTCCAACGTTGCCCTGGTTCCTGTTCCAAAGCGGAATGTTGATGCCCGCTGTGGCAAAGCTCTGCGCTCCGGCTGCCTTGGGTGGGTTCTGGCTGACTTGTTCTCCGTTGTATTGCTCTCCGGCGCGCAGTTGAAGGTCAGGAACTGATTCACGCTTCGCATCCTTCAGACGCGCTTGTGCCACCGCAGCTTCCTGCTGGGCGCGCTTGACGGTTGGACACTCAGCAACAACGGAATCTACCATTTGTTCGGCATTCAGGTCCGGTGTCTTCTCAAGCTCACCCTGCAATGGGCTGACGGGCAGATTGCCTTTGCCTGCAAGCGCTGAGAGGGTGCGGAAGGCTAGCAGGTACTGGCGCTGTGCGGTGACGTAGTCCACCTTCGCCTGTTCGGTTTCGACCTCCGTCTGCAGGATGTCGGGAGCATCGGCCTGACCCACATTCGCAAGCTGATGAACGGTCTCCACAGCATCGAGTGACACTCCGAGCAAGCGCTGGCGTAGTTGAACTGTCGCCTGGGCGGTCAGGGCATCATAGAACGCTTGTTGGACATCGCCATGAACACGGTAGGTCTGCTCTTCCACTCCGATCTGGTCTGATTTCCTCTGCTGATCGTAGATGTTCCGGCGCAACCCGAGCTTGCCGCCGAGAACGACAGTTTGTTGGACAAAGCCGCCCTGTTCTCCACCTCCATAGGAACCTCCGCGAATCTGCTCGCCCTGATACCCAACCGAGGGATTGGGATAGAGGCCGGCCTGACGTGCCTGTTCCTGTGACCTTCGAACAAATGCATTCGCCTGTTTCAGCGTTGGATTGTTCGCGTCGGCAAGCGCCTCAAAATCGGCGAGCGCCATGGGAGTCCGAGCCGCAACATCCTTGAGCAGCTCCGGCGCAGGCAGATTCGACCCGGTCTGACGTTCTGGATTCTCCGGCTCCTGCAACGTCATCGTTGCATGGGTATCGGGGCCTTGAGAT
>OBLU010004780.1_pt1 | contig 12187 bp, 8 predicted proteins | sample 1518681 | NCBI WGS metagenome assembly OBLU01 (sample SAMEA3539304, study PRJEB22396) | soil metagenome | biome: tundra; feature: field; material: soil | place: USA | collected 2010-05 | depth 0.15 m | reverse complement strand
GCCATCAGCAGCGTGTCGGTGCCGCTGGCGGACAGCGCGACGTAGGCGGCCGCGGTCACCGGCGCTGGATCGGCCCTCCGTCCCCACCGCGTTGCCGCAGTGGAACATTGGGCTAACGTTCTGCTGTGGAGAAGAACCGGCGGCAAGACTCAGGGCGCGCCGCCGACGCAGGCTGCCCATGAGCGAGAACGAACGGCCGGAAGAAGAACGAGGTCAGGACGAACTGATTGCCGCGTTCGCAGCGCTGGGCGGCCGGCTCACCGCGGACGAGCTCATGCGGCTGCTGGGTTCTGAGGAGTATTACAGCGCTCTGGTCCGGCTGGCCACGCTATTGCTGGACGGCGACACAGCCTTGGCCGAAGATGTCACGCGGGACTCGCTGGCCGCCCTGCAACGTGGGTGGAGCCGCCTGGGCGACCCCGGCAAGGCGCGCATCTACCTGCACCGGACGGTCGTGAACCGAGCGCGATCCATACGCCACCGCGCCATCGGCGACCGCGACACGCCACAAGCTACGCCGGATGCGCCAGCCGCCGGGCATGCGGGCACGGGCGAGATGGACCTGGAACCCTGGGTCTCCGCGCTGCGCACCCTTCCGGACCGCCAGCTCGAGGCCGTCGTGCTGCATAGCTACCTGGGCCTTCCCGCCGAGCGGGCCGCCGAGGTGATGAGCATCAGCACCGGGGCGGCCAGGAGCCATCTGGCGCGAGGCATGTCATCGCTCCGGCACCGGCCGGAATGATCCCGGCAGATCCGCCGGGTCCCTGGAACAAACCCGGCGGCTGAGCGCCAGCCTGCACCGGGCCCAGCGTGACCCGGGCCGCTGCCCGGCAGTGACCAATCACGGGGCAGGCCAGCACCCCACGGCGAAATGGCTCAGATCCGCTGGCAGCCAAGCGCCTGCAACTGCACGAGGCCTTGCCACTCAAACCGAGCCACCCCAGGTCAGCCTGCCAGTGGCTCAGATCCGATGGCACAGGGCATTACAGCAGACGACACGGGTGCCTAGCTATCCGGTCCTGGTCATCCTCGACTTAACCCGAAGTAGTGCTAGCTGCGGACGGCTGCGAGCAGCCGCAGTTCGCGAGCACGTCGGACCGCCGCGGAGCGGTCGTCGGCACCGAGCTTGGCGTAGATGCTGCGGATGTGCGTGCTGACCGTGTTCACCGACACCGATAGTTCGGCGGCGATCTCAGGCCTGGACAGGTTCGTCGGAAGATATCGCAGTACCCTGAGCTCGCCCGGACTGAGCTGCCCTGCTTGCGGCGGTACCGACAGGTCTTCGGGCATCAGGGATGCGCCGCGCATGACATCGAGGATGTCGGCGAGCAGTGCGGCGTGAGCTGTCTCATGCCGCGGCATCGCCTCGAGCAGCTCCGGGGAACCCGTCATCGCGAACGGCAGCACCAGCCGGTCAGCCTCGGCCAGGGCCAGCGCGCGTTCGACCGCCTGGTTCGCCGCGCGCTGGTCCCCCAGCTCCCGGTAGGCCAGCCCGGCCAGCAGATGAGCCTCTACCACCGTGTGGTACCCGATAACCGGTGCGGTCCCGTCCAGTACATCCCACAGCGCGGCGAGCGCCCCGTCCGGATCGCCGTCCGCCAAGCAGATCACCGCGCGGGCATTACCGATCTCGCCCGACATGGCCAACTCGTCATCCAGCGCCGCGAGCGCCGCACGGGCCTCACCGGTCATCCCCAGGCGGGCCTGGGTAGCCAGCAGCCAGCCCGTCACCCGGCTCGCCAGCGCGAGAGAGCTCACCAACTGAGATTCGAAGCGTTTGGCGGCCCTGAACTCCTCAAGCGCTTCCTGGTGGCGTCCCCGCCCGATGTGGAGCATCCCGAACATCAGATGTAGCCGAAACCGGATGCCTGGTCCGTCGTCTGCTTGCATAGCCCGCGCGGCGCGCTGCAGCCATCGCTCGCCTTCGTCAAACTCACCCCTCCAGATCATCGTGTCGGCGAGGGTTACCAGCGCGGGCGCGATCACCGGTTCGGCTCCCCAGCCGTACCGCTCGGCGAGGGCGATCGCCTCGTGGCAATGCCGCCGGGCAGTTCCGAACGAATGGGGCTCCGACAAGGATCCGAGCTCCGCGAGGCAGCCGACTTCGAGGTAGGGCCGGCTGATCTCCCGGGCCAGGACGGCGCCCTCCTTCAGGTGGCGTTCAGCATCCTGCTGCGCCAGGGACCACGCTTCGACAGTCCCCAGATTCATCAGCGCTGCTGCTCGCAGGTCGCTGCTGAGTGCGATGTCCTCGTCGGACGGCCCGGTAACCGGGGAAACGAGGAATCCGGCCTGTTCGACAACGTCGGCCAAGTGAGCGCGCCGCCGCGCCAGCCACAGCTGCACCGCTGCGGTTGCCATGCGGAGGCGACGCTGGCGATCCGGGGTCGTCGTCTCGGCATGCGACTTGGCGACTGCTAGATGGGCTGCGGCCTCGCTCAGGTGTCCCTGGACAAGCTCACCGGTAGCGCGAACCAACGCCAGCTCCGGATCTGCGCCGGCGCCCGGCGGGAACGCCCGCACCAGCGCCTGGATGGTCTGCGCTTGGCCGTCGAGCGTCAGGCTGAACGAATGATCGGCGAGCAGCCGGGCCGCGCCGGGCCAGTCGCCCGCCGCCTGCGTATGGCGGATGGCGTCAACAACCTGGCCGTGCTTTGTGAACCATTCGGCGGCTCGCCAGTGCAGCTCCGGTACTTCATCGGGCAGCCTCCGGCGCAGCTGCAGCCGGAGGAGGTCAGCGAACAGGTAGTGGTAGCGGAACCAGGTGCGCTCGGGGTCGAGCGATACCACGAACGCGTTCGCGTCTTCCAGGCCGAGCAGGATCCGCTCGGAGCCCGGGCGGCCGGTCATTAGGTCGGCCAATTCTCCATTGACGCGATCGAGCAGGCAGGTGCGCATGAGTAGGTGCTGGACATCGTCGGGCTGACGTTCCAGCATCTCGGCGAGCAAGTACTCGGCTACTGTGCGGTCGCTCCCGGAGAACTCCGCGACGAAACGCTCAGGGTCAGGGTGACCGGCCAGGGAAAGCGCTGCAAGCCGCAAGCCAGCGGCCCAGCCTTCCGTTCGCTGCTGCAGGAGCGCCGTCCCCGCCGCCGACAGCGCGATACCTGAAGAGGCGAGAAGCTCACCGGTCTCGCGTTCGCTGAACCGCAGATCGGCCGCGCGGATCTCGGCCAGTTCGTCCGCTAGACGCAGCTGATGCAGGCGCAGCCGAAGGTCGCGGCGCGTCGACACGATAGCATGCGCCTGCGGGGGGAGGTTCGGCAGCAGGCGCGCGAGCTGAGCTAGCGCCGCCGGGGTCAGCTCATGGACATCGTCGATCACCAGCACGATGCGACCACGATGCTCGGCGAGTTCCAACAGCACCCTGTCGACCATCGCTTGCCCGTCGAAGTCAGGCGTCGCAGCTGGCGGCTCATACTGGATCGTGCCGGAAGCCTGACGGACGGCGTTGAGCAGGGCAAGCCAGAAAAGCTGCGCATCCTGCTCGTTATGCCGCACAGGCACCGAAGCGATGCAATGCGCCCGATCCGGGCGGTCTGCCCAGGCGCGCAGCAGCGATGTCTTCCCGCTGCCAGCAGGCGCCGAGATGATCGTCACCTTCCGCGTTGCCGCGTGGTCGAGACGGGCGACGAGATCGTCGCGAGCGACCATTCCGGGAGTGTCCACGTCACCTTCACCTCGCCGTGGCCTGCGTTGCTTATCTTCTACTGCCGATAGCACAGTCACGGTGTCACGATCGCGGTCTCCCGTGGCCTACGCCCGGCAACAGCGCCGATATTGGTCTACGGTCGACTATCGGAAGTATGGCGCGATCGGCCGATGTGTGCATCCCAGGTCCGTCGTGGCTCATGCCGCTCGCGGGGCCAGGAGTTCGCAGGGTTCGCCCGTCTCTGCGCACTTAGCTGCTGAAGAACATGACGGAGGCGGGCACCGGTCCCATGGCTTCGGACGAAGAGCCCGGCGGCGGCTTCCATCTTCATATAGCCCAACGGCGATCAGTTCGTCGACTTCCTGTTCCGTCATGGTCAGCCCAGCTGGTCGAGTGGTGGTACGACAGTGAAATTCAGGCTGACTGACGACTGGCTGCGGAACATTACCCATGTGGATGTGACTCTCAGCGCTGTTGGCGGTCCTGTGAGTGGCGGGCAGCGAGCCGGGCCAGTTCGGTCCGGTTGGCCACGCCGAGCTTGGCATAAGCGTGCGAAAGGTGCGCCTTGACGGCATTGCGAGACATGAACAGTTCCCGGGCGATGTTCGGATTGTTCAGACCATGGCTGGCAAGCTCGACCACTTGCCGCTCGACCGGGCTAAGGCTGGCCCACCCGTGCGTGGCGCTCGCATGCTCCCCGCGGCCGCGCTGGGCGTAGGCGACGGCCTCCTCAAGAGACAGTCGGGTGCCTTCCTCGAATGCTTTTTTAAGATTCTCGTCGCCCAGTGCTGTGCCGGCGGCGGCTAGATGCCGCTCGGTTCGTTTCTGAGCGGGCGGGAAGGCGACGAGCCCGAGGATGCTCCGCTGCTTGTGGGCGGCAGCGCTCAGCCGGACGGCCCGCTCATGCTGGCGCCGGAACAGGGCGATCTCAGCCAGGATGTCGAGGGCGTCGATGACTGCGAGACGCCATCCGTGGTCCATGAGTACTTTGAGGGCGTCGTGGATGACGGACTCTGCCCGGTGGTCGTCGCCCTCCAAGAGCACGGCGCGAGCCAGCCCGAGGTGGGCTACTGCCTGGGCACGCCGGTTCCTCAAGGGTTCGGCGGCGGCCAGGAGCTGCTCGACGTGGATCTTGGCCTGTGCGCTGTCGTTCCGGGTCAGCGCCACGGCTACCAGGATCTCCTGGGCGTGCCAGGCGAGGTAGCGGACCTCAGATTCCTGTTCATAGAGGCTCGTGGCCCACTGTTCTGCTCGATCGAGATCGCCGGCAGCCAGGGCGGCGACGCCCAAGGCGTGCATGAGTACCCCGGTCCCGAGACGCAGCTTTTCCTGCCTGGATTGCCCGAGATCGGCCTCCGCCCGCTCGCGAGCGGCGTCCGCCGCGCCCATGTTGGCGTCGAGAAGGGACAGCACCTCAACCGCGCAGTACCGGCTCAGCTGGTCCTGTCCGGGCATCATGGCCAGCGCCCGCTCACCGTGAGCGCGGGCGCTAGCCACCTCCCCGGCCGAGAAAGCTGTGTGTGCCAGGCACCACAAGCACCAGCGGATGTCGTCCTCATAGCCGATAGCTTCCGCTACCGTGAGCGTTTCCTCGAGCGGGCTCCGCATCGCGCCGGGATCGTCCTGACAGAAGTAGCTGATCGCCAGCGAGCCCAGCGCGTCACACAGCGCGACCTGGTCTCCTGCGGTCCGGGCCAGCTCAGCCGCCCGCATGAGCATCGGATCCCCGGCACCGGGATCACTCAATATGACCAGGGCCCCGAGCCGGCTGAGCGCGAGTGCCTGCGAGCGGGTATCGCCAATCGCCGCGCCCATTTCCAGAGCCGAAGTGGCCGAGGACTGCGTGCGGGCAAAATCGCCAAGCCAGAACGACAGAACCGACAGCTTGGCCAGGGCGAGAGCCTGCCCAGGGGAAGCCTCAGGCGGGGCGGCACCCAGGCTCTGCTCTGTCGCCGTCACCCCCTCCGCCAGTCGCCCCCGCACCCGCCAGTACAGGCCCAGTGCTCCTACCATGGCCAGGGCATCATCTGGCGCCCGGGCACAGCTATCGTTGATGGCCGCCCGCAGGTTGGGTGACTCATCGTCGAGACAGCCGCGGCCGGCCGGTACCAATGCCCAGAGCTCCCGGTCGGCGCGCTCGGCCAGCTCCCGGAAATAGCCACGGTGCCGGTCTGCCAGCCGGTCGCCCTCGCCCGCCGCGGCCAGCCGCTCGAAGGCGTACTGGCGAACGAAATCAAGCATCCGGAAGCGCGTGGCACCTGCCCTACGCTCCACCGCCAGCAGCGACTTATCCACCAGGCCCTCGACCTCGTCGAGTACCTGGCCGGAAACGATGCCACCCCCGGCACACACCGCCGCGGCGGCTTCCAGGTCGAAGCCCCCGGAGAAAACCGACAACCGGGCAAACAGCTGGCGCTCGGCGTCGGTGAGGAGTTCGTGGCTCCAGTCCAGCGACGCCCGGATGGTCTGGTGGCGAGGATCTGACCGGTGACCGCCACCCAGCAGTCGCAGTTGATCATCGAGGCCGCCGGCGATTTCCTCAGCGGAAAGAACACGAACCCGTGCCGCGGCCAGCTCGATAGCCAGCGGGATGCCGTCCACCCGGCGGACGATCGCCTCGACCGCTGCAGCGACATCCTCGCTCAGCTCGAACCGTGCCTGCACGTGGCTGGCCCGGTCGGCAAAAAGCCGGGCCGCATCAGACGCTCCTGTCTCGCCAGCGTCGCTGCGCTTGCGCATCGACAACGGGGGCACTTGCCACACCAGCTCCCCCGCGATGCCAAGTGGCGAACGGCTCGTGGCCAGGATCGCCACGGACGGACAGCTGCGCACCAGCACCTCGGCCACCCGCCGGGCCGCACCCAGGACATGCTCGCAGCAGTCCAGCACCAGCAGCGCAGCTGCCTCGCGCAGGTGCTCCGCCGCCGCTTGCAGCGGAGAGCGGCTGGATCCGCCGCCGACCGATTCGAGCACGGCGCCGCCGACCAGATCGGGATTAGCCAGCGAAGCCAGCTCAACCAAATAGACCCTCGCCCAGCCCAGGTCACCGGCGCTGAAGCCCAGCTCCAGGGCCAGACGGGTCTTACCGATCCCCCCGATGCCAACCAGGGTGACAAGCCGCTTTCCTTCCCGGAACAGCGACCGGAGCTCATCCAGCTCTCCTTCTCGGCCAACGAAGGCGGTCAAGAACACCGGAAGAGTACCGGTGACCTCCGCGTCCCGCGGGCCGTCGACAAGAGAATCCGGTCCGGGCTCCTGTGTCTTGCCCATGCCAGCATCATGGCATGGGCAGCCGGTGACCTGGATGTCCCGATCCCGGCGCTGAGAGACGCCCTGGCGCTCTTGATCGCCGACCTGGATCCGCTGGTACTGCCTTTCGCTATGCGGTGACGTGTCCTGCGCTGGCGAGATGCGCCGACAGGAACTGTCCGGCTCGGTCCAGTGCAGCGGCCGCTTCGTCGAGGAGACCCTCGTGAATTCCGGCCTGGATGATCAGGGACGGCAGGCCGGACCGGTCGGCGAATACGGGGCTGATGAGGCCAAGAGCGGCATCTTGCCCCGACGTATAGTCCGTGACCCGGGACTGGAGGAGTTCCCGGCTGAGCAGCGGGTCGGCCTCGCGCCTGGTTTCCATGGCCGCCCCGGCCACGGTGAGAGCAGAAGACGGCGCTGGAGACCAGCAGAACGCCCGGGATGTCCAGCCTCGGCCTGGCCGGGGATGGCTGCCGTTGCAGCAGCAGCGCTCCCCCGGTGAAGGCCACCCCGGCGAAGATCAGATTCACGTACAGCGTCTACCGCCAGGACAGGTACTCGGTCAGCGCGCCGCCGAGCAGCAGGCCCACCGCGCCGCCCGCCACGGCGGTCGCGCCGAAGACGCCGAACGCCTTGCCGCGCTCCTCCGGCTCGGTGAACGTGGTAGTCAGCAGGCTGCCGAACGCCAGCGCGTACGCGGTGACCACCCACTGCCGGTCCACCGCAGTGAAGTGCAGCGCCCGCTGCGCCGGTGAAAGGTCGTCACCGGATCCCGGTGATCCGCCAGACCGGGGAATCGACTCCGGGCTGGGACCGCCGCCCGGAGCGCGGTGATGGCCGATGCCGGGTCAGCCGACGGGCTAGCGGAGCGAAGCACCACCGTCCGTTCGGGATAATTGAATTCTTTTCCCGAACGGGCGGTGGTTTCACTTCCTCGTCAGCCGTTACCGGCCCAGGCTGAACGCGTAGACCTTGTTGTTGTTGGTCACCGGGGCGCTGCCGAGGCATGCCGTGCCGCAGTATCCGGAGCCCCAGTAGACGCTGCCGCCGGCGATCGCGGCGCCGCCGGTGACCGAGCCGCCGCTGGCGAAGCTCCACAAGATCGTCCCGGTCGCGGCGTCCAGGGCGTACATGTCGGTGCCGGCGCTGGCCAGCGATCCGGCGTAGATGACGCCGTTGGCGGCGGTCACGTAGGAGGTGTCGAAGTCGCCGTGCGGGTCGGGGGTCTGCCACAAGATCTTGCCGGTGGCGGGATCCAGGGCGGCCCAGGAGCCGCCGGTGACGACCTGCCCGGCGTAGGGTCCCGAACCGCCCAGGGTGTAGGGGATCCTGGCGGTGTCGCCCTCGGCCGCGTAGATGCGCCGCCCGTCGGTGGCCGTGCCGTACTCGATGCCGCCGTTGCCGCCGTTGCCCGCCGGGCCGACGACGGTCTGCCAGGCGACCGTGCCGGTAGCGGGGTCGACCGCCCAGTACACGCCGCTCTTCTGGCCGATGCCGAGCAGCTGCCGGGTGCGGCCGGTGACCGGGTCCCGGCTGGTGAACAGGTTCGGCCCGGCGCCGAAGTCGAAGTCCGGCCCAGATGGCTGGGGGACCGTCCACAAGTCGCCGTCCAGCGTGTGGTCCACCCAGGCCACCGTGCCGTCGCTGAGCCGCAGGGCCAGGATCGAGTCCAGGTAGTCACCGGCGGCGGGCTGGGTACACCCGGCCTGCCCCGGCGCGGTGCAGACCCCGGCGGGCACGCTGTAGTTGTTCCCGGTGCCCACGTACAGCAGCCCCCGGGCCGGGTCGATGACCGGGCTGGAGGACCACACCGCGTTGCCGCTGTAGTAGCCGGGCTTGTTGGAGTCGCTGTTGCCGTTGTTCGACGGTACGGTGTAGGTCTTCCACAGCAGCGTGCCGGTGGCCGCGTCCAGCGCGATGACGGCCCCGCGGAACGTGCCGGGTCCGCCCGCCTCCCCCTTGGAGGAGATGCCCAGGTACGCGACGCCGCGGTAGACCACCGGGGAGCTGGTGATCACCGCGGCCGGATCGGTGTCCACCTGGGTCGACCAGACCAGCGTGCCGGTGTGGCGGTCGACGGCGAACACGCGGGCGCCGGACGCACTGGAGTTCAGGATCCAGCCGGCGCCCAGGATCAGCTCGCGGCCGTAGACGGCCGGGCTGGTGCGGGACACATCGCCGGCTACGCCGGTGTAGCCGGAGATGTCGCCTGACCACAGCACCCGTCCGCTGGCGGCTGCCACCGCCCAGAGTTTGCCGCCGTAGTCGGGAACGTACACGACGCCGTTCGACACGGTGGGGGTGGCCGACACGGCCCCGGCCGTGGTCAGCGTCCATCGCGGCGCCAGCCGGCTCACATTAGCCGGGGAGATCACGTGCTCGGCCACCTGGAAATGAGTGTCACTGATGTTCTGCCCGGCCATCGGCCACTGCCCGGGCGCTGCCCCGCCAGACTGGGCCATGGCCCCGGTCACGCATGCCGCGAGCATCCCGGCCACGGCCGCCGTTAGGGCAGCGATCCGGCTGAGGCCCACCGTCTGGATTCCTCGTCTCGTCATCCCGATTCCCTGTCGCTAGCTGGTAGCCCTACGCTGTCCGCCAGCAAGGTGAGAGGTCGTCACCGGATTCCAGTGATTCGCGCGGTCAGCTCCGCTCGATTGCCCGGGCGACGCGCTCACGGGTGAGCGGCAGGTCGCGGACGCGCACCCGACCGCGCGGGCGATCGCGTTGCCGATAGCACCGGGGACCGGATTGGCTCATTGGGTGGCCCGGCGGGTCACCTGCCATCTGATGGGCTAGGTAACGGCCTGTCTGGTGGCCTGGTCCTCGGAGGTGAAATATTCGCTGCGCAGCCGGGTGACGTCAGCAGGCCAGGTCGGCAGGTCCGCTCCGACGGGAGCGCCGGAGGCGTGCACGCCGCGGATGCCAGAGTCGATCAGCGCCTCGACAGCGGCGCTGGAGTGCTCGGGGGTCCGGGAGTTGTGGGAGTTGTCGACGATCGTGGTGATGCCGGCGTCCAGGGCAACCAGCGCGGTGGCGAGGGTGCCAACGTAGTTGTCGTGCGGGCGGTAGTGCGGCCCGTAGCCGAAGGCGGTGAAGCTCAGGTAGGCGCCGAAGTCCAGCATGGGGACGGCCCTGCGCAGCTGGCCCTCCCAGGCGTGGACATGCGTGTCGACGAAGCCGGGCACCGCGATGGTCCCGGCGGCGTCGATGACTACCGCTTCGCCGGCCTGGCGGGCGAGATCCTCGCCGACCTGGGCGATCTTGCCGTCGCGGATCAGGGTGTCTCCTGCCGTGCAGTCACCCACCGCGCGGGCGAAGGTGGTGCCCGCCGGCTCGGCCAGATGCGCCGCGACGCCGGCGGCGGCCAGCTCCTCGGCGACATACCGCCACCCGGTACACCCCTCGACCGCGAACGCGACGTCATCGGGGTCGCTGAACCGCGCCAGCCAGGCGCGCAGGTGCTCCCGGTCGGCCGGGGCGATCTGGCCGCGCCGCACCTGCCCGGTCACGGTGTCCTGGTAGTCGAAGGTGATCTGCTTCCGGTGGATATCCAGCCCGCCTACGATAGGCATCGGGACCTCCTCAAGCTCCGAGGGCGCACACGCCCCCAATGCGAATTGCCTACGCGGTCCATCGTGACGCGCGTCTGAGCTGGGGAAGTCTCCCGGCACCCGGCCGCGACCTCAGCTCAGCCCGGCCCGATGCATGTCATCTAAAAGCCCAGGTCAGGACTGGTGGCCGAGTTCTGGAACCCCACAGGCTGCTGGCGGGAGATGTCAGGCAGGCCACGGCGGGTTGAAGGCACCGATCTGGGCCATGATCGCCGCGACGTCGTCGGCGGCCCACTCCTCGCTGATCTTGCCGTCGGTGACCCGGTAGATGTCCACCGCGTCCCACCGGACCCGGCTTGCCGTCGGCCGGCGCCCCCAGCAGGCTTCCCTTGACCGTGGCGGTGACGACGAGCCGGACGACGACCAGGTCGTTCTCGGCAATGATGTCCCGCTCGGCCGCGTACAGGTCGCCGGTCACGAAGTCAGGGGCCTTGTCCGGGTTGTGCTGGTTGAACACCTGGTCGATGTAGTCGCGCGCGAGCTTCTTGCTGGCCTCGAGCTTCTCGGTGGGGTCGGTCATTGCCCTCTCCTCGGAGTCTTTGCTTGATCTCCTTGACCATGCGATCGACGGACCCAGGGTTGCTACGAGCCAGGTGAGAGGTCGTCACCGGATCCTGGTGATCTGCCACACCGGGACAATGCAGGACGGGATGGGATCGCGCCGGCGGCGCGTGCATGAGAGTGCAGCAGAACCGAGGTTCGCGCGCCGTTGACAGTACGTGCGCTGGCCTGGTACCGAGAGGGAAGGCGCCAGGACTGCGTCACCGACGCTAGGGTGTCCGGCGTAGATATCAAGGCAGGCCTTTGACGGTGGCTCAAGCAACTCCCCGGCTGATCGACCGGGGTGATCTTTTCGCTGCCCTGGATCGCGCGGCGGCGCGGAAGGTGACGATCATCTCGGCTCCGGCCGGCAGCGGGAAGACGTGCCTGCTGCGCGCCTGGGCCGACCGTCCGGGGCAGCCGCGCCGGCTCGCCGTGCTGCAGGTGCAACGCGACCAGCAAGACGCCCAGCAGTTCTGGCTTGCCCTGCTCGACGCGGCCCGTCACGCTTCGGCCACGACCGGCCGCGCGGAACCGCCAGCAGCGACACCCGACTTCAATGCACCGGCGATGGTCGACCGGGTGCTGTCGAAGCTCGCCGATGCTCGTAGCAGCGTCACGCTGGTTATTGATGATCTCCACGAGCTGACCTCGCCAGAAGCACTCTCTCAGCTCACCCGGCTGCTGACGAACCTTCCTCCGCACGTGCACGCGATGCTGACCACGCGTCACGATCTGCGGCTGCGCCTGCATCAGCTGCGCCTGGCCGGCGAGCTAGCCGAAATCCGCGCGGCCGACCTGCGCTTTACCGAGCGCGAGACCCGCGAGCTTCTCGACGCCTCGGGTATCGCGCTGTCCGAATCCGGAGCGGCGCTGCTGCACCAGCGGACCGAGGGGTGGGCCGCGGGCCTGCGGCTCGCGGCGATCTCCCTGGCCGGTCACCCCGACCCGGAGCGGTTCGTCACCGAGTTCTCCGGCAGCGAGCGCACGGTCGCCGAGTACCTGCTCGCCGAGATGCTCGAACGCCAGCCGCCCGACGTCCAGGATCTGCTCCTGCGCACCTCCCTGCTCGAACGCGTCAACGGCGAACTGGCAGACCTGCTGACCGGCCGCCCTGGCTCGGAACGGA
>OBLU010004778.1_pt1 | contig 12190 bp, 8 predicted proteins | sample 1518681 | NCBI WGS metagenome assembly OBLU01 (sample SAMEA3539304, study PRJEB22396) | soil metagenome | biome: tundra; feature: field; material: soil | place: USA | collected 2010-05 | depth 0.15 m | reverse complement strand
CTTGAGCTGCACGGTGCCCACAGCGGTGTGGCCGAGCGCGCCGCAGCCGGGGCACAGGCCCTGTGGCCGCTGGCCGTCGTCGTCACTAGCGGCTGGGAACCCACCTGGTGGCTCGGCAATCGGGTGGACCTCGAGCCGGCCGCGGCCCGGACTACTTGGGGGCGAAGCGCTGCCCGCCGTCGAGGCGGATGGTCGAGCCGTTGAGCATCGGGTTCTCCACGATGGCCACGGCCAAACGGGCGTATTCCTCGGGTCGTCCCATTCGCTTGGGGAAGGCGGCGTCCTTGGTCAGGGTCGCGGCGAACTCGTCGGGGATGCCCTTGGTGATCCCGGTGCTGAACAGGCTCGGGGCAACGGCCACCACCCGGATCCCGAGGCTTCCCAGGTCACGGGCCATGGTCAGGGCCATGCCGGCGATGCCCGCCTTGGCCGCGGTGTAGGCGACCTGTCCGATCTGGCCCTCGAAGGCGGCGATAGAGGACGTGTTGATGATGACGCCCCGCTCGCCGTCCTCGGGCTCGTTGGTCGACATGGCCGAGGCCTGGAGCCGGTTCAGGTTGAAGGTGGCAATGAGGTTGAGCTCGATGACCTGGCGGAACTCGGCCATCGGGTGGGGCCCCTTCTTGGACAGGGTGCGGGCGATCACGCCGCCCCCGGCCGTGTTCACCGCGATGTGCAGGGCCCCGAGCCGGTCGGTGGCCTCGGCCAGCACCCGCTCGACGGCCTCCTCGTCGGTGACGTCGAGGGGATGGAAGGAGCCCTCGAGCTCAGCAGCCACCTCGGCGCCGGCCGAGGTGGGGAGGTCGACGATGGCCACCGATGCACCTCGTCGGTGCAACAGCTCGGCGGCGGCTCGGGCCATGCCCGAGGCTCCTCCTACGATGACGGCCGACTTGCCTTCGATCTCCACCTGCTCACCCCTCTCTCCGGTGGGGGTCTCCCGCCGGTCCCTGGGGCGAACCGCCCCCGACAGCCGGCCGCAACACTACATCCACGGATCGTCGGGCAGGCCCAGATCGGGCCAGGGCCCCGCGGCGATGGGTTGGCAGTTGCCCCAACCCGTGCCCCCGCCCACCGGGTCGTGGAGGCGTACGGCGGTGTCGCGGATCTGGTGCAGCCGCCGGGCCACGTCGGCCGGCCGGCAGTCGTCGATGCGCTCGCCGTCCAGGTGGAGGTGGCCGCGCCATTCGCCGTGGTGGTGCCCCTCCCACCCGAAGTACAGCCCCGCCCCGAGCTGGACGCCGGTCTCGCCCAGCACCTCTATCTGGATCGGCCGTTCGCCGCCGTCGGCCATCACGGCGGTGACGGTGCCGCCCAGCAGGCGGCGGTTGGCCGGATCGAAGCGGAGCGACGGGATGAGGTCGACGATGGGCTCGACCCGACCGTCGGGGTGCTCGACCCCCGCGGTCACCGTCTTCTGGGCGAAGTCGGGCATCTGGACGAGGGTGAAGTGGAGGTGGAGCGCGTACCGGGAGCCGTCGGGACGTTCCATCAAGGCGGGGCACCAGATCATCTGAAAGCCCACACCGGCGGGGAAGGCGCTCGTCTGGGGGCGGTCGGCCGGTGGGGAGCCGACGTCGTAGCGCACCCCCCAGGAATGGTCGCGGGTGGCGACCCAGGTGTCCGGGGAGACCTCGGTCCGCTCGCCGTCCCGCTCGATCCAGCCGGAGGCCACCCCGGTCTGGTGGTACCGGACCAGGTCGGCCGACACGCGGAACTGGTCGCGGTTGTGGGTGCGTTCCTCGAGCCGGGGAGGCACGGCGGCGGCGAACTCGATGTCGAAGGCGATGGGCTGGATGTCGTTGGGCTCCAGTTGGAACCGAACCCGCCGGAGGGGCTCGAGCACGTCGTAGTGGATCGGTCCCACCGAGGTGGACGTCGGGGCCGATGACAGGCTGCGGCTGCCCCGCACCGTCGTCTGCTCCGGCCCCCTGCTCGTCGCCGCGTAGGCATCCAACACGTTGCGGTTCGGGTAGCGGCCCAGCCCGAAGCCCATCTGGAGGCTGCCGTCACGGGCCATGGCCATGGCGCACACCTTCTCGGTCCACGCAGGGTCGCTCGTGCCCACCACCGCGAACGTGTCCGAGATCTGGTGGGTGAGCCCCTCGTCGGCCGGGAACAGGTCGCCGATGGGATTGGGCATCAGGTCGGGTCCTTCCTGGGCGGATTGCTACCTCGCGGCCGGCAGCGCCCCGGCTTCCGGACCGGCCCTCGGAGCCGACCAACGGCATCCCGTCGGGGGCGGCCGGTCAGGAGCCCAGGTAGCTGGAGGACAGATCGTCCTCGAGCTCGGCCGGCGTCCCCCGACGCACGATCTGGCCCTGGAGCATCACGGCCACCGTGTCGGCGATGGGCAGGACGGTGCGGGCGAACTGCTCGACGACCAGGATCGAGAGCCCCTGGGCGGCCAGCTCGCCCACCAGGCCGTAGAGCTCGCGCACGATCATCGGGGCCAGGCCCAGGGACAGCTCGTCGAGCATCACCAGCTTGGGATCGGTGCTGAAGGCCCGGGAGAGGGCCAGCATCTGTTGCTCTCCGCCCGACAGCGTTCCGGCCAGCTGCTTGCGGCGTTCGCCGAGCCGCGGGAACCGGGAGTAGGTGACCTCCTCCAGATGGTCCATGTCCGCTCCGACCTGGGTGGCCATGAGCACGTTCTCTCGCACGGTCAGGTTGGGGAAGATCCCGCGCCCCTCAGGTACCGTGCAGATGCCTCGCCGGGAGAGCGCCCCCGCCGACGTCTTGGTCACGTCCTCGCTCTCGAAGAAGACCTCGCCAGCGTCGGGCTGGTGGACACCGGCGCACACGTTGAGCAGGGTGGTCTTCCCACCGCCGTTCGGACCGAGCAATGCCGTCACCTTGCCCGGGTAGACCTGCAGATCGACATCGTGGATGACCTCGATCGGTCCGTAGCCGGCCCGGATCGAGCGGACCTCGAGCAGCGGGGCGCCGCCGTCGCCGCCGTTCATCACACGCCCTCCGTCGAACCGAGATAGGCGTCGATGACCGCCGGTTCGAGCCGGATCTGCTCGGGCGGGCCCGACGCGATGATCTGGCCGTAGTCCAGGACGTGGATGGTGGCGCACACCCCCATGACCAGCGAGACGTCGTGCTCGACCAGACAGATGCCCAGCCCGTCCTCGCGGACCAGCTGGCCCAGGAGCTGGCCGAACGCGGCCGTCTCGGTCTCGGTCTGACCCGATGCCGGCTCGTCGAGCAGCAGGACGCGGGGCTTGGTCATGAGGGCGCGGGCCACCTCGATGATCCGGGCCCGGGCCGTGGGTAGTTCCCCCACCTCCCGGTCGGCCACGTCCTCCAGGCCGAGCAGGCCCATGACCCGGTCGGTCTCGGCCTTGACGTTGATCCGGAACCGGCGCCCCCAGGCGTTGCGGATGTCGCCGGCGACCCGGACGTTGTCCCGGACCGACAGGGATGTGAACAGCTCGAGCTGCTGGTAGCTGCGCGACAGCCCCCGTCGGGCCCGGGCTGCGGGCCCGGCCCGGGTCACGTCCTGGCCGTCGACGGCGATACGGCCGCTGGTGGGATCGAGCAGGCCGCTGATCACGTTGAAGAGCGTCGTCTTGCCGGCGCCGTTGGGGCCGATGAGCCCGGTGATCGTTCCCTCGTCGACCGCCAGCGACACCCCGTCGAGGACCACGTTGCCGCCGAAGGCCATGGAGATCTCCGTCGCCTCAAGAACGGCCACCGGTCGACCCCCCTTCCCAGCCCATGCGCACCGGCCCGCTGGCCGCCGCGGCGGGGGCGGCGCTGGTCGACGGCTCGACCACCGGCGCGGTCGAGCTCGACGGCGGCGACCCGCTCGGAGGCGGCGGGGGCGCGAACGCTTCGGGCATGAGCGCCCTGCCCACCGCCGGGAGGCCGAAGGCGATGATGGCGGTGGCGAACACGAACCACCAGTTGGACATGACCTTGGTCACCACCAGCAGGTACGCGGCGACCTCGAGGAGGATGCCGCCGGCCAGGACCGGCTTGGCCCGCCACAGCGGGGCATAGCCCCCGACGATCTGTCCGATGGACCCGCTCGGGTTGCGGCCCAGGCTGACTCCGATCGCCGCCGGGGCCACCAGTGAGAGGTTGGCAATGAAGCTCCAGGGGCCGCCGTGGTGGCTGTAGAGGTTCTGGAACGTGCTGGTGATGGCCTGGAAGCCGACCCCGGCCAGTATCCCGCCCATGAGCGCTCCGGCCACGTTGCCGATACCGCCGACCACGGTCAGCATGACCAGCGTGAGGCTGACGAAGATGATGAACGAGTTCGGGTTGACCGAGATGGAGGCCGACGACATCAGGATGCCGCCCAGCCCGGCGATGGCCGCCGAGAGCACGAAGACCGACAGCTTCAGCTTGATCAGGTTCTGGCCCAGGGTGGCGGTGGCCGCCGGACTGTCCTTCATGGCAGCCAGGCGCCGGCCGTAGGCGCTGTGGCGCAGGGCGATCAGGCCGATGCCGATGACCACGAAGACGACGGTCACCGTGGTGAGGAAGGCCTTGGGCGCGGCCAGGTCGAGCGGTCCCACCTTGACCTTGGGGACATTGAGCGTCCCGTTGGTGAAGATCGAGAAGTGGGTGTGGAAGATGGGCAGGATGTGGGGGGTGACGTCGGAGATGATCATGTCGGAGACGAACACCCCGAAGGCCAGCGTGGCCAGGGCCAGGTACAGCCCTCGCAACCTGAGGGCGGGCAGAGCGATGAGCCCCCCGATCACTGCGGCGGCGGCCATTCCGATGAAGATGCCCACGAGCGTGATCCGCTGATGGAGCCCCACCCCTGATAGCCCCAGGTGGAAGGTGAAGATGGTGGCGATCGCCCCCAGGGACACCGGGGCCAGGTTGATCTCCCCGGCGTAGCCGGTGAGCACGGTGAGCGACAACGCGATGATGGCGAAGGTCATCCCCACGGTCAGGGCCGTGATCGCCTCGCTGGTCATGATGACCTCGAGGAGCAGGATGACGGCGAGGAGGATGATCGACCACAGCCCGGCGGACTTCATGCTGGGGACCTTGAACCGCTCCCGGCTGCGCAGGAGGATGGCGCCGCGTAGCCGGTCCTGGGGCAGCACCAGCAGGACCACGAACAGGGTGATCATGGGCAGCGAGATCCGGAAGTTGGACGCCCACGTCCACGTGGTGGGGAAATAGGCCAGCACGTAGTTGCTGGCCAGGCCGAGGACGATGGCCCCGATGAAGGTGCGGGGCAGGCTCCGCAATCGGCCGAACATGGCTGCGGCGATGGCATCGAGGACCAACAGGGTGAGCTGGGTGACGTCGAGCGTGCCCCCGCTGATCGGGGTGATGAGGATGCCGGCCAGGGCGGCCAGGGCCCCGCCCAGGGCCCACGAGATGCCGGCCAGGCGCCCGGGTCGGCCGCCGTTGAGCTCGAGCAGAGCAGGATTGTCGACGACGCCGCGCATGGCGACGCCGGTCCGGGTCCGCTGGAAGAGGTAGCGCAGGCCCACGGCGATGGCCACCGCCGCCCCGATGGCGATGACCTCGTGGTCGGTCACGAAGACGCCCAGGAACTTGAACTTGGCCGTGTAGCCGAAGAACGGGAAGTCGTTCCGGGGAGTGGTGGGGTTCCAGATCCACTGGGCCAGGGCGATGATGCCGAGCATGACGCTCACCGTGACCACGATCTTGGTGACCTCGGCCGTGTTCCGCAGCCCGCGCATGATCCCTGCGTAGAGCAGGGCTCCGAACAGCGGGGCCAGGATGAGCAGGACCAGGACCAGGCACAGCGGGGCCGGCCAGTTCCAGCCGAAGCGCAATTGCCAGTAGACGTAGGCGGCCAGCATGGCTATGGCGCCCTGGGCGAAGTTGAAGATGCCCGATGTCGTGTAGGTGAGCACCAGCCCCGAGGCGGCGATGCCATAGACCGCGCCGATGACCAGTCCGGCGATGGTATATGAGAGGAACAGGTGCATCGTGACCCCTTTTACCCCTCGGTCCGGGCCACGGGCGGGCGCCCGGGCCCGGACCGAGGGCCGTCGTGCGTTAGGACTGCGGTTTGATCACCGACGGGGTGACGTACTTGGTCGAGTAGCCCTCTGCGTTCAGCGTCGTCCCGAGGACCACCCCCGTGTTGGGCACGACGAACTTGGACGAGCACTGGTAGGCCCCCAGCTTCTTCGGCACCACCTGTACGTACTTGGTGTTCTGCAGCCGGAGGAGCACACCGCACTGCGGGGGCGTGTTCTTGGACACGTTCCCGGGGGCGGACAGGCCGCCGCCCGTCCAGGCCGTCACCGTGGCCAGCTTGTTGACCATGCACTGCCGGGTCAGCGTGGACCCGCAGGCCTTGGCCTCGGTGGCCCAGAGGAGGAAAGCCGACGCCGACTGCTCGCCGAGCTGGTTGGTGGCGCCGGTCGGCTTCACGATCGACAGGAACTGCTTCACCGCCGGGACCACGTTGGCCGCGTTCAGCGGCGCGTAGGCCGAGCGAACGTAGAAGTTGTTGGCCAGACCGCTCGTGTTCCACTGGGCGAACTGGGGCGAGTACAGGTTGGTGTCGCCCACCCAGATCGGGTTGTAGCCCAGCTGGTTGTCGGCCTGCAGCATGCCGTAGAGCTCGGGGCTGGGCGAGACGTCGGTGTAGACGACCTGGGCACCGCAGCTCTGGAGCTTCTGGGCGAAGGGCGTGTAGTCGGGCTCGCCCGTGTACTGGATCTGGAACGGGCAGTTCAGGTAGTTCCACCCCGTCTGTTGGAAGGCCTGCTCGGCCTTGGCCATCGACACCTCCACCGGGGAGAGGTTCTCGATGTACTGGCCGACCTTTTGCACCTTGGAGGGGAAGAGCCCCTTGACCTGGTAGGCCGACGAGACCGGGCTCATGTTCACCGGGTTCGGTGTCGGCTGGTAGGACTCGTAGGCGTTGGCCACGTCCGATCCCACGGCGAAGCCGGGCACCTGGACCAGGTTGCAACCGAGCCTGGTCTGCTCGGCCGACTGGTCGAGGGCGAACCCCTCGCCCACCAGCATGAAGTCGGTCTTGCACGCCTGGGTCATGACGGTATTGGCCTGGAGCACGGCGGCGTCGTAGTAGTCCCCGACGATCTTGCGTCCGTTGATGCCCCCCTGGGAATTGCACCAGTTGATGAAGGACTTGACCGCGTTGCCCATCTCCTGGTCAAGGCCCGGGTCACCCGTGTAGCCCCGATCGTCGCCGTAGGCGATGTGGATAGAGGTGTTGGTCACGCCCTGTTCGGTGGCACCCGTGGCGTTGCCCGGACCGCACGGTGTCGGCAGGTTGCCGAACGAGGTCACCGTCGCTGCCGCCGCGCTTCCGCTGGACAGAGCCGTGACCATGGCCGTCGAACCAACCAGTGTGAGGGCCAGCAGCACACTGACTGCCGGAGACCTCCTGAGCCATCCCATCATGTTCCCCCTTGGTTTTTCGGCGCCGATCGCAATGGCCACGCAGACTGACCACCTTGTCCGGTTCGGCCCCCCAGGCCCGCCGTCGCAGGTACATTAGCCAAGTTGTCCGATTGGTGGGCGTCGACGCGGCCGCGGCATCGCTCCCGGCTACTGGACCACGCAGTTCTTGGGGGCGTTGCCGCCGTGCTTGGGCGGCGGTGTGCTCGGGAATGCGGTGGCCAGGGCATTGGCAAAATCGGCCGATCGCTGCACCGAGCCGGCCGAGGAGTAGTGGATCCCGTCCGATATGAACCAGCCCGGCTGGGCCACTGATGCCCAGTCGTAGACACGCATGTTGGGGTAGGCCGGGCAGGCGGCCACCAGGGTGCTGTTCCATTGCTGCATGTTGGCGTTGGCGTAGTCGCCGCTGCTCAGGAGCGACACCGTGTTGACCCATAGGACCGGCTGGTTGCCGATAATCGACATGAGCCGTTGGATCCGGGTCTGGGCGTCGGTGTTGGAGCCGACGGCGATGTCGGCGGAATCGTTGGTACCGAGAGCGATCAACCAGCACCCGTTGTAACCCTGGGCGATGAGCTGTTGGGCGACCATGTCTCCGTTGGGCTGGTTGTCGACCGTCTCCGGGCCGGTGGACCGGGCGCCGGAGATCTGGAGGTTGACGTCGCTCACGCCGACCCGGGCGAACTGGGCCGGCAGCTGTTGGGGTGGGTCGATGTAGTCGTTGGATACCAGGCTCTCGGAGGTGGAGTCGCCGAGGTCGGCCACCGAGGTGCAACTGGTCGTCTGGGCCGGGGGAACCGTGGTCGTGGTGGTGGTCGCCCCGGCTCCTCCCACCGGAGTGGTCGAGGTGGTCGCGGGCGTCGTGGTGGTGGTCGTGATGGTCGTCGTCGTGGGGACATGGAGGTGCTCTGTCCTCGACACCGTTCCTCCCAGGTTCGGGTTCGGCGCACTGGCCGTGGTCAGGGTGTTGGCTGGTGCGGCCGGGATCCAACCGGCCAGAGCCAGCGTGGTCGCGGCCAGCCCGACCACAGCCGCGATCACCGCGGCCCGGGTCGGGGCCGACCGGGTGGCCGCGTACCCGCCGGCCACCCTGAGCTGGTTCCACCACCGTCCCAACGCACCGTGGCGGATCGGTGTCTCGATGAACCGCCAGGACAGGGCGGCGATGCCGACGATGGCGACCACCTGGAGCAGGACCCGGAGGTGGTTGACGCCATGGGTCACCGTCGGGGTCGTGAGCACGATGATGGGGTAGTGCCACAGGTAGATGGCGTACGACCAAAGCCCGATCCAGCGCAGTGGCCCCCACCCGAGCGCCCGGCTTACCCACGTGGCCGGGTGGGACGCAGCCATGATGACGAGGAGGGTGGCGATGGTGAGGAGGACCAGGCCGCCGCGGTAGAGGAAGGCCGAGTACTGGTTGGTGCGCCACATCAGCACGGCGATCCCGAGCAGCCCGACCACACCCATCGTGTCGAGCAGCCGGCGAGCACCCGGCGTGACGTCTGCCCGCAACTGCCGGCTGGGCCAGACCATGGCCAGGGCCGCCCCGAAGAGGAGCCCGAAGGCCCTGGTGTCTGTGCCGTCGTAGAGTCGCGTCGGGTCGAGGGTCGGGTGGTACAGCAGCGCCATCTCCAACGCCGAGGCCAGAGCGACGACGAGGGTTACACCGACCAGCACGTCGCGGCGGCGGGCCAGCCGCTGGACGCGGCCCCGGGTGTGGCCCTTGCCCGCCCGTCTGACCCAGAGCAGGCCGGCCAGGAGCAGCCACGGCCACAGGAGGTAGAACTGCTCCTCGACGGCTAGGGACCAGAGGTTCCCCAGCGGGGACGGGGGGCCGAACCGGGCGAAATAGGACACGTGGTGGAAGATCAGCCACCAGTTGTTGGCGTACACGGCGGAAGAGAAGACGTCGCCCCGCAGCGCGCCGAGCTGTGCGGGGTCGCCGGCCGAGACCCAGATGGCCACCACGGCCAGCATCACGAAGAGGGCCGGCAGCAGCCGCCGGGCTCGCCTGAGCCAGAAATCACCCAGCTGCAGCTGGCCGGTGGCGCGCCATTCGCTCATCAGCAGGTCCGTGATCAAATAGCCGCTCAGGGTGAAGAAGACGGCGACGCCGAGCAGGCCGCCGGGCAGGAACCCGAAGCCCAGGTGGAACACGACGACGCCCAGAACCGCCACCGCCCGAAGCCCGTCCAGGCCGGGCATATAGCGCTGGTCGCGCCCGAGCGGCTCAGGCACCGGTCCGGACCTGCGCCGATCTCACTCCGCTGGTCGGGGGGCGCCCGGTCGGGGACAGCGGGGCGCGACCGCTCAACCCATCGCTTGCCTCATGCTCCGACATGGACGCCCTTATCCTGCGACATGCGCTCCCGTACCCCTGCGGCGTGCGCACCGGCGCCTTCAGCCGACTGATTCTGATAGTCGAAGAATCTAGTCACTACTCAGGCACAACTGGTTGACAGGCGACACGCGTCGGTGCCGGCACCCGAGCGGGCCGGCTGTCGGTCAAGCGGGAACCCCCTCCCGTGCCATCGTGGCCGCGTCCAGTGGTCCGCCGCCGCCGAGGGGGAACCGTGGTGATCACCAGGCCTCGTTTCCAGCCCCGGTGACGACACCCGGGTTCGTCCCGGGCCCGGGGTCACCGGCGCCGTCACGAGCCCGAGATCACATCGGGCCGGGTGACGAGGCCGAGGTCAGATCGTCTCGGGAGCCGGCCCGTCGACCGGTACGGAGTTGGCCATGATGGCGTCGATTCGGGCCAGCGCGTCCTCGTCCAGGTGGAGTTGCGCGGCAGCGAGGGCGTCGTCGACGTGGGAGGGATCGCGCGTGCCGACGATGGCCACTTGCACCGCCGGTTGGGCCAGCACCCAGGCGAGGGCGACGCCGCTCACCGAGGTGCCCAGCTCCTCTCGGGCAAACAACCCGAGCGCGGTCACTGCATCGAGATTCCGTCGGTACGACTCCCCGCTGAACACCGGGCTGGCGTGCCGCCAGTCGCTTGGGGTAAAGGTGGTCTCAGGCCTGAGATGGCCTCCGAGGAGCCCGTGGGCCAACGGGCCGTACACGAGGACGCCGATGTTCCTGGAGGCCGCGTAGGGGAGAATCTCCTTCTCGATCTCCCGGCGGAACAGGTGATAGGCGGGCTGCAGCGTCTCCACCGGCAGCACGGAGCTGAACGCCTCCATCTGCTCCACGTCGAAGTTCGAGACGCCGACGTGACGGATCTTTCCTTCCGCCACCAGGTCGGCCAGCGCCCCCGCTGTCTCTTCGAGCGGGACCTTGGGGTCGGGCCAGTGAACCTGGTAGAGATCGATGGCGTCGGTGCGCAACGCGTCGAGGCTCTCAGCCACCCCCCGCCGAATCCACTCCGGGCTGGCGTCGCGAGCCACGCCGTCACCGACCGGCCTGAGCCCACCCTTGGTCGCGATGACCAGCCCGTCCCGGTTGCGCCCGTCCAGGGCCTTGGCCAAGAGGCGTTCGGACGCCCCGAACCCATAGGCCTGGGCCGTGTCGAACAGGGTCACACCCTGATCGGCTGCTCGCCGGATGGCTGCGATCGCTGCCTCCTCGTCGGTGGGGCCCCAGTCCCCGCCGAGCTGCCAAGTGCCAAAGGCGATGCGGGAGACGCGAAGCCCGGTGCGGCCGAGCGTGGTCTGTTGCATGGCTGTCTCGTGCGTCGCTGCCTGTTGCATGGTTCCTCCCTTGTGGTTGGGTTGATCGGGTCATTGGGTTGAGGGACTGGCCAAGTGGCCGGGACGTTGGGGCAATCGGGATTCCGGCGCCCTCGGGCGACCGGTGGCGTTCGGAGCGCCAGGCCACGAGGGTGGCGAGGGCGCCGGTGGCCGCACCGGCCATCATGGCGTGGCGGTCACCGATCACCGTCGTGGCCCTGCTGGCCCCGCTCGCGACTTCGGCGATGGCCAACAGCAGTGCGGCCCCGAAGGCGGCGCCCACCTGGCGGGCCGTATTGATCACGCCGCCCACCACTCCCTGGTCTCGATCGGCGACCCCGGCCACGGCCAGCACCGTGGCCCCGAAGACCGAGCCGGCCGTGCCGAACCCCACCAGTGTGACCGCAGCCAATGCCGGACTGTACGAGCCGTGGGACGGCAGGAGGGTCAAGATGAGGAACCCGACCGTGGCCGCAGCACCAGTGAGCACCAGGAGCCGCCGGACTCCGAACCGGGCGGCCAGGCGGGCGCCGAACACCCCGGCCACGAAGCCCACGACGCCTTGGGGGGCGATGGCCATGCCGGTGGCCAGGGGCGAGTCGTGGAGGGACTGCTGCAGGTAGAGCGAAAGCACCAACATCTCTCCGGCGCTCCAGATGCCGATCAGAAAGGTCAGGACGCTGGCCGACCGGAGCGAGGGCGCGCGCAGCAAGTCGAGCCGGAGCAAGGGTTGGGGATGACGGCGCTCCACCACGACGAACCCGACGGCGAACACGACGGCGACGACGAGGGACAAAATTACCACGGGCGACGCCCAGCCCAGCACGGCGCCCTCGGAGACGGCGAGGACGGCTGCTGCCGTTGCCCCGGTCACCAGCCCCGCACCGCCCAGGTCCAAGCGGGCACGGCCATCGGTGTGCCGATCGACGGTGATGAACAAGGGTGCGAGAAGGGCGACGACGAGGGCGATGGGCACGTTCACCATGAACACCGCCCGCCAACTGGAGAACTCGACCAGTATCCCGCCGAGCACCTGGCCGGCGACGAAGCCCACCGACGCCGTCGCCGCGTAGAGCCCGAGGGCCCGAGTGCGCCGGCGGCCCTCGGGAAACCCGGTGGTGATGAGC
>OBLU010004777.1_pt1 | contig 12190 bp, 6 predicted proteins | sample 1518681 | NCBI WGS metagenome assembly OBLU01 (sample SAMEA3539304, study PRJEB22396) | soil metagenome | biome: tundra; feature: field; material: soil | place: USA | collected 2010-05 | depth 0.15 m | reverse complement strand
CCCAGCGGATGGCCCAAGGCAATCGCTCCGCCGTTTACGTTTACTTTTTCGCGATCGAGTCCTAATTCTTTTTCTACTGCCAGATACTGGGCGGCGAAGGCCTCGTTCACTTCGATCAAGTCGATATAGTCCAAAGTGAGGCCGGCGCGCTGTAGCGCTATCTTCGTGGCTGGAACCGGACCGCGCCCCATCAGCTTCGGATCTACGCCGGCAATTCCCCAATTTACGATCCGCCCCAGCGGACTCAGATTTCTTTTCTGCGCCTGCTCCAGCGACAGGATAACGACCGCCGCCGCGCCATCAACGATTCCGCTGGCATTGCCGGCTGTGACCGTGCCGTTTTTCCCAAATGCTGCGCGCAGCTTCGCCAGACCCTCCATCGTTGTTTGTGGACGCCGGTGATCGTCTTCGGTCAGCAGTTCTCCCGTCGGCTCGCCTTTCGAATTCCGCAGTGGCACCGAGGTCAGCTCTTCCTGAAGACGCCCCGCTTTGTACGCCTCGTCGGCTTTCTGCTGCGAGCGTAACGCAAATTCATCCTGCGCCTGCCGGGTGATGCCTTGCTGTTCGGCATACAACTCTGCTGTGTTCGCCATGTACAAGCCGCAATAAGTATCGAGCAGCGCCACCATCAGCGAATCTTCAAGCTTGCCACCTGGAGCCAGGGTGAAACCATCGCGTCCACGAATCGAAAACGGCGCCTGCGACATCGACTCCATCCCACCTGCGAGCACTATCTTCGCTTCGTCGGTCTGGATCATCTGCGCCGCGCTGACAATCGCCTGCATTCCCGATCCGCATAGCCGATTTACGGTCAGCGCCGGAGTTTCAATCGGCAATCCGGCCCGCAAGGCAACGTGCCTTGCTCCATAGAGCGCGTCGCCCGAGGTCTGCTGCGCGTTGCCGAACACGGCATGATCGAACTCTTTCGCATCGAGTCCCGCGCGCTCGATCGCCGCATTCGCCGCGACTGCGCCCAGTTCCTGCGCCGTGTAGTCTTTGATTTTTCCGCAATAGCGTCCAAAGGGCGTGCGCGCCCCGCTGACTATGGCGATGTCTCCTGGTTTCAACATGGGTCCTTAACTATGAACTATGCAGAAGAGTGCGTCGACCTGTGGTCAACCTGAGAGTTTAACAGGAAGGAACGTTCAGGCCTCAAGAGTCTGGGAGCTTGGTAGTGGGTCAGTCTGAAAGACACATTCCCCCGCGGCTAAAGCCGCTATTGATTTTGCGGCGGTTACGGCACAACTGAAGCCGTGCCCTTTCAAAACAAATTCAAACCGACCCATTACGCGGAGCTTCTGGGATTTCAAGCCCAAGATCTTGGCCCTGTTGGGGGCCTGCTTGTTTGTAGCTGGCGCCGGGATTTGTTTTGCGGCTGGCTTTTCGCGGACAGGAGTGTCCGCGCCAGACGACCCTAGGCCACCGCGGCGGAGGAAACGAACTGCGGTTCCTGACTTACGATCTTTCCTGGGCCCTGGGACATTGCCAGTTCGAGGGCGTGATCGGCGCGATTGGCCACTTCGGTCACGATGTCTACCGGATCGAAATTCTGCTGCATCACCGCCTGTACCAGGCCGGCGCTGAAGTCGACTCCCCGGTCTTTGCCGGGGAAACGCACCTCTGACAACAACCGCCGCAGCTTCTCCACCGCGAGCAGAGCTTCTTTTTCGGCGGTGTCGCCGAGGACCAGCGCAACGGTTGTAGCTTCATAGCGAAAGGCCAGATCATTCGTTCGGATGTTTGCAGCAAAAAGCTGCCCGACCTGTTCCATCACCGACGTTACCGCGGCCTCGCCATATTCCTTGAGCAGAGCGCTGCGCCGCCCAAACTGCATCAGCAATACGGCTACCGCTGTCCCTTGCTGTAACCCGCGCCGGATTTCCGCCTGCAGAAGGTCCAAGTAGGAAGCGCGTTTCAGCAGGCCCGATTTCTCGTCGGTCACGGAAAGGTTCTTCACCAGACGCCGCAGTCCGGCGTTGTTGAGCGCGATCAACACCTGGTCGCTTAAGGTCCGGATGACCAACACCTCGGCCGCTTGCCACACACGAGTGGTATTCTGGGTGAGGATCAGCACGCCGATCTGGTCGTTGCCTTCGGTCAGCGGAATAGCCAATAGCGATTCGATCTGCAATTCCTCAATCGCGCCGCGCAAATCCAGCAACTCCGGGGCGTTCCCCGCATTGCCGAGGATTAAGGTGCCTCGCGCCACCGCCAAATCGTGCAGAGTTTCCACCAGGCTGGTCAAGGCTGCGGAACTCACCGGATTCAGACCCTCCATCTGATAGGCCTGCACACTGGATGGCGGGAGACCAGGTTTGCGCAAGGCCGCGATGCAGCGCCCCGTGCGCCAATTCGCGCCGATCTCATTCGCAGCTGCTTTCAAAACTCCATCGGCGTTCCCCTCCTGGTAAAGCTTGCGCGTGATTTCAGCTACCCGGGCCAGACTGCTGACATCGGCCGTCTCGCTCGCCGTGACAGTTGCGGGCGCTGTCTGCTCGCCGCTCGCGGCCACCGGAGCGGGCATGGATACCGGCTTTGAGTGTTGCGATTGGATGCCGGCCGCCATGTAGAGCCGCTGCAGTTCCTGGTTGCGCTCTTCCTCATGCGGAAACAATTCCTGAATGCGCTGCAAACGTTCTACGGCCTTGGAGCGCATGCCATACTGCACCAAGATCTCGGCTTGCAGCATCAGGTCCTGCAATGCGGCCGCACCCAACGTTGGTTCCTGGACCTTGATTGCGTGTTCCTGCTCCTTTTCTTTCTTGACGGTTGTGAACCGTGATGCGATCAGATTGAAGCGCTGATCGTCGATTTTGCCCCTCAACGCTTCCAGGCGATGGTGATGTCCGGGTTCGTAGGGGTCCACTTCGGCCGCGCGGTCAAGGCACTCTCCCGCCTTCTGGTAATCGTGCTTCGCACAGTACAGATCAAAAAGTTTGAGCAGCGCCTGGGCGTAGTCGGTTTCACGATTGGAGGCATTGAACAGCTCCGCCAGAAATTCCAGCATTTCCGCCGACGTGCGGTGGGATCCCAGCAGTTCCTGCATCATCGCGATGAACGACCGTCGTTCGCCACGCCGGCGCTGGAAAGCCTCTAATTTCCGGGCCAGGGTCACCGCCTCCCCATCCAGTTCGGAATCGATCATCACTCCGATCAGGTTTACGACCTGGTGCATGCGGGTGGGGTTGTGCTCAAAAATCTGCCAGATCAGCGGCTCGCTTTCGACGCACCGGCCAGCCAGCAACAGGGCCTGCGCATAGAGGTCGCGAAGTTCGAGCGATGCATCTCCGGCATGCACCAGCGGCTCGAAAATGAAGATAGCGGCGCCGGTCTCGCCCCGGGCCAGCAGGCTCTTGCCATAAGCCATGGCGACCTTTGAATCTGAAGGATTTTCGGTGTAGGCCCGCTCGAACCACTGGGCGCCGTTCTTCCCCGAGGTTTCCGCCAGTTCCGCCAATTGCAGGTAGGAGTGCGAGGCCATCACGTGCTCGCCTAGTTCCGCTGCCGATTCCGCAACTCGAAGATGGTTGGGCTGCGACGGCTCGAGACCTGTAATCCGCCGCAAGACCAGTAATGCTTCTTCTTTTCGTCCCTGCCGCTGCAAGTCTTCCAGCGCATTTTCATACGTCCCAATCGCGAGCTTCTTGTTCGATTGTTCCAGGAGCTGCCCGAAGCGTACTTTCTGTTCCCACGTGGGATTGGTATATCGCGCCAGCTTTTTGTAGGTGAGGCTCGCCCGGGTCGCATCGGCCGCCGCCACCTGTCGCTCAAACAGCTCCCCGAGCAACTGCGCCGCCTGGACTCCTCTATTAAGAGAGAGACACAAATCCGCCGTCATCTGCCGCACATTGTCGTTTTGCGGGTCGCTTTCGAGGATTTGCAGGTACTCCGCCAGGGCGTCGGGCGTCTTCCCCTTTTGCAAAAGCTTCTCCGCTTTTTCTACGCGGCGGGCGATTTCGACACGATTAGGATTTTCCGGCATGGGCGGTGTGGCGAGAGAGAACTCCGCCTTGATTCTAGGATTCACCCGGTGCCGCAGCAACGCGCATCGCCTGGGCCGCGATTACGAAAGTCATGCGATGGTCCTTCTCGCCGATTTCGCAGCTGTGTTCCCTGGGTAAGGAACTTCTTTAACCACGGGTACACGGAGGGACATTGGGGAAAACGACAGCAGCTGGGAGACTCAGACACTGGAGTTTTCTGCTCCCGCCGCCGATTTCAACTTGTGAGGGCCTTTAGTGTCTTTCCAGAACCACGCGGTTCCCGCAGTCGAATTTGATGTGCGCCGTGGCCCCCGCCTGCGCAAGGTCGCGAGCTGCCGAGAACCTTGGTTTGTGTGTTTTCTTTTCGGTACGCTCATGGCGGCTCAGGCGCTGGGGTTCCTGGTGCTCGGAACCGGCCGGACGGGCTGCGGTCTTGCCGAGTCCATTCTCGTTCTCGAAAACCTCATCGCTCTCGCCCTGGTCTGGCTTGCATTCCGCCGCGCGCAAGGGATTAGCGCCCTGTTCTGGTTTCTGTTCGCCACGGTTCTGGTGGTTTTGCTGGTCCCCACCGCCTTCCAGGCGTATGGAATTTTGTTCGGCCAAAACATCTTGTCGGATTCAACCTGGCGGCTGCTCTACTGCCTGTATGGCGCGCCGATCCTGATGATGCTGTTTCTGCCCGAGACCCATCGGCGCACTCACGTAAAGTCCGAAATCTTTCTCGATCTGATTCAAGTCGCAATCGTGGTTGGCCTTATTTACTCCACTTTCTTCTTTCTGCCGGTGCGGCGGATGTCGCCTGCCGATGCGCTCCTGCGCAATCTCAGCATCAGCAGTGTGCAAAGCTGGCTGCTTCTGGTCGCGGCCTTTGTCCGTCTGCAATTCGCCCGCGCCCCCAGCACTCGCCGGCTGGTGCTGCGGTTAGCGCTCTTCGTGCTGGTCTGCGCGGTCGCAACTTTTGTTGGTGACTGGATCGACCTGCATCACCACGTGTCCGCCGCTGCCTGGTTTGACTTGGGCTGGGCCCTTCCTCAAATTGCCGCTGCGCTGCTCGCCATAACCTGGGCCCCTTCTTCCGATCCTGAGTCCGTGCTGAAGCCCGCGAATTTCCCCAGCTTCCTGGGCACAAACCTGGCCCTGGTCGCCATGCTGGTCTGCACAAATTTGCTGATGGACCGCTGGAAACACGCCTACGGAGAAGTTCTTGCCGATGTGGCAATTGCCGCATCACTTCTGGCATTTACATTCCGGTTGGCTCTGACCCAGTTCCACCAGCACCAGGAAATTACCCAGCGCAAGGCGGCGCAAGGTCAACTGACTGCTTCTCACCAGGAAGTGGGCCGTCTGCTCGCCGATGCGCGCCGCCAAACCGCTGAAATCACGCAGATCAGCGAGCTCGGAAGTCTGCTTCAGGCCTGCGCCTCGGGTGACGAAGTCTTTCGCCTGGTCCCGGAGCGACTGCGCCGGCTGTTTCCCGGCGCCTCCGGTTGCATCGCTCTGCTCAGCGCCTCGAAAAACCGGGTTGAGTCGGTGGCTGAATGGGGCATCTGTCCGGCGGACCAGATCTTCTCACCGGAGGAGTGCTGGGCCCTGCGCCGGGGCCGCATGCATTCTCATTCCGGCGGACACTCCGACCCCAGTTGCTCGCACCTGCTCGGAGAAGGCCCTTCCGTGTGTATCCCTCTCATTGCGAATGACGACGCTATCGGAGTACTGTCCATCCAGGACCACGACGCTCCACACCCGGTTCCCGACCCAGAGATAGATTCGACCGCATTTGCTCGTCGCAGCCATCTGGCCAGGGCGGTCGCCGAACACATCGCTCTCGCATTGGCCAACCTCGGACTCCGCGAAGCTCTACGCCTGCAGGCGATCCGCGATCCGCTCACCGGCCTCTATAACAGGCGTTACATGCAAGAGTTCCTGGAGCGCGAACTTCACTCCGCTCGCCGGAAACACCGCCCTCTGGCCGTCATGATGCTCGATCTCGACCACTTCAAACGCTATAACGACAGATTGGGACACTCCGCGGGCGATCAGGCTTTAGCCGCTGTCGGGGGGATTCTTCTGCGTTCGGTGCGCGCCGAGGACGTGGCTTGCCGTTATGGGGGCGAAGAATTCACCCTTATCCTGCCCGAGTGCTCGCTCCTGCAGGCCACGGTGAGGGCGGAGGAAATCCGCACACGCGTCAAGGAATACCGCACGCAGCCCGACCAACAGCCGACAGATCTGACCTTCTCAATCGGTGTCGCTGCCTTCGATGAGACTACCGATCGCGTCGATCTGCTGCTCAAATTTGCGGATGACGCTCTTTATGAGGCCAAGCGAACAGGTCGTGACCGCGTGGTCGCTGCCCGTCCCGCATCCGCGCTACCCGAATTAAATTTTGCCCAACAGAAGAGGGTCACTGTCCTCTAGGTGGACTCCGGAAAGTTCGGGGTTAGGTCTACAATCACAAATCGGGTCTACAGATTGTTGAAGAACTCAGTCCTCGTTCGTCCAGCCCCTAAAGGGGCATCTCAATTCAGTGCATTTTGCGGCATCGCTAAAGCGATGCCCTGATACGAACCTTGAGTCTTTCTGCAGACTGTCCAGCCGTTCTCACTTTTTGGCGCACTCACTTTTTGTCGCACCACACACCCGCTTCTGATATATGAATACGAACGCCGATGACCGCTTTCTCCCCGCAACCGGACTCGAGCAGACCGGACTCGATCAACCCAGAGTCCGGCCTCCGCCACCAACTCACCACCGGACAGATAACCATGGTCGCTGTGGGCGGTTCCATCGGTACTGGACTTTTGCTCGGTACCGCGGCCGCCATCGAACTGGCCGGCCCCGCCGTGATCTTGAGCTTCATTCTTGCCGCCTTCATCAGTTGGACCGTCGCGCTGGCGCTCGGCGAACTGGCCAGCACTCATCCGGCTGCCGGTTCTTTCGGCGTCTATGGCGACCTCTACCTTAATCACTGGGCCGGATTCATTTCCCGCGCGGGATACTGGCTCGCCATCTCGGTCTCCATTGGCGCTGAGATGGTTGCCTCCGCCACTTATATGCAACTCTGGCTCCCCGGGCGTACCGGCGATGGTCTGGGTCTTGGCCTTTTCCGCGTTTCTACTCGGCATGAACTTCCTCAGCGTGCACAGCTACGGACGCTTCGAATTCTGGTTCGCGATGATCAAAGTCGCCGTCATCGCCGCCTTCATCACGCTCGGCGCTGTCCTGCTCCTCACGGGACACACGCCCCCCCAATACACGAACCACGGGGGATTCTTTCCCCTGGGCCGCGCCGCTCCACTCCTGGCCATCACCTTCGCTATCTATACCTTCGGCGGAGTGGAGTTTGTAGCTGTGGCATCCGGTGAATCCACTTCCCCCACGGCCGTGGCCCGCGCCGCGCGCTTGACCTTTGTCACCCTGACCATTCTTTATCTTGGAGCCATCACCATCCTCGTGGGTGTCATGCCCTGGAACCGCGCCGCCGTCTCCGAAAGCCCTTTCGTCACCGTCTTCCGCTCCGTCAGCCTCCCCGGTGCCGCTCATTTCATGAATTTCGTGGTCCTGACGGCCGCCCTTTCCGGAGCCAACGCCGCCCTCTATATCTCTTCCCGCATGCTTTTCTCGCTAGCCCGCACAGGATGGGCTCCGCGCGCGTTAGGCCGACTCAGCGCTAAAGGCACTCCCACGCTCGCACTATTGGTCTCTTCTTACGGAATCGTCGTCGCCCTCGTCCTCGAGCGCTGGGCTCCCGCCCGCGCTTTCGAGTACATTCTCCGCGGCGCTTTCTTCGGACTGTTGCTCTCCTGGATCATTTCGCTTGCCGCTCACATCAACTTCCGCCGCCGGCTCACCCTGGAACAGTCGGCCGAAATTCCCGCTCGCTCACCGCTCGGCAAATGGGGCTCCATTATCGGCCTGACCATGGTGTTGGCATCCGTGGCCAAAACCTGGTGGGATTCCCGGGTCAACCTGATCGCCGGACTGACTTTCCTGATCGTCCTGACTCTCATCTACTTCCTGCTCCGCCCGAACGTGTCGCGGAACGAATCCTAGAAAGTCACAACTGCATTGCGGCTTCGCCGAAACTCATTAGATACTGGAAGACATGGGATCAGAAACCGTGGTGCTTCCGGGCCGTTGTGTTCGGCTCGAACCGCTGGACCACCGCCACGTTGACGGATTGGTTGCCGCCGCGGCGGCTGACTCCTCGCTGTATGAGTGGAGTCCCATTCCGCGGGACAAGTGCGAAGCCATCGGCTACATTGACACCGCTTTGGCGTGGCGTGACGAGGGCAGCGCAGTCCCTTTCGCGACAATTCGCGGGGAGGACGGTGCCGTTATCGGATCTACACGTTTCTTTAACCTGGAGCGATGGGCGTGGCCTCCGGGCCACGCTCGACACGGCCGGCATGCCCCCGATGCATGTGAGATCGGCTACACGTGGCTGACCCGTTCGGCCATCCGGACGGCGGCCAATACTGAGGCCAAACTGCTCATGCTGGAGTATGCCTTCGCAACGTGGCAGGTTCTCCGGGTTTGCTTTCACACGGACGTGCGCAACCTGCGTTCACGCGCAGCTCTCGAAAGGATCGGCGGGAAGTTTGAGGGGATTCTCCGCGCGCACCGGATGGCCACTGACTTTATCGCGCGCGACTCGGCACGCTTTTCGATCATGGCGGCTGAGTGGCCCGATGTGAAGCAACGGTTGCGTCAGTTCCTGGAACGAGAATGAATTCATTGCAAAAAAGGTCGCACTTCCAGGCTCTCAGTTCTCAGTAAGAGCAGGTCCGTTTTGACTGAGAACTGACGACTGAGAACTGATCACCGATTTCCATCACTGCGGTCGAATGGCGATGAGGTTAGGCAGGCAGAGTGGCGCCGAGCTAACGGAGTTGTTACACATGTTGGGGTTGTTGTTGTCGTTGATGTTCACATAGGGAACTTCCTGGAGGTCGCCTCCATTGACGGTGTTGACGATGTGCACAGAGCCGGCTGAGCACGGTTGAGTGGAATCGTTATTGGGGTACGCGTCGCAGGCGGCGACGAACACCTGGCTTCCGTCGCTGGAAGCGGAGGCGGAGAGTGGGTCGGGGGAATTGGGGTTGTTGACGAGCGGCACCGACATGGTGGTCCCATTGGTCACGTCGAAGAGAAGTATGGCGGGGATGTGACGGGCCACGATGAGGAGCTGGATCCCGTTGCCAACAAGCTGGGAGTAGACCGGAGTGAAATTGCCTTGACCGAGATTGACTGGCGGGGCCGCGGTGAAATTTGCCAGCAATGGAGGATTGCAGGTCAACTGGAGCGGGTCGTGGTACAGGATGGGCTCCTGCGTGAATTGGGCTGTCAGGACCTGGACATTCGGTGGTTCGAGAGCGAGTACTTTCTGGGTCGTGAGGAATCCGTCCTGGGCGAGAGGCGGCGGAATCGCAGGGGATGGAAAGATTTTCAGCGGCGTGCTTGAAGTGGCGACGCTACCGATGTCCACACTCGCTACGTTCGGCAGGGAGCAGGTGGAATAGGCAGACACAGAATTGGCGGGCGTTCCGGCCACGTAGGCGAAGCTGCCATCGGCCGAGAAGCTTACCATGCTCGCCGGCGCTGCCAGCGTAACCCGGCTGAATGCATCGACGGTGGAGTAGACGTACATGTTACCGGTGCTGGTGAGGATAAAGAGCTTCAGCTGATCGGGAGAAAAGGCGGCGGCCGTCGCAGTTTCGCCGGGAATGACCAGGTCAACAGGAGCAGTGCTGCCGTTATAGATGTAGACCTGGCTGGGGGTGGAAACGGTGTCGGAGATGACCACCAGTTTGTTGTCGTTGGAGATGGTGAGCACTTTACCGCACAAGGACACCTTGCAGGGTGTCGGCGAGGCGGAGACCAGGGTGGCGCCGGGGCTGGTCGCGGTGACATCCACGTACATCAGTCCTTGATCACTGCCGATATAGAGGTGGGTCGCCTGATGATCGAACAACATGGAATTGGGGGTACGCGGCAAGCCCACGATGGGACCGATGGGAGGGGTTCCGCGAGTCACCGAAAACAGCGCGCTGGAGCATCCGGGGGCATCGTTGCAATCCGTGGTTGCGGCCCATGCGGTGTAGGTGGGTACGGTGGCAGTAGAAGTTACATTCACCGAGATCGCGCTGTAGCCTTTGGTTAGCGGGGGCCTGCAATTGTTGGCCGGAGGAGCGGTGGCGTCGAAGTTGCTGGCGTAGATAGGGAGACTCGGTAGATCTTCGGAGGCGGTCGAGAGCGGCAAGCCGATATTGCAACCGGGGGGCGTGCAGGAAGCGGTCAGAGTGGCTCCGCCCAGATTGTTGCGGGCGGTCGCACCGTTGCTCCCCGAACTGTTGGTGGTGGTGGTGAAGGCTGCAACATCGGGATTCGTCGTGCTCCAAGTCAGGGGCGGATTGGCCAGCGCGGTATTGTTGGCGATGCCGCACAACGTGTCGACCGCGATGGCCGTGATTGGTGCGGTGCCGCCGTTGTTTATCGTAATCGAGTTTCCTCCCTGGCTTTGTCCCCCAATCTCCAGGTAGATCGCCTGGATCAGGCAAGTCGTGTATGGATAGGGGCTGCTAGTGGTTGTCCCGGAGGGGCCGGAGACGCTGGCAAAGAGGTGCGTGATGCCTGAGGTTCGGGCGGTGGTCTGGACCTGATTGGGGAGGAGTGTGGCTAGGCTGCTATTTGTGCTGACCACTTCGGGATTGGTGGAGGACCATGACATGGGGCCGACGGTTTGGGTGATGTCCACCCCGTTGCTGTAGGCGATGCCTTGAAACTGCCAGGTTTGTCCCTGGGAAAAACAGAGATATTGAGGCGGCTGGGGCTCAGCCTGGACAATCTGGATGGTATCGATCGGCTGATGAACGAAGACTGTGGTTCTCGGACTGCTGAAGCCGTTGGTGACGGCGGTTACGTAGGCGATCCCTGGGGGGCCAGGATTGCACATTGTACCGGTGGGGTCCCAGGTGCCGGCGCAGGCGGATCCACTGCCGGACTGATTGTTGATGATCGAGAGAGGCGCGGCGGTGTTAGGGTTGCCGCTCTCGACGATGAACTGGATGTTAGCGCCGGGGACAGCGACATTGTGGGCATCCCTGCCGGTGGCGCTAAAGACTTGAGTGGTGCCAACATTCAAGGATACGCTGCCGGGAGGGTTCAACGTCACCGATTGGACGCCTCCATTGCCGGAGTTATTGCTGCTCTTGCCCAGACAACCCGTGAAGGCTGAGACGAAAATGATGACCAAGGTAATAAGAAAGCCGGAACCACAACGAAGCATGAACCCTCCTCGCGCCCGTTTGCCAAGCGCGAGTTTATTGTTGGACGGAAAACTGTCAGTGTAGATGCAAGGTTTCAAAGTTTCAAGGAGCGCAGCGGACCCCGCGGTCGGCTTGAGAGATTTGAACTCCGAAACCGTGCAACCTTGAGACTGTGAAACCTGTATTACCTGCACTTTCTTCGATGCGCCGAAGAGTGGTTGACGATGTGCAAGCTAGTTGTTATTATCAAACGGTTCCGCGAGTTAGGTCTGGCTTGCCTGTGTAACGGCAGTTCTGTCGGATGCGCAACCAACGCCGTCGACAGGCGCCGGGAAAATCTTGTGGCTGAGCTGTGAAGGAATACGTACCCGGTTGGATGTTAGGGACTGGGACGCCCTCGCTGAAACATCCTGCGAAAACCTTTGCGCCCTAGGGTTTGAAGTAGAAGTCGTTTGAAGTAGAAGTCCATGGGAAGCACGCGAGGCTATGCAGGGGAAGCAGACGAAACGGAACGCCTCCGAACCTGGATCGGAAGTTCGGTTGAGGAGAGGCGTGGCGTCACCGTCGTCGGCGATTTAGTCTGAGCGGGAAACGGAACGAATTCTCACCGGCATGTAGAAATGCTGCTGGGGAGAGCATGGCTGGGCGCAACAGGCCTGTGCCAGCCAGAACTGAGACGGGGCAAGCCCCGTCTCTACGGGGAATGTGTGGTCGCGTGAAAATATCGCGCGGTCGCGAATTTGTTGTAGCGACGCGGCTTGCCGTGTCTGGGAGTGCCGAGAGTGCCTACTTTTAATCAGCTGGTGAAATTCGGCCGCGAGCGGACCAAATACAAGACGGCGAGCCCCGCTCTGCAATCGTGTCCGCAAAAGCGCGGAGTCTGTACGCGCGTGTATACCCAGACGCCGAAGAAGCCGAACTCGGCGCTGCGCAAAGTGG
>OBLU010004776.1_pt1 | contig 12190 bp, 9 predicted proteins | sample 1518681 | NCBI WGS metagenome assembly OBLU01 (sample SAMEA3539304, study PRJEB22396) | soil metagenome | biome: tundra; feature: field; material: soil | place: USA | collected 2010-05 | depth 0.15 m | reverse complement strand
GGCCTTCGAGCAAGGTGGTCAGGACCTTGTCGATTGAGCAGGCCTGCCAGAGCCGCTCAAAGATCAAGGCGGGCCCGATCCTGGCGCTACGGGTGGCGATGCTGTCGCCCCGCGCATGGGCACCGAGTACAGCCAACTTCTCTGAGAACCGCCCCAGCGACTGGATCAGTGAGTCGAGCTGGCCGCTGGCAAGCAACTGATCGAGCCGGCCAAGGCGAAAGAGAACGCGCTGCATGACTTTGCCATCCACCCGCTCGTTGTCGACAATGAGCAGATAGGTTCGGGAACCGTTCGACTGTGTGCGAATAAACACGTCGCTACTCCTGCGTCCTCATCGTAACACTACATATAGAAACAAATAAATAATAACCATGGTATATATGGTCATATAACGTGACACTACATTATGCAAGAATTGACGATCGATTTCAATGAAATCAATAACTTACGGACGCTCAACGCGCCCAAACTGTAGAAGATGAGTCTAAGTATCGTGTTTGCAGTGCGAGTCGGCGATCAGCAGCGCTGCTTTCAATCAATCTGTGGTCGTCTGAATCCTGCAGGAGAGTAATTCGGCAGGCACTTCCCTTGTTCACCCAGACGAGAGGTCTATTGATACGGACCGCGTCTCAGAAGCTCCATTCGCGTTAGCACCTAGAGAAGACAGCTCTGCCGACCTCTCAATTCAGATCACCATCGCCGTGACAAGGTTGTTTGTATCGTTTAGCTCTCGAGCACGCAGCCAGTAATTAAGAAGCCCGCCTTTCAACCCGTGAGCGGCTCGCATCACTTCCTCTAAATTCTTCTCCTCGAGTGCTTGACGCGCGTTGGAGAGTCCTTTGGGGTAACCGCTTCGAAACACCTCTGTCAGTTCCGCAAGGAAAACCAGATCGCCGCCGATTCGATCGAAGAGCTCAGCTTCATGAATCGTGTCTCCAGCGGGCCGTTCCAACGGACGCCTGGACACTGTTGGCTCGCTCACGCTGGAAATACTGCCGCCAAGCACCACGTCCAGCTCCAGTTGGCGAATCGGCTTGGACAGATATCCATCCATGCCCGCTGCTAGAGAGGATGCCGCAACAACGGACGAGGCGATTCTAAACCCCGCAGATGCTATGCTTTACCAAGCCAAGAGAGATGGGGGAGACAGGGTGGTCATCGTGAATTGAAGGTATGCCTGCGTGGTATTGGCAGGGCAACCTTGAAAAGGTACCCGAGAAGTTTGAACATTCCCCGAAAGGAGTATTGCTTGCTCCGATGCAAAAGAACTACCTCTTATATACGGAGAAGTGTCGAAAGGTTCGGTCTAAGGGTGCGTCTCTGCAGAATTCACAATGAAGATTCTCAAGCAGCGTGTTCTGGTCGCCCGGGTGGGGATATTGGCAATGGCGGCGTGTGGGCTGGTCTCCGGCTATCTGCTGGGCCGCGTCCTTGCGCTTCAGTTGGCTGAAAACGGGCTCGATCAGTACGCCAAGCTCACCGTTGTGCGAGATGATGCATCCTATCTCGAAGCTCGTAGCTTGCTTTCTGTCCTGAAGGATTCGCCGTATCCCTTCTGCTCGGACGCCGAAATCGCCTATTTTCGGGAGCTGGTTTTTCGCTCGGAATACCTCAGAGATGCCGGGCGCATCCAGGGCGGAAAGATCGACTGCTCCACCACTGCCGGTCATCTGACGCGGTCCATTGGGCAATTCACGCTGAATTCCCCCAAGGAAGACGGCCTCATCCCCTACAGCAATCTTGTGCCGATTCGGGATGCGAGCCTGAAGAGGGCCGGACTGCAACTTGGCACCGCCTACGTTGTCTTTGGGTCGCACGTCCCCGCCGACGTTGGTCCCTTTTCCATGCATCTCACTTTGCCCCTCGGGGAACCAGCCCGCCAGCAACCAGACGTTTCCGCGGGCGTAACTCCTGGGAGCAACGGGCCCGATCTGCTAGCCGGCGGGAAGGTCCGCCTCGGAGACACGCTCTATGCGACGCGGTGCTCCACAACCCACTCCGACTGCGTGACGGCCTCTGCGTTAGTTTCGGATGCATTGCATGGCGAAGTCGAGGCGATCGGTGGAAGCACCGTCGTTGGAGTCCTGATCGGCATCTTCTTTGGAATGGCATTCTCATCCATGTACAGCCGCAGCCGCGACCTCTGTCAGCAGCTTCACCGGGCAGTCGAGCGCGACAAGCTGCGAGTGGTATATCAGCCGATCGTGAGCATGGCCAGCGGACAAATTGTTGGGGCAGAGGCGTTATCGCGCTGGAACGATGAGGACGGCAATGAGGTCGGTCCTGATGTGTTCATCAAAATCGCCGAGGAGCACGGCTTTATCGGAACCATCACGAAGTCGGTGGTGCGGCACTGCTTGCGTGACTTCGCAGAAACGCTTCGCAAACATCCGGGCTTCCGTCTCAGTGTCAACGTGGCAGCGGCTGACCTTATCAGTCCCAGCTTTCTACCCATGCTGGATGACTCGCTTAAACGTGCAAAGGTGACGTCAAAGAGTCTGGTCATTGAGATCACTGAAAGGTCTACCGCCGAGGGCGAAACGGCCATGGAGACGATCCGTAGCCTGCGGCGGGCGGGACACAGCATCCATATCGACGACTTCGGCACCGGCCACTCGAACCTCGACAAGCTGCTGTATCTTTTTGCTGACACCATCAAGATTGACAAGGCCTTTACCAGGGTCATCGGCACGGACTCAGTCACCATCGCCATTCTTCCGCAGATCCTGGCCATGGCGAAATCGCTGGGTCTTGATGTGGTGGTGGAAGGGGTTGAAACCGAGCACCAGGCCGATTACTTCACACCAGCCGCTCAAAAAATGTACGGCCAGGGTTGGCTATATGGGCACCCTGTCCCGGCCGAGGAATTTCATGTCCTATTCGCAAAGGGCTTGAGCAGAGAGCTTGCTCCTCCGGATCTGGCAGCTACCCGAACCGCGAACGCGGGCGAATTGCACATCGTTGGCGCCTGAAGCGCTTCAACCCCGCTCTTCATTTTCATTCCGCCCGAGAGAAGGTGCCCCGGGAACATGCTCGAGCCGCATTCCCAATCTCTACGCCCAGAAATCGCAGTGGAAGGAACATGGCATTCATCATGCTCCCGTATCGACAATCTGAATGGAGCGTACGGATGAAAAAGATCACCCGTCGATGAGGACAAGGCGTGCTTGCCGGTGGCACACTTGAACCGGAGGCTCAGGCGATGAAATCCGCAAAACTTTTGCTGCTTGCCGGCGATTTCGTTGAAGACTACGAGATCATGGTTCCATTTCAAGCCCTGCAGATGGTTGGTCACAAGGTCGATTCCGTTTGTCCCGGCAAAAAGAAGGGCGAGTTTGTCCGCACTGCCATCCACGATTTCGAGGGCGACCAGACCTACACGGAAAAGCGTGGCCACAACTTTGTGCTCAACGCCACCTTTGACGAAATCAACTCCGCCAGCTACGACGCCTTGGTTATTCCCGGCGGACGCGCACCAGAGTATTTGCGCCTCAACGCCCGCGTGCTTGAAATTGTTCGCTACTTCGACCACGCCAACAAGCCCATCGCCGCGCTCTGCCACGGTCCGCAATTGCTGGCCGCCGCGGGCATCCTGAAGGGCCGCAAACTCAATGCCTACCCGGCTTGCGCGCCCGAGGTTGAACTGGCTGGCGGAACCTTTGTCCAGGTGGACTTTTTCGACGCAGTCGTAGATGGAAAGCTGGTCACAGGGCCGGCCTGGACCGCGCATCCTGCCTGGCTCGCGCGGTTTCTTGAAGTGCTCGAAGCTCACCTTGCTGCCCCGCCCGGCTGAGGAGCATCCGTTCCTTCAAGTGCAGCGGAATCCCCTCAATTCCGCCTCATGTCCCGGCCAGACTAATCTCAATCGCTTATCATTGTTGACCGGGGGCAATTGAGGGATTTATGACAGCACGAATTATTGCGGCAATGACCGCCAATCGTTTCTTTCTCAAAATGGTAATCGGGGTTGCGGCGTTCGGACTGCCGGCGCAATGCCTGTTAGGGGCTAATTGCAGTGTAGTCAAGCACAACCCGCCATCTGAGGCTGACAAGGCCATGCTTGCGGCGGACTACGCCAAGGCTGAGAGCCTTTACAAAGCCAGTCTGGCGGCACATCCAGGCGACCTGGATGCAACCATCGGGTTGGTGCACTCGCTCTTTCAAGAGCAAAAGATCGTTGATGCCGCGGACGCAGTAAAGACGGCGCTCGACGCCACTCCCAAAGCTGCGGATGGCTCGCCCAATTCAGCGTCACTGCTCACCTTGCTCGGAGAAGTCAAATTCCACCAGGGTGATCTGTGGGAGGTCGAGCCCATTGTCCTTGCGTCCTACAAGCAGGACCCGTGCAATCCGCGCACGCGCCTTCTCTTCGCGCGCATCTCGCAGGCGAACTCCCGCTTCTCAACGGCCCGCCAGCAACTCGGGATCGCCCATCAGTTCGATCCCTCAGACCCGGAAATTCGTCAGGCGTGGATTGCAGCCCTACCTCTCAAACAGCAGATCTCAGAGGAGGAAGCCTTCCTTGCTTCTCCTGAAGCACAGGATGACAAGGCCCAGAAGAGTGGTCACTTCCTGCTCGACTCGCTCAAGATCCAGGATGCCGCTCAGCCCAAGGCCTGCCGTCTCTCTGCCGGCGGTCCCTCGGCTGACATTCCTTTTATCCGGCTCATGGGATTCAAAGGGCCGTCCGCGGCCGACAAACTGCGTGCTTTCGGGCTTGAAGTGGTCTTGAACTCGGGCAAGACGCACCTTCAAATTGATACCAAGACCAGCGGCATTACCCTGTACCATTCTGTTGCTGACCGGGTTCGGCTAAAGCGCATCGGCGATGCTCCCGCCGGCGGCGATCCAAACATGAAGGCGTACCCAGCCTACGCCGACTCCATCCACATCGGTGGCCTTGAATTTCAGAACTGCACCGTCACCGTGCTGGACACACCAAGCATGTTTGACGATGGCGATGGATTCATTGGCACAGATGCCTTCTCGCAATTCCTGATCACGCTCGACAGTTCCATGCGCAAGCTTCTGCTCGCGCCTCTGCCTGCAAAGCCGAATGCGACTCCCGCTGAGGTTCCCAGCCTTCTCTCCACCGGCGTTGAGCCCGACGATTCCGCTCCAGGCGACCGCTACATCGCTCCGGATTTGAAGGACTGGACGCTGTTCTATCATTTCGGACCGAACCTTCTCCTTCCCGCCGCCCTGAATGGCACCAAGGTTAAGCTTTTCCTTCTGGACGCGGGCACCAACGACACCACCATCTCAACAAGCCTCGCGCTCGATCTGCCAAACGTGCACGAAAAAGCTTCGGGAGGGCCGGGTGGCAAAGTCTACTACGTCAATGACGCTACCTTCGACTTCGCCCACATGTCGCAAAAGGTGGTGGGGGTCAATGCGTCTGACACATCGGGCCAGTCCAAGGCCGCAGGGGCACAGATTTCGGGTGTCATCGGCTGGGGTATCCTGAAGACACTCACTACGCACATCGACTACCGCGATGGCCTGGTGAAGTTCGATTACGTTCCCAACCGCGGCTACAAGTTCGAGTAGCGGCGACCGCACTCCCCGTCGCTTATCCTTGAGATCAGAGGATTCCTGTGCCCGAACTGGGATTGTACGAACGCATGTTGGCGGTAGCGCTTGAAGAAGCGCGCGTCGGCTTGGCTGAAGGCGGCATCCCCATCGGTGCCGCCCTGTTTACCAAGGCAGGCGAGCTGGTGAGCCGCGGTCACAATCGCCGTGTGCAGCAGGGCGACCCCAGCGTGCACGGCGAGACCGACGCCTTTCGTCGCGCCGGCCGCCAGCGCAGCTATCACGACCTTGTCATGGTCACCACCCTGGCCCCATGCTGGTATTGCAGCGGCCTGGTGCGCCAGTTCCGCATCGGCACCCTCGTTGTCGGCGAGAGCCGTACCTTCGCCGGAGGCCTCGACTGGCTCCGCGAACACGGCGTCGACGTCATCGACCTCGACAACCCAGACTGCCGCAAAATGATGGAAGCCTACATCGCCGCCCATCCCCAAGTCTGGAACGAAGACATTGGCGAAGAGTAGGGAACGGACCACTCACCAATGTTCACTGTCCGCCCCCTTCCGCTTCACCCCGTACCAAACCACGCCCGCCGCAATATACCCCAGGTAAATCCACGGAATCCGCGCATGATTCTCGTCGGTCGCCGACCGCAGGTCGAAGATAACAATCAAAATCATCACCAGCACAGTCAGCACGCTCACTCCAGCCACCCAATGCGAGTGCTGGCCCAGCGCCCGCCGTGCAAAAGGAAGCGCCGCGGCCACCAGCGCATAAGCCGTCAGAAATCCGAACACTGACAGCGATCCCAGCCAGTCATACATATCCGATCCAGCAACCCCGCGCAGCGAAAGCACCGCGGTGGTCACAAACATCAGCCCCACAGACACCGCTACGGCCGCACCCGGCGTCCCGTGGCGCTTGCTCGTCCGCTCCAAAACTTTCGGCAATAGTGCGCCGTGAGCCATCCGCATCAGCACCCGCGCGGCCGCCGTGGTGCAAGCCAGCACGCATGCAAACATGGCCACCGCCGCGCCAATGTCGATGCCCACCCCAACCAGCGACACCCCCACTTTGTTCGCCAGCATGTGCATCGGGCTGGTCGAATCGCTCAGCATCGTCGATGCGCCGTGGAACCCCAGTACCTCGGAGTACGAACACAACATGAAGAATACGCCGGCCAAAATCGCGCACTGCAACACCGCGCGCGGAATCGTCTTCAGCGGCTCCCGCGCCTCGTTTCCCAGCGTCGTTGCGCTCTCAAACCCCACAAACGTAAACATGGCCAGCACCAGCGCCGGACCCAGCGCCGATATCGATGCACCCTTCAGCTTCAACTGGTCCAGGTCGAGTTGGAACCCGAAGTGAAACACCATCACCGCCAGCACAATCAGAATGAGGCTCACGGAAATCACCTCAATCCACAGCATCAACTCGGCAGAGAGCTTCACGTCCCGATAGGCCACCCACCCCGCCGCTAAGCAAATCACTGCCAGCGTGGGCAACGCAGGCGGCGTCCAGTGAAAGAACTGCTGGCACAGCACGCCAGAGTAATAAAGCCCTCCTCCAGCCACGGATGCTCCTGTGGCCAGATAGGCCATCAGCAGCCCCCACGCAGCCACTACGCCGAACACCGGCGGCAGTGTGTCCGCCGCGTAGCTGTAGAGCGATCCCGGCGATGCAGACAACCGCGCAAACCGGCTCACACAAAAGCCCACCAGCAGTGTCGCCCCCGTGGCCAGCAGATACACAAACCAGGTCGCGTTCCCCGCCAGCGCAAATACCAACGGGATGGTCAACGAAGGCGAAGTCGACGGCGCCATGGCAGACACTGACTGCGCCAGCGTCTCCAGCGGCCCCAGCACGCCCGCGTGCAGACCGTAGTTTTCCCTTTGCGCGTACACTTCGCCGTTTGCCTCGCCCGTCACCGGTCCGCCTTTCGCGTCAAGGTTGTGCCTGATTGTCTTTTGGTTGCTCTAGTCTTGCGCCCGCCCCGCCCTCAGGTCAAGAAGCATCTTCGCTTTGAAAAGGCACGACTTCGGTCGTGCCACAAAAGCTGCAAAATTAGAGCGGGCTTCAGCCCCTGCGCGATTGTGCGCAAGCTTTCTAGAACAGCATCCGCAGCTCCGGAATCAGATTGTGATTGTATGTATGAAATCCCGAAGTCGCGATCTGCATCCCGCCGCCCACCACAAAGATCGGATGCGTCGGCTTCCACTCTTTCCGCCGCAGCACGTAGAAGAATGCCGGCGTCAGAAAATTCTTCGTCTTGCCGTCAAACGGCCGCCGTAATTGAACATGGCGTTGTCTTCAATGTCCAGCCACAGGTTCCTCCCCGCCAGCACCTGCCCGGTGGTGTTCCAGCAGATCTGTCGCCCTTGCTCCCATATCTTTCCGGTCGGCAGCCCTCCGCCCAGCGCCGTCTGCACGTCAAACCGGCCCCACATGCGCCCCGCTGCCACCGCCGGATAATACGCGGACGTAACAGCATCGTTCTGGTAGCTGCCCGTTGGCCAGCTCTCAGCCAGCAACGCCGTCACTGCAAAGTTTCCGTGCTCGGCGTTCCTTGAGGCGATCCGGTATTTCACCTCCGCGCTCGCATCCCCGAATCCATCCTTCATCGTCGCCGAATGGTTCTGGATATACGGCGGCGTCACCAGGTTGATTTGCACTCGATCTCCCGCCAGAAAATTTACCGTGTGCCAATTGCCGTAGTTCACCGTGTGCGTGCCCGTTGATGTGTAGGAGTTCGAAAACGACACCCGCATCGATTGCGTCAGCCGCGAATCGGACTGAATCAGCGGCCCCATCCACGTCGGTTGCAACGGAACCATGGTCGCATTTTGCTCACGGAACTGCCTGTAAGCCGATTGCTGCGCAAGCGCTCCGCCCGCGTAGGCCATCAGCACCGCCGCCAGGGCAAAAAGGGAAGTTGTTTTGATTTTGTTCACGGTCTGAACCAGATTAAAAGCGTTCTGCCCAGCAGCCATGTGATCCGCCTCACACATAGCTGGTCGAATCACCCGGCACAGTAGCCCCAAAGCCTTCGCTGCGCCCTAGAACAGCACCCGCATCTCCGAGATCAGATTGTGGTTCGGTGTGTGAAAGCCTGAAGTCGCAATCTGCATCCCGCATTCTAGAAAACTCCCTGCCGTGCCCTTCGGCACAACCCGCCAAAAATCTCAAGAGGTTCTCTCCGGTAGTGCATTACGCGAATAGTTGGATTCCCCTAATTACTTCCAGGAGAAGTGGGTGCCCCACCCTCGCGACGTCTTTGCTTTTGTCGCAAGGGTGGGACCGCATGCAGCCCTCTTTCGATGTCCCGGCTCTATAATCCCAGCCATGCAATTCGGTCGTCTCAGTCTGTTCCTCATCGCCGCAGCCCTTGCCGCAGCTCAATCTCCAAACCCTGCGCCGACGCCAGTACAGACACAGCCGCAGCATCAGGCGCAAGAAGTCTGGCAGATGCAGGACTCCACCACGACAGCCGGCCTCCGCGGCATCGACTCGGTTGACGGCACAACAGCCTGGGCCAGTGGCACCGGCGGCGCCGTCCTCAAGACCACCGACGGCGGCCAACAATGGCAGCATTGCTCCATCCCCGACGCCGCGACAGACGGCGCAACCTTAGACTTCCGCGGCGTCCAAGCCTGGGACGCGCAGACAGCCATCGTCATGGCCTCCGGCCCCGGCGACAAAAGCCGCCTATACAAAACCACCGACGGTTGCAACTCGTGGAAGCTCATTTTGAAGAACACCGGCTCAGAGGGGTTCTGGGATTCGATTAGCGTTGCTGATCAGGAGAACATGATGATTCTCGGCGACCCAGTTGATGGGCAATTTTCGATATCGCTCACAACCGATGGCGGCAGAACATGGGATAAAACCACGGACAATGGCCTTCAAAGCAAGACAAAGGAAGGTGCTTTTGCGGCAAGTAACTCTTCGTTGCTAGTTGATTGGGAGGATGGGATCGCCGCGTTTGGGACGGGCAGTCCAAATGGAGCCCGCCTGTTCGAAGAATGTGACCCATGCACTCGGGCGGCGATGTGGGCAGCCACTGCAATGCTACCGTTCCCCAAAGGTGGGGCGGCTGGGATATTTTCAATGAACCTTCGCGACTGGCGCCACTGGATCGCCGTAGGCGGCGACTACACCAAGCCCAACGAGAGCGCCGGCACTGCCGCTTGGTCCTCCAATGGCGGCTCAACCTGGACCGCCTCCACCACCCCGCCCCACGGCTACCGATCCACTGTCCAGTGGTCTGAATCCCTAAAACTCTGGATCACCGCCGGCACCAACGGCTCCGACATCTCCCGCGATGACGGCCGCACCTGGCAGCTCCTCGACAACGGCAACTGGAACGCCCTCTCGTTCCCCTTCATCGTCGGCCCCCAGGGTCGGATAGCGCGGCTCAATTCCCAAGCCCTGCCCGAACCCTGACCACCTGTAGTCTCCGGCCGCGCAAGCGGCGTCTGCCCGCACCGCAGGTGCCCGCATCGCCCGCCTCAGCCCCGCCGCCCTTCAGCCACCAAAATGAGCGCGACCGCCCATACTCGTCAGCCTGTTCCTTTTTGCGGCAAGAGCATGTTTTCCTCGCGATTGGGATTGATGGGTTGCCTGATCCTTGCCCCCTATTCCCTACTCCCTATTCCCTATTCCCTGTTCCTCCCTATCCCCAATCCGTAATACGCACCGTAGTACTACAGATTTGATTCCCCCAGCGATTGCACTTGCGCTTAACCATCCCCCTGCAATGTAAGATTGAAGTCAACAGATGATTGATACAACTCCAGCGCCTGCCAGCCAGACAGCCCGCATACTACGGGAGTCGGAGTTGCGCGCCGATATCAAATCATCGCCACTCATTCAGGTCTCTGACCTGCAAAAGTCCTATAAGACCGCACGCGGCGAGCTCACCCTCTTTCGCGACCTGAACCTCCACGTCCAGGCAGGTGAAATGGTCGCCATCGTCGGCCAGTCCGGCGCCGGTAAAAGCACACTTTTGCACATTCTGGGCGCGCTTGATGCTCCCTCCGCGGGAACTGTATACTGCGCCTCAACCAATGTGGCCAAACTCTCCCCGCGCGACGCCGCAGCATTTCGCAACCGGGAAATCGGCTACGTTTGGCAGTTCCATTACCTGCTGCCGGAGTTTACGGCGCTTGAGAACGTAGCCATGCCGCTTCTGGCGCGTGGTAAGCAAAAGCGCGAAGCTCTGGTAGTGGCCGCAAACTGGCTCAGGGAGATTGGTCTGGAAGATCGCAGCGACCACCGGCCCGGCGAGCTTTCCGGTGGCGAACAGCAGCGCGTGGCCCTTGCGCGCGCGCTGGTCAACAACCCTCGGCTGCTGCTGGCCGATGAACCCACCGGCGACCTGGACGAGACCACCGCCGGCCGTGTCTTCGATCTGATCGAACGTCTCCACACCACCCATGGCCTCACCTCAATCCTGGTGACGCATAACCTTGATCTGGCTGCGCGTTGTACGCGAGCCTTGCGCCTTGAAGGTGGACGACTTGCACCGTTGGCCGCCGTTCCTCAAGCGGTTTCCCAAACCGGAAGCCTTTAACGAAAAAGCACCTTTTCAAGTGCTGAATGAGTCTTATTAAGTAAGCAATCTGCAAAAGGATGGGTTCATATCCTCAACAGATTGCAGGGGGAGGATGGAAGTCTCAAGGCAGCACGACCGCCGGGGACGATCGAGTCGGAAACTAGCTCGGACCATCCAAAAGAGCCGATCGGGGCATGGACTCAACGTCCATGGGGTCTCCGGCGGCGAGGTTCAAAGAAAGGCACGCGCGGGTAGGGCCGAAGCCGGAATTTGAACCGGACGGCCGCTCCAGCCGATAGCCTTGGGGCAAAGGGAGAACATCATGTTCGAACGCTATACGGAGAAGGCACGGCGCGTGATCTTCTTCGCGCGGTATGAGGCCAGCCAGTTTGGCTCACCCTATATCGAGACCGAGCATTTGCTGCTCGGCCTGCTGCGCGAGGACAAGGCGTTAACCAATCGCTTTCTGCGCTCACACGCTTCGGTCGAGTCGATCCGCAAGCAGATTGAAGCGCATACCACCATCCGCGAAAAGGTCTCCACCAGTGTCGACCTGCCGCTTTCGAACGAGTGCAAGCGCGTCCTGGCTTACGCGGCAGAAGAAGCCGAGCGGCTAGGCCACAAGCACATCGGCACCGAACATCTGCTCCTTGGTCTCTTGCGCGAAGAAAAATGCTTTGCCTCGGAAATCCTCCAGGAGCGCGGCCTCAAGCTCGCCCAGATTCGCGACGAACTCGCTCGCGTCACTCAGGAGAAAGCTCCGCCACAGCAGCGTCAACGCGAGTCCAGCCTACTTGCCGAGTTCAGCCGCGACCTCACGCAAGCTGCCATGGATGGCCAGCTTGATCCGCTCGTCGGTCGCGATGGCGAACTCGAACGCGTCATCCAAATCCTCTGCCGCCGCACAAAAAACAATCCTGTGCTCATCGGCGAACCTGGGGTCGGCAAGACGGCCATCGTTGAAGGCCTTGCCCAGCGTATCGCCGACGGCGAAGTGCCCAGCTTCCTCGCCGACAAGAAAGTTCTCGGCCTCGACCTCTCGCTCATCGTCGCCGGCACCAAGTATCGCGGCCAGTTTGAAGAGCGCCTCAAGACCATCATGAAAGA
>OBLU010004775.1_pt1 | contig 12191 bp, 5 predicted proteins | sample 1518681 | NCBI WGS metagenome assembly OBLU01 (sample SAMEA3539304, study PRJEB22396) | soil metagenome | biome: tundra; feature: field; material: soil | place: USA | collected 2010-05 | depth 0.15 m | reverse complement strand
GCAATCTCAGTCCGGCAGACTACGAATCCCAGCACACCGCTGTGTGCTCGGCCTAGCAAACGTGTCCGTCAAACCGGGGCAGGCCCAATGCGCGCGGCCCGACGATTGTGAAGGACTGCCCACACCGAAGCCCCGGCCGATCAGTCGGTCGGGGCTCTTTTTGTCCTAGCATTTCCCCTGCAGGGGACCTATCTGGCCCTCGGATCCCGCTCCGGGAACGCCGCCGTCCGAGATCGGTTGGCCTAGCGCCTTAGCGGCAGCAGAGGGACGCGTCCTTGCGTTGGGCTAGAGAGGCGAGGCTCCCACACTCTGGCGTAAAACTTTCACACCAGATCCAATCTCGCGAGGGGGTTGCCGACTGGGGACGGCGGAGAGGCCGTTGCCGACCGACGTGTTGCTGAAGGACCTACAAAACTGGATCCTGGGGCCATTGCCTGGCGCGGCGCGGTCGGAAAAGCGCCTGCGCCTGAACATTCGTTCACCCTGATTGAACGCCTGATGGGTGACGGCCGGCGCGCGGAGCCCTTCTCTGGCAACCGGCACCTCTGGTAACCGGTCTTGCGGGAGGCGTAGACATGACTCGGCGACCGAGGCTCTTTGGGCCAATTGCCTGGAATCTGCAAGCGGGTGGGGCGCGACGCCTCAAGTGGCGCCATCTCCTGGTAGTAGCCGCCGTGGCCTTCGTTCTTCCTAGCTTCGGACCTGCAACTCAGGCAGATGCACAAGGTGTATCAACCCACTCGACCACCAGCGGCGACGCTCTTCTGCGGTGGTCACTGGAGGCGCGACTTGCAATCGACCACCCGGCGGCTCTCGCTGCGCGGGGGCCCTCGGGTGCGTTGGCGCCGGGCGAGCAGGCTGGAGCGGTCGGGCAAGGCGATGCCGCCAGGGACCGGGGCGTGATCCTGACTCAAGTGGGGTCTGATCCATCACTAGGGGCTGTCGATCCGATCACCCACACTGCGTACGTCCCTAACTTTGGCTCGGGGACAGTGTCGGTGATCAACGATAGGACCTGCTCGACACAGGCGCTGACCGCGTGCGGCGGTACCTGGGCGACCGTGACGGTCGGCAGTGGGCCCAACGCATTGGCGATTGACCAGGCCACCGACACCATCTATGTCGCCAATGCGAACGACAACACCGTCTCTGTGATCGACGGTGCCACCTGCAACGCGGAGGTCACCTCGGGGTGTGGCCAAAGTCCGCGCACGCTGAAAGTCGGTCTCGGTCCGCAGGCCCCTGCTTTCGATCCTGCCACCAAGACCCTTTATGTCACTGACAACGGACCCAATAGCGACGGGTCTGGCGACAGCGTCTCCGTTATCGATGCCGCCACCTGCAACGCCGTGGACCATGCCGGTTGCGGACAGACGCCAGCCGCGATCACCGTGGGGCCGGCGCCCATCTTCCTCGACCTCAATGCCACCAACGACACTGTGTATGTTGGGAATGCCGGCGACAACACGGTCTCGGTGATCGACGGGGCCAACTGCAACGCCTCGGTGCACTTTGGCTGCAACCAGCACCCACCAAAAGTGGCCGTGGGGACCTTCCCATTGGGGATCGCATTTGATCCGGCGAGTGACTCGGTTTACGTCGCCAACGGCGGGGATAACACCGTGTCGGTGATCAACGGCGCCACGTGCAATGCGACCGACCATGCCGGCTGCGCGAAGCACCCAACTACGGTGCACGTCGTGTCTCCAGGCTACGGCGCCAATGTCGACGTCGCGGTCGATGACGCCAATCACACGGCATACGATGTGGTGCAGCCCTGCCCGTGCGGCTCAGAGGCGACTGCCGGCAACGGAGGGGGCAATCTAGTGGCCATGATCGATACCGCGAGCTGCAACGGGGCCACCACCGACGGCTGCAGCCGTCGCCCGCTCACGTCACCCGCCGGAGGCTATCCATTCAGCGTTTTTGTCGATCTTCAGCAGCACACGGTGTATGCGGGCTTGGGTAGCAACACCCTGGCTCTCCTGAACGCGAACCGCTGCAACTCCTCCCGCACGGATGGCTGCCCTCGGGCGCTGCCCACAGTAGCGGTGGGTGATTCGCCCGACTCAGTGGCCGTCGATCAGCGAACCCACACCGCGTACGTATCAAACGGGGGCAGTGGCACGGTGTCGGTGGTGAACACTGCGATCTGTGAGGCGGACGACATCTTGGGCTGCCGCTCGATTGCACCGACGGTTTCCATCGGCCAAGGCTCCGCCGGCGCCCTGGCTGTCGATGAAACGACCGACACCGTGTACATGGCCAACTTCGTCGACGGTACAGTCTCGGTGATCGACGGCCGAACCTGTAATGCAACCCACCAGTCGGGCTGCGGTCAGCACCCGCCCGTGGTCACCGTCGCTGCTGGGCCCGACGGTGTGGCGGTCGACCAGGCCACCGACACTGTCTACGTGGCGTCCGATGGGACTGCCAACCCTCCAACAGGGGACACCGTCTCGGTGATCGACGGCCAAACCTGCAATGCGTCAGTCACCTCGGGCTGCAGCCAGACACCGCCCGAAGTCACGCTTGGAGGGCCGAACCCCACCGAGCCCGCCGTGGATGAGGCGACCGACACAGTCTATGTGCCGATCACCGGGGCTAACGGGCGGGGTGACAAGGTCGCCGTGATCAACGGAGCCATCTGCAACGCGACGGTGACCTCAGGGTGTGGCCAGATTCCCCATAACATCAAAGTTGGCGCCGGCGCTGGGGGCGCTGCCATCAATGCGGCGACCGACACCGTGTACGTGACCAACTTCGTCGACGATACGGTCTCCGTGATCGACGGATCCACCTGCAACGGTAGGGTCACCTCGGGTTGCGGCCAGGTTACGCCCACGGTGACTGTGGGGAGCGAGCCAACCAACGTGGCCGTCGACCAGGCCACCGGCGCTGTCTACGTCGCCAACCTCGGGTATGAGACGGCGAGCCTTGACTTCACTGTCTCTGTGATCAAGGGAGCCACGTGCAACGCGATGCAGATATCGGGATGCGGCAACCGGCCGCTCAGCGTTGAGGTGGGAGGAAACCCGTTCGGAGTGGCGGTCAACGACAGAACCGGTACCGTCTATGTGACGAATGCGGCCGACCACACAGTGTCGGTCTTTGAGGTTGAGGAGTAGCGACATGCGCGTCAGGAAGGGTAGCTCCCGGATCTGGAGGAGCACGTCGCGTAAGTTCGCGGCGCTGACCGCGGTAATGCTGGGGTCGGCGCTGCTGGGCGCAGTACCCGCCTCGGCGACGACATTCACCGTGTGCAGCAGTGGATGTGCTTACAGTCAGATCGGTCCTGCGATCGCAGCTGCGAGCAGTGGCGACACAGTGAGCATCGGGCCTGGTGAATACGTCGGCGGTTTCACCATCGACCAAAGCCTGAGCCTCGTCGGTGCGGGCGCCCATGAGACGAAGATCAGCGGCGGGGGGCCGGTGATCACGGTGGGGAAGTTCGGGGCCACGACTGAGCCGACAGTCGCGCTCCGCGACCTGACGATCACTGGTGGCGTGACGACGTCGAGCCCGGTGTCGACTGCGTATGTCGCCAAGGCAGGAGTGATTGCCCTCGGCGGTGGCATCTTCGTCCCGCCCGCGGCAGAGTTCGCCCGGGGCGCGACTCTCACGGTCAGCAACAGCATCATCGCGGGCAATATCGCCGCACCGACCGCTTCCGTCGACGCCGGCTTCTCATGTGGAACGCACGATTGCCGATTCGCCCAAGCCGGCGGTGGCGGGATCGACAACTGGGGACGTCTGACGGTTGACAACACGATCGTCAGCAACAACGAGTCGGCCGGAGCGGTCACTAGTGACGCCGACGGAGCCGGTATTTACACGCAGCAAGGCGCACTCACCGTGAAGAACAGCGTCGTGACCGGCAACCGCACGATCGCGATCGCTCCGGACGGCCGCTTTGCCGAGGGCGCAGGCATCATGGTCGACACGAGCGCCTCGGCCGGAGCTTGTACGCCGTGCACCCTGTCTGTTCAAGACAGCATCGTCAGCGACAACAGCTCTAGTCTAATTAACAACACCCTGCCTGCTTCTGTGGGAATACAGTCCGGCATGAATGCCAACGCCGGCGGTATCCATGTGGGTGACGGCATTCCCACGACGGTCAAGAACACGGCGATCGATGGCAACTCAGCGACGGCAATCGATCTCCGCGGCGCGCTGTTCGGCATCGACGCCGGCATGCTCGTCGGGTACAGCCCGCTCGTCATGCAGAACACGCAGGTCGACGACAACCGGACGACGACGACAGAGCTGACTTCGACCGGCGTCGGGTCCGCCGGCAGCGCTCTCGAGCTCGACGGGGGCGGCACGATCAGCGGCACGAGCATCGACGGCAACGTCGCGATCTCAACAAGTCCAGGTGGCCTGGCCGACACGAACGGTGGCCTGGCCGTTTTCTACTTTGGCAATCCCGGCGGGGCGCAGCTAGTGACCGTGCGAAACAGTGATATCAGCGGCAATGTCACCGAGTCGTTCAGCAAGACAGGCTCAGCCCAGATCGAGGGCGGTGCGGTCTTCAACAACAGCCTGCTCGTGATGCGCAACGATCACCTGACCGACAACGTCGGGCGAGCGGAGGCTCCGACCGGTGTGGCCCAGGGGGGAGGCATCTGGAACGGGGTCGACGCGAGCACGGGCGCCAGCCCGCCGGCTCAGCTGACGCTCGTGAATACAAGCGTCACGCACAACGTCCTGGAAGGACGCGCAGGCGTGACTCTTCAGGGCGGGGGCATCTTCACCGCGTCTCCCGCAACGCTCACGCTCACCAACACGCGAATCGCGTTCAACCAACCGGACCAGTGCTTCGGGTGCTGAACTCCGCCAGCTGAACTCCGCACACTGAACTCGTCATATTTCTCAACCTTCCCGCCCGCCCCCTTTTGGCCGAGACGTCGATGATGACGGCGGTGAAGAAGCCATTGACCAGACTGTTCGGTCGGTGAACCCCGTGGGGATCGAACTCGCGTCACGACCCAAGGATTATGAGTGCTGCTCAGAGGCGCTCTCCCCGTCGCGGTCGGTTGCGCCGAGTTGCGTGTTCGCGAGGGCGACGCGGATGCCTTGCTGCTCTCCAGCATCAGTCGACGTGGGCCGCTCGCGGGATGTCCCGCTGCTGCGGGCGGCCCAGTAGCGGTCTCCGGTCTGGTTCTGCTTGAGGACACGAAGGACAGCTCAACGGTCGTGAACGATCACGGATCGGTCGGCACTTGCCACGCTTGGAAGCTGGCGATCCTGGAACCAGAGATCACTCGCGGAGGCGGCTCGTGCGGTCGTGGGTTCCCTTTCCGCCTGGTACTGGGAGTTTGACCGTCAGCGGGCGGAGGGGTTCACCTGCGCGATCGCGCAGCCATTCCCGTCCAGGAGCGGACTGGCCGGGCCGCGCCAAGCGGTGACAAGCGTCGCCCAAGGGCGAGGTGCGTCGCTCACACGAGCGTCCTGTCACACAGATTTAGGAGGCTCCAGATGGTCGACGCCCTCGACGGCCGCCAGAGTGCCCAAAGTCCAGAAGGGAGGGGGAGGGAAGCAATGTCCGCGTGGGTGCGTGTTGAGCGAACCGGCCGCGCGCTAGGCCGCGTCCCGATCTCAGGGTAGGGTCGCAAGGTTCCGATGCCCTGTGATGTCGGCTCGAGCAGCGGCGCGGACTTTTCCACCGGCACGTCCGTCATGCAGTCGCTCAGCGTCCGGTGTACTGTCCCCTCATTAGTAGGGGTTTCTGCGATGAGTCTTCCGGTCCAGCAGACCCGGTTTATGGGCCGGGTGAATGAACTTCAGATTGCCGGCGAGTTGCTCCATGCACATCGACTGGTGACCCTGCTCGGCGTGGGTGGCTCGGGGAAGACTCGACTCGCCATTCAGATCGCCCTGGAAGCCGCCGAGCGGTTTCCGGACGGCGTCAACTGGGTGCCGCTGGCGCCCGTTCGGGACCCTCATCTGGTGGAGCAGACGATCGCACGATCGGTCGGAACCAACGGCACGCTCGCTGAGCACCTTGCGCAGCAAAACCTTCTCCTGGTGCTGGACAACGTCGAGCAGGTCGTCGTTTCAGTCGCGCCTTTGCTCGCGTCATTGCTCGCCGCGTGCCCCTCGGTGCACGTCCTTGTCACCAGCCGGGAGCCGCTGCGCATCACCGCGGAACAGCGTTTCACCGTGCAGCCGCTCAGCACCCCCGATGCCGTCGCCCTCTTTGTCGAGCGAGCACGTGCCGTCGATCCCGCCTTTGTCGAAGAGGCGACGGTCGAGGCGATCTGCGGTCGTCTCGACCGTCTCCCGCTTGCCATCGAGCTTGCCGCCACGTGGGTGAATGTGCTGGCTCTCAGTGCGCTGCTGGGGCGATTGGAACGTCGACTACCGATGCTCACTGGTGGGGCACGTGACATGCCCGCGCGTCATCAGACGCTCAGGGCAACGATTGAATGGAGTGAGGACCTGCTGTCCACGCGAGAACGCGAACTGTTCAAGCACCTCGCGATATTTCCAGCCAGCTTCGATCTCAGGGCTGCGGAGGAGGTGTGCGCTGCAGACCTTGAGACGATCTCATCGCTTGTCGACAAAAGCCTCGTACATCGGGGGAGGGACGATCGCTTCGTGCTGCTCGAGACGGTGCAGGAATTCGCCGCCGAGCGGCTGACCGTCGCCGAGCGAGACGATCTCGCGCGACGTCATGGTGAATATTTCACGCAGGCCGCCGAGGCGATGGCCGGCGTCCAGAGCTGGCCATCCAATCCTGAGACGTTCGGAGGGCTCGACGAGGACGTGGCAAACCTGCGGGCAGCCGTCGCCTGGACAGAGACGACCAGCACCGCAGACCTTTGCCTGCGACTCGGGATCGCCCTGTCCAGGTTCTGGATCGACCGGGGCCATCGCCACGATGCGTGTTTGTGGCTGGAGTCGGCGGCGCTCGCCGACGAGTCGGTCAGCCCATCGCTGCGCGCGGCTGCACTGGAAGCGGCGGGTCTTCTCGACTATTTCGTGGTGACCGACCCAGATCAGGCCGAGCGCTACTACACACAGAGCCTCGCCCTCCATCGCGAGCTCGGTAACACGCAGCGGGTGGCCTTCCTGCTCAACCGTCTCGGCCGGATCGCGAGCGAGCGTGCAGATCTGGAAATGGCAATCAGCCTTCATCGCGACGCTCTGGGTGTGTTTGAAGCGATCGCCGACAACGCGGGACGAGCGGCGACGTTGCACCTGCTCGGGGGCGTCGCGCGCGATCAGGGCTCGTACGATGAAAGTGAGCGGCTGTTCACGGATGCGATCCGGCTGGCTCGCTCATCGTTTCCGGGCCTGGTCCGGCACTCGCTGCACAGCCTCGGCGATCTGGCGCTCGATCGCGGCGACTATCGGGGCGCTGTGTCGTGCTACCAGGCGAGTCTGGAGATCACCGGGGCAACCGAACGCCGGAGCCGGATCCTGTGTGTTGCAGGCATCGGGAGCGCCCTGGCTGGACTGGGGGCATATCCCCTTGCGGCCAGGGTCTGGGGCGCGGTCGAGGCTGAAGAGCGTGCACTGGGATTCCGCATGCTCAGTGACGAGCGGAAGCGCTACGAGCAATGGTCCGCAACGCTACGAGGACACCTCGGTGAAGCGGCATTTGTCGCGGCACATGTCGAAGGCGAGGCACTTTCGATCGATGAGGCGCTGGGGCAAGCGCTGCGCCACACCGGGACGGTGCCGGTACGGCGACGCCGTATCCATGGGAGCGTCGTGGAGGCGGCGATTCCCGCCGACGAGGACGCCCGATTCGAACGCGAGGGTGAGTACTGGGCGATCACCTACGCGAAGCAAGTCACCCGGCTTCGCGACAGCAAGGGGCTCCGCGTGCTGGCGCACCTGCTTGGGGACCCTGGGCGCCCCCATGCGGCTCTGGATCTCGAGCGGCTGGGCGCACCGGGTGGCGATCAGACTGCCCGTGCGATCGCATCGGGCGATGCAGGCGAGATGCTCGATGCCGAGGCACGAAGGGCATACCGCGCCCGCGTCGCCGAATTGCGAGAGGCGATCGAAACCGCCGAAGCCTGGGGCACTGCGGATGAGGTCGGTCTCCTCCGCGAGGAGTTGGACTTCATCACGCACGAGCTGAGCCGAGCACTCGGCCTGGGAGGGCGCTCGCGCCACGCCGGGTCGATGGCAGAGCGAGCCCGATTGAACGTCGTGCGCGCGGTCAGGTCGGCGATGCGCCGCATTGCCGCGACTGACGCCGACCTGGGTGCACACCTCGAGGCGACGATCCGCACCGGTACGGTCTGCGCGTATACGCCGGATCCCCGCGTGGACATCGCCTGGCGGGTGTCCACTGGCGGCGCTGTCAGCGACTGAACATTCGTTCACCCCGAATGAACGCCTGACTTAAGAGAGAAGCCGTCTACGCGGATCACACAAGCTCGCGACTCCGTTGGGACCCACAACGGGGGACGCGTACGGAGGTGGAGACATGCGCCTCAGGAAGGGCAGCTTTATACCCGGAGCGGTGGTTGCGCTGGTGCTCCTGGCCGTTGCCGGCCCGGAGCAGGTCGGCGCGCAGGTGAGGGCTCCGCTGGCCGGCGCTCACTCATCGTCGGTTCAGCGAGGATTCATCAACATCACCGGAAGTCCTGGGATCCCCGCGGTGAACCCGAAGACAGACACCCTCTATGTGCCCATTCAGTGCATTACCGGCTGCCCGGCTTTGCCTATCACCCACTCTATGGACGTGATCAACACCTCGACCTGCAACGCCACGGTCACGTCGGATTGCCGCGTGCTCGCGAAGGCCAGGGTCGGGGGTGATCCGCTGGCAGCGGCGGTTGACGAGAGGACCGACACCATCTACACCGCCAATGCCGTTGGCACGGTCTCGGTTGTCGACGGGGCGACCTGTAACGCGACGGATACAAGCGGGTGCAGCGCGCCGCTCGCGACGATCCACACCGGCGGATTCGACGTCGCCGAGGTCTTCAATCCGACGACCCGCACGCTCTATGTCGCCAATCCCGCGGGCGGAGTCTTTGTGATCGGCGTCGCGAGGTGCAACGCCGAGACGACCCAGGGATGCGGAGCACCCGTCAAGGAGGTCAAGGACGACGGCGGTCCCGCCGCGATCGACGTCGACATCGCGACAGACTCCGTCTACGCCGTCAACAACGGCGTCAACGGTGACGGAAACACGGTGTCGATGATCAACGGGGCGACCTGCAACGGGAGTGACGGTAGCGGGTGCAAGCATCCGATCACTATCACCGTGGGTTCGGGCTCCTTCTGGCCCGCCGTCGACCAGGAGACCGACACCATCTACGTGACCAATGGGGGCGACAGCACGATCTCGGTAATTAATGGCGCTCACTGCAACAGAGAGAACACATCTGGATGCGCCAACGTGCCTCCGACGGTACCGCTCGGCGCGTCGCCGGCAGCTGCAGCGGTCGACGACTCCCTGCACACGGTCTTCACGCTCAATCAAAATGACAACACGTTGTCCGTGATCAATACGCGATCGTGCAGGGGAGCCGACACGTCGGGTTGCAAGATACCGCCACCGACGGCGCAGGCGGGATCGAACCACGGTCCCGGCTACACCGGGATTCCCAACACGATGACGCTACTACCGCACACCGATACGGCCTACCTGACAAACGTAGGTGGAGAAAGTCGCATCTCGGTTATCACGCTCGCCTCCTGCAATGCCGTGAAATCCGCGGGGTGCCGCAATCCGGCGCCGAGCGCACCGGCCGCCGACTTCCTCGTCTCCGTCGATGCGGCGACGAACACCATCTACGCCGGCAACCTCAACCTACCCGAGATCGATGTCATCGACGGGGCGACCTGCAACGTCGCGCACCAGACCGGGTGCGCCCCCGTGGCTGAGATACCGATGAAAGCGCCCGGGGCAAACCTGGGATTCGGCGACGCTACCGCGCACACGCTTTATGCCTCCGACGAGTCAGGCTCGCTCGCGGTGATCGATACCGCCGCCTGCAGCGCGCAGCACACCGGCGACTGTGCGCGGGCCGTGAAGGCGAGGATTCCCATCGGCAAGTATCCTGGTCCACCCGTCCTTAACGCGGCGACAAGAACGCTCTACCTTCCGTATGGCGCCGACGCGAACCGCATCGCTGTGGTAGACGTAGCCGACTGCAACGCGGAAGTGACATCCGGTTGCGCGCAGACGCCGGCCGTAGTGAAGGTTGCTGAGTACACCAATTTGATAGCCGTGAGCACCAAGGCGGATGCGGTCTACGCACCCAGCCTCGGGGGCGATACCGTTGATGTCATCAATGGTGCGACGTGCAACGGAGCGGACCACTCGGGCTGTGGTCACATCGCCGCGACCGCCACTGTTGGGCCGGGTGCCTTCGGTGTGGCCGTCGACGACGCCACGAATAGCGTATACGTGTCGAACGACGACGATGGCGGCTATGGCCCGGGAACGCTGTCGGTGATCGACAGCGCCACGTGTAACGGTACCGATGCCGCGGGGTGTTACGGGGACATCCCGGACGTGGACATCGGGCGTGCGCCCGCCGTTGTGGTGGTCGACACCCTCACCGACAGTGTCTACGTTGCCGACTCCGGAAGTGACGGCGTGTCCGTGGTCGACGGAGCAACCTGCAACGCGGAGGTGACGAGCGGCTGCACCCGACCGGCACCTGAGCAGGCCGTGGGCGTGCGGCCGTTCGGCCTCGGGGTGAATCAGGCGACCAACACCGTCTATTCAATGAACCGCGGCTCGCAGCCGTCGATGTCGATGTTCGTGGGTCAGTCGTAGTCGCGTACTGACCCGGCCCCTAGGTAGACGGAGCGGACCGCATCACCGAGGTGCGGTCCGCTCCGTCCTAGACCTCTTTGAATTGGGCGTCGACCACGTCGTCGGCGCCAGCGCGCTCGCTCTCGCCAGCGGGCGCACATGTATCGGGCGCGCCTCCGTCGCCCTCTCGGGAGCGGGGATTCACGACCGTGACCAATGACCTTCCGTCGGTGGCGCGGGACGGCGACGAACTCTGGGTAGGTGAGCTCCCGTAGTCGTGGGCGAGGTTGTCCATTGGACGTTCGAGGGAGTTGAGCCTCACTCAGAGGAGCGTCCTGTCTCTAGGCTCACGGCGACTACGGGTCCGATGCGCCGGCGGTCAACTCGGCGAGCACGATGCTCATGCTCAAGAGAGTGGAGCGGGGAGGAGCGCCATCAGCTTCGGCCTTAAGCGCGCCTGTCGATGTCGACGCGATTCTAACGGATTCCAAAAGGCACGGTCTAGTCGTCATTCCAACCATTTCACGGCGAAAGCACTGTAAATCGAACTCAGCACTCATCGGTAAATGAGGACTAGTCTGGGGGACCAGGGGTCGCAGGTTCGAGTCCTGTCTCCCCGACGGACGCGCAATTTGAGTTCATGGCGGGCGGTTGTGTGCTGCGCCTGTATGTCACATGGTGTAGTGATCTAACCAGGAATAAGGACCTTTCCTACAAAAGGCATCATTCCCCGCGGTTGGGACCGGATCCCGCTGCTCATAGCAAGCGATTGTCGCACTGCAGCGCATACATAGCGCCTACAGTTTTTCACACCGTCCGGCAACCGCGAACGTGTCGTGAGGACACGCGCAGATGTGCACCCAGCCGCGAGGGAGTCTCGTCAGGCGGCGATTCCGTTTGTCCTGAGCCCCTACGTGCTGTGCTAGTTATACGCCAGGAGCTATGAGGTCTTCGGAACCACCCGCTGCAGCAATTCGTCAGTCTCGTTGAGGACTGGAGCGTAGCCCATGGTGGCGAACAACGCTCGAGCTTCGCGCAATGGGCCGTCGGCTCCGGCGGTGCCGAGGGCGACCAAACAGCGTCCTTGGCCGAGCAAGGCGTTGGCGAGCTCCGGGACCTCGCCAAACTGACGCCACCGCGTGGCCGCGTCGGCGTAGGCGGACGCCGCTGTGGCGTGATCGCCTGCAGCCTCCGCGAGCGCGGCGCGGCAGGTGGCCAGCGCGTGCTGTTGCAAGGGAGCTCGCGGCTCGACACCGGCCATGAGCCGGACGGCCAGCGCCGGTTTGCCAAGCGCCAGCGCGCAGCGGACGAGTTCGGGCAGCGCTGCCACGTAGTACGGATCGCCGCGGTTGGCGCTGGTCCGCTCCAGCTCCTCGAGCAACGCCGTCGCCCGCTCGTGGTGGCCGCCTGCCAGCATGAGCTCGGCCACCGCAGAGAACCCCATTGCTATCAACTC
>OBLU010004774.1_pt1 | contig 12191 bp, 9 predicted proteins | sample 1518681 | NCBI WGS metagenome assembly OBLU01 (sample SAMEA3539304, study PRJEB22396) | soil metagenome | biome: tundra; feature: field; material: soil | place: USA | collected 2010-05 | depth 0.15 m | reverse complement strand
CTTTTGGCGAGGAAACGCGCCGCGGTGACGAGCGGAAACCCGACGGTGTTCGACGCGGTCGCGCTCGACGTCCGGCTGCTTGCGCCGGCGTCCTCCATCGAGGTGCGCAACAACGTGGCTCGCCTGAATCTCTCGGGCGAGCTTTTCGTCCGCGGAACATGGGGCCATCCGCTCCTGTTCGGCGAGGTCACGGCCGAAGAGGGCGGCCGCCTCACGCTGCAGGGCCAGCGTTACGAGATCCAGTCGGCCAAGGTCTTCTTCTCGAACCCGCTGCGCATCGAACCCTTCTTCGAGCTCGAGGCGCGGGGAACCGTGAGCCGGTACCTGATCTCGTTCGGCCTCACGGGGACGCCTTCGCGCCTCGTGCCCCGGTTCTCCTCGGACCCGCAGCTGTCCGAGGCGCAGATCGTCTCGCTGATGACCTCCGGCGACGTCCCGCAGAGCGCCGTCGCGGGAGCGCCCGTCGGAGCAGCGCCGATCTCGTCCGACGATTCCGTGTCGAAGGCGGCGCGCGAGCTCCTCGCGAGCCTCGCGACCTCGGCGGTCACGAGCCGGACGAAGGAGTTCTTCCGGCTGGACCGGCTCCAGATCGATCCTACGATCACGGGCACTTCGTTCGACGTGCCGCGCGTCACGGTCGGCAAGAGCCTCGGCAAGGACTTCAACGCGATGGTCTCTTTCGTGCTGTCGAGCAACCAGCAGCAGATCATCACCCTCGACTACCAGCTCACCCCCGCGGCTCTCATTCAGGCCCGGCTCGACGAGAACGGCATCTATTCGCTCGAGCTGCGCATCCGGCAGCGGCTGCGATGAGATCCTCCCGCGCCGTCCTGCTCGCCCTGGGAGCGCTCCTCGTCGCGGCGCGCGGGTCCGCCGAGACGTTCTACGGAACGGGAATCGCCTCCCTGTCCTTTCGCGGCGACGCACCGGTCGACGAGCGCCGGCTCGCGGCCCTGACCGAGCTCGCGCCCGGCCGCACCCTGACGGGCGAGGCCGTGCGAACGAGTCTCCGCAACCTCTTCGCGACGCGTCTCTTTTCGGACCTCGCCGTCGAGGCATCGCCATCGCCCACCGGCTCCATCGTGGTCGTCGTTTTTTCCGCGGCGCCGCGGATCGAGCGCCTCGCGCTCTCCTCCTCGGTCCCCGCATCAGGCCGCGTTCTCGACGCCGTCGGCCTCGGGCCGGGCAATCCGTGGCAGAGCGATCTCAAGCCGCGGTACGAGTCCGAGATCCGGCGCGTCCTGCGCGAGCAGGGCTACTTCGATCCGAAGATCGCGACGGCCGTCGAGGCCGGCGCCGACGACACCTCCGTGGACGTTCGGTTCGACGTGGAGAAGGGGCCGCGCGCCCTTGCGGGAGCTCCCCGCTTCTCGGCCCCGCCCGCCCCCCTCGACGAAGCGACTCTGCTCGCGAAAGCGAAATCGAAGGGAGGCAAACCCTATCGAGGCACCGCGGCCCGGGAGGACGCCGAACGCTTCGCGGCCGCTTACCGGCGGGCCGGATACTCGCGCGCGGAGGTGCGCCTCGACGATGAGTCGTACGACGCCGCCTCGGCGACCGTCACGCCGCACTACGCTCTCTTCGTGGGGCCGCGAGTCGTCTTGAAGGTCGCGGGCGAAAGCGAGAAGGTTGTGCGCGCGCACCCGGACTCACCCTGGACGCGGGGCGAGCCTTCGGACGAAGACTCGCTTCAGCTCCTGAAGGACGGGCTCCGCCGCACGTATCAGGAAAAGGGTTACGCGCGCGCGAAGGTGGACGTCACGTTCGAAACGACGTTGGACGAGGAGCTCGTGGCGTTCACGATCGAGAAAGGGGAGCGATGGACGATCTCCTCCTTGAAGGTGACCGGCGCCGTCAGCCTGCCCCCGAAGGACGTCTTCGGCGCGCTCCAGATGCGCCCGCGCGGCCTCCTCGAGGCCGGACGATACGTGGATGGAGACGCGGCGGCGGACCGTGACGCCCTCGAGGCGCTCTTTCGCGCCAAAGGGTTCCGGTACGCGAGGGTCTCGCCTCCGGCCGTGACGGAGGGCGCCTCGCGGGACACCCTCGACGTGACGTTCAAGGTCGAGGAAGGGCTCCGCACGATCGTCGCGACGCGGACCGTGGCGGGCGTCAAGACGGTGCCGGAGAAGGTGCTCCTTCCGCGACTCGCCGTCCGGCCCGGCCTCCCGTTCTCCGAATCCTCGGTCAGCGACGACGCGGCTCTCCTGCAGTCCCTCTACGTGGATCGGGGTTACGTGGACGCGAAGGTGGAATCTTCCGCGCGCTTTCTGGACCCGGTGCCGCCGGAGGGAGAGCGCGTGGAGGTGACGTACACCGTGACCGAGGGCGCGCGCGTGACCTTCGGCAAGACGATTCTGCGCGGCAACCGGCGCACGCAGCCTTTCATCGTGGAGGACCGCCTCGCGAACAAGGAAGGCTCGCCCTTCTCGCTCACGAAGCTTCTCGAGACGCAGCAGAACCTCGCGCGCCTCGGCGTATTCCAGAAAATCGAGCTCTCGACGTTTCCGACCGACCCGGAGACGATGTCGCGGGCGGTGCTCGTCACCGTCTCCGAAGCGCGCCCGTGGAGCCTCACGTACGCGGTCGGCGCCGAATACGACCCGCAGGCGACCGGCACCCGGCTCTCCGCGCGCCTTTCGCTCGGCTTGTCGTACAACAACCTCTTCGGGCGCGCCCTCGAGGTGAGCGGGGAAGGGCGCATCTCGAACACCGACCCGCGGATCATTCTGTCCGCGCGCGACCGGTCGCTGTTCGGCGGCCGCATTCCTGTCTCCGTGGCTGCGTACCAGACGCGCGACATCTTCCTGTCGAACATCGACGTGAAGCGCACGGGAGGCTTTCTCCAGGCGGAGTTTCGCCCCTCGACCTCGCTGCGGACGGCCCTGCGCTACCAGTACGAGCTCGTCGATCCGAGCTCCGACCCCGGGCTCGGCGAGGACCAGCGCGCGAACCAGCTGAGCCGCATCAGCTCGGTCGAGGGCGGGGTAACCTGGGACCGGCGCAACGACCCGCTGAATCCGCGCTCAGGCACGTTTCTCGCCGCGGATCTCAAGTACGCGTTCCCGTTTCTCGCGGCCGATGCGAATTTCGTGAAGGCGCTGCTCCAGGCGGCGCTCTACCGGCCTTACGGAACGACGCGCCTCGTCTTTTCGGTTCGCGGCGGCATCATCTGGAACCATGAGGAGTGCTCGCCGGCGCTACAGGAAGCCGGAACGTGCTCTCCGAATCTCATCGTGCCCGTCCCGGAACGGTTGTTCGCGGGCGGTTCGTCCACGCACCGCGCGTTCGCCCGAGATAACCTCGGGATCCCGGGCGAGACTCTGAACGCGGACGGCGTGGGCGTGGGAGGCACGGTGCAGCTCGTCGCGAATGCCGAGTGGCGCATTCCGGTCGCCAGCAGCTTCGAAGTCGCACTCTTCTTCGACATCGGCAACGTTTGGGCCGATCCGAAGAATGTGAGCCTCGGCGAGCTCCGGTCCGGAGCCGGGTTTGGCCTCCACTATCAGACGCCGGTCGGTCCGATCCGGGTCGAGTACGGCCTGAAGCTCGACCGCAAGCCGGGCGAAGATGCGGGTGCGTTCGCGCTCTCGGTTGGGTATCCGTTCTGAGGCAGGCGAGGCGCGGGCTTCACCGCACGGCGCCGCCCGTCGCTCCGGGGCGGGCTTACAATGATCCATGCCCCGTTTCACGGTCCTGGAGACCTCGGCTCTGTTCTCGAACCGTGTCAAGTACGACTACCTGTTCGAGATGGAGATGTGGCTGAAGGGCCTCGAGCGGTTCTTCCAGATCGACTGCCTGCCGCTCTCGACCTTCGAGCGGTCGCACGCCTCGCTCAAGAACTACGCCGAGGAGATCGGCGCCGTTCGCGCTGGCGTGGCCCACATGACCATGCTCGCGACGCAGCTTCTCGGGGAAGGCAAGGAGGACTTCGCGTCGTTCCTCCTCTATCTCGACAGCCAGGTCGCGCGGCCCGGGAACAGCGAAATGCCCGCGCGCCGGCACGGAGGCAGCGCCGAGACGGAATTCGCGCTCGTCGTCGAGAAGCTCGACGACTTCGCGAAGATCCTCGACGAGCTCTCGCGCGCGCCGTTCGTTCCCCTTCAGACGTACTTGTCCCTCGGCCGGATCGTGGTCGGCACGCTCCGACAGGATCCCAACCTCGGCGTTCTCTTCCGTGAGAACCTGCGACCCGTTCTCGACAGCGAGTCGAAGCAGTCGCTGGCGCGTGTGCTCGGCAGCCTGCCCGAGCCCGCGCACCGCGGGGCGCTCGCCGCGCTCTTCGTCGCGCTCTTCAAGGGACTGCGCTACGCCGAGCGGGCGCGCACCGCCGCCGAGGCCGCTCCGACGCGCAAGCGGGCGCTTCTCGTCTTCAGCCTTCTCAAGGGCGAGAGCGATTCGATCGTCTTGTTCATCTCGAAGCAGCTCGCGCCCCGTTTCCCGGGAGGCTCCGCTCAGACGGAGGGGCTGCGCCGCATCGTGACCGCTATCGACGCCGAGGTGCGGAAGGTCATGGACGTCGAGCTCGTGGATGTCGTCCTCATGAAGGACGCGGATCTCGTCCTCACGCGGCTCGAGGGTGCGGCGGTCCTCATGCGCGACCTCTACCAACAGAGCGTCACCTCACTCGCGGAGACGTTCTCGTCGGGGCTCGACGAGCGCACGCTCTTCCCCGCGTACCGGACACGGCTCGATCAGAGCCTCGTCCTGCGCGAGGAGCTGGCACAGCTCGTGAAGGCGACTCACGAATTCGTGAAGACGCCCGACAAGAAGGCGCTGCGCGCGCTCGTCGCCGAGCTCGAGTCTTTCCGCCGGAGCGGGATGCGCCACCTCATGTTCAAGGACTGGTCCCTGTTCGAACGCTTCCACGCCGGATTCTCGCGCGAGCGGCCTCCGCGGACGTTCCTACCGGCCGCGCACCAGTTAGAGGGCTTCCTGAAGACGCTCGTGAAGGAGATCGGGAAAAGATCGGTCCTCGCGAACCATCCTTTCAAGGGGTTCCGCGTCGACGGCGGTCCGTCGACCGGCGGGCCGGGCGCCTCCCGGTACAATTGAGGCCGGCGGCGCGCCGCGCCGCTCCCGATCCCGAAAGGACCAGAAAGTGGGTTTTGTTTCCGTCACCGAGGCAGCGGCCGCCTACAAGGAGGGCCGCTTCGTCATCATCGTCGACGACGAGGATCGCGAGAACGAGGGCGACCTCTGCATCGCGGCCGAACACGTCACGTCGGCCGGGATCAACTTCATGGCGCGCGAGGGGCGCGGGCTCATCTGCGTCTCGCTGACGGAAGAGCGCTGCGACGAGCTGGACTTGCACCCGATGGTCGAGCAGAACACGTCCAATTACGGCACCGCTTTCACCGTCTCGGTCGAGGCGCGCGGCAAGACCACGACGGGGATCTCGGCGGCAGATCGCGCGGCGACGGTAAAGACGCTCGTCGACCCGAAGGCGAAGCCCCGGGATCTCCTCCGGCCCGGCCACACGTTCCCGCTCCGAGCCCGGAAGGGCGGCGTCCTGAAGCGGGCGGGGCAGACCGAGGCGTCCGTCGATCTTGCGCGCATCGCGGGTCTCATGCCCGCGGCCGTCATCTGCGAGATCATGAACGAGGACGGGACGATGGCGCGCGTGCCGGACCTCCTCGTTTTCTCCGAGAAGCACGGCGTTCCGATCGTCTCCGTGGCCGACATCATCCGCCACCGGATGCGCACGGAGCGTCTCGTGCACCGCATCGCTTCTCCGATGCTGCCGACTCGGCACGGCACCTTTCGCATCGTCGCGTACCGGTCGGAGGTCACGAACGAGGAGCACGTCGCGCTCGTCGCCGGAACCTGGACCGAGGACGAGCCCGTCCTCGTACGCGTACACTCATCCTGCCTCACGGGCGATGTCTTCGGCTCCGAGCGGTGTGACTGCGGCGCACAGCTCGAGCGGGCGATGGAGCTGATCGCAGAGGAGGGCAAGGGCGCCCTCCTCTATCTCCTTCAAGAAGGCCGCGGGATCGGTCTCGTGAACAAGCTGCGCGCGTACGAGCTGCAGGAGCAGGGTCTCGACACGGTAGCTGCGAACGAGAAGCTCGGGTTCGCACCGGACGTGCGCGACTACGGCATCGGTTGCCAGATCCTGCGGGACCTCGGCATCAGGAAGATCCGCCTCCTCACGAACAACCCGTCGAAGTACGTCGCCATCGACGGCTATGGCCTCGAGATCGTCGAGCGCGTCGCGCTCGAGATTCCGCCAACGGACGGCACGCGCGATTACCTGGCCACGAAGAAGGCCAAGATGGGACACATCCTCAAGTTGGTGTGACAGGGCCCTCGACTGCGCAGCCTCTGTACACATCTCTCGTGGTTCGGTGGCGTCGGTGTCTCGAAAATGAACTTGATCTTTTTGCATCATTTCTCCTTTCGCCGCTGGCCGTGAAAATTCATTCATGCGGAAAGAGGGGAAAGGTATGAAGACCGTAGGGATGGCGATTGTCTTCGTCGTGTCCGTTGCGTTCATCGGTGTCGCCGCCCCTGCTGCTCGGGCTCAGGGAAAGGGTTCATCAGAAGTGGAGGCACGCAAACCGCCATCCGTGGCGCCGCTGAAAAGCGGCGCGGTTTCGACGCACGTTCCGTTTGGGACAGGGGAGTGCTCCCTGTGCCACGAGAAGAAGGACGGCAAGGGCGTCGGCCCGGCGCTCCGCCCGATCAACAAGACCTGCTACTTCTGCCACGAGGATGTCCAGAACGTCATGACGTCGGGGAAGTTCAAGCATAAAACGGCCGAAAGCTGCACGAACTGCCACAACCCCCACAACTCGGCGTACCCAAAACTGCTCGTGGCGAATCTGCCGTCGCTCTGCACGGACTGCCACGTCGGCATCAGGAGACGAATGGACTCGAGGGTCAAGCACGGCGCGATGACGACGACCGCCTCATGCTCGGCCTGTCATAGCCCCCACGCATCGAACGTCGAGAAGATGCTCCTGAGGCTCCCCTACGAGCAGTGTCTCGACTGCCATTCCAGTGACGACACGAAGGACTCAAAGGGGAAACTTCTCGTCAATTTCAAGAAGCTCCTCGCGGAGAACCCCGTGCAGCATGCGCCCGTCGCTCAAAAGGACTGCAGCTCCTGTCACGAGACTCACGGCTCGGAAAACACGCGGCTTCTCCTCGCCCCGTATCCCCCTGAGTTCTATGCCCCGTTCGTGCCCGCCAACTACGCGCTCTGCTTCCTCTGCCACGACGAGAGAATCGTGACGGTGAAGGAGACGACCACCGAAACCCGCTTCCGCGACGGGAGCTACAACCTCCACTTCGCGCACGTCAACAAGGCGGACAAGGGACGGATCTGCAGGGTCTGCCATGAAGTGCACGCCTCGAAGCAGGCGTTCCTGATTCGCGAGGGAGTGCCCTACGGCTCCGGCGGCTGGATTCTGAAAGTGGGGTTCACGCAGAACCCCGATGGCGGGACCTGCGAGAAGACCTGCCACACGGCCAAGAGATACGTGAACACGGTGAAGCCGACCGCCCCGGCCGCCAAGGGGGCGGTGAAGTGAACCGGTCGAAGCGCCTCTGCGTCGTGAGCTGGCTGGCCTTCGCCACCTTGGCCGCGACCGCGGAGGAGGCCGGTCAGGCCTCCACGCGGACGCCCATGGGCGCCGTCCTCAGCAACCCGGAGCTGGCGTCGCTCGCCGGCGGCAAGGCGCGGCCGCAGCAGGATGTCGACGTCAACGTCCTCGTCTTTTTCCGCCCCGACACCGACTACTCGAAGGAGACGCTCAAAGGGCTGTCGGCTTGCGAGAAAAGGACAGCGGGGAAGCCGGTTCGGTGGGCGGCGATCGTCGCCGACCGCTACCCGGCGGATCAGGTCAAGGCCGCGGTGACGGAGGCGGGGATCCTGATGCCGGTCCTGATCGATGCCGGCGAGGCCTTGTCGAACGAGGTCGCCGTGGCGCAGTTACCGGCGGTCGCCTTCACCGACAAGGGCAAGAAGCTCGTCGCGTTCCAGCCGTTCACGAAGCTCAACTTCTGCGAGCTCGTCGAAGGGCGTATCCGACTCCTGCTCAAGGAGATCACCGAGGCGGAGTTCTCCGCACTGGCGGATCCGGCGTCGACGAAGATCGGTGGCGAGGCCTCGGTTGCCGGCCGGCACGTGAAGATGGCCGAGATGTTTCTCAAGTCTGGGAGTAATGACAAAGCGCTCGAGTCGGCTCGCCTGGCAGTCCAGCACGGCGCGGCTCTCGCGGCAGCGCATTCGGTCCTGGGCGAGAGCCTTCGGGCGGCCGGGAACTGCAAGGAGGCGGTGGCCGCCTTCGACAAAGCGCTGGCGCTCGATCCGAAGGATGCCCGCGCCAGCGCCGGCAAGAACGCCTGCGCAGGGAAAGCCCCTTAGGGCGGCGCCGCGGCAGCCGAGAGACGGCCTTGCTTCTCCATTGCGACAACTGCGGATCACGCCACCGGGCGGAACTCTCGGAGATGCGGATAGACGGCTCGCAGCTCGTCGTCACGTGTCGTAAGTGCGGCCTCAGCGTCGTCGCGGTCGGGTGGCACGAGGGTCAGATAGCATCCGAAAAGGCGCCGGTCGGCGGTGATGCTCCGGCAGCGCCCTCCGACGGCGAGCTGGTGGGCGGCCGGCTCGAACTCGAGGAGGGGGAAGAGCCCCCGCGTCCTCTAAGCTCGCCCTCTCTCAAGGAATACACGTTCGACCCGGAGATCAAGTTCGACAGCCCGCCGGTCGTCGGGCCTGAGATCCTGCCGAAGATCGAAGCGAAGGCTCAAAGCCAGGGGGTTGCCAAGACGCGGCCTGCGACCAGCGCGAAAATTCCCCCGAAGACCCGGCCGAAGACTCCGCCAGAGATTCAGAAAGAGATTTTTCCAGGAGTCGCTGCCGCGCCGCGCGGCCCGCTCAAGAAGATCGTGGTCGTCTCGGGCGTTCTCGCCTCCGCGTTCGTCGCGTTTTATCTCGCCTCGCCCTCGAAGCGAACCGAGGAAAGGAAGGTCGAGCCGAAGGCTGTCGAGACGATCCCCACCGCCGCCCCGGCCGTCGAACCCTCTCCTGCGCCGGCTGCCGTGACCCTCCTCCCGGCCACGTCGTCGTCGGCGCCACCTTTCGAGCCCCGTTCGAAGGTGTCTTCCACCGCTCAGTCCGCCCCGCCAAAACCGACGTCGAAGCCCCTGGCCGCGGCCGCGGTTCCCACGGTCATGTCCGAGACGGAGGCGCTCTCGAGCGGCCTCGTCAACGCCGAGGTGTTCCAGGAACGGGCCGGCAAAATAGTGACTCACATTCTGCTTTGCAGGAATCTCGAACGGGCTCGAGATCCGGGCGCCGCTCTCGGGGCTCTTGCCGTGACTCTGGTCGTGTCCCCGTCCGGCGCCGTCTCGAACATCAAACTCGACCGTGCCCTCGAGGGCTCGCACCTCGGCCTGTGTCTTCGCGATCAGCTCGGGAAGCTGGAGTTCCCGAGCTGGACCGGACGCGCCATCGAGATAAGGCGCAATGTCGCTCCCGGCGCCGCGGAGGCTCCGAAGGCTCCCTGACCGCCGGTCTGCCCGACCCTTCACTTCCGGTATTCCTCCGCGAGCCTCTCGGGCGACACGCCCCGGCGAAAGCGGAAGAGCGTTCGCCAGTTGACGAGAACGGTCCGCAAGACGCCGCGTTCCAGGTACCGGCGCGGCGATGTCTGAACGGCCGCGGACAGGATCGCGACCTGTCCTTCGCGCTTCAGCCGTTCCGCGAAATCGACGTCTTCCAGGAGCGGCCATGGCTTGTGTCCGCCGAGCCGCTCGTAGACGTCGCGCCGCACGAACGGGGCCTGGTCGCCGTACGGCACGCGCGTGAACGCCGTGCGGGCATTCGCCCAGAAGGCGACCCAGCGCATGGGCGCGCCGCCGGTGGAGAAAGAGAGGTGGAATGCGCCGCCGACCGCACCTGAAGTGATCGCGCCGCGCACGGATGCGGCCCAATCGCGAGGGAGGAGCGTGTCCGTGTGGAGGAAGAGGAAGACCTCTGCTGAGGAGGAGGATTGGGCGGCGCGCGCGAGCCGCGCGCCGCGGGGAGATCCTTCGAAGGTGAAGAGCGTCGCCCCGGCTCGCTCGAACGCGGCGCGCGTCCCCTCGGCGACGCGCTCACTCGCCGCCACGAGGAGCGAGACGGGTGGCTCGGCGCCCATGATCCTTTCGAAGAAAATCGCCGGCGAGGGAGCTTCGGCGGCGCCGACCGGGACGATGACCGCGATGGCTTGGGGCAACTCGTCGAATCCTCGGCCGCAGGGTTCCGCGCGTTTCGTTAGCATGATGTCATGGCGGCGTACGGGTTCGTCCTCGTGGGCGGTCTTTCCACGCGGATGGGCCGCGACAAGACGCGCCTGCCGTACCGGGGAACGCCGATGGCTCTCCACCAGGCCAAGAAGCTCGCGGCCGTGTGCGGGCGCGTCGCCCTCGTCGGGAAGGATCCCGAGATCTTCGCGGGATCTCGCTTTCCCTTCGTGACCGACGGAGCGCCGGAGGCGGCGGCCGCGTTCGGCGTGGCAGCGGCGCTCGCGTTCTCGCCAGAGGAAACGAATCTCATCCTCGCCGCGGACGTGCCGCGCTGTCCCGAGGCCTTCTTGGCGGCTCTCCTCGAGCTTGCCGATGCGATTCACGCGCCGGCCGTGGTGCCGATCTCGGGCGGGCGGCCGCAACCGTTGTGCGGGGTGTGGCGGCGGTCCGCGCTCGCCCCGCTCCGCGCGCGGCTCGACGCCGGGGACTATTCTCTCGTCGCCGCGCTTCGCGCGTTTCACGCCGTGCTCATCCCCGAGGAAAGCACGGGCGCGATGCCGGGGGGCGCTCCCGCGAACTTCTTCAACGTCAACACCCCGGAGGAATATGAAGCGCTCGAAAAAGAAACCGCGGCGGACGGCCCGACCGGCGCGTCCGCTCAGCCACCTCGACGCTGAGGGCCGGGCCCGCATGGTGGACGTCTCTCTCAAGCGGCCGACCGTCCGCATGGCGCGCGCGCGCGCCCTCGTGTCGCTCGGGAGGGCCGCGTTCCGCGCGCTCGACGTCGCCGCGAACCGCAAAGGCGACGCCCTCGCCGTGGCGCGACTCGCCGGGATTCAGGCCGCCAAACGCACCGCCGAGTGGATTCCGCTCTGCCATCCGCTCGCGTTCGACTCGGTCGCCGTGACCCTCACACCACGGGCCGCGTCCTCGACGGTCGTGATCACGTCCGAGGTCAAGGGGACGGGGAAGACCGGGTACGAGATGGAGGCCCTCGTCGCCGCGTCCGCGGCGGCGCTCGCGCTCTACGACATGTGCAAGGCCGCCGACAAAGGCATCGAGATTCGCGAGCTCGCGCTCCTCGAGAAGACGGGCGGTAAGAGCGGACGATGGTGCCGGGGTCAGGCCGGCTGAGATAGACTCGTTCTCAGGGGACGGTATGGATCAGGCGCTCATCGACGGGCACGGACGCCGCATTACCTACGTTCGGATCTCCGTCACGGACCGCTGCAACCTTCGCTGCATCTACTGCATGCCGGAGAACCAGAAGTTCCGGCCGATGCCGCACCTCCTCACACGGGAGGAGATTCAGCGCGCGGCGCGCCTCCTCGCGGATTTCGGCGTCGAGAAGATCCGCATCACCGGCGGAGAGCCCACGACGCGCCCCGATCTCGTGGGCATCGTGCGCGACCTCGCCCAGATCGGCTTCCCGGGCGGCATCGCGCTTTCGACGAACGGCGTCCTCTTCCCGCGGATGGCGCACGACCTCCTCGCGGCGGGCCTCACGAGAGTGAACGTCTCCCTCGACGCGGCCGAGGCCGAGCATTTCCGCAAGATGACGCGTCGCGACCACTTTCAGCCGGTGCTCGACTCGATCTCCCTCGCGCTCTCGCTGCCGTTCGACTCCGTCAAGATCAATGCGGTCGTCATTCGCGGCTTCAACGACGACCAGATCCTCTCGCTCGCGGCGATGACGAAAGAGAAGAAGCTCGGCGTGCGCTTCATCGAGTTCATGCCTTTCGGCGACAACGACTGGAAGGAATCGGATTGGGTGGGCTGGGCGGAGGTCTGGGATCGCCTGGTCGACGCCGGCTACGTGCTGACGTCGATCGAGAAGACGCTCGTGGCCGGGCCCGCCGACGAGTATTCCGTCACGTCACCCGCGGGTGTACACGCCGGCACGCTCGGCTTCATCACGCCCGTCTCGGACCGCTTTTGCGACACGTGCAACC
>OBLU010004772.1_pt1 | contig 12194 bp, 13 predicted proteins | sample 1518681 | NCBI WGS metagenome assembly OBLU01 (sample SAMEA3539304, study PRJEB22396) | soil metagenome | biome: tundra; feature: field; material: soil | place: USA | collected 2010-05 | depth 0.15 m | reverse complement strand
TGCTCGGTCGTCGAGATCAGCACCGAGCCGCGCATCAGGCTGGTCGCGTAACTCACCTTCGCGACGTTGCGCCCGTTCGCGGGAATCTCGAAGTTGTCCAGGTCCGTCCGCCGGAACACGATGCCCGACCCGGCCGGCGCCGCCACCAGGCGCATCGAGACCTCGGCGCCGGAGTGCAGCCCAATGCCGCGAAACTCGATGTCCGACCGGATGGTCTGCTCAGGATGTGCGTGCTGGGCCAAGCCGCGTGACTCCTAGGAAATCCACAGGCCAGACTATCGCGGAAACTCAACTCCGGAGTGTGGCAAATCTGCCACATCCGTGGCAACAGAAACCCTGATTGGTCCCCGATGTCCCGCCCTCCGCCCCCCACCTGCGATACCATCCCTTCATCCCCATGCGAGACGCAAACAACGAAACGAAAGCACTTCTCGACGCCGCCGCCGCGCAATCCGCCTGGATTGAAGCCACCCTCCGCCGTCTCGTCGAGGTCGAGTCGCCCAGCGACGGCAAACCCGCCGTCGATGCCGCCGTCCGCCTCGCCGCCAGCCTCGCCGCAGCCCTCGGTGGCCGCGCCAAGTTGCACAAACAGAAGCACTTCGGCGACGTCCTCGAACTGCGTTTCGGCCCCGCCCGCAGCCGCCGCAAGCCCATCCTGCTGCTCGGCCATCTGGACACAGTCTGGCCCCTCGGAACCCTCAAAAAGATGCCCTGGCGCAAGCACAACGGCCGCATCTACGGGCCCGGCGTCCTGGACATGAAGGCCGGCGTCGCCATGGCCCTCGCCGCCCTCCGCATCCTGCAGCAACTTGACCTCGCCCGCCCGGTCACGCTGCTGCTCAACCCGGACGAAGAGGTCGGCAGCCCGGTCTCGCGCCCCATCACCGAGCGCCTCGCCCTTGCCTCCGCCGCGGTTCTCGTCCTCGAACCCGCCCAGGGCCTGGCCTGCAAGACCGCCCGCAAAGGCGTCGGCGACTACCATCTCCACGTCACCGGCATCGCCTCCCACTCCGGCGTCGACTTCGAGCGCGGCCACTCCGCCATCCTCGAACTCGCGCGCCTGCTGGAGAAGGTCGCAGCCTTCACCGACCTCCCGCGCGGCCTCACCGTCAACCCCGGCGTCATCTCCGGCGGCACGCGTTCCAACGTCATCGCCGAGCACGCCCACGCCGACATCGACGTCCGCATCGCGAAGGCAAGCGACGCCGCACGCGTCGACAAACTCTTCCGCAGCTTCCGCCCGTCCGACCCCGCCTGCAAGCTCGAGATCACCGGCGGCATCAATCGTCCGCCCATGGAGCGCAAGCCCGGCACCGTCGCGCTCTATAAACAGGCCCGCAAACTGGCCGCCGAGATCGGATTCACGCTGGACGAAGCCGCCACCGGCGGCGGCTCCGACGGCAACTTCACCGCCGCGCTTGGCGTCCCCACGCTCGACGGCCTCGGCGCAGTCGGCGAAGGCGCGCACGCAGCCCACGAGTCCATCGTGATCGAACACCTCGTCCCACGCACCGCGCTACTCGCCGCTCTGCTCGCAACCATCTAGTGAAGTGCGTCGTAATCAGAGATCGTCAATCGCAGCTATTGGCTAGGAGCGAATCACAGAGTTCACGGAGGAACCGAGAGAACACAGAGAGGTTCACAAGAATAGACTTCTGTGATCTCTCTTCCACTCTGTGATCTCTGTGATTCGCTTCTTGATCGCTGCTGAAATAACTGCCCATCTGCGGCCGCACTACACCAGCTACTTCAGATACGCCCGCACCAGGTCGATCATGTCTTCCGCCAACTCCTGCGGCTGGGCCAGGCTCTTGTCGGTCGGCAGCAGGTGCAGCCGGATGTGGTCTTCCAGCACCTCCGCCATCAGGCTGTTGATCCCGCCGCGCACATTCGCCAGCAGCATCAGCACGTCCGCGCAATCGTCGCCCGTGGTCAGCGAGCGCTCAATCGAATCCACCTGCCCGCGAATGCGCTTGATCCGCGCCACCAGCTTCTGTTTCTCTTTCTCGACCAGCGGCTTTTCTTTTTCCAGATGCGCCATGTTTTTCCTTGACGATACCCTAGGGGGATATGGTACAACAGTTGAGGCGGTGCAAACGCCCGCCGGAGAAACAACAACCTTATGAGCAAACCCGCACAAGAACCTCCAAGTACTGGAAGCTCTTCCTTGTGTTGCGATGAGCGCTCAGAAAATCGCCTCTAGCCAGACTACAGACGATTCTCTCACCGCTCATCCCAGCATACGACCTGTGATTTGAGCGCGTGGGCCAGCACCAACCAGACTCACACCTCCCTAACCGACGATCCGTCACGCATCCCTGATCTGCGCCTGGAGCGCTGGACTCGGCTGCGTTCGCACGGACCGCAAAGGAGGAACCATGATCAACAACATCTTCACCCTCCGTATGCCCGCCCGGCTGACCTGCGCCTGGGTCTCGACCGGCAATCCCCGCAACCCCCTCGCCTGCGTCTGGGCCGAAACCACCCCACCGCGCAAGACCGCCAAGGAGCCGTCCTCCCCGAATGTTGAGTCGGGGAGGCTGCCGCTGTGTGCCTAGAACGCCCGGGGCGCTCAGGTGGCTGCCCGAACGCGCTGCGATACAATAGATAGGTTGCGGACTTGCGGCATGGTCCCGTCGCTCAAGCCCGCCTCCAACAGCCAAAATCAGGGGTTTTCCTTATGTCGATTCCCGCCACGCAGATGCGCCCGGGCATGATTATCAAGCACAACGACCAGCTTCACCTGGTCTTCTCGGTGGAGCACCGCACGCCCGGCAACCTGCGCGCCTTCATCCAGGCCAAGCTGAAGAACGTCCGCACCGGCGCCATGTTCGTCGAGCGCTTCCGCTCGCCCGACCCCATCGACCGCGTCAAGGTCGACGAGATCAAAATGGAGTATCTCTACAACGATGGCGACGACTTCTACTTCATGGACGAGACCTTCGAGCAGACCGTGCTCAAGCGCGACACCCTCGGCGATGCCGTCGAGTACCTCACGCCCAACCTCTCCATCTCGGTCAGCTTCCACGACGGCAAAGCGGTCGGCATCGAGCTGCCCACCTACGTCGAGATGACCGTCATGAAGACCGAGCCCGGCATCAAGTCGGCCACCGCGTCCAGCGTCACCAAACCGGCCACCGTGGAAACCGGCCTCGTCGTGCAAGTGCCGCCCTTCATCAACGAAGGCGAAAAAATCCGCGTCGACACCGCCGAAGGCGCCTACATGAGCCGCGCGTAAGAAATGAATCGTCGGGATTTCCAAGAGCTTTCAGATCGACGAATTCGAGAAGCTAAAGTTCTCTTTGATGCCGGGGAGTATAGCGGTGCATACTACTTGGCAGGGTACTCAATCGAGTGTGCCTTGAAGGCTTGTTTTGCGAAAGGCGTGAAGCGCTTTGATTTCCCAGACAAGAACGTGCAAAAAATCTTCACCCACAAGCTAACCGATCTCGTCGTGTTGGCGGGTCTCAAGGACGAACTGCTCTCCACAGAGCAAACGAACTCGAATTTCGCGGCCCGTTGGGCCTTGGTCGGTAAGTGGACAGAGGAAAGTCGTTATTCCATGCGGACAAAAGACGACGCCGCGGCGATCATCGAAGCAATTACAAAAGCTAAGGATGGGGTGCTGCCATGGATCAAACAACGCTGGTAATGCCGGATCTGAGCGCGGGGCAAGAAGCGCTCGCCGTCCTCGATCAGGCAAACATTGAACAGATCGCCGCTCTCTTCATGCTGGACGAGGAATACGGTAGCTGGAGGTTTGTACTTTCGTCCCCGTCGCTTGATCAGGTTCATTCTTTGAAGGCTCATGAACAGGTCCATGCAATCCTGCGCGGACAATTCGTCTACCGGTTGCCGTTACTTCTCATTCTTCCTGTCAAAGATCCGTTCATGCGAGAGTTGCGGAAGAAGTTGGGTGGCAGAATCAACGCCAGTGGACGCATACCGGTCAGCCTCGAAGGACTTAGAATAGCAGGTCGATACATTTCCGCCGGATATCTATTGCGCTTTCCCGGGATTATGAAGTAGATCATGGTGCAGCATTTTCTGGTCAAAGGCCGGGTACAGGGCGTAGGCTACCGCTGGTTCGTACAACGCGAGGCAGCGGAGATCGGCCTGCGCGGCTGGGTCCGCAACACCCCCGACGGCCACGTCGAAGTCCTCGCCGCCGGCGAGCCGGAGCAGTTGGAGGACCTGATCAAGGCCCTCGGCCAGGGCTCCCGCGGCAGCCGCGTCGACGAGGTCCTGGAGCACACCCTCGACGACAGCGAAGGCGCCAACCTGAAGAGTTTCGAAATAGAAGGAGCGTGGTAAGTGACCCCCGTAAAAGCCCCCATCAACTGTGAAGCACTGAAAGAACTCGTGCGCACCGTGCCCGACTTCCCCAAGCCCGGAATCCTCTTCTACGACATCACCACGCTGCTCAAGGACAAGACCGGCTTCGCGCAACTCATCGACGCGCTCGCCGCCCACTACATCGGCAAGGAGATCGACCTCGTCCTCGCCATCGAGGCGCGCGGCTTCATCTTCGGCCCCGCGCTTGCCTACCGCCTCAACGCCGGCTTCGTCCCCGTGCGCAAGCCGAAGAAGCTCCCCGCCAAGACCGCCCGCGTCAGCTACGACCTGGAGTACGGCGCGGACTCCCTCGAAATTCACCTCGACGCCATCGAGCCCGGTCAGCGCGTGGTCATCGTCGACGACCTGCTCGCCACCGGCGGCACCATGCAGGCGACGGTGCAACTCGTCCGCCAGCTCGGCGGAGAGATCGCCGGCCTCGGCTTCGCCATCGAACTCGACTTCCTCAAAGGCCGCGCCAAGTTCCCCCAATACGACGTCTTCAGCCTCCTCCACTACGACGAGTAGCGCATACCTTCATAACCTGTTTAGCAACTGTCCTGCCGGACGGGCCCACTGCGCGTGGAGCGGTCACTTCGTGACGCGTATTCGGCTTCGCGTCGTGCTCCCGATGGTCGCGAGCTGAATCTTGTGCCGACCAACGGGAGGACTGCGCGAAGCAGGAAAAGGGCGTGTGAACGCCCGCTCCACGCGCAGTGGGCCCGTCCGGCAGGACAGTTCCTGTAATTCCTAAACAAGTTCCTAAGACAGTTTCACTTCTTCTTCGGTGCGGGAATCTCCAATCGCTCGTGGGCTGCGGACGGGAAGCGAACCTTGGAACGGCGCCCTTCGCCCTGCATTCGGCGGTGGGCTTCCTGCCAATCCGGCAGCTCCACGCTGTCCTGGCTCCAACGCGCCACCGAGGCCTCGTCGCACCACTCCAGCAGGCGACGCATCGCCTCGCCATGCGGATGGGCGACCATAAACTTCTTCACCGCTTCGTCCGATTCCCACAGCGTCGCGGTCCAGAACACGTTGCCCGGCTCCCGCATCAGTTTCATCCCGCAATTGCCCTTTGCCCTCGACGCCTGCCTTTTCGAGCGCACGGCATACACGGCGAAGCCGGGCATGAACTTCCACGAGCGGACGCGCAAACGTGTGATGGAAACCACCGGCATGCGATGATCGTAGCAGCAGCCTTGCCGTCTGGTGAGTCGCTGCCGTCGCACGGCGCTTTTGTTTACACAATCGCAACATCCTGTGCATCGAATCAACAGAATTCTCCGTAATGGAGCGACTCCTCAGATGAAATCCCACGGCTATGCCGCACACGATACCAAGTCCCCGCTCGTCCCCTACACCTTCGAGCGCCGCGAGCCCGGCCCGCGCGACGTCGTCGTCGAGATTGCCTACTCCGGCATCTGCCACTCCGACATCCACCAGGTGCGCGACGAGTGGGGCGGATCGATCTACCCCATGGTCCCCGGCCACGAGATCGTCGGCCGCGTGACGGCGGTTGGAGGCGACGTCAAGAAGTTCAAGCCCGGCGACCTCGCCGGCATCGGCGTCATGGTCAACTCCTGCCGCGTCTGCGCCAACTGCAAGGCCGACCTCGAGAACTACTGCATGAAGGGCTTCGTCGGCACCTACAACGCGAAGGACTACGACGGCTCCATCACCTACGGCGGCTACTCCAACAACCTCGTCTGCGACGAGCGCTACGTCCACACCCTCTCTGCCAAATTTGGCGAATCTCCAGCCAAGCTGGCCGGCGTCGCTCCGCTGCTCTGCGCCGGCATCACCACCTACTCGCCCATGCGCCACTGGGGAGCGGGCCCGGGCAAGAAGGTCGGCGTCGTCGGGCTCGGCGGGCTCGGACACATGGGCCTCAAGTTCGCCCACTCGTTCGGCGCGCATGTCGTCCAATTCACCACCTCAACCTCCAAGATCGAAGACGCCAAGCGTCTCGGCGCGGACGAAGTCGTCCTCTCCAGCGATCCTGCCGCCATGGCCAAACACGCGGCCAGCTTCGACTTCATCCTCGACTGCGTCTCCGCTCCCCACGACCTGAACGCCTACCTCCAACTGCTCAAGCTCGACAGCACGCTCTGCCTCGTCGGGCTTTCGGAGGAGCAGCTTCCCGTTGCGCCCTTCTCGCTCACCAGCTACCGCGTCGCGCTGGCCGGATCGAACATCGGCGGCATGAAGGAGACCCAGGAGATGCTCGACTACTGCGCCGACCACGACATCGTCTCCGACATCGAACTCGTCTCCGTCCACCAACTCGGCGAAGCCTACCAGCGCGTCCTGAAGAGCGACGTCAAGTACCGCTTCGTCATCGACATGGCCACTCTCTAGAGGTTCTAGGTTCGCGGTTCGAGGTTCGAGGGGTACCCCTCCCCCGGAACGATCTTGGGGAGAAGTGCTTTGGAATCTGATGGTTAGCGCGGTAATAATATACTTGACTGAGTAGACTCAGTGTGCTACCTTAGTCTACATGGAAAGCCCAAAGACATTACTCGAAGCCATTCAGTACTTTAGCGACGCAGAGAACTGCCGGAAGTTCATGATTGTCGTCCGCTGGGCCGATGGTATCGTGCGCTGCCCCCACTGCGGCTCTGAGAAGGTCACATATCTCGCCAAGGCCAAGGTATACCAGTGCTACGGTAAGCACGCTAAGAGCAAGTTCTCGCTCAAGGTGGGCACCGTGTTTGAGGACTCCCCCATTGGCCTAGAGAAGTGGCTGCCAGCGTCGTGGCTGCTCTCCAACTGCAAGAATGGCATTAGCTCCTACGAACTTTCCAAGTCCATCGGTGTGACCCAGAAATCGGCTTGGTTCATGCTCCACCGGATTCGTACCGCCATGAAGGAAGATCACACTCAGACCATGGGCGGAAACTGGGGCAATCCCATCGAGGTAGACGAGACTTTCATCGGTGGCAAGGCTGTCAACAAGCATCTGGGAAGCCGCAAGCAGACTGAGAAGAAAACCATCGTGATGGGGATGCTCAATCGCCAGACTCGGCAGATCAGGGCCAAGGTGATTCCGAACGTCAAGCGGGAGACTCTACAGGCTGAAATCCTCTCGCACATTGGCTTCAACGCTCACGTCTTCACAGACGGTCATGTGGGCTATGACAAGCTGGACGAGTACAAGAATTTCACGCACCGCACCGTCAATCACATCAACCAGTATGTCAACGGTCGCGTGCACACTCAGGGCATTGAGAACTTCTGGAGCTTGCTCAAGCGCGGTCTGTCGGGCACCTACGTTGCGGTAGAGCCGTTCCATATGGACTCGTATGTGGATGAGCAGGTATTTCGCTACAACGCGCGCCGCAAAACGGACGGACAGCGGTTCGCAAAGGTAATGTCGCAAGTGGCAGGAAAGCGTTTGACGTATACTGAACTGACCGGGAAGGAGGAAGGGGCGACCTGCTAAACGGCAGGGCCGGGGGAAACGGAAACCCGTTTCTTCTTAGTTCGCTTCTCTTCTTCCAATCTCGCTTTGATTGTCGAATGCGGCACTGCTACAAGCCGCCTCATAAAATCCGTGAACTGCGCGAAGTCTCCCGTCTCATTCTTGGCGGTCTGGTTCGGGACATACGCTTTGGGTTCGGCCTTCATTTCCGCTAGCTGGCATTATAGCAGCCAGCGGAAAGGCTGCTCCGTGTCCTCAGACAAACTCATCCTCGAACCGAGTAACGACATACTCGACAGCCGCACACAGATTGCCCATCCGTTCACCGGAGGGAAGATCCTGGTAGGTCGCCAAGTCTTCAAAAAATATCTCGAATTTAGCGCCCGTTTCGATGCGTATTTTTCGGGGTGGCTTCCCAGTGGCGCTGTCAACCTTGAACCTCAAAAGGTCGTACTCACCGCCGAGAATATTACAGGGCAAACCCTCCTGCCCAACAGCCTTGAACCCCTCTGGGGGATCAAAAATGATATTGGCATAGAGTTCAGTGGGAAAGGCTGCGACGATTCTCAATCTCCTGTGTCTATCCAGTCTGGCGAGGTTATGCACGTCTTCGAGCGCACCAGCGAGTCCCCTATCCGGGTGGCCCAGCGGTTTCTCAGCAGAGTCCGGCTGTATCGACTCAATCCAAGTCTTGAGCTTATGAGGGAATGGGTAGTCGTGGAGTCCACACTTCTTGAAATCCCTAACCTTACCGTTGAGAATGGGAAACTCCAGTCGATTTGCATCGGCGGAAGGCTCGGTTCCTTGCGCGAAGGTGACTGCATCCCAAATCAACCCATCAAGACACGCTCTCAATTGATAAGCGTACTCGCCGAGTATGAGTGGCAGGGGAGTTTTCCTAACAGCATCACGGATTGCGTCACTGGCGGTGAGGCTTGCGACGTACCACCCGCTGTCCTGATCGTCTCGAACGATGGAGCCAAAGCCGCTTTGAGTAAGCCGATTCCATTCCTTTTGGAATGCGGCGAGGTGGTCTGTCGCTCTATCAAGCCGACTCCAGCTATTTTTAAATCTCTTCTCTGCCATGCAAAATCATAAACTCTAACTCACTGAATTTAATGAGATTATGGCTGGCATGTATCCGGCACAATTCTTCTACATTCTTGAACGTTCGTTTACCTGTCCAAGTTGCAAACAAAGGGACGCGCAATTCTTCGGCGCGTCTATGGTTCAACAGAATCCTCAGTTGGTAGCAAAAGCGGCAGAAGGTCGCCCGATTACTAATTGCGGAAAGTGTGGAGCGGTACTTCCTGCTGGCATCGCTGTCATAGGGGAAGTTCGGCAGATAGACAAAGGGCGATATTTATCTGTGAAGTTTCCCCACCAAGTGCATATCGATAACTAAACACAGGAACACCTTCGGCGAAAATTCCCTGCAATTCTTCCTGTTCTTCCTCATGCTGGACTGTCGAGGTTTGCATAGGGCACACTCCGATATAATGATCTGGAGTCCACCTCAAGACCAGCCCCGATTCCAGTCGGGGCTTTTGTACGCTGCCCTGTCACCCTTTTATCATACACTCAGTCAAGTATATTATTACCGTTAGCGCGGGGTGGTTGCGCCATAATATTGATTCCAAAGGGCTTCCTGCTAAGATCGTCTTGGCGAAGGACTTAGCCGATCCTCTTGAGAACAAAACAGTTATGGCCCCGGCGTCGATTGGACGCCAGGGCCATACACCTTTTCTCTGTACTTCTATTTTAGCAGGGTCGATGTTTTCTGTTTGCAGTGTATCTCGCTCAAAATAAGCGTGATAAAAGATTGTTCTTGACAGTCATTGGGAGAGCGATTCCCCTCGCGCGGGTGCGCCCGGGTTCTTAAGGAGGCTAGCCCCGGAGCACCCGCCAATGGGGCGGGAATGCCACTCACTCCACTTCGCCAGCCCTATCCTAATCCTGGCGGGATTCCCGGATCTCGCGTGGACTGCAATGAGTGGGGCGCCCGCCCCGGTATCGATCAGGCTCAGGCCTCGGCGTGATTGCCTGTCCTGAAACTCCGACCGGAACGTGACGTTAATCCCTTTCGTCCTGCGTTTCAGTGATCGCCGTCACACATTAAGTAGCACATTCTATTGTGTTTCTGGCGGGACGGGGTACGCGGGCGTGGCGCCGGGGAAGGTCAGAACCAGGTGCTCAAAGACGACGCCCGGGTCGCGGTAGAGCAGCCGGAGGGTGTGCTTCCCGCCGGCCAGCGGCCCGAGCGGTATGGTCGCGACCGCGGAGTTGCGCAGCACGTTTTCCGCCCAGCCGGAGTCGCTGGGACCATCGCCTGCGCCGGCAGATTTCGCAGCAGGCGCGCTCAGGTCGAGTTCGACGGGCGCGCCATCGTCGAGCGCAACCGCGTAGCGCAGGTGATGGTCGGAGTCGACCGCGAACGTCGGCAGCAGATGCAGGGTCAGCGTGGCGGGCGCGTCCGTGGTGGTGGTGATGAAGTCGTATTCGAGTCTTGGGGCGGACGCCCACGTCTCAGGTTGCGCACCGGGTGTGTTGGCCAGCAGGCCGGGCGCGCCGTACACCACCGAATCGCCGGAGATGCCGAGGTCGGTGAGGATATTCCACTGCGCGGCCGTGCCGTCCGACTTGCGCGTGAAGTGCGTGGCGTTGATCGACACCGTCCCGTGCTGTTCCAGGAACCTGGCGAGCAGCTTGACCTGCGGCGTCGGAGCGATGGAGTCATCGGCGCCCCAGGACGCGGGAAACGGCGCGGAGGCGTCGGCAATCGTGGCGGTCTGCGGCATCTCGAAGACGTGGCGCTCGCGCGGCGCGGCGGACATCATCCCGTCCCACTTGCCGTTCTCGAGCGAGTTGTACTGCGCGGTCAGCGTCTGGATGGCGTCGTATGCGGCGCGGGCGCGGGCCGTGTCGGCCTCCAGCGCGGGATCGTCCAGGTGACGCGCATCGAGAAAGGTCAGGTCGGTCGCGAGGAACTTTTCGTTCATCGCGGCGGACGCCTCCACCGGGTACCCAACCAGTTCGAAGAAGGCGGAGGTGTATTCGGATGGCAGTGTCTTGGCGATTGCCTGCGCCTCTTCGCTGAGGCGATGCCAGGCGGCGTCGCGGGCGCGGTTCTGGTCGGGCTCGGCCTCCGTGCCCCACGCCAGCGGGTTGAACGCCGTGCGATTGATGCCGTCGTTGTATCCGTTGAAGCCCATGAACTCCGGCTTGCGGATGAAGTTGAGCGCGTAGTAGCGAGTCATGAGGTCGGCGATGTGACTCGCGAGATTCGTGGATCCCACCCATGATGATGAGGCCATCATGGATGGGGCACCCGGAGCGGTGGCGGGGAATTGTTCGGCGAACCACTGGGTAAGGAAGTCGTGCTGCGACATGGCCGCCATGCGCGGCTCGTCGGCAGCGAGCTGCAGGAAGTAGTCGATGTCGATCTCCGCGGGCTTCAGGTCGCCTACGTTCAGGATCCAGTACCGGCGCGCATTGTGGTCGTAGGCCTTGGTCAGTTCTTCCTGCAGCAGCGCGGGCGGCGTGGTGCACAGCCACAGATAGTCGTGCGGCGCGCCCCAGTAGGACACGTGGTAGTACACGCCCGAGCCGCCGCTGCGCGCCTGTTCCGCCGCGTTCGGCAGCTCGCGGATGTAGCCGTAGTTGTCGTCGGTCCACCCCAGCGTCACATCGTCGGGGACCTTCATGCCGACGCGGTAGAGATCGAGCGATTCTTTGTAGAGCCAGATAATTTGCGGAATCTTTGCGAGGTCGCCCGGGATGTGTTGGCTGAGGATCGCGCGCTGCGCCGTCATCACGTCTTCCACCAGCTTCGCCTTTACCTGCGGCGAGCCGGTCGCCTCCAGCCCTGAATCGTGCACGCCGCGCAGCCCGACGGTATAGAAGTTCTCGTACGCGCCGTTTTCCGCCAGCCGCTTGTCCCAGTACACGTTCATGGCGGGCGCGTTTGTCTGGTAGTTCCACGGGCCGTCAGTCTTTTCATCCCACTCGCCGACGTTGTTCCTCAGCAGCGCCTCGGAGTGCGACGAGCCCATCACGATGCCCCACTTGTCCGCCAGCTTCGCGTTCTCCGGCACCGCGTTGAAGGCCAGCGTGCCGGGATGCATGGCCGGCCACAGCGAGTTCGCATGCAGCCGCAGCAGCAGCTCGAAGACGCGCTCATAGGTGTGCGGGCCGATGTTCCCCTTGGCTGGCTCTCCATCGCCGCCGGCGCTGTCGATGGTCGGGTCCATCTTCTTCGCGGCCCACGGGCGCAGGCCCCAGTCCTCGTCATTGAGGAAGATGCCGCGGTACTGGACCGAGGGCGAGGGCTGGACGAACAGGCCCGGCCGGACGTAGACAGCCGCGTGATGCGCGACGGGAACGTCGGCCCACCACGTCCACGGCGAGACGCCCATCTGCCGCGAGAGCGTGAACAGCG
>OBLU010004770.1_pt1 | contig 12195 bp, 5 predicted proteins | sample 1518681 | NCBI WGS metagenome assembly OBLU01 (sample SAMEA3539304, study PRJEB22396) | soil metagenome | biome: tundra; feature: field; material: soil | place: USA | collected 2010-05 | depth 0.15 m | reverse complement strand
TGGGCAAGACGGGACTGTCGCATCTGTGCGAGCATCTGATGTTCAAGGGCACCAAGAAGCTGGGTCCCGAAGAGTTCTCGCAGATCATCCAGCAAAACGGCGGGATGGATAACGCGTTCACGGAAACGGACTTCACCGACTATTTCGAGAAGATCACCAAGGATCACCTGGACGTGCCGATCACGCTCGAAGCCGATCGGATGGCCAACTTCGAGCCCAAAGATTTCGACAAAGAGAAGCACGTCGTGCTCGAAGAGCGCCGCCTGCGCACCGATGACAATCCGGAGGACGCGCTCGACGAGATGGTCCGCGCGCAAGCGTACCTGGCGCATCCGTACCACTGGCCGGTGATCGGATGGTTCCACGACGTTGACGGGCTGACGCTGGCGGACGCGATGGCGTATCACAAAGTCTATTACTCGCCGCAAAACGCGCTGATCGTGGCGGTCGGCGACTTCAACGCCGACCAGGTGCTCAAGCAAATCAGCGAGGCGTTCGCGGGAATCAAGAACGGTCCCAAGCCGCCGCCGGTGACGGAACTCGAGCCGCCGCAACAAGGAACCCGGCACGTCGAACTGCAGCACGCGGCAAATCTTCCGGCGTTCGAAGAGACGTATCACGTGCCGAATATTTCGAGCCCCGACAGTTACGCGCTCGAAGTGGCTTCTGAAATTCTGAGCGACGGCCAGAGCTCGCGGCTCTACAAGAAGCTGGTCGTCGAAAAGCAGATGGTGATCGATGTCGGCGCCGGCTACGAGATGACCTCGTTCGATCCGGGATTGTTCATGGTGTCGGCGCAGATGCGTCCCGGCGTGAAGGCGGCGGATACCCAGGCCGAAGTCGAAAAGGAAATCGCCGCGATGCGCGATGCTCCAGTCGGCGCAGAGGAATTGCAGAAGGCCAAGAATCTCGAGCAGGCGCAATACGTGTTCGGGCAGGACTCGATCATGCGCGAGGCCGAAATGCTCGGAATGTACGAAATGCTCGGCGACTACCATCTGGTCGACAAGTACCTGGACGGAATCGACAAGGTGACCGCGGATCAAGTCCAGCGGGTCGCAAAAACTTATCTGGTCGCGGCCAACATGACCGAAGGCGTGCTGGTGCCGACCGGCGTTCTGCCGCATGGAGGCGGCGGACTGAGTGGCGGAGAGTTGCGCCATGCTCCCGACGCGGGCGAAGTCGCGGAGGTGATCCGATGAGCGGCGCGGCGGATCGGATGAAAATGTTTGCTTTCGCTTTCGTTGGCGTCACGGCAATCGCGGCGTTGGTCTTCGCGGCCTCGCCGTCGCATGCACTCGAGATCAAGCGGATGACGCTCAGCAACGGCGCGGTCCTGCTCGTCTCGGAAGAGCATCGACTGCCGATGGTGACGATGATGATCGAGTTCGACGCGGGCACGCGGCGCGACCCCAAGGGCAAGGAAGGGTTGGCCGAGTTGACGGCGGAATGCCTTTCGCAGGGCACCAAAGAACTCACCGCACCGGAGTTCGATCAGAAAGTCGATTTCATGGGCAGTTCGGTCGGGGTGTCGGCCGGCCGCGACTATTCGACCGCCGCGATGACGACGCTGAAGAAGTACCAGGGCGATACGCTCAAGCTGCTGGCGGGAATCCTGACGGAGCCCGGACTTCGCGACGCCGATATCGAACGCAAACGCGCCGAGCAGGTCGCGGAAATCAAAGCGGCGGAAGAACAACCGGGCTACACCGCGGATGTGGAATTCATAAAAGACTTGTTCGGCGACTCGCCGTACGGGCATCCGGGCGAAGGCTCGTCGGAATCGGCCGGCAAACTTAGCGCTGACGACGTGCGCGGCTTCTATCGGGACAATTACAAGCTTGGCAGCGCGATTATCGCGGTGGCCGGCGATGTGACCGCCGACGAAGTTAAAGTATCACTTGAAAAAGAGCTGGCGGGCCTTTCCGGCTCCGTCGCGGCTCAAGCGCAACCGCCGCCAATCACAGTCGCGCCGGGTCTTCATGTGAAACTGATCGATCGAAACGTCGTGCAAGCCAACATCATAATGGGTTCCGGCGGCGTGATGCGTTCGAATCCCGATTTTTACCGGCTGAAAGTGATGAACTACATACTGGGCGGCGGCGGATTTTCCTCGCGCCTGGTGAAGGTCGTTCGCAGCCAGCACGGACTCGCCTATTCGGTCGCCAGCAGCTTCGAGCCGGGCAAGTTCCAGGGCGCGTTCACCATCACCCTTCAAACCAAGAACCAGAGTTCGAACCAGGCAATCGATTTGATCCTGCAGCAGCTTCGCGAGATCCAGGAAAAACCGGTCAGCGACGCCGAACTGGATGGCGCGAAAAAGTTTCTTATCGGCAGCTTCCCGCTGGGGCTCGAGCGGCAGAGCGCGATCGCGTCGTTCATGGTGCAGGTCGAGTTCTACGGCCTGGGGCTCGACTACGCGGAGCAGTATCCGAAGCTGATCGGATCGGTCACCAAGGATGAAGTACTGGCGGTTGCAAAAAAATATCTGCACCCCGATTCGATGATCGTCGTCGCGGCCGCGAACCAGAGCGAAGCGAAGATCAAAACCTCGCAGATGGAGAAGGCCGCCGACGCCGCCAGCGCGCAATAGGGCCGCCAGCGGGCAGAATCCGCACCCGCTGATCTTCACGATCGGACACTCGACGCATCCGATCGAGCGTTTGCTTGAATTGCTCGGCGAGCATCGCATCGCGATCGTCGCCGACGTGCGATCGTTCCCAAGCTCAAAACGATGGCCGCAATTCAACCAGGCGGAACTTTCCACCTCGCTCGAACGCGCGGGAATCGAGTATCGATGGATCAAGCGGCTCGGCGGCAGGCGTCATTCGAAGCGCGACGACTCCCCGCATACCGCATGGGAGCATCCCGCGTTCCGATCATACGCGGACTATACGGAGAGCGCGGATTTCGAAGATGGGATGCGCGAACTGACGCAAGCCGCCGCGGGCGCGCGAACTGCGTACATGTGTTCCGAAGGATTATGGTGGCGATGCCATCGGCGAATCATCTCGGACAATCTTGTGATTCGCGATTGGACGGTCGAGCACATCATGCCGACCGGGAAATTGTTTTCGTTGCCGCACGTGCTCGCGCCGTTCGCGCGCGTCGCGGACGGACGGATCATCTACGACGGTGCGGCCGGGACGAAACCGTGAACGCGCACACTATGCTGCGGCGCGATGGTTGAGCGCCTGGCGCAGAAAGCCCGCAGTATATGACGCCTTCACGCCGGCGACTTCCTCGGGCGTGCCTTTTGCGACTACATTGCCGCCGCGATCGCCGCCCTCGGGCCCGAGATCGATCAGGTAGTCGGCCGTCTTGATAACGTCGAGGTTGTGCTCGATGACGACGATGGTGTTGCCCGCGTCGGCGAGGCGGCCGAGCACGCCGAGCAACTTTTTGATGTCGTCGAAATGCAGTCCGGTCGTTGGCTCATCGAGGATATAAAATGTGCGTCCGGTCGCGCGCCGCGCGAGTTCCTTGGCAAGCTTGATGCGCTGCGCCTCGCCCCCCGACAGGGTCGTCGCGGACTGGCCGAGATGAATGTAATCGAGGCCAACGTCGCGCAGCGTTTCGAGCTTCTGGCGAATCGGCGGAACTGAGCCGAGGAATTCGACCGCGTCGAGCACGGTCATGTTGAGAACCTCGGCGATATTTTTGCCCTTGTATTGAATTTCCAGCGTGTCGCGATTGTAGCGCTTGCCTGCGCAGACCTCGCAGGTAACGTAAACGTCCGGCAGAAAGTGCATCTCGATTCGAATGATGCCGTCGCCTTCGCACGCTTCGCAGCGTCCGCCCTTGATGTTGAACGAAAATCTCCCCGGCCCGTAACCGCGCATGCGCGCCTCCGGCAATTGCGCAAACAGCTCGCGGATATGGGTGAACAGGCCCGTGTAGGTCGCGGGATTCGAGCGCGGGGTGCGTCCGATCGGGCTTTGATCGACGTGAATAACCTTGTCGAGATGCTCGACGCCGTCGAGCGTCTTGTACGCGCCGGCACGTTCGCGGCTGTGATTCAGTTTCTGCGAGAGCGCGCGATAGATGGTGTCGAGCACGAGCGTCGATTTGCCGGAACCCGAAACGCCGGTGATGCAGGTGAAGACGCCGAGCGGAATCGCGACGGTGAGATCGCGCAGATTGTTCTCATGCGCGCCTTTAACGGTCAGCCATCGGTTCGAGAGCTTGCGGCGCCGGGACGGCACGGGAATCTCGACTTGTCCCGAAAGATACTTGCCGGTGAGCGAGTTTTCATCGCGCATCACCTCCTCGGGAGTGCCCTGCGAGACGACGTAGCCGCCGTGAATTCCGGCGCCGGGTCCCATGTCGATCAGATGATCGGCCTCGAGCATCGTCTCGCGATCGTGCTCGACCACCAGCACGGTGTTGCCGAGTTCCTTGAGGCGCTTGAGCGTCGCCAGCAGGCGCTGGTTGTCGCGCTGATGAAGTCCGATCGACGGCTCGTCGAGGATGTAAAGCACGCCGACGAGGCTCGAACCGATTTGAGTGGCGAGACGAATGCGTTGGCCCTCGCCGCCGGAGAGACTTCCCGAGGGGCGATCGAGCGTCAGGTATTCGAGTCCGACGCCGACGAGAAAATTCAGCCGTTCGCGGATTTCCTTCAAAATGAGTTTCGCGATTTCAGCTTCCTGCGCACTCAGCTTCGGCGCGGCGAAGAACGCGAGCGCCTGCTTGATCGACATGGCAGTCACTTCCGAAATCGACTTGCCGTTGAAGCGCACGTACAGGCTTTCCTTCTTGAGCCGCGCGCCGTTGCAGGTCGGACACGGTCGCATGTTCATGTACGCCTCGAGGAACTCGCGCACGCCTTCGGACTCGGTTTCCTTGTAGCGCCGATCCAGCCATTGCAGTACGCCCTCGAACGTTTTCGAGTACTCGGCGCGATGATGCCCGCGCTGGTAGGCGAACTCGATCTCCTCGATCCCCGAGCCGTGCATGATCGCCTTGCGCACCTTGGCCGGAATTTCCTTCCACGGCTGATCGAGGCTGAACTTGTAGTGCCTGGCGAGCGCGTCGAGCACCGGCTGCAGATAGTTCATCGTCGCCCACGGAGCGATCGCGCCATCGGAGATGCTCAAGTCCTCGTTTTGCACGACCAGTTCGGGATCGAAATACATGATCGATCCGATTCCCGAGCATTCCACGCAGGCGCCGTGGGGGCTGTTGAAGGAGAACATGCGGGGCTCGATTTCCGGATACGAGATTCCGCAATCGACGCACGCGAAGCGCTGGCTGAAATAGATCTCGCTCTCGTTGTTGGGCCCGTCCAGGCGCTCGACCTTGAGCAGGTCCTGCCCGTACTTGAAGGCAACTTCAAGCGAGTCCGACAAGCGCTTCTCGATTCCCTTGCGGATCGCGAGCCGATCGACCATCACTTCGATGGTGTGGCGCTGGTTCTTGTTCAGCGCCGGCTCCTCGCCGAGTTCATAGAGCTTGCCGTCGATCTTCACGCGCACGAAACCCGCGCGCTTCATCTCGGACAATTCCTTGCGATACTCGCCCTTGCGATCGCGGACAATCGGCGCGAGCACGTGAAGCCGCGCCCCGTCGGGCCATCCCATGATTCGGTCAACGATCTGCTGCACGCTCTGCTGAGTGATTTCGCGGCTGCAGTTGTAGCAGAACGCGTGCCCCACCCGCGCGAAGAGCAGGCGCAGGTAGTCGTAGATTTCGGTGATAGTGGCCACCGTCGAGCGCGGATTGCGCGAGGTGGTCTTCTGCTCGATCGAGATTGCGGGCGACAATCCTTCGATCGAATCGACGTCGGGCTTTTCCATCTGTTCGAGGAACTGGCGCGCGTAGGCCGACAGCGATTCGACGTAGCGCCGCTGACCCTCGGCGTAAATCGTGTCGAAGGCGAGCGACGATTTTCCCGAGCCGGAGAGTCCGGTGATCACGACCAGTCGATCGCGCGGAATCTCGAGATCGATGTTCTTGAGATTGTGCTCGCGCGCGCCCTTGATGACGATTCGATCGGCCATCGTTGCTTACGCCGACGCCCGCCGCCCGGTCTTTTCGCGTCCCGCCGCGGCCCGCCACGCATATTCGATCGCGGCAATCATGCTCGACGGATTTGCAATTCCCTTCCCTGCTATGTCGAACGCCGTTCCGTGGTCGGGCGAGGTGCGGACGAACGGCAATCCGAGCGTGACGTTCACCGCACGATCAAACTCCAGCGTCTTGACCGCAATCAAGCCCTGGTCGTGATACATCGCAACCGCAGCGTCGAAGTTAAACGAACCCGCCGTGCGGATGAACGCGGTGTCGGGTGCGAGCGGACCGTACGCGTCGATGCCGTCGTGCTGCGCGCGTCGAATCGCCGGCGCGATCACGCGGATTTCCTCATCACCGAACATCCCGCTTTCACCCGCGTGAGGATTCAATCCGAGCACCGCGATTCGCGGCCGTGCAACGCCAAGCGCGCCGCGCAAGTGCGCGGAGAGCAGGCCAATCGTGTCCAGGACATTGCGCTGCGTCAGTGCGGACGCCACTTTCGCAAATCCCATATGTGCAGTCACCAGCACCACCGTCAGCTCGCCGCCCACGAACATCATGCGCCACAGCCGGGTTCGCGCCAGATGCGCAAGCAGTTCCGAGTGCCCGGGAAAATGATGCCCCGCGCGGTTCATCCAATCCTTGCTGATCGGCGCGGTCACCAGCGCGTCAGCATCGCCGCTCATCGCCATCCGCGCGCCGGTTACGATGTAGTCATACGCGGCGCCGCCGCCCTCAACCGTGGGATGCCCCGGGCGAATTGCGCGCGCCGGCAAACTCGATATGGAAAGTACTCCGAGTCCTTTTGTCAGACGAATCGGCGGCTGACCAGGATGCCATTGGGATGGAGCCGGCACGTCGCTCAGGCGGGCGGCGGCCGCGCGCATCGCGGACAAATCGCCGACTACCGCAATCGACGGCGCACCACGGCGGCTCGCGAGCGCCGCCGCCGCCTTGAGGATCACCTCGGGCCCGACGCCCGCCGGATCGCCCATGCTGATCGCCAACAGCGGCGGCGTCTTTCGTCTGAGCGCCGTCATCATCTAGTACATGGTCTCGACGTAATGCTGCTTGACAAGATCGGATTCAACCCACTTCTCGAGCTGGGCGCCGGATTGCTGATCGACCAGCTGACCGCGAATCGGCGCCTTGACGTCGTTGAGCGGCTGCACGCCCGGCACCTCGTGTTCCTCGAGCTTGACGATATGAATGCCGTGGCTGGTGCGAATCGGCGCCGAAATTTCGCCGGGCTTGAGCGGCTTTACCGCGGCCAGAATCTGGTCCATGACGTCGGACGGTCCAAACCATCCGAGTTCGCCGCCGTTGGACTTTGATTCGTCGTCCGAATATACGCGCGCGAGATCGCCGAAGTCGTCGCCCTTGGCGGCGCGCGCGCGAATCATGTCGGCTTTCTTTTGCGCGGCGGAAACTTGCGCGGCGGTCGGGTTGGGCGGCAGCGCGATCAGAATCTGCGCGAGCTTGAGACGCTCCTTGGTAATCGTGAAGTCTTCCTTGTGGGCATCGTAGTAGGCCTTGATGTCGGCTTCGGGCACGTCGATTTTCGCGCGGACTTCCTGCTCGATCATCATTGCTTTTTCGATATCGAGGCGCGCTCGCTTGCGCAATTCGTCGTAGCTGATCCCGCTCGCCTGTAGTTGCGCGCGGAATTCCGCATCGCTCATGTGCTTGTCCTGTCGCAACTGCAGGATGTACTTGTCGATCTGAGCGTCGTCGACCTTGTCATCGTACTTTTTCACTTCCTGTTCGAGCAATTTCTCCCCGATCAAGGCCTTCACCGCGACCTTGGCGGCGTCCGAAGAAGCGAAATCGTCGGTCTGGATCGGCTGGCCGCGCTGCGCCGCGAAATCTTTGACCTCCCGCATCGTGATCGGATCGCCATCAACGCTGGCGACGACACGATCCAACGCCGGCGTGCTCGGTTCCGGCGGCTCATCCGAGGCAACGGGCGCTGGTGGGGGTGGCGGCGCTTCGTCGGTTTGCGCTTCGGCCACCGGATTCGGATTCAGCTTCGCCGCCCGGGACGGGTTGGCGGCCCCCGGTGACGCCGGCGCCGATGGCGCCGTCACTGTGGAAGAAGCGGCAGCCTGTTTGAACATATCGAACGCGCCGGGTTGGAGGAGATCCATCGAGCAGCCCGAAACCGCGCCCGCCAGGACAATTCCCAGCGACGCCACCAACGCCATCGCCACGTCGGCACCGCCGCGGGCGCATCGCGCGGCGGCACGCGGGGACAATCTTCTATTCTGCATTAGTCTAGTTGACGGCCGGCCCGACTTTCGCGGCCGGCCAGTTTTCCAACTTTTCACAGCCCGCCAGGGCCTGCAAGACGCCGTCGAGTTGCGCGAACAGTTGCTCGTATTCTCCGGGTTCGATTCGCGCGATTACCTGGTACGACGGCGTCAGCCGCATCGTACGCCGATTCTGCTCCGCCAGCTTCACCAGCCGCGCGGTTTCCACGGGCGCATCGGGATGAAATCTGATCTCGAGCTGCGAGCCCTTGAGGATTGCGCTCAGGATCATCAGCTGCTTCATCTGGCGCCGGACATTCATCGCCGCGATCAAATTTTCGATCAGCGTCGGCACCGGGCCGAACCGATCGCGCATCTCGTCGCGAATCTCGCCGAGATCCTCCTCGCGCTGCGCACGCGCGAGCCGCCGATAGAGCACCAACCGCTCGTTCTCGTCGGAGACGTAAGCCTCGGGGATATACGCGGGCACTGCGATGCGAAGCTCGGGCTCGAAGTCGGGGCGACTGGGCTGCCCGCGCAGTTCGGCAATCGCCTCTTCCATCATCTCGGTATAGAGCTCGAACCCAACCGCCGCGATCTGTCCGTGTTGCTCATGGCCGAGCAGGTTGCCGGCGCCGCGATGTTCGAGGTCGGCCATCGCGAGCTTGAAACCGCCGCCGCTCTCGGACTCGACCAGTTCACGGAGCGCATCGATTCGCCGCTTGGCGTCGCGCGTAATGATGTGTTCGCCGGGAATCAGCAGGTATGCGTACGCTTTTTGGCGCGAACGGCCGACACGGCCGCGCAACTGGTATAGCTGCGCCAGACCGAAATGATCGGCGCGATTGATGATCATCGTGTTCGCGTTGGGAATATCCAGGCCCGATTCGATGATCGCGCTGCAGACCAGCACGTTGACCCGCTTTTCGATAAAGTCGCGCATCACGTCCTCGAGCTGTCGCTCCTTCATCTGGCCATGCGCGATTGCGGTCTTGGCCTCGGGCACCAGCGAGCGCAGATGACTTGCCATGTAGTCGATATTCTCGACGCGATTGTGAACGAAGAAAACCTGGCCGCCACGGTTCAACTCGCGCAGGATTGAATCGCGGATGGTGGCGTCGTCGAAATGCGCGACGAAGGTGCGAATCGCCTGGCGGTCCGGCGGCGGCGTCTGAATCACGGAGAGATCGCGGATGCCGAGCATCGCCATGTGCAGCGTGCGCGGAATCGGCGTCGCGGTCATCGTCATCACCGGCACCAACTTCTTGAGCTTCTTGATTCGCTCCTTGTCCACCACGCCGAATCGGTGCTCCTCGTCGATCACCAGCAAGCCCAGGCGCGGGAACTGAACGTCGCTCGAGAGCAGCCGATGGGTCCCGATGACGATGTCGACTTTGCCGCGGCCGGCCTCGTCGATCACGGCCCGATTTTCCTTGTGGCTGCGAAACCGCGAAACCATCTCGACGCGAACCGGATAATCCTTGAAGCGCTCGCGAAACGTGTTCCAGTGCTGCTCGGCGAGGATCGTCGTTGGCACCAGCACGGCGACTTGCCGGCCGTCCATCACGGCGATGAACGCGGCGCGCAGCGCGACTTCAGTTTTGCCGAAGCCGGCGTCGCCGCAGATCAGCCGATCCATCGGCTTGGCGCGCGTCAAGTCGCGGATGACGTCGTCGATCGCCGACTGCTGGTCCGGCGTCTCCTCGAACTCGAAGCGCGACGCGAACTCCTCGTAGTCCGCGCCCGGTGGCGGATACGCGTGCCCCTCCATCACTTCCCGCGCCGCGTACACGTCGAGCAACTCGGCCGCCATCGCGAGCACCGCCTGCCTGGTGCGCCGCTTTACCTTCTCCCACGAGCCGCTGCCCAGCTTGTCGAGCTTGGGTTCCGCGTCGTCGCCGCCAATGTATCGTTGAACGAGATTTATCCGCTCGACCGGCACGTACATCGTGTCGTTGCCCGAGTATTCGAGATTCAGGAAGTCGCCCTCGACGTCGGCGACTTTCATGTGCCGCAGGCCGCGGTACTTCGCGATGCCGTGATCGATATGCACGACGAAATCGTCGGGCTTCAGCTCTTCAAGATTGAGCAGCGCACCCTTGGCGCTCGGACGCCTGCGCCGATGCGCTCGCGGCTCGCCGAAAATTTCCTCTTCGCTGTAGATGTAGAGACCGTCGGCCTGCAAAACGACGCCAGCGGAAATCTCCCCTTCGATGATCGCGGGGCGGTAGTCCGGCCATTCCAGCAGCGCCGACAAACTTTTGCATTCGACGTTGACTTCGAGGTCCCACGCCTCCAGATGACGGCGCAGGCGCGCCACCTGATGGGGGCCGTCAACGATCATCAGCGAACGTCCCTGCCCGCGCTGGACTTCGCGCAGTTCCGTCGCCAGCGGCTCGAAGCTCGGCGGCGTCCGCACTCCGCTCAGCTGGTTCGCTCCCAGCCGCAAACTGGCCTGCGATTTGACCTCAACCGGCACCGCCCATCCCTCGCGCGGCGCGACCATCGTAACCAGCGAGCCGACCTCGACGGCGGTGAAGTTTCCGAGCGCGCGTTCGAACTCGTCCGCCCCGATGAACAGCGAATCCGGCGCGGGATGAAACGCAGGCTTGTGCGCCGCCGCTGACGTCTCGACGGATACGGTATCGGCGAAGCGATTTGCCTCGGCGAGAATGCGCCCCGGATCGACCAGCCACAGCAACGCGCCCGCCGGCAGGTAATCGAACACGCTGTCGAGCGCGCGTCCGTATACATACGGCATTAGCAGTTCCGCGCCTGGAAACAGCAGCCCGTTCTCGAGCGCCTCAGCCAGTTCCGCGGCCTCCTTGCGCACCATGCCGATTTCCGCGGCCCGCAGCGCGACCTGCTCGCGCAGCTTCGGCTCCTTCAGGGCAGACGGCGGCACGTAGCGAGTGCGCGTTATCGTCGCCTCGAGCAGTTCGCCGCCCGAGCGCTGGCTGTGCGCGTCGAAATGCCGAATCGAGGTGATCAGGTCGTCTTCGAGCTCGATGCGAATCGGGTCGCGGTACAATGGCGAGAACGCATCGACGATCCCGCCGCGCACGCTGAAGTCTCCCGCCTCTTCGCTCTGCGGCACGCGCTGATAGCCGCACGCCACGAGCGCTTCGACCAGCGCCTCGAGATCCAGCCGGTCGCCAATGGCCACTTTAACGATCGATTCGTTGAAGACCGTGCGCGGAATCGTGCGCGTCATCAGCGCTTCGGCCGACGTTACCACCAGCGGCGACTCATGCCGAAGCATCGCGAACAGCGCCGCCAGTTGCGACGCCTGCGCGTCGGTCGGTGGCGACAATTGCGCCATCGGTTTCACTTCCCACGAGCGGATCAGATGCACCCGGCGCGTGGCGGCGTCGGCGTCCGGCTCCTCACCGAGAAAAAACGCAACCTCCCCCGCCAGCGCCTCGGCTTCCGGCGCCGTTGACGTGACCGCGACGATTGGACGCCGCAGCCGGATTCCCATCTCGCGAATCATCAGCGCGCCGGCCGCGCCGCGCAGTCCCATCACCGGGAATCGGCGGTCGGTATTTGCCGCGAGCCGCGCTTCGAGTTCGCCGGCCGCTTCTTTGAGGCTGCGTTGCAAGTTTTTCCGATCCCAATACGCAAATTCGCCCTGCGGCGATGCGCGCGAGGAGCGCACATGCCGCTGGCATCGCGAGAATGATAGCAGAAAATCACGCGTAAACGCGTCAATCGCACTGAAGGGAACAATCGTGAAATGAAATCAGGATCTGGATTTTGCTTTGAACGCGCGCCGGCCCCTAATGCGGATCAGTTCTCAGACAAAACCCGGGCCGCATCCTCCTGACTCGGGTGCAGGGGCTGGCCCCTGCTAGTGCCCGTTGCCAACCGTCGGAACCGCATTCGCGATTGGCTCGCCCACCGCGCCGACTCGCACCGCGATTTTGATTGT
>OBLU010004768.1_pt1 | contig 12196 bp, 11 predicted proteins | sample 1518681 | NCBI WGS metagenome assembly OBLU01 (sample SAMEA3539304, study PRJEB22396) | soil metagenome | biome: tundra; feature: field; material: soil | place: USA | collected 2010-05 | depth 0.15 m | reverse complement strand
AACTCAGTGCTCACCTTGGTCAAGACTGTCCGAAAAGCCTGCTTTCAGTCGATCCCACTGCGCGATCGGGCGACCGTTAGTGCGCAGGTAATCGATGATCTCTCTTTTTGGCCACCCGGGTGGCGATTCTTCCCAGCTTTCCTGCCGTCCATACGCTGTCAAATCGAGCAATCGATAGTTGTTGTCCATCGCCTCGACGCCTCGGATTGTCGTCCAGTAAGTCTCAAAGACCTTTGAACCTTGCCGCAGGTAGCAGACAATATGCATGCGCCCCACCCTGCGGCCTTCCAAGAGTGTCTGTAGCGACCCACTCGCGGAGTACCATGGAAGCCGCCAGCCCATGAAGTTTCGATACCGGAAGCTCTCCTCAAAGGGCCCCTGGCAAAAAACCGCAAATGTGATGTCTCGCGCGTGCACGTAGGTGAGTTCGCGAACCTGCGAGGTAATCCAGGTGCATCCTTCGCACTGCTCTGATGCGTGCTTACCGGCTTGCCACATGAAATAGTAAGCGATGAGCAGGCGGCGGCCTTCGAACGCCTTCAAAAGGCTCAGTGAACCATGTTCGCCGATCAGCGACGTCGCACCATCGACCTCGACCATGGGGAGTCGGCGCCGGGCCGCCGCAATCGCGTCACCCTCGTGCGTATGCGCCTTCTCTCGAACGCGCAACGCATCCAGTTGCGCCTGAAAAGTACTGCGATCTACAACGTCTGGCGCCGCCGATTCCCCGGTGTCTTGCATCACTCTCTCCCCATACTTTCTATCTGTTGACCATCATAAACGAGCGTTTTAGTCGCCAGTGGAGACAATTAGTCGGAACACCGTAGAATAAAAGGAACCAATAGGGGACTTTTCGATGCGAGATCGGCTGAGTGGCATCGTTGCGTTTGTGCAAGCGGCAGACGCTGGAGGATTTGCTCTGGCAGCACAGCGGCTGTCGCTATCACGCTCAGCCGTCGCCAAGAGCATCGCCCGACTCGAGCAGCGGCTCGGCGTCCGGCTCTTTCAGCGCACAACGCGCAACCAAACCCTAACTGAAGACGGTCAGGCCTTCTACGAGCGCTGCGTACGCGCGCTAGCTGAAATCGAGGCGGCCGAAGGTCTTCTAGCTTCGGGCAAGCGTGCACCGATGGGCAGACTGAGAGTATGCCTGCCACTGCTGCTAGGCCGCTATTGTGCGGCACCGACCCTGCTGGAGGTGGCACGCAAATACCCCCAATTGCAACTCGAGCTTTCTTTCACAGATCGCATTGTTGATCTCGTGGAAGAAAGCTTCGATCTCGCCGTTCGTGTCGCGCCCCTCGCCGCGCCTTTCGAGCCACGCGCAAGCCTCATCTCTCGCCGGCTTGGGACTATGAGCGTGATAATGTGCGCCGCACCTGAATATCTGTCTGCGCGGGGAAGGCCTAAGAAGATAGGAGATCTCGATAAACATGACACTATCATCTATGCGCGCCGGTCCTCAGTTGCATCTTGGTTTTTTCTCGACGCGAACGGGCACCGTGAACAAGTGCAAATCAAAAGCCGATTGCGCTTCGACAATCTCGAAGCGATAGCGGATGCGGCTATAGCGGGCGCGGGCGTCACGTGGCTACCGGCATTTCTTGTAGCAAGGTACGTGGGAGAGGGAAGTCTCATCGAACTAACTTTAGGCAAGCGCAGATTCGGTGTAGATGTTTATGCCATGTGGCCTCAGGCGCGACACTTGCCGTCGAAATTGCGCGTGGCTATCGACGCTCTTGCCATAGGCATTCCCAAAATTCTCGCTACAGCGAACGAGCGCATACCTGAGAAATAGCCACGAAGAGGACATTTCTCAGGGCCCTGCGGCGAGAGCTGTCTGCCATCGATGTCGCGGACTTGCCACGCTGCCTCAGGATCCTGAGCGGCCGCTTTGGCGAAGGCAATATTGTTCGATCAACGGCCGGGTTTGGCCGCCTGCTGCCTGTCGATCCGCTCCGAACCGGCCATTCATCGTCGCACAAAGGGTAAGTCTCGCAGCAAAACACAGGCCTTGTTAAAACAACCACGTGCGCGTCGCATAAGTCTGTTGCAGAGTAGGGCATGAAATGCGGCTATGCCCGCATCTCCGCGATGAGCGTCTAGCGAACCGGGAGCACAGCCCGACGGCGCACAGCGCCGGGACGCCCAGCCTCTACACAGCGTAGTAATCTATAAGCAGGTCATCACATTGGTACAGGATAATTTCAAGCCGAACGCTCCCAACCGCAACGACCTACTCTTAAAGGCTCCGGCGCCTACCCGGTCGCTCTGCACCTTGCTCCTGCTTCACTGCCTCACGATCCGCAGACGCGCGCAGCGTATCGAACCTGGCGCCGATGGAAGCGTCCGCGTTCTGCGACTGCACCTGGCCCTCATGTCCGCGGATCGTCTCGGCCACGCTCTCGCCATCATGGCCAGTACGCCGGGCCGATAGTAAACGCAGGCGATCTTCTGCAAGTTGCTCCTCGCGGCTGGCATCCAGCCGCTCGCGCTCGAGCTGTCGGCGCTGAATCGATAATCCTGAGGTAAGTGCTGCCCGCAGGGCGTCGCCCCCCCGCTCACGCTCGAAGTCATTCCAGTCCGTACCGGTATCGCCGTGCTTTAAATCCGGTAGCAAGGCGTAGCCCCCGACAGCTTTGGCGGCTTCTTCGGCCAGCACTTTGCCGTCATTGCGCTTGGGTTTCCCGTTCGGTCCTATCTCAAACTGCTTCATGTGATCGTTGTCCCCCGCGATCACGATGTCGAACTGATCTCCATAGTGAGCGCGGTACGCGCTCGCGACCGCCTTGAGATTGTGGCCGCTGAAGGCCACCGCCACGGGTATTCCCGTGGCACGACTGACGCTCAACCCGGTGGCATAGCCCTCGACCACGATGAGCGTGTCCGTCGGCTGCATGGCGAGCTGCGCGCCGGGCAACAGCAGGGCGTGCATACCCTCGATGCGCGCATCACGCGCAAATCCCTTCATGCCGTCGGCGCCAATGTGTTGCAGCGACCAGAATTTACCGTCGATATCGCGCATCGCAATCAATAAAGCGCCCTCGGTATCCACACGCAGCTCGCCGCGCGCGGCAGCGCGTGCGGCCTCATCAGTGACGCCCTTGGCGGTGAGATACGGATGATCTCCCGCCACAGCCTGCTCCCCAAAGCGGCGCTCGAGCTCGACCGCCGCTGCACGCTGCCGCGCCTCTCGGGCCACTTCGCGCGCGCGCAATTTCTCCTCGGCCTCACGCGCCAGGCGCGCGCGCTCCTGCGCCGACAGGGATGGCATCGGCTGCATGCTCTTCCATGATTCGGCAAATCCGGTCTTGAAATTCTGAATGTAGCCGGCCGGGTGGCCGTCGCTAAATCCGACGTAGGCGCCGCTGCGTTGGCCAGATCGATCGCCCTCGACCGGCACACGGCGCAGCCGTCCATCCATCAGCGGCTGCTCGGGAATGCGCAATCCTGCGGCCGTCAGCGCGGCTGCGAACTCCGATCGCACCGCCTCCAGCGCAGCCGTCGCACGCTCGGGCTCGGACGCGACACGCCAGCGTGTAAAGGCGCTACTTTCGACGCCGGCCGGCACATACCATTTCTTCGCCACACGATCCCATTTAGCGCCGGCCCGCCTGGCCTCATCCTTCTGCGCGTATGGAACGGACAGATAGTCCCGATCTGGCATGTTCCCATCCTCCGGCTGCGCAGCACTCAAAAGAGTTTCTTGGTCAGCTCCCGGCACCGCGCCGGATCGCGCTCCAGCTCCATGCGTCGCTTGAGCATCTCGCTGAGCCACTGCCGCAACGCTGGTCTCGGGGACGCCTCCGAGGGCTTGGGCGTAGGCGCCGGCGCTGAGTTCGCCTCGTCTTGCTTCGAGGTGGGCGGCAAGTCTTCCTTGGAGCTGTTCATATGTACCCTCCGATGCGAGCACGGCCAGTTCATTCCAGCCATGTCGCTCAATTTGATTCTGCGGATCTCGCGCATCAAAGATCGTGATGTCCACACGGTCTGCATAGCGCTCACGCACGGCCTGCAGCGCGGCCGGCAGATCGGCCTGCAGGCGCGCGATCAGATTCAAGGAAGATCCACGACCGATCTCCTCATAGCGTTGCAGCGTGCGATCGAGCGCCTGCTCCGGCAGCACGTGCACGACCAGGATCAGCGGACGCAAACCTGCGTCCAGCACCTGCTCGACGCGCCGCACGGCGAGCGCAGGATCTGCGAGCTGACCCTCGTACACCGCGCGCACGTGCGGCTCGAGCTGCCCAGCATCGAGCAGGCTGGTCGTCTTGCCAGCGCCCGGCACACCGGTCAAGAGAATGACCGTGTCGCGCTCGGGATACTCTCTATCCGCGAGCTGTTGCTTCAACTGCGCGGAGGCCAGGACCGCCGCGGTGTTGTGCACCGGCGCGTTGTAGCGCGCGCGTGCGTCCGTCGAGGCCCGGTAATCGGAAAAGAGTTCCTTGAAGAGATCCGCACCGACGTAGCGCCCACCGAATGACTGCTCGAGCCGCGAGTAGCGACGCAGATAATCTTGCGGCGAGGCCTGCGCCGAGGCGATTGCGCGCGCCTGCACCTGCATCCGGTCGTGCTCCTGGAAGCTGCGCTCGCGAATTGGCTCCAGCTCGAGCGCCGCCTGGCGCGCGAAGCCCTGCAGATAGCACGTGATCTTTTCCGCGTCGGCCGCTGCGCGAAAGATTTCGCGCGGATCTTTCTCCAGTACCTTAATCCACGACTCGATATAGGCCACGTGCTGACCCGGATCGTGACCGATGCCGAGCTGATCTCCCAACATCAGCGAGGCGATCTCCGCGCGCAGTTCCTCGCGCGCATAGCCCTCGCTACCAAAGGGATTGGAGAGATCGCGTGCGAGACGCGAGGTATGGCCCGTCCAGTGGCCGAGTTCGTGCAGTGCGGTCGCGTAGTAGCCGTCGCTCGATTGAAACTGAGTGCGCTGCGGCAGCACGATGCGGTCCGGGACGGGCGCGTAATAGGCGCGATCGCCGTCTTCATGGTCGATCCGAGCGCCGCTGGCGCCGATCAGCGCCTCGGCCTGCTCGTGCCGCTCGACCTTCGCTAGGGTCTCGCGCGCGGCTTCCTGTGCGAGACCGTCGATCTGCTGCGCGTTGAACACGAACGATGAAAAGACGCGTGGTCGCTCGCGTTTCTTATCCTCGTAGCGCGGCCGACCCGAAGCGTCCACCACCGGTTGGCCGTTCTCATCACGAATTATTTCGCGCGATTCCCATTGCCAGTACTGCACCATCGCGGCCTTCTCGCCGCGGCGTACTTGGGCCCCGACGCTAGTGGCCTGGCGGTAGGTCATCCAGCGCGCATCCTCAAAGCCCCGCTCAAAGCCTTCGCTCATCAACCACACGGCATTCATACCGCGGTATTGCGCACCGCTGATCGGGTTGTACGGCAGGAAGTGCTTGCCAGGCGCCCAGGGCCGCAGCCAAGGCGCGGTACCCGCGCGCAGCTGCGCGATAATCTGGTCCGCGATCTTGCGGGCGTAGTCATCCGCCACGCGTCAGCTCCGCGAGATCTTGATTGGCCTCGGCCGCCGCTGCTTCCGACAACGCCGTCTCTTCGAAAGCACCGAGTTCCTCGGCGAGTTCGGCGTCCACCTCCACCATGATCCCCGGTGTCAGTGCATCGTCGATGTCGTACGAGACGACTAAGGATGGCGAGTCAGCGGGAATCTCACGGGACATGCGGAGTCTCCTTTGCCCAGGACGACGAGGACACCAAAGTGGGAGCGGCGTACGCATGCGATGCCTTGGCCGGCGCCGGCGTCGCAGGTTTTGCGGCGTACACTTGCGAAACGTAGCCGTTGGCAAGGCCTCGCGACGGATCGCCTGTGTTGTAGGTCGATAACGCCGCCTGCAGGGCTCTCTGACCGGGACCGAAGACGCCGGCGGCCTGCTGGTACGCCTCTTGTAGAATCTTTGCCCCGGCCTTGAGGTTTGTGCAGGGTTCGAAGGCTTGGGCGACGGTCAGGTGCAGCTGCGTTAAGTGGCGAGAGTTGATCTGCATGAGGCCCAAATCTACCGAGTAGCCTTCGTCTATCAGTCGCTCGGCCGTGGCAACCGTCTCTTCTGGGGAACTCGTGCGAACACGGCCGTAACCGTTGACGTTGAGTGCGTAAATGTCGCCCGCACTCTCTGTCTGCACGACGCGCTCGATAGTTGCAGCGGCAACGTGCGGTGCGCACAGTTGAATGAGCGCCACGTCAATCATGACGCCACAGCCACAGTGGCTGCACCCTGCCGCGTAGTTGTGCCACCGGCAGTGGGCCGAAGTAGCGGCTATCGAAGCTGCGTGGACTGTAAGAGGAGATCATCCACACGTAGCCCGGCGGCACGGAGTAGACGCCGGCGGGGACGGCCGTTAGCGGGCGACCCGCGGCATCCTGCTCAAGAGGCGCGCTGCGAAGAAGAAGCCCTCCATTCACAGATACACCGCGCGAGTCCACCTCGACGACATCGCCGGCCACTGCCGCCAAAGGCTTGAACATCACTTCGAGTTTTGAGGCGCACCAGCCCTCGGACAGGTAGTGCCTGGCGCGGGCCATCTCAAAGATCGGCGCCGCCGGCGGACACACCGCGACCACCATGCCGGGCGCGAGCTCGCCGGGCAGCGCCTCTTCATGCCATAGACCGATCGGCACGCTGTCCGAACGATTGATGCGAACGCCCAGGGCCCATAGCAGGACGAGCGCTGCGAATCCTAGGCAGCTCACGGCCACACAACGCTGCACCCCCGCGTTCATTGAGACAATCCCCGACGGGGAGATTTCACAGCATCCGGCACTATCTGATGCACGCTGCTGGAGGACGTGCCGCTTGATGTCGGGAACACAAACGGCTGCACAGCCGAGTTGGACGTGCCTGCGGGCGGTGCGCCAGCGGCCGCGCCGTCGCTTTCCCTGGGGCCGGGTGGGGGAAGTTTCGAACGCTCCAAGAACACGCGATCCAGAAAATAGAGACTTTGCGTACCGCGGATCGGGCCGAAACCGGTGGCGAATACCAGCATTTCGCCCGGCTCCAAGATCTGGCCATCCGTTCCCTTCAGCGGAGCTTTGAGCCGCATGATCTCATCCGGTGTCATCAGCGGCCGGCTTTGCTCCTGGAAGTCGCGCGAGACATTCTGCAGGACGGCACCGAAGCGCCGGCCGCTGGTGGAGATATGCTCCTTCACGAGCGTTGTCGTGCCGGTCATCTTCGACAGCCACTCGGCGGTCTCCAGGTTATTGGGAGCAAAGGCCGCCCGAATGTGCAGGTGTGAAATGATCGTCTCGTCGCGACCGTAGGCCGCCCACAACTGCTTGATGTCTTGCATGATGAGATACGCCTTGATGCCATAGGCCGCGATATACGCCAAAGCTTCCTGAAACACTTCCAACTTCCCGTAGGAAGGAAACTCATCGATCATCATGAGCAGGCGATGCCGATGCGGCGGGATCGCCTTGCCTTCCACGAACTTCAGTTTCGGCCGCAGCAGCACGCGCATGATCTGAGTGATGATGAGCCGCATCAGCGGTCGCATCCGATCCTTGTCCTCAGACCCGACCATCAGGTAGAGCGAGATCGGCCGCTCGTCATTCATCAGATCGCTGATGCGCAGATCACTGCGCGAAGTGTTACGCCGAACGATCGGGTCTCGATGGAGTTCCAGGAACGACATGGCCGTCGAGAGCACCGACCCGCGCTCCTCCTCCGGACGATTGAGCATGTCGCGCGCCGAGGCGGCGATGTGCGGATGCGTTTCACCGGCACCGTAGAGTCCAGGCGGGGCGAACTGGTTGTTCAGCATCTCCTGGTACAGCTCATCGATGGGCCGCGACGGATCAGAGAGCGCGAACGCGACATCGTAAAGAGTCGCTTGTTGGTCTGCGCCCTGCTTCTTGTAAAGAAAATGCAAGAGGCAGCCGGTCAAGAACATGCGCGCGGTTTGTTGAAAGTGCGCGCTGGTGCCCGTCATGGGCTTGCCGTCGGAATCGACGATGATATGCGCGATGTTCTGGGCGTCGCCTACTTCGTGCAGCGTCCCTAGCCGAATCTCGGCCAGCGGATTAATCGCGATGCTGCCCTCCAGCGCCGCTGGCTGAAAACACAGCACACGATTGCCCGCGCGCGTCGCGCGACAGCCGGCCGTCAGAGCCCATAGTTCACCGTTCATATCGTTGACCACGACGCTAGCTGGCCAGGACAGGAGTGTTGGCACGACGAGGCTCACGCCTTTGCCGCTGCGCGTGGGCGCGATCACCCCAACATGCTCAGGGCCGTTGTGGCGCAGATAGCGCGTGCGCCCTTGTGCGTCGACCCACGCCCCCACATAGACACCCGCGCCTTCTTTGCCTTGTCCTGGCAGGAGCCCCGCGGCACGAATCTCTTTTTCGGTCTTGAGGAAGCGTGCGGTCCCGTAAGCCCCCGCGTGAGTATGCGAGCTGCGAGTGACGAACCCCATCACCAGCACATAGATGAGGAAGCCAGCGCCCAGCGCGAGCAGGTAGTAAACGTAAACCTGCAGGAAGAATGTGCGCGAGGTGGCCAGATACTGCTGTTGCCAATGAAACCAGGCGATCGGCGAATAGAAACTACCTAAGACCGGCGCCCCGAGTAGCGGATGATGCCCAAAATGATCGGCCACATATTGTGTGGTCGCGACATTCACCGCGAGCACATACACGGCCAGACTTAGTATTCCGATGAGCACCACGCCAATACGCCGGCCTGGCTGCTTTGAGTCGCCGGACATCATGGTAGCTGCGTTCACCGCCCTCTCCTTCTCGCGCCGCTCAGGATGCGACCCTGTCCATCAATGTTGATTGTTTGACCGATCGCCCAGGCCGATGCCTTTGCGGCTTGAGCGCCGCTCACATCGAGCACTAGCATGTCCTCGCCTCGACGCAGCAACACCGCCTCACTTCCATCCGCGAATCGACGGCGTCCCTCATAACGCGCCTCACCCGCATCCATCGTGTTCCATCGTCGATGGTAGGCAATGCCTGCATTCGGCCGACTCGCGCGCAGCTCGTTGCGTGCGCGAATGTAAGCATCGGCGCCGGCGCCGGTGCCCGCCCCATCTGCGGCACTGGCTTCACGAACTGCCTCCATGGCGGCGGACGCAAACCGCACACCAAAGGCATGCTCGCCGGCCGCTCGCGCCAGGCCCGCCCGAAATGCCTCGCTCCCATCGACATCCAGCCGCTGGCCTTTGAACTGATCGCTCGCCAGCTCCAGCGCCAGGCTCATCGCCGATTCGCTTCGCCGCTCGACACGGATTGCGTCGCCGGATGCGATCACGAGTCCCCCATCGCTCAGTTCGTACAGGAGGTCCCCGCTTTTGCGCATGCCACTGGGCTTAAGACCCGAGGTTCCTGCTCGTGCGCGCTCCCCGCGCACCTCGTCCGCACGGCCCCGCGCGCGCGAGCGCGCACGCTGGCGCAAGAGGCCCAGCGCTTCGGAGTCGCCTGCCAGCCCCTTGCGCTCAAGAAAACCTTGCCAGGTTGGCAGCGGATGCGACACCGACAATTCGCGTCGCTGCTGAGCCTCGAGCTCGCGCCGCGCCTGAAAATCAACACGACGGCGCTGGGCCAATGATTGATAGGCGGCTCGTCGCTGCGCACGCGTCAGATGAGTCTGCGTCTTGATGCGCTGGCGCTCGGCTTGATACCACTCGCTGAGCTTCTGGGCGTACTTCTCGTGGGCATTACGCAGTCGAGCGCGCGCTTCCTGCCGGGCGACAAGCGCCTTCTCACGCACGCCTTGATATTCCTCCCACAACGGTCGTGCCGATCGCGGTTCCTGTTTCGGTTCGCCCTCATATCGAGTCTGGGCTTCCGGCTGCGGTGCAGCGCTCGGCTGAAACGCTCCCCAACGCTTGACGCATTGGGGGAGCGATAGGGATGCGTCCACATCGCTCGCCTTCACGAATTGGCCGGCCGCGGTCGCGAACACCATCCCGGCCCCGCGCAGACGAACAGTAAGGCCGTGCTCAGCGAGCGCCGTGTTTAGCTCCGTCCAGCTCCCGGCTTTCTTAAGCCGCTCGCCACACTGCTCGCGCACCCAGGCGATGAGACTCTGGCGCCCCGCGTGCGCCTCCATGCTCTCAGCCCCACCGCGCAGCCGCGATGCAATGCGCCAGCCCTCGCGCTCGACCTCCAGTCCCTCGCCGTGGTGCGTGCGCGTGAGTCCGAGTTCAATTTCCAGGCGCGCACACGCTTCCATCAACTTGCGTTTATCAAAGTACGGCTCGATACAGTGCGAAGTCTCTGGGTGCACCTTGCTGATGGCCACGTGCACATGCAGGTGCTCGGTATCCGTATGCACCGCAGAGATTCGCTGATGCTCCGCAAGACCGATCGCCTTGCACAGCTCGTCCTCGATGTAGTGCAGCCGCTCGAGCGCCGGCCGCTCCCCTGGCGGAAAGGAGATAACCAGGTGGTAGGTCTTATCACCGCGCGCCCGGGTGTTGCGCGCCTGGCGCGCCAGGATCTCAAGCGTCGCCGCCGCTGGGTCTTCCGAGATGCAGTTACTGAGACGAACGCCGCCCACCTTCGCCCCGCCTTCGGCCGTGTCGAGGATGTAATCGGCGGTGCGCTGCCAGCTCGCCGGATCGGCGCCGCCCAGCGCATCGACCACATAGCGCGCGAGCCGCCCGAAATGCGACCCGCCTTTGACACGACGCACGCGCTTGGCAATCAATTGAACAACTACACGCGGTTCATCAGCTTCAGCATCCGCTGCTGCATGCCGCGGATCTCCCCGAGCAGCCGGTCCACGTCCCGCGCACTCGCCCCCTGTCCTTTCTTCGTGGCCAGCCACAGTTTCAGTAGACCGCCCAGACGGCCCAGATCCGCGCCCACCTTCGCGAGCTGATCGACCGCTTCGAGGTCGTAGACACTCTTGGGCCTCAGACTCAGGCCCGCCGCCCTTAAGAAAGCCGACAGGGATAGCCCCGTCCTCTTTGCCCGGTCCTCGATATTTGCTCGCTCTTCCTGGCTGACCCATACCTTTAAAGGTCGCTGTCGATCACGCGCCAACCCCTTCTCCTCCTCCGTTCGCTTTTTTCAGCGTCGCGACATGGAGCGCCCTTGCCGGTACGGCCTAGTCTCTGGCGAACCCTTTCGCCCTACCCGGGTATCGACATCGGCAACCTATCTGCCTTCTATGAGAAGTCTTATACGCTTTCTATAAGTAGAAAAGCTACCTTTGACGAGTAGGCTAAGCGTGCGTTCACAGGCCGCAGGGGCGGCCCTCCAGTCCCCTGAGCACGGCGACTGGCATGGACGGTGGAACGATTGGTGACTCCTTCGCCGCGGCAGCGGCTCTGGGGCGTCGCAGCCCACAAAATCCGTCGAAGGCCCCGCAAGGGCCGAGTAAGGACCGTGTTGGAGGCCAAACCGCTCGCGGTGTGGGCCTACAACACACATCTTGCCTGCTCCTCAGCCCACACAGCTCTGCACAACGATGCACAGTTACGCCCATCGTCAGCGATTGTGCGCAGATGTGCATCCTTAGGCGGACCTTTGCAAAGTTACGCGCAGTTGGTCAGTATCCCGACTCAATGGAGGACAGCGAGAAAACACCAAAGGAAGATGCGGGCATGGGTCGTGTTCGGTTCTTCGCGCAGCTTCCTCTGGTGCGAGAGAAAGTAACCCAGGGCTATGCCTTGAGCGTCATCTACCGCCAGTACCAGGTCGTCTTGGGAATCAGCTACAGCCAGTTCCGTCGCTACGTAAGCCAGCATGTCCGGGCCGCCAAGCCTCGCTCCACCGAGAAACCCCTAATCGGTGCCGCCCCTGCTCCTGAGGCTCGAAACGCAGCACCGCAAGCGCCTTCAGCACCTCGCAGGTTCGAGTACGACCCATCCCGCGCTCTCAAAGATCGAGACAAGCTTATTTAGACGCGGGCCCCCTCTGTCGACTTTTTAGGTGGCCCTGTGATCCACGGCAACGCCCATCTGCGGCACTACGGTTCGATAGTCTCCTTAAGATTGCTTCCAAGATTGCGCGTTCCGCGGCAGACGGCCCTCCGGATCGTAGGCCGGCGCGCGAAAGCGATCCGCCAGGTCCGGGAACAGCACGAGACAACGGTGCGCGGGATCGCGCGCGCAAGCGTAGAGAATCCCCGGATACCCGGCCTGCCTGACCAGATCGCCGATCACCCAGGAGGGCGGCTCAACGTTTTCAAGGAACGCCATGCCCTTC
>OBLU010004765.1_pt1 | contig 12200 bp, 8 predicted proteins | sample 1518681 | NCBI WGS metagenome assembly OBLU01 (sample SAMEA3539304, study PRJEB22396) | soil metagenome | biome: tundra; feature: field; material: soil | place: USA | collected 2010-05 | depth 0.15 m | reverse complement strand
AGGATAGCCGCGCGCTCTCCCGCGTCGAACTCCGCATCCTCCAGCGCCCGCGCCAGAGGCATGCCGATTTCCTTGAAATCAGAATACGTAAGCCGCGTCTTCTCCCGCTCGCGGTCCGCCTCAATCAGGCAGGTCTCACCGGCGAAACGGTCCAAGGCATCGCGCAACGCCGCGCCCAGACAGCTATATGTTTGGAGATCGAGCATTAAGGAATCATTTCACCACAGAGGCACGGAGACACGGAGAAAAGCTTAGTTATCAATTCATTACCTGCTCTGTGTCGATTGCCGGTTGAAGAGCGGTTACTGCGGTACATCTTATCGAAACCGGTCTCATAAATAGTTTGGGAAGGGCACGGCTTCCAGCCGTGCCGCTACCGTTCAATAAGATCGCGGGCTTCAGCCCCTGAGGGGCTTCCGCGAACCTTTACCGGCTCTAGAGTCTCGCCTGAATCTTCCCCGCCAGCGTGCGAAAGTCGGAGACTCCCTGTAACTCATAATCGGGCAACTCCACGCGAAAGTGATTCTCCAGCTTGGTCAGCAGATCGAGCGTCTGCAAGCTGTCAATCCCCAGCGTCTTGAAAAAGTCGTCATCAGGATGCAGTTTTCCTCGCGGTACCTTGAAGTGCGCCGCGGCAAGCTCCAGGATTTCATCCAATGTCTGTTCAGCAGTCGGCATTACGTCCTCGACCTAACCATGATGTCACTCCGAACGGCGAGCCGTGAGGAATCTGCTTTCACTCGGTGCTCGCAACTCGCAACTCGGTACTGACTACGGAAGGTACGGCTGCGCATCCGTGCCCTCCACAAACTTCCTCAACCCCGCTTGCACCGCCGGCCTCGCAAACAGCTCACAAAAAATATCGATCTCCCGCCGCAACTCCTCGCGCGGAATCGGCTTGATAAACTTCTTCGCCGCCGCCGCAGTCGCACGATCAAACTTCCCAAGCTGCGCCGCCGTGGCCCGCGCCGCCCGCAACGCTTCGCCCTCACCCACCACCTGACTCACCAGCCCGATCTGCTGGGCCTTGGTGGCATTGAAGCTGCGTCCCGTCAGCAACAGATCCCTCACCACAGCATTGCCCAAATCCCGCTTCAGACGCGGAATCCCGCCGAAACCTGGGATCAACCCCAGCCTCAGTTCCGGAAAACAGAACCGCGCCATCTTGTCCGCGATAATCAAATCGCATGCCAGGGCCAGCTCGAACCCTCCTCCGAAGGTCACTCCATGCACCGCTGCAATCGTAGTCAAAGGCGCCGCATCAATCAGATTCAGCACCCGGTGAATGCGCTCCAGAAAATCCCGTACTCCCTTCGCGGCCTCAGCTTTCTCCATCACCTGTGAGCGATGATATAGCTCGCGCAAATCCGCTCCCGCGCCAAACCCCGGCTTCAACTCGCTATAAATAATCAGCGCATGCGCCTCCGCCTGCATACTCTCAAAGGCTGCCGCGAACTTCTCCAGATCCTCGAGTGACTCCGATCCCAGCTCGTTACAAGGCTCCCGGTGCAGCGCCAATTCGATCACGCCGTCCGCAAGAGTCCAGGACAAAGCACTCCCTGCACACTGGCTCACCAAGTGAGACTTGGATTTCCCTTCCCGCACCTTAGTGTTCTTCGTCGTTCCCAACACTCTCCGCCCTCACTACACTGCCTGCTTCACCCGGTACATCTCCTCAATCTCATTCTTCATCCGCGCCGCGATGGCGTCCCGCTTCAGCTTCCCATTCACCGTCAACATCCCACTTTCTATCGAGAACGCTTCCCCGCGCACCAAAAACGCCCGCACCTGCTTGTAATGCGGCAACTCAGGATTCACTGCATCCAGCGCAGCTTGCACATGCTCGGAACTCACGCTCCCAGTCACAATCGCCGACAAATATCCGCGTCCGTTCCCCACTACCACCACCTGCTGCGCTTCCGGCAAATTCTTCGCAATCGCAGTCTCGAGCGGTTCCGGAGAAATCTTGTGCCCCGAGCCCAGTACAATCAAGTTCTTGATCCGCCCTGCAATCCGCCAGTTCCCTGCCGCGCTCACTTCGCCCTGATCGCCGGTATGAAACCATCCGTCGCGCAAAGTCTCCGCCTTTTGCTCCGGTCGGTTCCAGTAGCCGGAAAAAACATTCGGTCCCCGCACCACAATTTCGTCGTTCTCTCCGAGTCTCATCTCCATGCCCGGAATCGCCGGGCCCACGCGCCCCACCTCGACCCGGTTCGGATCGTCCATCGTGCAAATCGCCGTCGTCTCCGTCAGCCCGTAAACCTGCAAAACGCGAACCCCGAGCATCATGAAATAAAGCTGCGTTTCCGCACTCAGCGGCGCCGACCCGCAAATCAGCGCCTTCAGATTTCTTCCGATCATCTTCTTCCGGATCGCCGGAAACACCAGCCGGTTCGCCAGCCCCAGCCACATCGCATCGCCCGCTCTGGTCTGACCATCCTGCCGTCGCGCCCACGCCGCTTTTGCCCGCGCATAGATCGCCTGCGCCACTCCGCCCGTCTGCCAGAGTTGTTCGTCCACCGCCCGCCGCATGCGTTCCAGCAACTGCGGCACATTCAAAAAATAATCTGGAGCCACCGTCCGCATGTCATTCGCAATCTTCGCCAAATCCGTGTTGATCGTGACCAGGCTGCGCCTCTTCAGAAACGTAAGCAAAGCAATCCACGACGCCGCAAACGTGAACGGCAAATAATGAAAGATGCGATCCTGCCCCGTCGAGCCAGCCATCAGCTCGCTCAGTCGTTCCGCCGTCCGGTCGAGCATGAAGCCCACGTTAGCCGCCGTCAGCACCACACCCTTGGCCTTACCCGAGGTCCCGGATGTGTAGATGATCGTTACCGGACTGTCTTTCCCCACCTGCGGCCGGTCCAACTGCACTCCGTCCACGCCCGCAAAGATCTCATCGAACAACAACTGCGGCGGAGCTTCTTTCCAATTCTGCGAAATCCCATCCCGCAACGCCGCATCTCCGCAACACACCAGGGACGGCGAGCAGTCTTTCATCATCGTTACCAACTCCCCCGGCGCCTGCCGCGAATACAGAGGCACTACGATCAGCCCTTCCGCCATGAGCGCCAGATCCATGGCCACCCAGCGAATGCTGTTCGCCGCCAGCAACCCGCACCGGTCGCCTTTCTGCAGGCCCCTCGAGGCAATAAACGTCCTTGCCTTGCGGACCAACTCCAGCAATTCGCCGCCGGTCACGCTCGTGACTTGCCCCTCGCGAATTTCGGCAAGAATCCGCGTATCCGCAGCCGTCCGCAGTTCCGAGAAAATCTCTCCGACAAACGGAATGAGTGTACTCACAATATGGATTGCGGGACCGCGATCACGAAGAACTCCCCGGATTCTAGTTGGAAGTCGCCACCAACTCCCGCAGCCCCTTGCCCATCGGCGGCAAATAATCCTCCCAACTCCATTCTCCCCGGCGCGTCTCAAACTCCGGATACCTTCTCTGCACTTCCTCTTCAAAATACACACCCATGCGCGCCATCACCTTCAAATTCCTTACCACAGTTTTCGCAATCCCGTTGGCGATGGCCTCACCTTCACAACTCAGCTTCTCCAAAGCCGCCAGCAGCTTCCCCTCAAGCTCCGGATCGTCCACCGTCATCAGCAAATCCTGATGGCCTCGCTCCCCCATTAAATTCCGGATGCGCTCATCCATCGTGATTCCCACCGATGGCACGAGTGCTGGCATCGAGGTCACAATCCCGTGATACCTCGACGAAGCCATCATGTGGCACGCCCGCAGAACACTCACCAGTTCATACATGTTGTACTCGTCGGAGGTCAGCACCGGCACGCCGCCGAGCTTTTCCGCGATACGGTTTGCCGGACGCGCATCCAACCGCTCCGTCGCCGCCAAAATCACAAACACGTTCTTCTTCTTGCGGAACGCATCCAGCGCATTCGCAATCGCCGTCCAATATCTCTGATACGCCTGCTCCGCCGCCGGCCCGGAATTGTGAAAATACACCGTGCGATAGTGGCTGTCCTTGTAAGCGCCCGTCAAACTGCGCACGGCATACTTCGCCACGGACGCCTTCACCGGCCACTCAAACGGATTGATTGGACACACCACCAGCACCGGCGTCCGCCCGTCCCAGCCCACTTTTCTCAGCACGCTCCGCCCGTACTCCGGCGGGCGCGGCTCAAACGTCCATGCCGTATCGGTTCCCAACTCCGTCGGCACGCCCAGTTCGCGCAACACGCCCCGCGACTCTTCATTCCGCGTAATCACAAATGAGTTCCTGCAATACCGCCCGCACATCTTCGCCACCAGCGGATCCATGTGCCCCGCTTCCGCGCCATATCCCACCGAAAGCTTGTTCTGCGCCGCCGCAATTCCCAGCGACCCAATCATCATCGTGGTCAGCGCGTTGGCGAACTTGCTCTTGAACATCGACCCCTCGCACGCCACTACCCCATCATGCTGCGGCACTTCATTGGCCAGAAACGGTGGAAATATATCCGGCAGATGCACCTGCTTCGTCCCCTCGAAGTATCCTCGCGAGAAGTCGAAGTTCTGACTCATCACACTGAACTCCACCCGCTCCGCGCCCAGAATATGCCGTATCTGCCGCAGCATCTCTTCCACCCGCACATCCGACCCCATATTCCGCGTCCCGTTGTACCCCGCAAACAACAGCTTCAGCTTCTCGCCCCGCTGCCAGCGCTTGCCCTCGCCCAGCATCCATCCCGCCTTGGCCCGCTCGATCGAACTGCTCACCCAAGCTTCCAGAATGAAATCCATCATGCGGCTGTCCCTCCCGCCGCCGCCGGCCAAGGTTGATACTTGTAGGCGAAATCATTTTCGCGGCTGAACTTCAGCAGCGGATAGCAATACTCGGAAAACGCCACCGGCTTCTTCCCCAGTTCCCTCGTCACCCGCGTGTTATCGAACACCGTGTTCCACACCAGATACGGCATGAACACCTTCATCAGCGACGCACCTTTTCCAATCGCGCCTTTGCGGTTCGCCAGAAAATTCACCAAGCCCGCAGACGGACGTTCCACCACCGGCACAAATACCGGGGCGTGCTTGTTCTGTGCCGCCGCCAAAGCCTTCGTAATCTCGCGAAACGTCTGCGACCCAACCCCCGACGAAAGATGATACGTGTCGTGCTCCGGACGCTCCTTCTGATGCAGCGTCGCAATCGCCTCCGCCACAAAATCAACGTTTACAATGTCGATCTTGTCCGTCGCGCGAAACGGCAGCACCGGCAGCCCAGCCAGAAAGACAAACGCCTTCACCATGTCGAATTGCGTGGTTTCCGCATAGCGGCTGTCGCCCAGCACAATGCTCGGACGGAAAATTGTCTTGGGCGTTTCCGGCAACAGCACGCGCATCATGTGTTCGCAGAATTTTTTCGTCCGCGCATACGGATCATAGTCCGACCGCTCCCAATCAATCGACCGATCCTCGCTCACAACCTCGTTCTGCCGCTTCCCCGCCACTGCCACCGTGCTCACCTGGCTGAACCGCCTCAACCCGTGATAATGCTCGGCGTGCCGCGCCAGCGTCAGCACCTCCAACGTGCCCCGCAGATTCACGTTCAAACAGCTCTTCTCCGACTTCCGGTTCAGCGACGCCGCGCAGTGAATCACCGAATCCGTCGTGTGAACCAGCCGGTCGTATTCATCGCGCCCCAGCCCGAACCCGGGCTCTGTCAAGTCGCCACGGAACACGCGTACCCGCGTCTGTAGATACTCGTAAAACTGCGGGAACTCCAGATGCAATTGCAGCGCCTGCCACAGCCGGCCTTCCGCCTCGCTTACATCCCGCGCCCGCACCAGCACATTCAGCGCTGCGCCATGATCCCGCAGCAGATTCGCCGCCACATGCGCCCCAATGTATCCCGTCGATCCCGTCAGAAATATCGCCATTCACCAATTCCCATTCGTGCCTGTTCTTACCGTCTCCCCATTCTGCAAACTCCGCGCCGGACGCACCTCCAGCGGCCTGCCCTCAATCAATGGATAAGTCCACTTCCGCAGCGCCGGAATATGCACATTGATCCAGTAATCCCACCAGTCCAGCAATCGTGCCCTATACCCAAACTCCTCCCGCTCATCTTCCACCAGCGCATGCGATAGTTTCTCCACGTTGTCCGCCGCGAAATCGTGCTCATTAAAGAGGATGAACGGCTCAAACAACTCGATCAATTTCTCCAGCCGCTCCAGATTTCTCTCCGTCTTCACCAGCGGCGTCTTCTTTAACGGCAGCGGCGACATGATTCGCTGAATCGACTTCACTATCGCCCTCTGCGCCGGTGCCGACATCCGGTTGTATCGCGTCTTCGATACCGGAATCGCATCAAACCGCAGTCGCAGCCACGACTCCAGCCCTTCCTGCGCCCGGTAATGCTTGCGGTGGGCCAGCGATGTCAATTCAATCGACCGTCCCATGTCGCAAGGATTCGTCGCCGACGTCGCCAACTGGTAAAGCTGGTCGTGTCGCCGCTCCACAATCGCCGCCGCAATCAGCGTCATCCCCGCGCACACCGCGTCTACCGGAATAATGTCCAACCGCTTGCTCTCATTCGACGGCAACTGCCGGAAATAAGTCCCCAACAAATAAGACAGGGACGCCGATGTATTGATCCCTTCATTCCATCCCAGAAACGGCTTAGCCATCGAGGTCTCCACAATCGCCGGACGCACCACGGCAATCGGCAACCCTGCTCCATGTTTCACAATCAGCGATTCCGCCAGGCTCTTCGTCAGCGTGTACGTATTCGGCCAGCCCAACTCCTTCGCCCGCCGCGTCCCCGCTTCGGTCAAATACGTCTTCAACCACCGGATCCGGTTCTTGCGGATCTGGTTCTCCAGTGCTGCGCCCTGCAGCCCCTTCGCCGCATGTTCCCTGGCCAGCGACTGCAGCTTCAACCCGGCCGTCACTTCCGCGCCCTCAGCTTGCGCCTCCGCCTGCGCAATCAACTCATGTAGCGCCCGCCACTCTTGTTCCGCATCAAAGTTCGCCACGCGATGCGGGGTGTAATTCGGAATCAGCTTCTCCGTCACCCGCCCATCCCGCTCACCCGCTACGTAACATGTGGACAAATGCAACAGCCCCGCGTGGTCCGTCCCCCGCACAAACTGCAGGATGTTCATCGCCGCATCCGTATTGGTCGCCAACGCATCGCGCAAGTCCGGATTGAAGTCCGTCAATCCCGAACTATTCACGATCAGATCAAGATTCCTCTGCAGCCGCCGCCACACCTCCGCATCCAGTCCCAACCCCGCCTGCGTGACGTCTCCTACCACCACCTCTACCTTCTCCCGCAGATACTCCCCGAAGCCCGCCCCATACTTCTCAAACAGCGGATCGAATACCGGCGATTCCTCCACGATCTTTTCGAACCGCCGCTGTGCCGGATTCGACTTCTGCCGCCGGATCAGCAGATAAATCCGCCCGATCTTCGGCAACTCCATCAGCGTGTTCGCCAGCCACACCTTCCCGATAAATCCCGTCACCCCGATCAGCATCACGTGCTTGCCCGCCAGCGCCCGGCGCACCGAGAATCCCGCCACTTGCCGCTGCCCCTCGAAATGCACAATCGGACGTTCCTGCAACAATGATTCCCGCCCAGCTCCAATCGCCGCTGCGCGTAGTTCCTCCACCGTAATATCCAGTTGCCGCGCCAGCGTCTTCGGCGCCCGCCGCCCATCCGGACTCTGCTCCCGGATTCGCGCGAATGCTCCCCGCGGCCGGATCACCGGTTCCAGCAGCCGTCCCGTGGCCACGCCATCGCGAAACTCCAGGCGATTCGCCACCACCCGCTTCACCCCAAGGTGCTGCGCCAGCGGCTTCATCACGTGCTCCAGCCCCTGGCTCACCAGCACCACGTCCGCCCCCGCGCGCACCAGTTCCTGCACCCGCTCCACCCCGTGCGCCTTCAGCCGCGGCTTCAATTTGTATTGGAAATATTCTTCGCCCAGCAGATCCAGCCGGTCGCGTGTCACACCCCTCAAGGCTGTGTGCACCACACGCGTTGCAAACTTGCGATTCGTCGAATAAAGAAACGGACGCAGCGCCGCCATCAGGAAGATCAGCCCCCGCCGCCACCACCGCTCCGCGAAGGTCTGCGCGTTCCAGGTAAAGAACGCCACCGGCTCCACCACCGTCAGGTCAAGCAGGCTTCCCTCCACCCGCCAGTACACGGTGGGGGACGCAACGGCCGACACGCTGGGGGACGCACCGGGTCTGTGGTTTGACTGTTCCAAAGTGTTCTTCGTCCAGACTACAGGCTTCCCCGTATCCCTGTGGACGAATCCCCTATTGTAAACAATGCCCCCACTCCCGCGAAGCCCCCCGTGGCGCAAGGCGTGTCAGCGAGACAACAGCCCCATTCTGAATGGTTCCTAACTGAGACTGAGAACCGAGAAAAAGCTGTACAGAGAGGTAAACGCGCCAGCAGTCGTGACCTTAAAAATCGTGCCGCAGCCTTCATTGTTGTCCGCGCAACCGTTATTGGGACCGCCGCCGTAGGTGGTTCCGTACAGGTCGCCGTCTGCGGCTTGGATGAGGGTAACTAAATAGGGATTGCCTCCGTCGGTTCCAAGAAAGGTGTGCAGCGTGCTGAACGTTCCGCCTGAAGCGATTTTGAAAATCGTCCCGCAACCGCCTCCCGCTAAGCATCCTGCACCATTGTAGGAGCCGCCTCCAAATACCGTGCCATAGAAGTTTCCATTTCTGGCCTGTAGGAGCGACCCGGTGGGAGACAATCCGTCCGTGCAGTTGGGCTGCATGCAAAAAGGATAGAAAATGCTGAGCGCACCCGTTGGTGTAACCTTAAACGCGGTACCGCAGCCTAAACCGAAAAAACATTTTGCGTTGGTCAAGCCGCCCTGAATGGCCAATCCATAGAAATTTCCATCGATCCCCTCAATCAACCCGGATTCTGGATTCGCACCATCCTTGTTGTTGAAGTCCGCTAGGTCGGTTCCTACCTGACCCGCACTGATTTTGAAAATCGAGCCAAAGCCGCTGGCTCCGCCATCATAAGTGGTCCCGTACAGATTTCCGTTGCGCGTTTGCAGAACGTTGCTAAATGGGCCGTTGCCGTAAGCGCAATCCGCCAGACCGCAGAACGTGTAAACGGTCGTGAGCGTCCCCTCGGGATTGACTTTGAAAACCTCGCCAAAATAGGTGTCGGCTCCTCCATAGAACGTTGTTCCATAGAGATCGCCGTCCAAGCCCTGGATCACCGGCGCTTCGGGTTTGCTGCCGTTTGCCCCGTTGAAATTTACCAGCGTCGTGAACACCTGTGCCGGCAAAACGGCGGAGAGAAACACCAGAAAGGAGAGCGGTGCGATGAGTCCCTTGATACCGGTCATTTGCTACCTCCTTGGCACTCGAGCTGAATCTTCGACCGGCGAAAGGTTACCCCAGGTGGCGTGCAAATTCAACGGCTCGCATCATCACCTTACTTTTTGGGGCTCTAACCGCCTCAGGCTTTTCGGCAAATCTTAGGTAGGAAAGGTACTCATGTAGGTCTTTCCGCTGATTGGGCATTCGCAGTGAGTTGTTGGCAGGGAAACCCGTCAGTCGGCTAGAGCGTGTTGCATTAATTGGTTTTGGGTAGGGCACGGCTTTTAGCCGTACCGATTAGAGCCAGAAAAATGGGCTTTAGCCCCCTGCGGGACGCGCTTTCCAAGCTAAGGTCTATGAAACACACGCTAAGCAGAAATGCCGGCTGCAGTGGCCGCCACGCCTCGTTGTTTGCGCAATTCAGCCAGGAACGAGTCGGCTGGAAGCGCCGCCTGATTGCGGAAGAGTCCAAGCAGTGCATCTTCTGCTTCACCAGATGCCGCGGGAATTCGTGAATTCTGCGAAGTTTCAGTTTCCAAACCTTCGGGCTCCACCAGCAGCTCGGGTAGCATGTCGCGATTCTCCGTGAGCAGGCTCAGGAACTTTTCCAGCAACGCACGATGTTCCGGAGTGCTCTGAGTGAATTCCACTCCCATTCCCTTGTCCGGGTGCATGATGCGAACCACGCCTTCTGTTCTCAGGTCGATTCCGGCGGCTCGCATCGACAGCGTTACCCGCGTGGAAACCGGGAATGGCGAGGTAACATCGAGGTAGCAGCCGCCCACACTCAAATGCGTAAGCTGGCAGCGGACCGGCGGGTCGTCCTTTTCTCCGTCCGGAGAATTCCGGCCAAGCCATTCCCGCAACTCACGCGAAAATTCCGGGGACGCATCCTGGAAACGCAACCCCACCTGTGTCCCGCTTCCTTCCCAGGCGAGCTCCGCATTAACCTCGAGACTGGTACCAGAACCCGGCAGGGTGAAGCATAGCTGCCAGCCACCATCGGATTTGCCCCTCCGAGGCAGGTTGACCGCTAAGCCGCCTTCGCCTAGATCGGTGGTGTTGACCTTGAACCGGGCGCCCGATTCGCGGCTCGCCATTTCCACTGGAATTTGGACTGGAACGCGCGAGTTGCGCCGCCGCTCCTTCTTCATCAGCGCTCTCGCCGTGCGAAAACTTGATTTGGCGCGCTCGGCCGAGAGGGGCTTATAGAGGGTGAAGTGAGCCCCAAGATCGAATGCCGAACGCAAACCAGTCTCGGGATCTAGAATTGCCACCGCGACAGCCCGCTTGTTGCAGGGAGCTCTCCGGGCACTTCTGAGCACGTCAGCGGCGCCGGGGTCGCCGCAATCCACGATGATTGCCTCAAACCGGTCGCGGGTCAACTGGCGGAGGGCGATTTCCGAACTTGTGCAGTGCTCGACGCTGATGTCAAGCTCGCCCAGCGTCCGGCGCAGCACCCGCACGATCTTCTCGTCCGAACACAGCAGCAGCGACTTCAGAGTCATGGTGCTGTCCTAAGTCCTTCCAGCCCAGTCGTATTCACTCCGCCTGAGCCATAATGGGAGTGCTTCTCCTGCGCAATCCGCTACGGGATCGAAACCCGGCCCTACCCCACTGTAAGCCCTCCAGAGCCCCGATCCATAAAGCACTTGCGCCGCGAGGTTACGGGCGTAACTTATCAGGCTCGCGCCCTGGCGGGCTGCGGAAAAACTCATAAAGGCGTGCCGTAACGTGGAAGAGCGGTGCTTCAGCGCCGCGTAAAGCCCACATTCAATGCGGGCTTTAGCCCCGGCGCTGCATCATCACCCATCGCGCCTTCCGGCGCTGCGATTCGAAACCGGCGGGGGCGTACGTCGGCCTTTGGGGTTACCAAAACGGGAAGCCTAGAACTGGGGGCGAACTGCCGCGGATGCCGTTAAGGCCAATGAATACAATTGGTTAGAAATGATTAACTCAAGTGATGGAGCGCAAATTGCTATTGACTTCCGCAAGGAATTGCCTTAAGCTACTAAGTCTCCGATTACGTTCTGGGATCGTATGGGATACCTAGCAAGGTTCAGTTGTCCCATGCTAGGTTGTGCTTCCATGAATCCCGATAGTCTCCGGGGAATCATATAGATAGCTAAGGATTTGTTGAGTTCATTCCCCCATTTGTAGGAAAGGCACGTTTCATGGCCAAGCGACGCGGAAATCCGAACTGGGGCAAGCCCGAGCCGATCGGGCCCATTGTCCCTACCATCACCGAATTCGAGCAGGTCGTGCACGAATACAAGCTCACCCCTGACCAGTATCTGCGGTCCACTCGTCTGCGGGAGTGGGCACGCCGCAACAAGAACTCCAAATACATCCCCGAGCCTCTTCTGGAAGCCTGGGGATTCGAGATCGAATCCACTCTGTAAACCGCAGCCATAACAAGATTTCAAGGGTCGCCGCCAAGCGACCCTTTTGCTTTTCATGCGGACTGGCTACCATAGCCGCGATAGCGGCGAAAGAATGCAGCCCACGGCGTAAGCCGTGGCAAAGAGGTTGAAAGGTAACATAGCCCCAGAGGGGCGAAAGAAAAAAGCCTTCATGTGCCGCTGCTTTCTTTCGTAAGAACCTAATCGCCCACCTCCATGCCGAACTGGCTTACAATCCCGCTCCCCGAACTCTTCGCCCTCCTGGCCGCCATCGCCTTCGCCGCCGGCCTGAACGTCTACGCCACCGTAGCCGCCCTCGGTCTCCTAGCCCGCTTCGGACACGTCCCCCTCCCGCCAGCTCTCCAACTGCTCGAAACCTGGCCCATAATCGCCTCCAGCACACTCTTGTTCGCCATCGAGTTCTTCGCCGACAAAATCCCCGCCTTCGACCTGATCTGGAGCGCCCTCCACACCTTCGTCCG
>OBLU010004764.1_pt1 | contig 12202 bp, 18 predicted proteins | sample 1518681 | NCBI WGS metagenome assembly OBLU01 (sample SAMEA3539304, study PRJEB22396) | soil metagenome | biome: tundra; feature: field; material: soil | place: USA | collected 2010-05 | depth 0.15 m | reverse complement strand
GAGTTGGAGAAGACCACCCTTTCGACGCCGGCGTGACTGCGCTTCACCAACTGTTCGGCGAGCAGTCCCGGCAGTAAGGCGCAGTCCATTTGGACCATGTTGGGAAGATCGGCCTCGAGGGCCTGGCGCAGTGCATCTTTAACCACGGGGTGGCCCCGGCCCAGCGCAAAGACGCCAAAACCGCTCAGGAGATCCAAGTAGCGCTTTCCTTCGTCGTCGAAGAGGTAACAACCTTCACCGCGCTCGTAAAAGCGGTCAAAGCCCAATGTTTTCACGACTTTGGCCAGCTGGGGGTTGAGGTACTGCGCGTGAAGTTGAAAGTTCTCCCCGTGTCGCTCTTCTAACAGCTTGGCAAGATTAAAGGCCACGGTTCTCCCTTTCTATGTGGACAATCTAGACGGGAGCGTCGCCGGTCCCGTCTCCGTTCCGTCTGGTCACCGTCACGGCCGCAGTTCATCTTGCCCCGATGGCGCACGCTGGAAGTGCTGCACTGGTCAACGTTAGCGATGTGGGGAGCGGTCTGGATGTCCGAGTAGTCGCACGCCACGTCGGTGATCGGGGGCACCGTAGGCTCGGGCCGTGGTCATCTGCATGGCACTCGCCGCCGCCTTCGCCAACGCCATTGCCAGCATCTGCCAGCGGCTCGGCGTGGAGGACGCACCGGCGAGTCACGGACCCTCCCTGGGTTTGGTGCGCCACATGGTCCAGCGCCCCGTATGGCTGCTGGGATTCGTCATTATGGCCCTCGGCTACGGCGCCCAGGCGGTGGCCCTTCACTTGGGCGAACTCAACGTGGTCCAGCCCATCCTGGTGAGCGAGTTGGTCATTTTGGTGTTCATTCTGTGGCTCTGGTTCGCTACGCCCATGCGGGTGCGCGACATCGCGGCTGCTTTGGCGACCGCGCTGGGTCTCGGTGTCTTCCTTTTCATCTCGTCACCCAGCAGTGGTGCGAAGGTTCCCAGTGATTCGTTGTGGCTGGTGGTCGGTCTCACGATCCTGCTGGCCGTGTCGATCTTTGTGATGCTCGCTCGACGGGGTCCGGCCTGGTGGCGCGCGCTGTCGCTCGGCGTGGGGGCCGCGATTGGTTTTGCTCTGCTGGCGGCCATAACGAAGTCCATGACCAACCAATTCGTCACGGGATGGGGTGCGCTCTTTGGTTCGTGGCAGTTGTACGCCATCGCCGTGATTGGTTTGGGTTCCTTTCTCATTATGCAGAGCGCCTTCCAGGTAGGTCCCTTTGCCGCCTCCCAGTCATCGCTTATTCTGGTCAATCCCTTTGTGGCCATTGCCGTCGGCCACTTTCTCTTTGGTGAGTCTTTGCGCGGCGGTGCGCTCTACGTTTCGCTGGAAGCCCTTTCGTTGGGCGTCATGGTGGTGGGCGCGGTGGGTCTTTCAACCTCGTCGTTGGTGGCCCACGTGCACGAAGAGACGCCCGGCAGCGACTTGCTGAGGGGCCGCGGTCGCTACGCCCGGTGGCGTCAGCGCCCGACCAGTCAATAGTCGGTGCCTTCCGTCCCGCGGTCTCTCAGCATTGACGGCCACGCCAATTGTGAGAGAGCACACCACTCGAACGTTTTCTTCGGAGCCAGCGACTCGGTGCTTACGGCCGCCGGCGACCGTTACCATTTGGCATGGAAGAGCGAGCCATCTCCAGTCAGTTCACGCCCATTGAAGGTCCCGTGCGCGCCGCATTTGTCGGCCTCGGTCGGATTTACGATCTCAACCGACTGGGCTACGTCGATAACCACGACGTTCAAGTGGTGGCCCTGGTTGACCCGAGCGAGAATCGCCGTCGGCAACGTCAAGCCGATTGGCCGAACGCGCAAGTTTTCGCCTCCATGGAGCAACTCGCCTCGAGCGGTCTCCAGATCGATGCCGTAGAGGTGCTCCTGCCGATTGTTTTGCACGAAGAGGGCGTGACGAAGTGCCTCGACCAAGGCTGGCACGTCAACCTGCAAAAACCGATGACCAACGATCTGGGGAGCGCTCGGCGAATGACCCAAGCGGCCCAACGAAACGGTCGCCAACTGCGGGTGATGGAGAACTACCTCTTTTACGAACCCTTGCAGAAACTCAAAGAGGTGGTCGAGGGCGGTCAGCTCGGTCCCATAAGCGGCTACCACCTAAAAATGGTCGCCAGCGGGCGGGGCGGCTGGGAGGTGCCGGGCGATACCTATCGCTGGCAGTTTGACCAGGCCCAACGGGGGCGGGGCATCTTGCTCTTCGACGATGGCTGGCACAAACTTTCCACCGCGCTCTGGCTCTTCGGCCCGATAAAAGAGGTTCGGGCCTGGATCGGTTCGACCGAAATTATCCCGGGAATGGAGATTGACGCCCCGAGCACCATCATTTGGGAGCACCTCAACGGCATTCGCGGCGTGTGGGACGTCACCCTCGCCGTGGACATGTACCTACGTTCCGATTACTACACCAACGATGAGCGCTGGGAAGTCACGGGGCGTAAGGGCTTCGCCCGGGTGAACCGCTGTACCGGCCGGGGACTACAGCAACCTAGTTTCGAAATGTATCTGGACGGCGAAATGCGCTCGCAGCACGGACTCGACGACGACTGGGCGAGCAGTTTTCGCGACTCCGGCCGGCACTGGCTTCGTTGGTTACGTTCCGGAGAAGGGCCCCTGCTGTGGGGAGCAGAGGAGGCGACGCAAGTGCTGAGGGTGGCGCTCGCCGCCTACGAGAGCAGCGTTCGCGGAGGCCTCGGAATCGATCCGCAGTCGCTTCGCTGATGCACGTACGCATGATGCCCTAACAACCCCGCGAGAGAGGAGGTCACAGGTTTTGCCTCGCGGTCTCTTTGTAATCGCGCACGGGCGAGTGGTACAATCGCCTGCAGGACGTCCAGACCCCCGCTTCCATACTCATCTGACAATTAGTCAGTGAAGTTAGAAAGTGGGCTGTTTTATGGATAACGTCTACGGACTTTTTGGAGATCCCGCCAAAGTCAAGACTCCGCGAAGTCCCCACTGGCTCCAGCGCTCTAAATTCGCGGCGCCGGTGGTGGATCGTGGCGACTGACCGTCTCTTGGCAATTCTCATGCTTTTGGCCCAGCGTGAGCAATCCCACTCCCAGGCCGGTTCCTTGTGCGCGGTTGCGGCGGAGTTCACCAACCTGAGCGGGGCCGGTATAGCTCTGGTTTCTTCCGGGCGCCAGTACACCAGCTTGTGCACCAGTAATCCGGTCGCTCGGAAACTGATGGATCTGGAGATCACCGTTGGCGAAGGCCCCTGCGTTGACGCCTGTTTGTCCGAATTCGCCATCGATGAGGCCGATCTGGTTTCGTCTAACGACCGGGGGTGGATTGCCTACGCGCCCTCGGCGACGGTGGCGGGAGCCCACGCAGTTTTTGGCTTCCCGGTGCGCATAGGCGCCATCCGGCTCGGGGCGTTGAGTCTCTATCGCGACCGACCGGGGGCTCTGAGCCCGACGCAGTCCTCCGATGCGTACTTGATGGCTTCGGTAATTGGCCGAGCCGTGCTGGCCATGCAGGCCGGTGCTCCCCGCGACACCATCGCCGCGGAACTCGAACGGGAGGCCCCTTTGGATTTTTCCGTCCACCAGGCGGCCGGCATGGTGGCCGTTCAGGGCTCCATGACCGTGGGCGACGCCCTCGTGGCGCTACGGTCACACGCGTTCGCCACCGACATTGCCTTAAGGGAGCTCGCGCTTCGCGTCGTCGTTCGAGAGATCAGCTTTGACCCAGATTTTGGTACGTGGAGCGCGGTTGGCCCGCTGAGCGTCGAATGAGCGCTGTAGGCAGTAATATGTAGCCAATTGGCCGGCCCTGAGTTTTCCATGGCGCGGTACGTCGGTGCTTGATCGAAAGACAGGTAGGGGGGATGGCTAGAGAGTCACTTCTAATTGCAACGCTGGTTGAACTGGCCGACAATCTGGTTGATGATTTCGACGTCATTGACGTACTTACCATGTTGAGCCTACGGTGTGTCGACGCGATTGACGTAGACGCCGCAGGCGTCATGCTGGCCTCGCCCGGAGGGGAACTGCAGTTCATCGCCTCGTCGAGCGAATCAATGCGAGTGCTGGAGTTACTTCAAATTCAAGCCGACGAAGGACCCTGCGTTGATTGCTACAAGGATGGCAACGCCATAATTAACCATGAATTGACCGAAACCGATCAACGGTGGCCCAATTTCACCCCGCGGGCCATTGCGCTCGGATTCCATTCGGTGCACTGTCTTCCCATGCGTCTTCGCGGGCGAACCATTGGTGCGCTCAATTTTTTCCGCCAGGAAGAAGGATTATTGGACGACGACGACGTGATCCTGGCCCAGGGTCTCGCCGATATCGCCACCATCGCCATTCTCCAGCACCGGACCTCGCTCGATGCCAAAACGCTGAACTTTCAATTGAGTAACGCGCTCGACAGCCGCATCATTATCGAGCAGGCCAAAGGAAAAGTCGCCCAAGCGACGAATTGCGATATGGATCAAGCCTTTAATCGACTAAGGGCTCATGCGCGCAATCACAATCAAGGTCTCACCACGGTGGCGGTGATGGTCGTAGAGGGTTCGCTTTCGGGCAACGATCTCGACCTTCCGAAGGCGGCCCAAACACACTGACCAAGCGATTGGTGGACGCCGGTCACGGTCAGCCTATTTGACCACGGCGAACGCGCGAATCGTTGACGACGGCGGGAAAATCTTCGGTGATGGCGCCTGGCAAGAGGGCAGCTGCACCGACAAAATGACGCGGGCCAGACAATGTGAAGGAACGCACAAGACCAGAAAAGTAGTCACAATATTGTGGCTAATTTACTTTTAGCTTCAAAGCTCGACGTGTTACTATCCAGTTCAGGACGCCAAGACCCCGCTTCCTTTTCGCCTGACAGTTAGTCAGGATTGGCAGAAGAAGGCGTGAAGTGGGTCCTTTCGCGGTGGGGCGAAGTGCCAACCTTTTATCTGGCGGAGCGGTACGTCGCGGGGCCATTACCCGTCAACTAGATAGCCCCCGTTTTCTTGGTACGGGGCTCTGCTCATGATGGAGTTAGCCGGCGAATTCGTGGTCGAGCCAGTGACCGCCCGTCCACGAGTAACGATGGCCATTGGCATTCTTTCGAAGCGCGTCCGCTCAATTGAGACCCTCGACGATCGAGTTCGTACCACGACGTCGGTGGACGAAGGTATTGAGGGGCGCGTGGTGTCCTCGACGCTCAAAGATATTCGTTCGCGAAATGTCGCTCGCCGGAGCCGCACCCGGCGATTACCAAAGTGTCCGTCTTCGAGTTTTCAACGAGACGTGGACGGCGCGGCTTTGGTCGAAGGTGGTCGTGGTGGATACGCGAGTGACACGGCGCCGTCCCAAAGTGGGGGAGGACGCGCGCGCTCAGAACACCGATGTGGAGAACGTAATGAGGCAAAGTCCCTGGTGACAGGCATTGACTGGTCGTCGGATCGAAATGAGACATTGTGCGGAGACGAGAGGGCCCAAATAGGTGCCCGTTGCGTGATGACACGAGAAGAGAGGTTGAATCATGGCTAAAAAGGATAAGGCGAAGAACAGCGCCCAAATAACCAAGGGCAAGCTCAAAGAGGCCACGGGGAAAATAACGGGCGACGACCAGCTTGAAGTCGAGGGAGAGGCCGACCAGATGAAGGGCAACCTGAAGCAGGCCGGCGAGAAGGTCAAGGATGCTTTCAAGAAATAGATCGATGGTCCGCAATAGGGACCCGAGAGACCGTACGTCGACAGGGATCATATTCCCCCCTTGGATTCCTGTCGACGGCGTTGAATCGCTAAGTAACGGGTCAGCCACGGTCGCAACCTTGCGAACGATTGACGCCACTGCGCGGCGGTCCACGGCTACCAACCTCGCTCGAGCTCTTGCCACCACTCGAGGCGTGCGTTCGAGAACTACTTCAAATCAATTCGAAAGAACGTTGATGGCCTGCTTTACGCGACAGGTAGCGAATGGTCAAGCTTCGGAGAGTTCATCACTGGTCGTGGATGGTGCGTCGGGAGCATGAACGCGGGTGGGAACTGCGAGGAAAGGAAGAGAGCGTGAAACAGTTGATCTGGCGTCAAGGCAGCGACGATCGACATTTGAAGTTGATGGCCCGGGCGGACCAGTTAAAGGCCGATTTAAGCAACGATGTTGTGACGGCGCAAGGCCAGTCGACGGCGTCGCGAGTACCCGCCATGCCCGCGAAATCGCGCTTCTTTCGTAACCGCGTTCGCCCGTCTCGAGCGCTAACTGATCAATGGCGGTCGGACAATTCGAGACTGACGTGACGACGAGTGACTACCTAACCAGACGACCGTTCACCGCGCTCGCGCCTATCGCCAGTTACGGCAAGATTTTTGATTCTTCCTTCGCGTCGAGTGATGGCTACGACCGAGTCATCTTCGACGGGCCGTTGCTGCCGTGGCCCAGGGGACCGCTAAGTGCCATGGTCGTGTCGGCGTTACAGCGACAGCCCGGCACGCTAGATGCCACTCCGACCCTCTCGCACCTCGACGTTCTGAGTGATGATGACTTCCAATTGGCTCTTTACCTCTGCTACGAGATGAACTACCGCGGATTGGCGAACGCCGAATGGGAGTGGGATCCGGGATTGCTCAACTTTCGCACCGAACTGGAACGAATTTTCGTGGAACGTTTACGCGATGAAATTGGCCACGCTGCTCCCAAATTTCCTTTGGAAGTTATGGCCGCACTCGATGATCTCGTGGCTGGCTGCGCCACCTCGTCGTTGACGACCTACCTCAGCCAGTCGGGGACGGTTGAACAGTTTCGGGAATTCTGCGTCCATCGATCAGCGCATCAACAAAGGACACTCGACTCCGAGCGTCGAGCTATCTTCAGGCGTGCCGGCGCGGACCAGACAGCCGGGGTGGCGATCCAATTCGATGAATTCGGCTCGGGCGACGCCGCCAGAATCCGAGCGAACTTTCTTGGCGCCGCGATGACGGCGTTGGGTCTGGACCCTTCGTACGGCTCCTACCTGGAGATCCTGCCGGGCGTGACGCTCGCGGCGGCCAACTTGTCGTCCATGTTTGCACTTCATCCACGCTGGCGTGCGGCGCTGGTGGGACATCTTGCGGTCTGCGAGCTGACCTCCATGGAGTCGATGGAGCGTTACAGTCGAGCGCTCTATCGTTTCGGAATGGGCCCGGTCGGTCGGAGATTTAGCCAAGTGGACGTTGTTGTTGACGCGCGACGACCGGTTCTTGCCCGTCATCAAATTGTCGCTGGTCTGCTTGGCGCCGGGCCACAACTTGGCGCAGATCTGCTGTTCGGGGCCGGCGCAGTGATGATGCTGGAACAGCGATTTGGTGACCATCTTCTTGACGCCTGGACTGAAGACCGTTCATCGTTGGTTGCTTGGGAGTTGTTTCCCGGTCAACTATCCATCAGGTAAATGAATAGGACGCTTTCTTAACTTTCACGATCGATAGGTGTACCCTGCGTCAGCGGCTCGGCCGCCGCCTCGCATGATTGGCGACGCCACTAGTAGTAGTGGCGTCGGCCCCCAACCGCACGGCCAATGGATCCCAGAATCCAAAGAACCAGTCCAATCAAAAGCAGCAATACTCCAATTGACCAAAGTACCGCGATACCGAGCAAGAATCCGATGATCATGAGTACTAGGCCAAAAATAATCACGGTGCCTCCGGAGTCAGCTGCCGTTTTCGTGTCAACGACGTTCACTGCCTACACCGCGTATCTTAGTTTGCTACAGGCGCGGACTCAAGCTGTGAAACTGGTTCTTCTCAGAGAAGTTACTGGAGTTGAATTTTGCGCTATTCGCGGGCGAACCATAAGAGCTTTACAAAGAAATTGGGTCCAATAATCCTCCGCTATTGGTCGACCCCTAAGCGGGCAGCGACGGGGATGTACTGGGATTAGGTCGCGAAACGAAGAAAACGCTGTGGTTTCGAAAGCCGCTCAATTGACGATGGCCGGAGTCGACGGTACAATCACGAAATAATCGGAGTCCAACTGAAAGGTCATCTGGGAAGAGCATTTCACTCAAATTCGAAACATAAAACGGGAGCGCTTGCTTCTACTTGATTGAAGGAGGACAAATCAACGATGGCAAAGAAAGTCAGAGCTAAAAGGATCGTCGATAAGGCGGAGCGCCGGGCGAAGAAGATCGCCGTAGAGGCGGAGAGCCACGCGAAGGACGTCCTCAGGAAGGCCACGCGCAAAGCCGAAAGCCGGGCGAAAGACGTGATGGAGAAAGCCACTCGTAAGGCTAAGAGAACTACCGATGAAGCGAGAACCCGAGCGAAGGCAACCGAACAAAAAGCCGAGCGAAGGGCCACGGACTCTGCCGACCAGGCTAAGAGAAAGGTAAAGAAATCTGTGCGGGAGGCCAAGGACAAGGTCAAAGATACGGTGGGTGGAGCGGTTAGCAGTGGCAGTTTCGCAGCCGAAAAAAAAGGCGATGAAATGTTGGGCAAACTAAAGGAAGCAGGTGAGAAAGCCAGGGAGGCTTTCGCGGACTAACTCAAATGCTGAGCGTCGGACGCGGCACATTGTTCGTTGACAAGAACGAGACTGCCATTTTGTTCAACGCGTGGCGACCGGGTGCGAAGTGTTTGTAGCCAATTCGAAGTAACAAGCATGAAAATTGATGTTTGCTACAGCGAACTGTTGGTTACTAGTCGCGCCAAGGACCCGTGATCGGCACTTAATTCTCGTGTGCGAGAAGTGCACGGACGAACGCGGAGTTGCGAATACTTGAAGAGGAGAGCTACGTGAAGGAATTTGTCGCACAGCAAATTGCCGACCGCCGGCCGTTGATGGTGATTTCATGGTCGAACCAGGCGCACGAAGGTATCGAATTCGGTAGGAGAAGATTGCGGGCCCGAGTCCCGATGCCCACTGCTGTCGTGCTGCCAACCAGCTTATTTTTCGGGGGTCGCTCGCAAGGTTCTCACCAACGCGAGAGGATCAACTCTGGTCGAAAGGATTGGCATTGAGATGACGAAGCAAGACTTCATGATGCATCGGATGTTCAGCGATCTAGGACCACTTCCAAATCGCGAAGTGAGGCCCGGCAACGCCGTCGAACCGATCTTGGACCGAAACTGCGGCGGGACGCCTTGGTCTCTTTTACCGCGGCCCCGCGGACCGCTCAGCGCCACGGTGATTGCCGCGCTTCAACGTACGCCCGGCTCTTTGGGCGAGACGCCGCCGATTGGGGATGTTGATCCACTCAGCGACGATGATTTCGGACTGGCTCTCTATCTCTGTTACGAAGTTCATTATCGCGGCGCGGGCCAAGCCGACTGGGAGTGGGATCCGGGACTCCTGCGGTTTCGGGGCGAGATGGAACGGGTATTCGTCGATCGGTTACGCGAGGAGATCGGCCTGGCCATTCCTCGATTCTCGTTCGAGGTTGTTACGGCGCTTGATGAAATGATTCGTGGCTCCTCGGGTCCGTCACTATCGACTTATCTCAGCGAGTCGGGGACGTTGGAGCAGCTTCGCGAATTTTGTGTGCATCGCTCCGCCTATCAACTTAAAGAAGCCGACCCTCATACGTTTGGCATTCCAAGGTTGACCGGTGAAGCAAAAGCGGCCATGGTGGAAATTCAATTTGACGAATACGGATCCGGAGACGCCTCGCGCATGCATTCCCAACTTTTTGCGGACACCATGGTGGCGCTCGATCTCGACCCGAGCTACGGAGCGTACGTGGACCGGCTTCCTGGTGCCACCCTCGCCACGGTCAATTTGGTATCGATGTTCGGTCTTCATCGGTGCTGGCGAGGGGCGCTGGTGGGACACCTCGCTATTTTCGAGATGACATCCGTGGAACCAATGCAACGCTACAGCCAGGCGCTGAAGCGATTCGGCGTGGGGCCCGAAGGACGGCGCTTCTATGACGTGCACGTTCATGTCGATGCGCGGCACGCGGTGATTGCCCGTGATCGGATGGTCGTTGGCCTAATTAGTGCGGAACCGGAGTTAGGCCCGGATGTACTCTTCGGAGCGGCTGCGGTCTTGATGTTGGAACAGCGATTCGTCGACTGTCTGCTCGACGCCTGGACCGACGACCGCTCATCGTTGTTAACTTGGGAAATGAGTACGTGATCACGAGTTCTTTTCTGATAATTAAGTACTCTGAACGTCGCCGTGATTGACCCTGCTTGCTTTCAACACCGAAGATCGGCACCTATGCAATGACGTCGGTGAGAGGCACTAGGAGGCCAGGACCCGTCGATAAATCCGATAAAACGGCACCGGCGGGTCCGACGGGGCGCCAGTACCCGAGCGATGGGTCCTGGTCTGGTCACCGGAGCTTCCGACGATGACCCTTCGCGAATCGATACCTACGCTCAAGCGGGGGCAAAGGATGGCTTGTCGTTTCTTTGGGCGGTCCTTCTCACTTTTCCTTTCATGGCTGCCGCTTGAATCGCACTTTTTGCTGCGGGAGGCTTCTATTTCTATATTCCACAACACTTTGTCCGGGCGCCGGAAAGGCGCGGCCTAGGCGGCGCTCGTCGAAGAGCCGGAGGCGGTTCGTGATCGATTTGAAAATGACGCCATCGACCAGCGTTGGTGGCGATGAAGGGTAAAACTCGTCGAGAGGACTTCACTGGATGCTGGCAATCGCGGGAGATTGTGACGGCGTCGAGGAAGATCTTGACGAACTTTTCGCCGTATCGTTGGTGCATGGTATCCGTGATCGAACGCAGTTGAGCGAAGAACCCTCCGTCATCTCGGCCGACAAGGACGAGAAAAACAGTGGCGGAGTTCGGGCCGTACTGCGCTCTACGATCGCCAATCTGAAAATTGATCGAGTCAACATTGCCGCGGGCGCCTTCGCCTTTCGATGGTTTCTCGCCATCTTTCCGATAATCATTGCTCTCTTAGGGATTGCCGCCCTGGTGAAGATTCCCAGCAACGTGGTGATCAACCTCATTCACGGTGTCTCCAAGTCACTTCCCGCGGGAGCGGCCCAGGTTTTCACCGCGGCGCTCTCGCACGCCACTAAGCATCCCGACGCCGATCTTTGGGCCACCGTGGTGGCGAGCATCGTGGGGCTATGGAGCGCCACGTCGGGGATGGTGATCGTGGAAGAGGGTTTGGACATGGCCTACGGTCTGCCATCCGATCGCTCGTTCTTGTTGAAGCGAACGGTGGCGATACCCCTGCTCATTGGGGCGACGGTGCTCGGCGGTGCCGCTTCGGCGTTGGTGATTTTTGGTCCACAGCTGGGTGGCCTCATTAAAGATACGTCGCCCATGGGCGGCGCGGCCTTTAGTGCCGGTTGGACGGTGCTGCGCTGGGTGATCGCGCTGGTACTCATGAATCTTTTATTCTCGCTTTTGTACTTTCTGGCCCCAAATCGACGGCGTCCCAAGTGGCGTTGGACCAGCCCCGGGGCCCTTCTCGCTACCGTCCTCTGGGCTCTCGTGTCACTAGGTTTCTCCTTTTACACCAGCAGTTTCGGTTCGTACGGCAAGACCTATGGTGCTTTCGCCGGCGTGGCGATCCTTATTTTCTGGCTCTACCTGACCGGTCTCGCCATCTTGATGGGCGCTGAGGTTGACGCCGCCGTTGAGCGCCTCGCATCGAAGCCCGACATTGCGTCCGTGGCGCCACCGGCGCCCGAGTGACCTACGTCGTGGCACATCCACTCGATTTGAATCCTCTCAGGAAACGACGTCACCGATCTCTCCTGATCTCGACGGTGCTCGAGAACCCGGTTTCGCCGTCACCAGCCCCTCCCACGCTGCCATCAGCCATGGCCGATCAACTGGAGGTGTCGCCACGCCGAGACAGCTGACCAAATCAAGCCTTTTTACCCCGAAATTAAGGATTTAAGGCTTTCTAAGTAAAGCCTGGTTGCAGGTGTTACTATTCCAATTAGGACGTCAAGACCCCGCTTCCTCCTCACCTGACATTTAGTCGGGGAAGTCAAGAAGAAGGTGTGAAATGGGTCTTCCCGGAATGGTGCTTAGCGCCATCGCAGCTACGGCAGGGGCAATAATGTATTGGGCCGTTACCTATCAAGGCACCGGTTTTCGCCTATCGACCGTGGGGCTCATCCTCATGATTGTCGGAGCGATTGGTTTTGTCGTCTCGGCGATCATCTTTGGGGTTTCTCGCAAGCCCGTGGGCGCCGTCAGCCACACGATGAATCGTCAAGTCGTTGACACCGAAGGAAATACGAGTTCGGTCCATGAAGACTCCGAATAGCGAAGTTTTGC
>OBLU010004763.1_pt1 | contig 12202 bp, 4 predicted proteins | sample 1518681 | NCBI WGS metagenome assembly OBLU01 (sample SAMEA3539304, study PRJEB22396) | soil metagenome | biome: tundra; feature: field; material: soil | place: USA | collected 2010-05 | depth 0.15 m | reverse complement strand
CCAGCAGCGACCGCGACGGTTCCGCAGCCAGTTGACCAACAATGTTGTGTGTCATGTGTTTGTTCTTTCTTTGCTTTGCTTGATGCCGGGTTTGAGTGATCGGAACCGCACCGGCGGGCAGTCCCTTCACGCCGTTGAATTACGGCGAAAGTCAGAAGCGCGCCGGGGTGAAGCGTGGCCCCGGCGCGTGAGCACTCGCCGGATGAAGCGAACCGGGTCAACGCGCTCAAAATTATTGTAGCTATGGCAGTCATTCTCAGTGGGCTTGCGCCGACCAGCCGGCAGATACAGCCCGATACTAAAAACGAGGGGGCTAATTGCTCGCGCGTCAAAAATCAAAAAGCGCCTGTGAACACAGGCGCTTTTGCAGTTTTAGCCCGGGCTAAAACAGGGGCTAAAATGAGGGGCACTCGGATGGCTGTTTATTCACTCGTCGTCTTCCGGGTCACTGCCGTAGATTGCCCGTTCGCGGTTAATCCGGGACGCCCGTGAGTCCCTGAGTGAATCGGCGATGCGCTCAAATTCGCTGGAAAGTGTCCGCAGTTCCGCCGGCTTGCGGCCCAGCTTGTTTTGAATGGCTTTCAGCCGGATTTTCACCAGCGCCAGCGAGCACCGGCAGGCTTTGGCCACTTTACGGCGCGTCAGCGATTTCGCGCAGTAGAGATCAAACACGCGGATCACGGGCGCTTTCCGGTAGTTGGTTTCCGACTCCAAGGCGTTGACCAAGGCGAACAGCGTAACCGCCACGCCGTCGCTCGCCGGCTCCATTTTCCGTTTTCCGTTGTTGGTCGTTATTCCGAGAAATCGTTCGATAGCGGCAATTTCTTTCGACGTGGAACGAGCAAGGCGCTCAAGAAGCTCGGCGGAGATGGACACCACCTTCCCGCCACCATCCCCATCCAAAGGTGCAATCTCTGAATCACCACGACTTGTGTCGTGGCTGCGATCTCCTGCACCGGCCCTGGCTGGAAGCGGTTCGGACATTTCGAGATTCGGTATCGGGCGAACACGCTTCGCCCAGATCAACCACCTCACCGCTTCCTCAACCAGCCAGCCGGATGCCTGCGCCATCTCGTCAGCGCAATACGCCTATGCAATTCCGGCCGGATCGATTTTCTTCAGGGATAAATGGAATTCAATCATCCCAGACACTTCCCGCCTTACAACCCTTGTTACCAACCGTGATTTCAATGCCGCACTGTCCCAACTCACGTCCAACCTCAACGCCGCTGGTTTTCTCATCCGTTCCCAATTCATTTTCGCAGATGGTTACGCGCGCGCGAGTTGCACCCGGGATGCACCCCGCTCATTTGCTGCGTTTTCACTTTTGCTCCCCATTCAAGCATCAACTGTCCAACGCAAATCTGCCGCGCTTATCGTTTAGCTAATGCGCCGGCCTGGCCGGTGGACGGTTAATTTCGCTTCCAACCTGGCCGGTTTTGAGGAATGCTTTTGTCCATCCATGAAACGCCGATCACGCAAACCCTCGAAATCTGCCCAACAATGGAAAAGCAACCTGGATGAAGCCTATAAGGCGGCGGTCATGGTTACGCAGGGCGAGACCACCGGCCAAATTGCCGTTAATATATTCGGCTCGAAATCAACCGCCTGTCTCAATCGCGTCAGTTCCCTGCTCAAACTCGCGGAGCGCGAAGGTCTGTTCAGCCTCGCCGGCCAGTTGGATGTCAAAACCGCCGCCAAGCTCCAGGCGTGGTGTGACAACCCGGAAATGAAGCTCCATGTCGTGAAGAATGACCATCTCGCTTACTCCGGCAACGTCGCCGTGGACGAGGCCATGCGCGCCGATGCCGTCGCCCGCAAGGCGGCCGAAGTCGTGGCCGAGCGCATCGCCAAGCTGTTGCACAAATTCCGCCATCACAAGAACCGCCGCATTGTTGTGGCCAACGCCGGCGGCTACGCCGTCAGTCGCATTGTTCATTTTCTCGCCTCGCATCGCACCGTCCCCGAAGAAACCAATCCGCGACAGCTCGATTTCATCAGCCTTAATTCCGCCTCCATGCCCACGGACTATGGGCGCAGCGCCAACACTCTGGCCGTGCGCATGGCTGAAATCTATGGTGGCAGCCACATCGCGCTTTGTCCCATCTGGCCCCAGCACATCGCTGACCAATATCAGCGCGCCGTCAGCAACATTGACCTTCTCATCTGTGGCGCTGGTTCCAACCAAAGCATCCTATTCACCTGGCTCCGCCAACACGCTGGCGTCAATCTTCCCGACGATGCCGTCGGCGACATTTGCCTGATCCCCATTTCGCGCGACGGCCACGAGGTGCCGCTTGATGAAACCAGCCGCGCCAACCTCAACGCTCGCGTTGACTTGCAACCGAGCTATTCCGACCTGCACTCGCTCGCCGGTCGCAACGGTGTCATTTTTGTTCCCATGGGATTTCTCAGCGCCAGCGCGCCCGATAACCCCGCTGGCTCCAGCCCTGAACATTCCAAGCTGGCCGTCACCCGCGCCATTCTCAAACATTCCCTCGCGCACACCTGCATCCTCGGCAATTCGCTGGCTCAAGCCCTGATTGAATCGTCGGAAATTCCCGCGCCTGATGCCTGAATCACCCTAGCCCATTCCCATTTCCGCCGCTGGCAAACCGGTGCCGCTTGCCCACTCGGTAGCCAGCCGCATGGCGAAGACGGGTCCAACATCCAGCTTGAAACCGTCCCGCTCAACGGACGCATCGCTCTCCGCGTCGCTTCCGAAAAGACCAAATAACCAACATAGTCATTCAAACGGCTGGCGGGAGAAAGGCCGCCCGCCTTTTTTTGGCGTTTTTCACGCACAATAAAATTTTGCTTGGACAAGCACCGGCACAATTTTGTCACATTCAAGTCTTGCTTTTTTTGATTCGCGAATGCTGAATTGGTTTCGTCAAACCAGCTTTTATGAAAAGGAAACTTCTCAAATGGGGAATGGCCATCTTCCCGGCTATTCTTTTTTCTCCAATGCTGTTACTGCCGCGACGGTTTATTGGGTGGGCGGCAGCAGGGATTGGACAACCACTGAAAAAATGCTTTAGCCTCGTCGTTTCAAATTTTCGGGAAGCGACTGGACACATTCGCCGGCTCGCTTTCGCTTTATTTTTCTCCTTCGTGTTTATGGATGTTTTTGAAGTCGAAGCTCAAAGCATTTTCTTCACAACCAATACGACGATTGTCGCAGCGAATACAAATTACGACGGCCACGACATTATCGTTTCAAACGCGACCGTAACCATAAATGGTTCGCACACCTTCAGTTCCCTCGACTTGATGACGAACGGGGTGGTGAGTTGTTCATCCGGCCAGAGCAACTTGAATTTGACAGTGACGGGGAATCTGACGGTGGATTTGGGCGGGGCGGTGACGGTGAGCGGCTTGGGGTATGGCGGCGGGACGGGGCCGGGAGCAGGGCAAAGTCTTGGAGGCAACGGCCAAGCTGGCGGCGGGGGCGGATATGGCGGCAACGGCGGCAGCAGCACCGGGGCTGGCGGCGGCAGCTACGGGTCGTTGACCGGGCCGACGGACTGGGGATCGGGTGGCGGCAATGTCTGTAGTGCCAGTGGCGGTCGGGGCGGCGGCGCGATGCAGTTGACGGTGGGCGGGACACTGACCGTGAATGGGCAAATCTTGGCGGTCGGGTTGAACGGAGCTTATGGCTGTGACAGTTCAGCAGAAACCAGCGGTGGCGGGGCGGGCGGCAGCATTTGGATCACCGCCAGCAATCTGACCGGCAGCGGTGCGATTGCCGCCAACGGGGGGTATGCGCCGGGAGCGAGCCACACGGGCGGCGGCGGCGGCGGCGGCAGAATTGCGATTTATTATACGACCAACAGTTTTGCCGGGGGGCTGAGTGCGGTGGGCAACTATGGCAGCCAGTATGGCGGCGCGGGCACGATCTACACCAAGGCGGCGAGCCAGACGTGGGGCCAACTGACCTTGGATAATGGCGGCAATGTGGGGGCCGCCACAGTGTTGCCGGGTAACGAGACGTTCGACAATCTGCTTGTTCAAGGTCAGGCGCAACTTGTGGTGCCAACCAACGAGGTGCTGACCGTGGCGTCGCCAGTGCTGACGCTGGGGACAAACTTTCAGATGAGCATTTTAGGACAGGTGTTGTGCGCCGGGCAACCGGGAGGAACATTTACGCAGGTGCAGGTGGCTAATGGCGGCACTTTGACGTTGGGGCCGGGCGCTCAACTCGCGTGTGCTGACCTCCAGGTGACTTCAGGTGGAACACTTGTGCTGAACGCGACGAACGCGCTGACGGCCAGTCAGGTGGAAGTGCTTACCAATGGCTCGCTCACTGTGACTACTAACGGGCAACTGAGTTCACAATCTGCAAGCGTCCAAAATGGTGGAACTTTTTCTATTCTGGGCGCGTTGACCATCTCAAACACATTTATGATTAGCGGTTTAGTCAATGTAAGTCCAAATGCAAGTGCTATATGTAGCGCGGTTATCATAACGAACAATGGAAGTCTTCTCTTGAGTGCGAACAGCCAGGCGCAAGTTGGAACCCTGGAAATTGATTCAGGTGGCACTATGCTTTTAAATAGTCTTCTCTCGGTTTCAAACATGGCTGTGCATGCAGGCGGACTTGTCGAACCATCTGCTGGAATTCTTGGATTTAACCTATCGGTCTCTCGCAACCTCACGATTGATTCTGGAGGCGCGATTTCTGCCGATGGGCTTGGCAACAGTTCTGGAGGCGGGGTTGGAGCCGGGGCCGGGGTTAATGTGGGGCAAAGCTCTGGTGGCGGGGGCGGGGGCGGTTATGGCGGTTCAGGCGGGAACTCCACCGGGGCTGGAGGCGTCTCCTATGGCTCCCTTTTCCAACCGCAAGATTTGGGAAGCGGCGGGGGCCAAGCTCGCTGGTTTGGCGGGATTTCTTATTATATTGAGTATGGCGGTTCTGGAGGGGGTGCTTTACAAATCGCGGTTGGAGGCAATCTGTTGTTAAATGGAATAATTTCCGCCAATGGAAACGATGGCCAGACGCAAAGCACGTTTTTTGGATCTTGGTCCGGAGGGGGAGGCTCTGGCGGCAGTCTGTGGTTGCAAGCGACTAATTTTTCCGGCACCGGCACATTATCTGCAAATGGCGGCAATGCGGGTGGGATGACCCTGGGCGGTGGCGGCGGCGGCGGACGCATCGCATACTATGCGCAGAACAATTCATTTTCAGGATCTATTACCGATGTTGGCGGGGTAGGCGGCCAGCATGGAAACCCCGGAAGCATTTATAGTTCGCCGATTAACCATCAACTGGTCTTGAGCCAGCAAATGTATGGCCGGATTGATACGCCGAATTTAGTTGACCAGTGGCAATTTTCAGCCGTTTCAGGTCAGCAAATAAGGCTTCAACAAGTGAACCTTTCAACTCCGGGACTTGTTTTCGACCTGAACGGACCGAATGGCTGGTCGGGTTTCACAGGCATCACTGGTCAGTCCGCTCTTTTAACGCTTACGAATTCTGGCGACTACGTTCTGACTGTCCGCGCCGTGGGCACTGGATACCACGGAGCTTACACCTTCGACCTACAAGAGACTGCCGAAACTAATCTTGTTCCTAACACACCATTCACAGGAAATTTCACCGGCAGCGGGCAGGCCCAACTCTTTGTCGTCAATCTGACAAATGGAAGCCCAATGCTCATAACCCTTGGGAACATGGGTGTTGGCAATGTCACGGAACTTTATGTAAGTTTTGGTAGTCCGCCGACGCGGGGAAGTTATAATTACCACTCCGTTGTGGCCAATTCATCAAGCCAGCAAATTCTCATTCCAGAGGCTGTGAGCGGAACCTATTATGTGCTGGTCTATGGAAACCAGATTTCCACTCCCGGTGGTTACACACTCACGGCAACGACTTCCGACTTATTTGTGACTTCGGTATTCCCAGCCAGCGTGGCCAATGGTGCGGATGCAACCTTGACCTTGTCTGGAGCCGGTTTTGTTGGCATAACCACCGTTCAACTTCTTGGATCCGGCGGCACCGCATATTCGCCTCGTAACGTAACGGTAAATACCTATAACCAACTTACCGCTACATTCGCCAGTAATACGGTGCCGGTGGGGCTGTATTCGGTTCTGGTCACGAAGGCCAGCGGTTCTTCTGCTGAATTGACAAATGTTTTCCAATTTACACCTGGCGGACGAGCAAACCTTGTAACCCATCTGGTTGTTCCCGGTGTGGTTGGACGCCATGAACCTGCGACGATTTACATTGAATATGCAAATACCGGGAACGCAGCCATGCCGGCACCTTTGCTGCTGCTGACTTGCAGCCAGACCCCCATCATGGCTATAACATGGTTGCTTCCCCCCATCGCAGCGGAGGAAGCGTTTTGGACTTTGGTCCTTCCGCCAGCGTGGAACACCAATGTGCAAATTCTCGCCAGCGGCCAGATTCCCGGAATGTTGCAACCCGGCGAATCCAACGTCGTCGCCATTTCCTATGGCGGATTGCTCCAACCCTGGCAACCGGTCAATAGCGTTCAATTTAATTTGGGTGTCCTCGGCGTTACCAACCAGACGCCGGTGAATTGGAGTTCGTATCAATCATCCATGCAGCCGCCCAATCTCGCGGCGGATGCTTGGGCGGCCATTTATCAGAATTTCACCAGCGGAATGGGGCCGACTTGGGGCAGCTATAACCAATCACTCGACGATGCGAGCAGTTATCTCGGCCAGATCGGCTTGAATGTGACCGACATCGGCCAGCTTGTAAAATTTGAAGTCCACCGGGCGGACGCAGTGAATGTGGTGCGTTATCTCGCCGGCGGTTTGGACGCTTATGTTCCCACCCCCGGCGTCGCGTTGAGTTTCCAACGGGTTTTTGCGCAAAACATCAGCGGACGTTACAAGCTGGGCGCATTGGGCCGTGGTTGGTCACACAATTGGGATATGACGATCTCGAATGCTCCTGACGGTAGCTCCGTCACGATATTTGGTCCAGGAACCTCAATTCGCACATTTCTGTTGAGCACGCTCGGTGGCTACTACAATAGTCCTGGAGACTATGGCCAGTTGACCTCCTTGGGTGGTGGCGTTTTTACCCTCCAAGAGCAAAGTGGAATGCTTGAGGCATTTCGCAGCGATGGCAAATTAAATTACGTTCAAGACCCGAATGGCAATCAAATCGTCTGCGGTTACGGCGGGAATCAACTTACCAGCCTTACACATTCGTCCGGGCAAAGCCTGACCATCGCTTACAACGGCTCCGGCACGATTGCCAGCATTACTGATTCCCAGGGCAGGCAGACCACTTTGGGTTACGACGCCTCCGGCCAGCATCTGACATCGGCCACCTATTTTGATGGCAGCACCGTTGCTTACAATTATACCGATCCCGCCACCGCTGCCGCCAACCCCACGCTGGCCCATGCGTTGACCCAAATCACTTCCCCAACGACAAACCATGAATATATTGCCTACGATACTCAGGGCAGACTGGCCAATCTAAGTCTTGATGGCGGGGCACAATCATTAAGTTTCTCGTATGATTCGGAGGGAACCGTGTTCGTGACCGATGCCAACGCCCATACCACGATCTTTTATCTCAATAACAATGGACTGCTCGCAAAAGTGCAAAATCCACTCGCCAATTCGGTCTTCTTCAATTACGATGCCAATTTTAACCTCACTACTTTTACCGATCCCACGGGACGCTCATATAACTACGCTAACGACGGCAGCGATAATTTGATCCAATATTCCGATGCGCTTGGCAATACTGCAAATTTTACCTATCAAAGCCCATTCAACAGCCTGGCATCGTTGGTAGATGCCGATGCCAATTTGACGACTTACGGCAATGACACTAAAGGCAACCTGCGTTCGATTAACTACGCCAACGGCAGCGCGGAAAAATGGGGCTACGATACGGTGGGCGATCCGATCACATGGACCAACCGGCGCGGACAGGCCATTGTTTTTCAATTCAACACGAAAGGTCAGCCTTTGTCCAAAATCTATCCTGATGGCCGGACGATCACCTGTGGTTACAACAGCCACGCGCTGTTGACCAATCTTGCCGACAGCGTCCAAGGGGTTACGCGGATTGTTTACGATGCGCGCGATAATGTCACTAATATCGTCTATCCCGACGGACGCGGATTCAGTTTTAACTATGATTCCGCCGGTCGCCGCACAAGTCGGATCAGTTTTGACGGCTATGCGCTCAATTACGGATACGACGCTGCCGGGAGACTGGCAACGCTCACGGATGGTTCAAACAATCAACTGGTGCAATATGCCTACGACGCAAACGGACGGTTAAGCCGCGAAAACAAAGGCAATGGCACAGTCACCACTTACAGCTACAACTCCGCCGGGCAATTGATGGCGCTCACGAATGCCGCGCCGGGCGGTGCTGTGCAATCTTTTTTCAATTACAGTTACGATGCGAAGGGGAACCGACTCGCCATGACGAACGCGGCAGGAGTGACGGCTTATTCCTACGACGATCTGAACCAATTGACCGGCGTTAGCTATCCGAGTGGACGCCATGTCACTTATGCCTACGACGCCATGGGCAATCGAACGGTGGTGAACGACACTGGAACGAATTTGACTTACACCGCAAATTCCCAAAATCAATACACTAATGTGGGCGGGACGATTTATGGCTACGATGCCGATGGAAACATGAGCAGCCAGACAACGACCGCCGGCACGACGACCTATCAATACAATGCCGAAAACCGACTCGTGAGTGTAACTACTCCAACCAATGGCACCTGGCAATATATTTACGATGCACTTGGTAACCGTTCAGCGACGGTTTACGGCGGAGTCACCAACTATTTTTTGCTGGACCCGTTCGGTCTGGTGGATGTAGCGGCAGAATACAATTCCAACGGGAATCTTGTGGCCCGCTACGACCACGGTTTGGGCCTGGTGGCGAAGGTAGATAATGGAGGCAATGCATCTTTCTACTCGTTTGATGCCCTCGGAAACACGCGGCAGATGACGGGAATCGGCAGCATCGTTCTGAATGCGTATGATTATGATGTGTTCGGTGCGGTGACGTCAGCAAGTGAGTCTATTTCAAATTTGTTTCGGTTTGTGGGCCGATCCGGCGTGGCGGATGAGCCGTCAGGAGTGCATTTCATGCGGGCTAGGTTTTACAATGCACCGGTCGGCCGTTTTGCCTCCACGGATCCGCTTAATCTAAATGGCGGAGACTTAAATCTCTACCGATACGCTCAAAATAATCCAACCATGCTCACCGATTCAACTGGAACATCAGATGTCGAGGAATGGTGGTGGGTATGGGACTGGACCTCGAAACAGACATGGCTATATAAGCTCGGTGACTTAGGCCGGTTCAGTATCAACGGAACCTACCGATCGCTTGGCCTGTCTATGAAGCTACCTTATGTATCTAGTTTGGGACGATTCTCTTTTCCACTATTAATTGGCCAATTAATAGGAACCACGACTGGAGTAAGCATAGGCAACGGCCTTTACGACCTTTTTCATCCGCAAGATTATGGAAATTGGGTGGATCAATTCGGAAATCCACTCTTCCCGCCCACAACCAGCACAACTTCAGGTGGCAGTGGAATTGTGGGGGTGCATGACCCGAACGAGCTTATTGGCCCGACAGGCTACGCCGGTCAAAATTTTGTAGTGGATGGCAACTTGTTTGCCTACCAAATTCTCGTTGCGAATTCAACCAATGCGACGGCTCCCGCGCAAATTGTGAATGTTACCGACCCACTTTCCAACAATTTGGATTGGACAACATTTCAATTGACTGAAATTGCCTTCGGCACACACTTCATTTCCATTCCGCCGAACGTCCAGTATTTCCAGACGAATGTTCCCGTGTCGTATAACGGGTTCAATTTCCAGCTTCAAATTCAGGCCGGCATCAATCTCGGCAACGGCCAGGTCTTCGCCAATTTTAACTCGATCAATCCGACCAACAATCTGCCGCCGCCTGCGGGGATTGGTTTTCTGCCGCCCGACACCACCAATCAAATCGGTGAAGGCCACATTTCGTATGTTATCCGCCCGAAACCGAACCTGTCCACCGGCCTGCAAATCAGCAACATCGCCTTTATCCAATTTGACCAGAATCCAGCCCTCGCGACGGACTTAATTGATGATAATAATCCATCCCTTGGTGTGGATACCAACAAAATGGCAATTGTCACCATTGACAACACGCCACCAGTCAGCGCGGTCAACCCGCTTCCAATTTTTGAACCGCCTACTTTTGCGGTTAGCTGGAGCGGAACGGATGTCGGCTCCGGAATCGTGGGTTACGACATTTATGTTTCCATGAACACCAATGCCTACACGCTCTGGCAATCCGACATCCCCACAAATACGGCGATGTTCACCGGCCAAAATGGGCAAACCTATCGCTTTTATAGCGCGGCTCACGATGGCGCTGGCAATATTGAAGCTCCGCACGTAACGCCTGATGCAGTTACCACTGTGGCGAGTGTGATCATTACTTCCTGCAATCAAGGAACCAATGGTGTCATCAACCTTACGTTCACCAGCCTGCCCGGAACAACGAACATTGTGGAAGGCTCAACCAACCTGCAAAACTGGCTGCCGGTTGGCTACGTCATCAACACGAATCAGTCTTTGCAATTCGCGGACAATGATTCGCTGAAATACCCCATGAGATTCTATCGAATCCGCATTGCGACGAATCCCGTGCCGCCAGTAATTACCGGCCAGCCGCAGAACGCCACCAACGGCATGGGAACGGTCGCGCAATTCACGGCTGTTGTTCCGGGCCCGTCGCCTTTGGGTTATCAGTGGCAGTTTAAGGGAAACAATCTGACGGATAATGGCCGGATTTCCGGTTCGCAAAGTGCGACCCTCACCATTTCCAATCTGAGTTCCGCTGATGCTGGCAATTACACTCTGGTCATCACCAATATCATGGGCGGCACCAACACCACTGCGGCTTCGCTCACGGTTGTCCCACCACCCACAATTATATCTTTGACTCCTTGCCAGACGACCTTGGAAGGCACTAACGCAGTGTTCATGGTCACTGCCAGCAGTGTGACGCCGGCATATTATCAGTGGCAGTTCAACGGCACCAATATCGCAAAAGCGACCAATTCTATTTTAACCATAACGGGACTTCAATTTACCAACGCGGGCAGCTATTCAATTATTGTCAGCAATCTGGCCGGAACCGTAAGTTCAAATACCTGCCTCAACGTGGTCACTTTTATCGCCAGTCAGGGCAGTCCGGCATTCTATCAGTCGCCCGGAAGTTTGGTGGTATCGTGCCAGGTCGGATACGCCCTTGACCGGATAATGTATTTCCTCGTCTGGGAGCCAACGCTGCCGCCTGGTTGGACAATTACAAACGCCAGCGGCAATGGAAACCCACAGATAAGCGGAAGCGAAATCATTTTTGACGGGCCATTCCCGAACCCGCTGAACTTTACCTACACTGCCAACATTCCCGCCGGACAAAGTGGAATGCAACAGATATTCGGCGATGGATTATATTTTCTGTCAGGGATGACGAACACAGCAACCGCTCCGGCTGTTCCAAATCCGTTGCTGGCAAATTATGGCACCTTGCTTTCGCTGCTGGTGCAAAATGGCCAACCACAATTGACACTACAAGGCGATCTTGGGCGCATCTACCGCATCCAATCCAGCACCAACCTTCGGACCTGGACCGATTTTCTGACAATGGTTCCGTCGTCCGGCATGACGCACACGAACTTGCCAATCACCAACAGTTTGATGTTTTACCGGGCGGTGGCACCTTGATGAATTGCTCGTCGAAATCTCGACTTTCGTAAGGCATCTATAATCTGGCGGCTGAATTTTTTCGATTCAGCCGCCTTTTACATTTCCCCAACCGTCCAAGAGGCCCCAGCTTGCCGCTCGCTTTCAGCGTGGCAAGCCACCGCGCAACTGGTGCCACTTGTCCGGTTCCCATGTGAGTCTGACCTTTGGCCGTCCGTGTTCCGCCGTGCGCTGGTAATCTTGCCCTGCACCCATCAAGCCACCGCTCCCTTGCTTCACACCGCCAGCCAAAAGTCAGAGCAGACCGGATTTGAGCCGTTGGCGACTCTGCGAGGCTAGAGGATTTTTGGTAAGTGTTTTTGACATGGCGCGTTTTGTTTTTAGGGGACGCCGCCGAGGTCTCACCGTAGCCCGCTTGCTGCTACGCCATCTTTTTCAAACTTCTGATTCCCGC
>OBLU010004761.1_pt1 | contig 12203 bp, 4 predicted proteins | sample 1518681 | NCBI WGS metagenome assembly OBLU01 (sample SAMEA3539304, study PRJEB22396) | soil metagenome | biome: tundra; feature: field; material: soil | place: USA | collected 2010-05 | depth 0.15 m | reverse complement strand
AGTGATTGCCTTCAACAAATACTATGGCTGGTATGGTGGCGTGATGACGGACTTCAGTCCGTGGGCGGATAACTTCCACGCGACTTATCCGGCGCGCATGGTTGGTGTCAGCGAATATGGCGCTGGCTCCAGCATCTACCAGCACAGCGAAAATCCGGTCGCCGAACCGGCCAACGCCGGGCCGTATCATCCCGAGGAATACCAAAACCTTTTCCACGAATGCTACTGGCAGGCGATGAAGGCGCGACCGTTCCTGTGGGGCAAGTTCATCTGGAACATGTTTGATTTCGCAGTGGATAGCCGCAACGAAGGTGATACGCCGGGCCGCAACGACAAGGGGTTGGTCACCTATGACCGGCAGGTGCGCAAGGACGCCTTTTATTGGTATAAGGCCAACTGGACGACCAATCCAATGGTTTACATCACGGGCCACACTTTCACAAATCGGCTGACCAACGCCATCATTGCCAAGATTTATGCCAATTGTGATTCGGTCGAACTTTTCTTGAATGACATTTCCCAAGGCGTCGTCACCAGCACTAATTGTATTTACACCTGGCCTGTCACTCTTCTGCCCGGCACCAACACCGTCCAAGCCGTCGGGAGCAAAGGCAGCACTAATGTAACCGATTCGTTGATTTGGATTGCCCCCGTCACGCCGCCTTTGGTCTCGGTCATTACTCCGGCGGGAGTGATCGCTTATCTCAACACCACCAATGACACCTTGCAACTGTCCGTCAGCGTCACGAATCCGGTGCCGGCCAATGCCCTCACGACCACCTGGTCTCAACTCAGCGGGCCGGGCGCCATCACTTTTGGCAACAGCAGCGCACTGACCACGGCTGCCAACTTCAGTTCCAACGGCATGTACAGTTTGGATTTCACCGCCAACAATGGAGGGAATACCACCGTTCCTTTTACTGTGGTGGTGGGTTCCAGTGGCGCCATCACCAACGGCCTCCTGGCTTGGTGGAAAATGAATGAAACTGGTGGCAGCACTGCCGCCGACTCCTCAGGCAACGGGCGCACGGCCACCATCAGTGGGGCGGTCTTTACCAACTTCGCCACTGGCTATCCTTCCAATGCGCTGCATTTTAACGGTTCAAACAGTTACGCCAGCTTCTCCTCGCCGGGTGTGACACAGTTGACACTCGTTGCCTGGGCACAGGCGAATGCTCAAGGTAACAGCGCTTATCCACGCATTTTCGATACGCCGGGTTACCGGTTATTTTTCCGGTTTGACAGTCAAGGGAACAACGGTTTTGACTTTGCCACCGACTCCACTGGAAATGGCGATTGGTTTTCAGGTGCAAACACGATCAGCACCGGTGCGTGGTATCACATCGCGGCCAGCTATGGCCTCTCGAGCCTGACCAATGTGCCGACGGAATATGTCAATGGAGTTCCCATTGCCGCTCCTACCGTAATCACGACGCCATCAGGCACTCAACCTTCGAGCGCAGGCACAGGTTATATCGGCAATGTAGCGGCCTTGACCCGGGGTTGGAGCGGCGATCTCAGTGACCTCCGTATCTATAACCGCCTCCTCAGTGGCACCGAAGTTCAAATCCTTGCCAACGCGCCGTCTATCAACTACGCGCCATCCGTCAATGCCGGCAGCAATCAAACCATCATCTGGCCGGCTGCCGCCAATCTCGCCGGCACAGTGACCGATGACGGCAAGCCCAATCCACCAGGCACGGTCACGACTGCTTGGAGCGAAATCGGCGGACCCGGCGCCGTTACTTTTGGCAACTCCAACGCCCTGGCCACTACCGCAAGTTTTTCTATGGCAGGAACATACCAGTTACAGCTTGCCGCCAACGATGGCCAGGCGACAACCGTTGGCAGCATAGCAGTAAATGCCATTAAACCAGCACTCTCATTATCCTTGTTTTCCAACGCATTGCAATTATCATGGCCCACGAATAGTATCAACTGGCTGTTGCAATATCAGACTAATCCGCCCTCGGTGGGATTGGGGACGAATTGGATGGATGTGCCCGGTCCGCTCACCAATCCATTTGCGATGCCAATTTATCCCGGTGTCGGATCTGCTTTTTACCGGCTGGTGCTGACCAATCAATAAACCGAGCCAAAATAAATATGGAGCAAAGGAAAAAATACGTAGTGCTGGTCGCCTTGATCGTCGCGCTGGGTGGTTTTGTTTGGGGATTTGATGCCACGGTCATTTCCGGCGCTGTGCCGTTCATTCAAAAATACTTTGGCTTGAATGGAGATCGCGGTGATTTTCTGCTTGGCCTTTTGGTGAGCAGTCTTGGCTGGGGCGTCTTGGGAGGTACTGCCATGGCGGGATTTTTCAGCGACCGTTTTGGACGAAAGAAAGTCTTGATCACCACGGCTGTTTTTTTTGTCAGTACGGCTCTTTTCTCCGCGCTCACAACTCATTTTACTGTTTTCGTCATCGCCCGGATTCTCGGCGGAGTGGCGGTCGGCGGAGCGATTCTTATCGCGCCGGTTTATATCGCGGAAATCGCACCGGCGAAATGGCGCGGGAGTCTGGTCTCGCTCAATCAGCTCATGATCGTCCTCGGCATTTCGGCGTCCTTTTTCTCCAATTATTTTTTGCTCAATGTCGGGGAAAATAATTGGCGCTGGATGTTGGGAATGGATGCCGTTCCGGCGGCACTTTATTTCCTCTTTCTTTTTGCCGTGCCTGAAAGCCCGCGCTGGCTGTTTGGCAAAGGGCAGGAGGAGCGCGCCAAAGAGATTCTGATCAAAGCTTGCGGCGTGGAACAGGCGGAAGATGAAATGCGCAACATCCGGCAAAGTTTTGCCGAGAGAGCACCTGGCGTCCGGGTGAGCGGACTGTTTAGCAGAAAGATGAGCTTTGTCATTTGTATTGCGTTGGTGATTGCGTTCTTCCAGCAAATCACCGGCATCAACGCCATTTTCTATTATCTGCCCACCATCTTCGTGCAGGCGGGCGGAGGCATCAACGCCGCATTCCGGCAGGCGGTGCTGGTGGGATTGGTCAATCTGGGAATGACCTTCGTGGCCATCTGGCTGGTGGATCGCCTGGGCCGCAAGCCGCTGTTGGTGATTGGCACGACGGGGATGGCGGTGTCGCTGCTGATGTGCAGTTGGGCGTTTCACGCTTCAAGTTACCAATTGACGGAGAAGTCATTTGTCGTGCTTCAAGAGAACAAAGTGCCGGCCGGTCTGATCGCCGACCTGAAGAATTCAGAAAAAAACGTCTTCGGCACAGACAAGGAATTCATCGCCGATCTCGAGAAGAAGTTCGGCGCCGATCAGATCAAACCCTACCATGATCCACTGGTCACCGCGGGGCTGAACATCCGGGCTTCGCTGGTTTTGATTGCGATCATCGGCTTTGTGGCCTCGTTTGCCATTTCGCTGGGGCCGGTCATGTGGGTGCTGTTGTCAGAGATATTTCCCAATCAATACCGGGGCATGGCCATGTCGCTGGCCGGTTTCTGGAATGCGACCGTCAGCGCCAGTGTCACGTTCATTTTTCCCTGGGAATTGTCTCATTGGGGTTCCACAGGCACTTTTCTGGGCTACGGTCTGATGGCAGCGGCAGCGGTGATTTTCGTTCTCTTGTTCATACCCGAAACCAAGGGCAAGACGCTGGAAGAGTTGGAAGGGATGCTGATGCGGAAAGAAAAAGTGCCGGCCAGCACCAACTCATCAGGAATTTTATCATGAAACAAAACCAACTATTTTATAATTCTAAAGAACCGTTGAATAATGTATGTTGTTCCAGGTTTTGGCCAAGACTGTGGCGCCGAGCCTTGATTCAAGTTCTTGCTGTAGTGGCTCTGGCAATAAACGGCCAGATTCAAATCCGCGCCAAGGAATTCATAAAGACCAATGGCCCTGTCAAAGTTGAAATCCTCAATACCAACGACCGCTACCAATTGTATGTGGATCACAAGCCGTTTTATATCAAAGGTGCCGGTATAGAATTTGGCTCCCAGGAAAAACTGAAGGAACATGGCGGCAATTCCTTCCGCACTTGGACCACCGATAACGGCTGTGACAGCGGTCAGAAGATTCTGGACCGGGCTTTGACCAACGGCTTGTATGTCGCGATGGGATTGGACGTGGACCACGAACGCCGCGGCTTCGACTACGACAACACCAACGCAGTCGCCAGGCAATTTGCGTCTTTGACGGCCCTGGTCGGGGAGTATAAAGACCACCCGGCCTTAATCATCTGGGTCATTGGCAATGAACTGAACTTTGAAAAGAATCCAAAGGTCTGGGATGCCGTGAACGACCTCTCCAAGATGATCCACAAGATTGACCCCAATCACCTGACCACCACCGCCCTGGCCGGCTTCAAGCAGGATACGGTGAATCTGGTCAAAACCCGGGCACCGGATTTGGATTTTCTTTCGTTCCAAATGTACTACGACATCATCAATCTGCCGAAGTATCTGCGCGAAGCCGCCTGGGACAAGCCCTATCTTGTGACTGAATGGGGCGCGACCGGGCATTGGGAATGCGGCAAAACCGAGTGGGGCGCCCCGATTGAAAACGACAGCACAACCAAGGCGGATTTATATAAAATGCGATTTGAAAAGGTCATCCTGTCTGATCAGAAGCTATGCCTCGGCTCGTACGTTTTTCTGTGGGGAAACAAGCAGGAACGCACCCCGACCTGGTACGGCATGTTCCTCGACACCGGCGAGGAGACCGCACCGGTTGATATGATGCATTATTTTTGGACCGGCTCCTGGCCTGCCAATCGCTGTCCACGCCTGGAAGGCGCCTGGCTGGATGGCAAAACTGCAAACCAGAGCGTCCGGTTGAAACCGGGCCAAACTTACGTCGCCAAGGTGCAGGCCAGCGACCCCGACCAGGATCCGCTCACCTATTTCTGGGATGTCATGGAGGAAAGCACGGAACATAAAACGGGCGGTGATGCTGAGTCCAAACCCAGGCAACTGTCTGGATTGATCGAAGACCCGAAGAGGAGTGAAATTGCTCTCAAACCGCCGACCCAACCCGGCGCTTATCGTCTGTTCGTCTATATCTTCGACGGCAAAGGGCACGCCGCCCATGCGAATATTCCATTTTATGTGGATCCACCGGCAGAAAACTCCGCCAAGACCGCCAGCCAATAAATGTCTGCGCAATCTTGACGGCGTTCACGGCAAGCAATATAACTTCCGCCATGAGCTTGCGCGAAAACACGCCATCCACAGCCGGCCTGACTTCGCAAACACAACCCCGTGCCGGCCTAACGTTCAAAGAGAAGCTGGGCTATGGCCTTGGCGACACCGCATCCCATTTTGTGTGGGACATGGTAGGCTTCTGGCTCCTGTTTTTTTATACCGACGTCTATAAAATTCCGGCCGCCGCCGCGGGCACCATCATGTTAATCGCCCGGTTCTGGGATATGGGCATTGACCCTGTAATCGGCATTATTTCAGACCGAACCCGGACCCGGTGGGGAAAATTCCGGCCTTATATTTTGTTTGGGGCTCTCCCCTATGCCGTCCTGGCGATTCTAACCTTTACCACACCTGATTTTGGGGTAACGGGCAAAATTATTTACGCCGGCGCCACGTATGTTCTCCTCATGACGGCCTATGCCGCGGTCAACCTCCCCTACTCTTCCCTGGCCGCCGTCATGACTGCCGACACGTATGAAAGATCCAATCTGAACACCTATCGGTTTATCTGCGCTTTTAGCGGCCAACTCATGGTGGCCGGCCTTGCCCTGACACTGGCGAAGTTTTTCGGCGGTGGCGACAAAGCGCAGGGGTTTCAATACACGCTCGTCTTGTTTGGATTCCTAAGTCTGGTTTTCTTTTTTATAACCTTCAAAACCTCCACAGAAAGGGTGCAGCCGTTAAAATCATTGGAGGGCTCGATAAAAGAGGACATTAAGGGCCTGTTCAAGAACCGGCCCTGGATCATCCTGGCCATTGTGGGCATCGTCTCCTTCGTGATGTTTGCCATGCAGAACGCGGCGATTGCCTACTATTTCAAATATTACATCGGCAAAGAGGACAGCGTTCAGTTGTTCAATGTCATCGGCACGATTGCCCTTATTGTTGCCTTGCCGTTTTCAAAACCCTTGGCCAGGAGATTCGGCAATAAAAATGTCTTCATTGGCAGCTCCCTGATATCGGGCGTTTTCTTTATTTTGCTCTACCTGCCCGGAGAAAAGGACATTATCACCATCTATGCGTTGAATATACTTGCAAAAATGGCCTACGCTCCCGCTGTTCCCTTGCTTTGGACCATGATCGCCGATGCCGCGGACTATTCGGAATGGAAAACCGGGCGAAGGGCCACCGGCCTGTATTTTTCAGCCGCAACGTTCGCGCAAAAGGCCGGTTGGGGCATCGGGGCTGCCATCACCGCTTGGCTCCTGACGGCATTTAACTACGTCCCTAATGCCATACAAACCCCAACGGCCTTGATCGGAATCAAGTTATTGGTCTCCGTTATCCCGGGAATCCTGTATATGTCCTGTGCGTTATTCATGCTCTTTTACAACATTGATTCCCGAACCACCGACCAAATGAAAAGGGATCTCGATATAAGAAGAGAGAAGGAACGGGTCGGATGACACCACAGGACCATCCGGTTTCATTATGGCCGTGGCAAAGGCTACTCTTGCCGCAATTTGGGCGAATTCACAAGAAACAGCGAGAATTCCCGGTCGAGCCAGAGCGCGGCTGATTTTGCGAAGGCAATCCTCTGACCATGGCAGGATACAAACCACCTTATCACGAATATGAAAAGTGAAAACACCACTCGGCCCAACTCCATGATGCTGTCTTCTTTGATGATGCCCATACGCCGCGCGCGCATATGCTGGATGGTCGCATGTGCCATCGCGGCCGGCGCCGGCCAGGTCCCGGCCGAAGCCAGGCCGGGCGATGTACACAGTCGGGCGGACAGCCCTCCACGCGCAGAGGCTGCGCCTCAGTGGATACGGATCGAGGGCCGCATTTTGGTTGCCGATGGGAAGCCCATCCGGCTGCGGGGCATCGGACTGGGCAACTGGATGCTCGTTGAACATTTCATGATCGGCTTGCCCCAGGTGGATTATGTGATGCGCCAGACGTTCACCGAGGTGCTCGGTCCGGAGCGCGCCGCGGCATTCTGGGACGCCTACATGGATAACTATTTCACCGAAAAGGATGTGGCCCGCATTCGGGAGCTGGGTTTTAACCATGTGCGACTGCCCTTCAGCTATCGGCAATTGGAGTCTGATGCGCAACCCGGCCAGTGGCGCGAGGAAGGCTTTCGCCGGCTTGACCGCATGATTGGCTGGTGTCGGCGTCAAGGCTTGTGGGTTCTGCTGGATCTCCACAGCGCGCCCGGGTGTCAGGCAAGCGATTGGAATGCCGAGAGCGCTCACGGCGAAGTGTTTTTATGGGACAACGCCGACGATCAGAAGCGGGTGGCGGCTCTGTGGCATGAAATCGCCCGACGCTATCGCAATGAACCCACCGTCATGGCCTATGAAGTACTGAACGAACCGGATACGACCTTCCCGCGCCAGGTGGCCAGCCTCAACGCCTTCCATCTTCGCTGCATCCGCGCCATACGCGAGGTGGACAAGCGGCACATCATCGTGGTTGACGGCGACAAACATGCCACGGACCTGCGGGCGCTCGACGCGACCACTTTCAAAGACCCTCAGGTGATGGCTGCATTTCACTTCTATCATCAATACACGCCGCCATTGCGGGACATCGCGTCGTTTCCCTCCATCCATGACGGTCAAACGATCGACGCCGACTTTGTAATCCATCACACCGGGCTGACTGAGCGTTCCGATCGCGGGCGCATTGCCCGCCCGGAATACCTGGACGAATTTGGCTTCCAATACCGGACTCCTGCGGTCGATTCACAGCGCAAGATTATAGAAACCATAATTGGTTGGTGCGAGCAGGAGAACGTGAATTGGTGTCTCTGGCATTGGAAGGATGTCCGGGGCATGGGCTTGTGGCACATGCGCGAGGGAACTCCCTGGATGAAGTTGCTCGAACGCCTCGGCACGTCTGGTTTGCAGACACAGTCCAGCGCGGCCATCAAAGCCTATCTGGCACAGGTTAACGGTTTTCTGCCGCTTGACCCCAAAGATCGCGTCTGGCTGGAGCAGGAGACGCGGCGCGAACTGCAAATGCAAACCCTTCGGAAACTGGTCGAGCAGATGAAGAGTCTGACGGCCGAAGAACTGGCCGCGCTCGGGCGCTCGTTCAACAGCGACAATTTCGAGATGGACAAACCGATGGCTGCTGCCCTGCAGCGGTTGATGAAGGGCGATGCCAGCAGCATGACGGTTGACGAACTTCCCGCGCAGTCACAGACTCCTCAGAGCAGCGAGCCAGCGGTTCAATCCAAGGTCGACCAGGCTGGTCTCAGCGCGGTTCCCACCGGATACGCGGGCAAGCCCTATGGTGGCGAAGTGCGCCAGATTCCCGGCATCATCCAGGCCGAGCAGTATGACGTCGCCCCGGATGGCGTGGATGGGGTTACGTTCCATTACAACGGCCCTGCCAGGAACGCCAATTTGCGCGCCACGGGTGATTCCATCGGACTGGCCAGTTTCGGGAACGGCCACGTGAACATTAAGGGCGAGCCGGAAAAGCCGGACCAGGTTTACGTCGGCTGGACCGAGACCGGCCAGTGGATGAGGTACTCGGTGCATGTCAAAGAGACAGGCACCTACCGGTTGGGCGGGCATTTCGCCGCCGGCGGCAAAGACGCAATGCTTTCCGTGACGTTCACGCCGGAGATCAAAACCGGGCCGATTGCCATTCCAACGACCGCCGGCTATCAGCCGGGAGTCGAAGTTTACCATGTCTGGGAAACACTCAACAATCTGGCGGACATTGACCTTCCGGCAGGGGATTACGTCATGACGGTCAAGATCGAGAATGCCGGCGGAATGAACATCGATTATTTATCGTTTGTCAGGCAGCCTTGATAAAACATCGTTCAGCGTTCCTGGAAAAACGGACCTGGAATCGGGAGAATATGCGGCAGCTTAACCCGGCAGCCCAATAGAATCACAACTGGCATGAAAAGGACTTTATACGTCGGCAAAAATCTGCTCCAGTTCAACTCCGTTCCCATCGAGGGACGCCAAGTTGACCTGGAGGGCGAGAGCTTTTATCAGATTGCCAATTATGACCGGATGCGGCCCTTCTTCATGAGCATCGTCAGTGGCGACGACCATTGGATGTTTATCTCCAGCACCGGCGCGGTGACCGCTGGACGCCGCAACGCGGATCTCGCGCTCTTTCCTTATTACACCGATGATAAAATTCATGACTCGGCTGAAATCACCGGCAGCAAAACCCTGATCATCGTTGAAAAACAAGGCCGGAGCCATCTTTGGGAACCATTCTCGGATCGTTACCGGAGCATTTATCGGCTGCAGCGCAACCTTTATAAAGGGTTTTGGGGCAACAAACTGATCTTTGAGGAAACCAATGCGGATTTGGGCCTCACCTTCCGTTACGGCTGGTTCAACAGCGACCGCTTTGGCTGGGTCCGGCGCGCCTGGCTGACCAATTCCGGGCCGGCAACCGTGCGGGTCAGGCTGCTGGATGGCCTTCAGAATCTGATGCCCTGCTGCATCGGCAACCAATTCCAGCTCGAATACAGCACGCTGCTTGACGCCTACAAGAAGAGCGAACTGATCGCCGAAACTGGTCTTGGGTTGTTCCGGCTCAGCGCCATTCCGATTGATCGTCCGGAGCCCGCCGAGGCGCTCAGGACCAACACCGTCTGGTCTTTCGGTCTGGGCAAAAACCTCAAATTGATTTCCTCAACCCAGCTGAACTCCTTCCGGCAGGGGTTGCCGCTGCGGCAGGAAACCGAAGTCCGGGCCGAACGCGGGGCCTACTTCCTCCACACGACATTGGCGCTGTCGCGCGGGCAGACCAGGGATTGGTATCTTGTTGCCGACGTCAACCGGGGGCCGTCCGATGTGGCCGAACTCAACCGCTTGCTGCGTCAGCCCGCCAGGCTGCGAAAGTTGGTGGATGCAGACATTGCCCGCGGTACCGAGGAACTGCAGCGCATCGTCGGCAAGGCGGATGGGCTGCAAAAGACCGCCCAGCCGCTTGGCAACGCGCGGCATTACAGCAATGTGTTGTTCAATGTGATGCGGGGCGGCATTTTTTATGATGACTACCAGGTGAATCCGGATGACTTGCACGCCTTCGTTCGCCATGCGAACAAAGAGGTCGCCGCCCGTCACACTGCTTTTTTCCGCAAGCTTGGCAAACGCATTGACCACTCACGCCTGCTGGCGCTGGCGGTCGAAAACGGAGACCCCAACCTGGAACGGCTTTGCCGGGAATATCTGCCGCTGACCTTCAGCCGGCGGCACGGCGATCCGAGCCGCCCCTGGAATCGATTCTCCATCGCCACGAAAAATCCGGACGGGACAAGGATTTTGAATTACGAGGGCAACTGGCGTGACATCTTCCAGAACTGGGAGGCCCTCTCGCTTTCCTTCCCGGGCTACACGGCCAGCATGATCTGCAAGTTCACCAACGCCTCCACGGCCGATGGCTACAACCCTTATCGCATCACCCGGGACGGCATTGATTGGGAGGTCATTGATCCGGCCGACCCATGGACCCATATCGGCTACTGGGGCGATCACCAGATCATCTATTTGCTCAAGTTGCTGGAGATCCTGGAGCGGCACGAGTCCGCCATCTTGCGTGATTTCCTGACGCGGGAAATCTTTTCCTGCGCCGATGTTCCTTACCGGATCAAGCCATACGAGGAATTGCTCAAGGATCCCAAGGAAACAGTGGTTTTCGACCGGAAACACGAGGAAATGGTGCGCCGACGCACCCATTTGAAAGGCTCCGATGGAAAGCTCGTTTGGGACCGTCAGGGCCATGTGCGCCTCGTCAATCTGAGCGAAAAACTCCTCGTTTCGTTGCTCGCCAAGTTCTCCAACTTTATCCCGGAGGCGGGCATCTGGCTGAACACCCAGCGACCGGAATGGAACGACGCCAATAACGCCTTGGTTGGCAACGGCACTTCCGTGGTCACTCTCTGTTATCTGCGCCGCTATTTGGCCTTCTGCCTGGAAGTTTTCCGCCCGCTGGAAAAATCCGAGGTGAACCTGTCGGATGAGGTTGCCAGGCTACTGCTGGCCGTGTGCCGCATTCTGCAAAGCCATCGCCCCTTGCTCTCGCACCGCGTCAATGACCGCCAGCGCAAGCGCGTGCTCGGCGGGCTGGCACGCGCCGGCAGCCAGTATCGCGAACAAATTTACACCAAGGGATTCTCGGGCCGGCGAACACGAATCAAAGGCGGCCAGTTGCTTGATTTCTTCAAGGTTGCCCTCGCGTTTGCAGACGAGTCCATTCGCGCGAACCGGAGACCGGATGGGCTTTATCACGCCTATAACCTCATCAAGCTGGAAAACCACTGGGAAATTCCCATCCGTCGCCTTTACGAAATGCTGGAAGGCCAGGTGGCCGTGCTTAGTTCGGGACGTCTGACGGCCCGGGAATCGTTGGACCTGCTGGTCGCCCTCAAGCAAAGCGCGATGTATCGCCCCGACCAACGGAGTTATTTGCTTTACCCGAATCGCCAGCTGCCACGGTTTGTGGAGAAGAACAACATTCCACAAAAAGAGCTCAACCGATCCAGGCTGCTGCAGAAGCTGATTGCGGATGGCAACCGGCTGCTGGTGGAACGGGATGCGGTTGGCCGCTATCACTTCAATGGTTCCATCACCAATGGCCGTGATGTGGCTCAAATCCTCGAAAAACTGACTGGAGCGGGGTATGCCCGCCTCGTCAGGAGCGAGACCCGGCTGGTTCTGGACCTCTTCGAACGTCTGTTCGATCACCAGTCGTTTACCGGACGTTCGGGCACTTTCTTCGGCTACGAGGGTCTGGGTTGCATCTATTGGCACATGGTCTCCAAACTCCTTCTGGCCGCGCAGGAAACCTTTTTCCGCGCCGTTGATTCGGGTGCTCCGCGGCCCATTCTCCAAAAACTGGCGAAATGTTATTACGACATACGCGCTGGCATCGGCGACTACAAATCACCCTCCGAATACGGAGCTTTTCCGATGGATCCATATTCGCACACACCCGCCCATGCTGGCGCCCGCCAGCCGGGGTTGACTGGGCAGGTCAAGGAAGACATCCTTTGCCGCATGGGTGAGTTGGGGGTCTTTGTCAAAAAGGGGGAAATTTATTTCT
>OBLU010004760.1_pt1 | contig 12205 bp, 10 predicted proteins | sample 1518681 | NCBI WGS metagenome assembly OBLU01 (sample SAMEA3539304, study PRJEB22396) | soil metagenome | biome: tundra; feature: field; material: soil | place: USA | collected 2010-05 | depth 0.15 m | reverse complement strand
GTATCCGATCTAGTGGCGCTGGTGACTAACTCGTTCTTTAACGCGACGCAGGGACATCAGGCCAAGTCCGGTCCCGTGGTGGTCAGGAGCTTCCCACTGCCGGTTCGCACCGAGGCGATCACGGTCTCACAAATGTGGCACCCGCGCCTCGACGCCGATCCGGCGCATAGCTGGCTGCGAGGATTGGTGCTGGCAACCTGCAAGCGACCACGTCCTTCGTAGGTCTCGTGCGTGGTCCATAAAAACCATTTCCTTGTGTTTCTGTTCTAGAGTGTGATAACGTCCTTTATAACACTCTATGGCCATCGGATAACCAAGCCGTTGCTCTGACAATGGTTGCGCAAAACGAACGTTTGCTCTGAGATGAGCAATAAATGGGCCTCCGTTTTCAGCGCCGAGTGCAATTGCTGCCGGGCGTGCATCTCAATCTATCGATGTCCGGCGTAGGTGTGTCCGTGGGCGGCCGCGGTGCCCACATCGGAGTCACCGCCCGAGGCCAGCGCTACACCAGCTTCGGCGTGCCGGGCACGGGCGTTTCGTGGCGCGAGTACCACAAACCCGCCGCGCGCCAGACGCGGTGTGATCTATGTGCGCCCGGCCACGTTCACTTTCCCGCCTGGCTAGCATTGGTGATCGTGCTATCCATCGTGATCGCGATGATCGCCTCCAACAAGCATTAGACGATTTGGCGGCGCCTCGAAGCTGGCGAGCCCCGTGCGAATCGGTTCTTTACGCCGGCCTTGGGATGCGCAGCCTCAGGCGCCTGGCCGGCCCGATTCTCCGCCTCGATGCCAGCATTATCGTTTCTCCTTCGCCGCCGTTGTTTTGCAGCGGTCACTTCATCTCGGGTTCGCGGGGAACGCAAGCTGATTCTGCAGAAACCTGGAAAGGCGATGGCTCGGCGATGATGGTCGGGGCGCGGACAAAGCTCCCACATGTCCTCAGATGTCCTCAAACAGGGCGCGGCGCAAGATTCGAGCGCCAGAAAGATGAGGCGAGAAGCTCATTGCCCTGCAGCGTGGCCGCTTCGCTTCGAGCAAAGCGCCGCGTCCCGGTAGGATTAGCAACCCTGATTATCCCTGTCCGACGCTCTGCGCCGCCGGGCCCTCCCCCCGCAATGTTGCCAAGCCGGATGCGACGTCTGCAACCATTGGGATCACTGTGCTCAGCCGCGTCAGAACCAGAACCTCACGCACGCGCCGGTTTGCACCTACCAGCACGAAACGTCCGCCCGAATTCTTCGTAACAGAAGTATAAAGGCCGACCAGAAATCCCAGGCCCGTCGAGCCGATAGACAGCAGTTCGCGGAGATCAGCCAGCAACTTATTGCAGTTTTGGCTCCTAATCTCGGCCGCCTTAGCCCGCAGATACTCTGGATCGGTCCCCGTGACCAAACTTCCTGTGAGCCGGAGGACGCAAACGTCGTCTTGGCGCTCAAATTCGATGAGCATCCGCTTCCTCGGTGGATAATCCACCTCTGGTATCGTACTACATGGATGAGCTCCCTACCGCGCAATTTGATCGTGGACGACGATCCTGATTTCCACGAGTTGCTCGCGGCTATCGGGAAACTAAGCCGCACGGAGAACCGCCAACGGAATCCTATCGCGAATAGTGTCCGTTAAATGACCGATCACAGGTCTCTCCTTGAGACGCTGCGGCTTCAGTGACAAAGCATCGGCCTCCACGAATCCGCAAGGCACTTCTACGGGATGCCGACACGTCCAGGTTCGGCGGAACTTGCCGGAGGTAACCCGCCCTGGCGGGGGTCCTTTGTTGAGATCGTTTCTGTGGATAAACGCCACGAATCGTTCCACCGTTCCACTGAACCAGGAAACGAACGAACATGTCAGGCTAACTTCTCGCGATTGAAAACTGCTCTTTGACTCGGGGTTACGACATGGAGTGTGGCCTGCGACTTCACCATTTTTTCAAGAGCCACAAAACCTTTATGCGATGATGTCTTGCACAACTCGGCCGCCTTCGGGTCCAGTGAGGCGCACGTCCAAACCTTGATACTTCACCGCGAGCTTGGAGGCATCCACGCCGAGCAAATGCAACATGGTGGCGTGGAAATCGTGGACGCTGACAGGATTCTCCACCGCCGCGTAGCCCAGGTCATCCGTTGCGCCGTAAGCAAGTCCCTTCTTAATGCCGCCACCGGCGAGCAGGAAGGAGAAACCCTTGATATGGTGATCGCGCCCGCTGCCGCCCTGTGACATCGGCGTTCGGCCGAACTCACCGCCCCAGATCACCAGAGTGTCATCCAGCATGCCGCGCTGACTTAGATCCTTGATGAGCGCGGCTGTGGGTCTGTCCACTTCTTCCGCCTTGTAAACGATATTGTTCTTGACGTCGTTGTGGTGGTCCCAATCGCGATGATAGAGCTGGATGAAGCGGACGCCGCGCTCGGCCAGCCGACGTGCCAACAGGCAATTGGATGCAAAGGAGCCATCGCCGGGCGTCGCGCCGTACATCTCCAGCATATGCGCCGGCTCGTTGCTCATGTCCAGCAAGCCCGGGACGCTGGCTTGCATCTTAAACGCCATTTCATACTGCGCAATACGCGTCTGGATCTCGGGATCGCGCAGAACGGAGGCTTCAATTTTATTCAGCGCATTGATGGACTGCAGGGAGTCAAGCTGCGTCTCCTTACTAATTCCCGGGGGGCTCTGGATATATAGGACCGGATCGCCCACTGAGTTGAACTTCACCCCCTGGAATTTGCTCGGCAGGATGCCAGCCGACCATTGTCGCGCCGCGATCGGCTGCATCTGCCCGCCTCGCCCCTGCGATACCAGCACCACGAATCCCGGCAAATTATCGGCCTCCGCGCCGAGCCCGTACAATATCCACGAGCCCATGCTGGGCCGTCCCGTGATGATTGAGCCGGTATTCATAAACGTGTGTGCCGGGTCATGGTTGATCTGCTCGGTCCACATGGATCGGATAATGCAGGTCTCATCGATAATGCCGCCCATCTGTGGAAACAGCTCGCACAGCGTCTGCCCGGATTGTCCGAAGCTCTTGAATCCATGTGTGGGCCCGAAGCAAACCAGCTTCTGGCCCTGTAGCTGCGCGATCTGCTGGCCCTTGGTAAACGACTCGGGCATCGCCTTGCCGTCCATTTCGGCGAGCTTGGGCTTGTAGTCAAATGTTTCGAGATGCGATGGACCACCCGCCTGGTAGAGAAAAATGACACGCTTGGCCTTGGGAGGAAAATCGAGTGGGTTGACCACGCCCTTGGACGGAGCGCTGACGGCTTGAGCCGCCGCCAATAAGCGTGGATTGATGAGAGAATTTAAAGCCACTAGGCCCAACCCCGCTGCGCCGCGGCCAAGGAAGGCACGGCGGTTTATATCCAGCACAAAATCGTTGTTCATCGCGTTCAGTTCCTGGTAATTATTTCGTGAAGATTCAGTACGGCACGAGTTACGGTTGCAAGCGCTGCAAGTTGTTCCGGGTTTTCGGCGTGCTCCAGCGGCGTTTCACCGATGCCCAGGAAATCGCGCGCGGTATTGGGTTGAGCTTGGAAGCGCTTCAGATCGCGATCATACAGCCCGCGCAGAATGGAGCGCTCCTCCGCGCTCGGCGGCCGATTCAACGCGCGGTCGAAGATCCAATTCAATTGGGAATCAAACGTATTGCCGGCAGCCGCCGCGGCCTTTTGCCCGAACACGCGCGCCGCTTCGACATAGATCGGATCGTTCAGCAGATCGAGCGCTTGCAGGGGGGTGTTCGAAGTCGCGCGATTGATGTTGCACTCTTCGCGCGTTGGTGCATCGAAATTCAGCAGGCTCGGGTGCAGATAAGTTCGCTGCCAGGTCATGTAAAGACCACGCCGGTATTGGTCCGCTCCGTGGCTGGCCGAATATTCGCGCTTGGGAAAATTGAGAGCGGCCAGATAACCGGTCGGCTCCACCGGATTCACGCTCGGGCCGCCGAACTTGTCCTGAAGCAGGCCCGCTATCGCAAGCAGGGTGTCTCGCACGTTTTCAGCGTCCACGCGGAAACGATTCTGGTGCGCGAGCAGGCGGTTGTCCGGATCTTTATCCTGGCTCACAGCATCCGGCAGAGACGATTGGCGATAAGTGTGGCAGGTCACAATCAATCGAATAATGTGGCGCACGTCCCAGTCGTGATCGCCGGCAGGCCCAAACTGCGGGTGCATGAATTCGCTGGCCAGCCAATCGATCAAATCCGGATGCGTCGGCCACTCGCCCTGAGAGCCAAGGTCGTCCAATGATTTGGATATTCCGATCCCGAAGAACTCGCGCCAGGTGCGGTTTACGAACGCGCGCGCGGTCAGCGGGTTGTCGCGGGAGATCAGCCAGTTGGCCAAATCCAGTCGCGTTGCGCGCTCGCCCTTTTTGTCGAGCGTCCCGAGAAATCGGGGGATCGCCGGTTCCACGATGGGCGCCGAGTCATCCATCCAGTTTGAGCGTGGAAGAATGTGGGTCACGGCGGGATCGGTGGAAACCGTCGCCAAAACTCTCGGAATGGCCGCATCCAGAAGCCCGAGCTGGGTTTCCAAGCGCTGCACCGTGGCGTATTCATTAGCGAGCTCCGGGCTCGACCATTGCATATACTCACGGAGAGCGTTCCGTTCATCTTCATCGCGGTCCTCCCGGGGACGGCGCAAAGCCTTCATCACATCTTCTGGCAGACCGCTGGACCACGCGCCCGGATCGCTGCTGCGCTCTCGTCTTCCCTCATCCGCAATGGGTGGCCAGGCGTAAGGATCGGCCGCCAGAGCTAAACGGAAGCGGCCGATCACGGCTTTCCGCAATTCCGATTCGTGCCGCAGGGTGACCACCATCCGCGATGTCGCGGAGGTCTTCACAGGTTCGCTGAAGCGCACCGCCAGAAATGGATCGCGCGCCTCTCCGAAACGAATTCCCCACGCTGTTTGCGGATCGCCGTCAATAGCGGCCAATGGCGGCATGCTTGGATCTGTGGTGGTGTATTCGGAGCTGGGCGGGCCATCGTTGACGGTTGCCATGCTGAGCTCTAGCTTGCGCGCCGACGCGCCCTCTTCCACAATTTGAACTTCGATTTCGCTCAACAGGAAACGGTCTGCGCCGCGCGCGTAACGCGCTCCGGGCAGGCTGTCATCCTGCACCACGTCGATGCCCAGCTCATTCCAGGAGCCTTCGCCCGGTTGGAGCGTGACCACGTACGTCTCATTGTCCGGATTCGGGCCGCTGGCGACGACTAGGCCATTGCCGGGTTTGCGGTCAGACTTCATGCTCCCGTCGACGTAGTAAGTGCTATCCACTGGCTGGTCGCCATAGATGGTCAACTGCGCGCCATGCAGGGCGCTCGCGGCAATCGGTCTTTGCCAGGTCCAAGCGAGTTTGCCTGCCTCCCAGCGATGTTTGAGATCACGCTCCCACTCTTCCCGGTGGCCGGCCAGCACCGCGGCTTTCTCTTCCAGGCTGGCGCGTGCCACCGTAAGTTTCGCATCCAGGTCTGCGCGCTGATGTTTCTGTTCCTCGCTGGGCAGGCTGAGTTGCTCACCCCAGGCCAACGGCCCACGGTCCGGGACGAAACCGGTTTCCTTCACGTCCGCGAAGAACGCTTTCATCGCGTAGAAATCCTTGGTGAGGAAGGGGTCGAACTTATGATCGTGGCATTCCGCGCAGCCCATGGTGCTGCCCAGCCACACCGCGCTCAGAGTGCGGACGCGATCGGCGCCGTACTTCGCAAGATACTCCTTGGGTTGCAGGCCGCCCTCCGCGGAGGTCCGATTCAGCCGGTTATAGGCCGCCGCAACCCGCTGCTCCATGCTCGCATTCGGCAGCAGATCACCCGCGATCTGCTCGCGCGTGAACTGGTCGAACGGCTTGTTGTTCAGGAAAGCGCGCAGGATGTAATCGCGATACGGCCATATGGGGATCGGATTGTCGCCGTGGAAGCCGCAGGTATCCGCGTAGCGCACCGCATCCAGCCAGTGCATGGTTTGCTGCTCGGCGAAACGCGGGGATTGAAGGAGCGTATCGACAAGTTTCTCGTAAGCATCCGGGCTTTTGTCCAGAAGGAACTCATGGACTTGCTCGGAACTTGGCGGAAGGCCGGTAAGATCCAGCATCACGCGGCGGATCAACGTGCGCTTATCGGCTTCCTGCGCCGGCGAAAGACCCGCGCGGTTAAGCCGTTCCTGGATAAAGTTGTCGATCGGGTTTCGGATGAGTGCGGCGTTGGTCGCTGGCGGGACGGAGGGCCGTTGGATAGGTTGATACGCCCAGTGCCCTTCATAAATCGCGCCCTGCGCGACCCAACGGCGGACCGTCTCTTTTTGCTTCGCCGTCAGTTCCCGGTGGGCAAACGTCGGCGGCATAATCTTAGCGTCGGTAGCGAAGATGCGCTCGATGATTTCGCTTTTGTCCGGATCGCCCGGAACGATGGGGATTTTCCCGGAACGGGTAGGCTTGAGCGCTTCTTCTCGAAGGTCCAAACGCAGGCCCGCCAGGCGCGACCCTTTGTCAGGTCCGTGACAACGGAAGCAGGTGTCGGACATGATCGGCCGTATGTCGCGGTTGAAGGCGACTTTGTCGGTATCGGCGCCGGTGAGAACGTTCACACCGACAATCGCCAGGGCGAGCCATAGCAAATTCCGCATTGCTTGAGTGTATCGAATACCCAAGCCGCAGACAGTAGGGCGAACCTTAAAGGCACGGTTGCGGGTAGCTACCGACAATGCTGCTTATCAGGCTCTTAAACGGTTTTCTTTGATTTCGTCCAACGTGAGCAGCTTTGCAGTCAACACTGCCGGCGGCATCGGGAAATATTGAGTTTGCGGCGAATATATCCCGGGATCAACCGAGGATGAACAGACCGTTCCGAAAAAGAAGCAACCCGTCTTTCGATCTGGTTTGGCCATTGAGCGTTCACGCAACTGGAGATCAAGTCCCCACTATACACGGGTCGCCGATCGCGGCTACAACGCCTGCTGCGGTATCGGGGGCGGCGCGAATGCTTTCGACTTCACCCAAGCTTCGAGGAAATCGTTTCGCTTTGGCGAGAGGAACATGCCGAGCATTCCTGGCTTGTCAGCAATGTCACGCACGACGGTGCGGACGATGGCCTCGGTCGTGTACATGTGCACGTCATGAAATTCTTGGCTGTCTTCCCAACGGCCATGAACGATGGCAGAGCGTTCGGCGTAACAAGCCTTCACTCTGTCGTGGAGCTGCGTTTGGATGTTCTGGTCTTCTGCGAGGAAGTATGAGATGCGGTCCCGAAGACGCTTGCTTACGCCACTGGTGTCAGTATCGGAGCCGAAGAGGGACTCAAGGCCCTGCCAAAAGAGCGGATATCGGAGGTCGCCCGGATACGATGTAAGGGCCGCCCAGAAAGCGCGTAGCGCCGGCCATACGGAATTCTTCCGAGAGAAGGTCGAGAGCGTCTCGAAGAGTTTACCGGCTTTCTTTAGGTCATTGACCGTGGGAGCACGGTGTACATCGCGCTCATGACAAAAGAGTGTCATCTCGCGGTCGACGTGATTAATATCAGGCGTGTCCAGTTGACGCCCTCCTAAAACGGTGAGCGCGTGAAAGCCGCACGTGAGACAGACGGCTGATGGCATCACCATCCACATGGACATGTTGGCAAGCAATGCGGACTGCCAGCGAAGGTCCTGAATGCCCTTTGGCTGCGTCCCGGTCCATTCGGGATCAGGATACCCATAGGAATCGGCGTCGTACTCGGACACCAGGGCCTGCTGGGCGCGATGTACGTCGTCTCGATCGCGCTCGCTCAGGTGTTCGAGTATTGGCTCCGCGCGCAACCACTCTGGAAGGTCTTGGATGGTGAACTTGGCGAACGGAATCACCGTACCGGCAGGCAGATGGAGATTGTGAAGTGGAACGACGGTGAAGGACACGGTGCTGCTTCACCAGCCAACAATCGTGATCATGCCAACTTCCGAGATGTTGTCCGCGCGTATTGCGTCATAGCCCCGCAACCTTTGGAGGCACCAGTTAGCGACGGATTCTAGAATGGTCGATGTCAAAGCGATCTCAGAAACTCCAGAATCGCCGCCTGGTCCTGCCCTGCCAGCTTCCGAAAACCGCGTATTGCCTGATCCGCCTCTCCACGATGCCGCAGGATGGCATCGGTGAGGGTCACAGACGCACCGTCGTGCATCAACCTGGTACGTAGCCGTACACCCCACAGCGGCGCCGTCCGCACCCTATTTCTAGTCTGTTCAAAGTTCTCGGGCGTACATACCCTCGGCATCTGGCGAATCGCACGTCCATAGTGTTCTACGGTGGGAATCACAATTCCGTCTCCCGTCCCAACATCATGCATCAGGAAATCACCGTAAGGATGAAAGGTCTTGCTTCCTATCGCCGCCGAGATGACAAATGCGCCGCCGTTGATCTTTGTGCCGGCGGCTGCTGTGACCAAGGTTCGCACGTGGCAGACGGCGCAACCGATTTTGTCGAACAAATCGGAGCCTCTTCGAGCAAATGGCGTTTTCGCCAGGGTTTGGTCCCTAGGAGGCGCTCTCATCGACCGGATGAAACGGGCGAAGTGATCCACATCGGCGAGTCCGTCTGGTCCGGGTTTATCGTTTGGCTCCGACACAGTGTTGCAGAGTATGGTCACCTCGTCGGGGAACAACTGCGTGGTAATACCCATCTCATTCAGGTAGGCGTCGCCTGAGAATGACAATAGGCTCGCATGTTGGTCCTTCCAGCCGAACCGGCCGATGCCGGCTTGCCCTGTTGCCTCTACGATCGGAACGTAAATCAGCACTCCACAGATCTTGCCGTGGCTGCTTTTGCATTGGTTGCGCACCAAGTCCATTAGCGTTTGGTCCGAGAGAGCCTCGACAAAACTGTCGCCAAATAGACTAAGTGAAATGCGCGTCGTGCGAACGTTTTCGTTATCCGGAACACGCTCCTGTATCTCGGTATCAGGAAAGGCGCCACTAGGGCAAATGGCCCGATCGTTCACCAGGGTTCGTCCGGAGATGATCTCGGTTCCGTGAGCAATTGGAATGCTGGGATTGACAAACCGGTGATCCGGCCCGACGTGTCCCACTCGTAGTTCCGTCACCTGGCTGCCTCCGCCCGACGTTGGATTCTGATGACATTCACGGCATGATTGCGCGTTGTATAGCGGCCCAAGCCCGTCCGCCACGCCTTCCACCTCGTCGAACTTCACTTGATCGGCTTGGTGTGTTTGATCATCCACGACGCCGTTACTTTTGTTGTCGAAACCCGCAGGCGCTTCCGGAAGCGATGGGCTTACTGGATTCTTGTTTGGATGCTTGCCCTGCGCCGCAGCAAGGGTCCAACCCAGCATTGTGAGGATCAGTGCGGACTGCAGAAGAATTGCTCTGCGTGTCATACTTCCCTCCTCGTTCTTCTCTCTCGATGGTAGCGCCAACTCCAACACCATGCGACTGAGCCCGCTCAAGCGCCAGAGCTTCGCTTGATGTCCGAGCTATGAAGAGGTAATGTCCTCATGACCTAGCTACCGTTAATGCCCATTAAAAGGACCTATTATGAACGATTTGATTGTGGCGGAAAAAATCGCACAGTGGCAGAATTTGAAGGCGCTTGTACTCGATAGCGTCTCCTCGCCGATTACGCGCCGGGTGTAGGAGCGCGTGGCGTCGACTAGAGCGAGCGCAGGAAGTTGATGACGTCTTGCCGCTCCTGAGCCTTCAGCCTATTGAAATGGTCGATGACCTTATTTGCCTCGCTATCCTTGCTCTTGTGGGCTTCGATAGCCTCTACTAGATTGCTGGTCCGTCCGTCATGGAGGAAAAAGACGCGTTGCCCGACACCCCAGAGCGGAGCCGTTCGGAACTCATCGGGGCCTGCGCTACCTTGCGTGATGCCGTCCGCAAGACCTCTACCCATATGGTGGACGAGGAGGTCGGAGAAGAGATTCACAGTCTGGTTGGAAAGCGCGGCACTGGGGACCTTCGAGGAGCCGCTGGCAATCATCCTGCCGGTGGTGAACGAAGGCGTGTGACAGTGGACACAACCTATCTTTGCGAATAGGGCCCATCCATTCACGGTGGACGCCTGCCAGGCATCGGAGTGGGCGGCGCCAGCATCCGCATGAAGTCAGCAAATGCCTCGATGTCTGAGAGGACGGCTGTATTGGCGTTGGAAGTGGGCGTGGAGGTAGTCGTGAAGTTGAGCGTATCCTCGGGCGTGGCGTTGAAAAGACAGCCAGGAGTTTCATCGCGCTCTTGGGGAAAGAGTTGATTCGTGACCCCCATCTCGACGTTGTAGGCCTCGCCCGCGAACATAAGAAGGGACTTGTTTTGTGCCTTCCATCCGAAGCGAGTAATTGTCCCATCGTTTGCGCTGATGTTCGCATTGCCGCTCAGGTGCGCATTCGGGTGACCGGAGATGCCCAATCCTGCCTTTAGAGACACGTTGGCCGTCATGTTCGCGAGGATGGCCGAGTCTGAAATTGCTTCGATGAGCCCAGCGCCAAAGACAGGTGTCGGAATGCGGAAAATGATGTTCGGATTCCCCCCTTGCGCGGAGAAAGGGTTTCCGGCAGGCAGGAAATTGGGCTGGGCGATGTCGCAACCCGCAGCGTCGCTTCGCCCGGTGATGACGAAGAGGTTGTGCACACCGCCATCGTTAGTTCCGTTCGGATTCCGTTTAAAGCGTGCTTCCCGGACGGGCCCATTTTGCGTGATGAACCATGGGACCACGTTTATTGCCCCATTGAGAATTGCAATCGCGATCAAGGGGTTCCGCGCAGGGCTTGATCCGCCGGCAGCCGGCTGCGAATGGCAAGACAAGCACTGGTTGGAGTTGAAGCGAGGCCCCAGCCCATTGTTGTTGCCTCCCGCGACGACCTCGATCTCAGCGAACTGGCGAGCCCGTCTCTAAAGAAAGCACTTTCGTCCGTCGTGAGGCCTTGCAGCGGACCGCCAGCACCCGCCGCGCCACCGCGAACTCCGGGGTCTCGGGGCACTTTCACTGATTGAGCCGACGTTTGACCGCACGACGCTATCAAGACTGCGGCAACGAATGCGCCAAAGACTTTTGAAGAACCTTCCGGTCGCGTTGTCATGACCCCTCCTCCGCTATGAAAATGCGTCGGGTACCGCTCGGGTCTCGACTAGTGTCTCTACACAGAAATTGTAATGCAAATGAGCCAAGCTTCGGCTAGGGGTTTTTTGTCAACACAACAATGGTCGATTTCGGCGCGCAGACGATCTGCCACGCGGTCCAGATGGATCGTGTGGGAAGCTGAGCGGGCACTTGGCCTGAACGCGCGTATCGTGGAACTGAGCCCAACTCCCAAGAAGCCCGATCTCACAAATTGAAAACAAAGCTCGATCGGATAAGTACCGGAATAGTCCACCTCTTGTGATCGACCGTTAGCGCGCAAAAATGTTGGTGTTCAAGAAGTCGTTCCGGAACTTCCCTTTCGGATCGTACTTCGTCGCTAGTTGGATGAAATCGGCCAGCTTTTCATACCTCGATCGGAGCCCGGCCGGCGACAGCGTGAACAGCTTGCCCCAGTGAGGACGGGGTTGAAATGGGGAGAGTTCTTTTTCAATCACAGGAAGAAGGCGCCTCACTGCGGGCCAGTCCTGCTTCCAGGTGAAGTGGATCGCCACACTCGGCTGCCGGTAGCAGGTGCTCATCCATAGGTCATCGGCCGCGACGGTGCGGATCTCGGAGATCAGCAGGTGCGGAGTCACCTGGTCGCGCAACCGCTCCACTGCCAGAATCGCGTCCACGGCGTTGCGCCGAGGCAGCAAGTATTCCGACTGGAGCTCTTTCCCTGCGCTAGGAGTGAAGCCCCAACGGAAGTGGGGCAGCCGCTCGTACCAGGGGCCTGACACTCCCATCTGCTCGGTGCAGTTCTCGGCGGACAGTTCGGCGATCGGGTGAAGGTTTCGGACTGCGAGCTTCGCGCCGAAGAACTCCGCGGGTGCCGCGAAAGCTGGCTCGCCTCCGACGCGACTCTTGATCCAGAGCTCATTGATTCGCTTTTTCTGCCAGTCGGTGAACAGGCTGACGCTGTATCCGCTCGACTGAATCTCGTCAAAATGCTCCTTCACCTGGTCGAGCGGCACATTCTCATACACATACTGCCGCATTGTATAGGTTGGCTGGGTATCGAGGGTGATCCGGGTAATCACGCCGAGAGCACCCAGCCCGACCACGGCTCCCCGGAAGACCTCGCCGTCAGACTTGCGAGAGAGTTT
>OBLU010004759.1_pt1 | contig 12207 bp, 7 predicted proteins | sample 1518681 | NCBI WGS metagenome assembly OBLU01 (sample SAMEA3539304, study PRJEB22396) | soil metagenome | biome: tundra; feature: field; material: soil | place: USA | collected 2010-05 | depth 0.15 m | reverse complement strand
TGCACCCTTGATGGCAAGCTCGCCAAGAATCAGCCAGCCGCCTCGACTAGGCAGGATTGCCGAAAGGACACGGTGTACTGGCCGTGTTGCACACCTGGAGTCAGAACCTGCGACATCATCCCCACCTCCACTGCCTGGTCCCCGCCGGTGGACTGGCCCTCGATAGCTCCCGCTGGGTCGCTTCGAAGCGCCGCCTCTTCCTGCCTGTGCATGTGCTCAGCCGCATGTTTCGCGGCAAGATGCTGGACTTCCTCAAGCAGGCATATACCGGAGGACAACTCTGCCTCACCGGCGCCCTGACCACACTCTCAGAGCCGCCTGCGTTTCATGCCATGCTGAATCGGCTGCGCGGCATGAAGTGGGTAGTCCACACCAAGCCGCCTTTCGGCGGTCCCGCGCATGTACTCAAGTATTTGGCTAGATATACCCACCGCGTCGCCATCTCCAACGGGCGGCTCCTCAGCCTGGGCAACGGCCAGGTGCGCTTTCGATGGCGGGACTCAAGACACAACAACCAAAGCCGCGTCATGGCCCTCGATGCGGTCGAGTTCATCCGACGCTTTCTGATCCATGTACTGCCGGCGGGCTTCGTCAAGATTAGGCACTTCGGCCTGCTCGCCAACAAGAACCGCCGCCAGGCTCTGGCTCTTTGCCGGGTTCATCTCAACGCCAGCGCTTCGGAATCCACGGTGACGCTCTCCCTGCAACAGCAGTCCGCTTTGAATCGCTCCTGCCCCAACTGCAAACACGGCACCCTGCAAATCGTTGACCGGTTCCTGGCTGCTGTAATGACCACCTCTAGGAGCTTGTTGAAAAGGTTCCAGTCTCGGTCTGATTCGGAGTCTGTTTCGTCTATGGAGTATGCGTGGAGACGAGCGGGTTCAGGATGAGATGTTCAGCAGCGTGACGTTAGAGCAGCGTGTTCCGCAGGATCATCCCTTGCGGGAGATTCGCAAGCTTTCCGACACGGTGTTGCGTTCGTTGAGCGCGGAGTTTGGCGCTCTGTACTCGGCCTCGGGCCGGCCTTCGATCGCGCCGGAGTACATGTTGCAGGCGCTGTTGTTGCAGGCTTTCTATTCGGTGCGCTCGGAGCGGCTGCTGGTCGAGGAGATCGACTACAACCTGCTGTTCCGCTGGTTTGTTGGCCTGGGCATGGACGATGCTGTATGGAACCACGCGGTGTTCTCGAAGAACCGCGACCGGCTGCTCAACAGCACGGTTGCGCAGGGCTTTTTCGCGGCGGTCAACGAGCATGCGAAGAAATTCATGTCGGACGATCACTTCACCGTCGACGGGACGCTGATTCAGGCGTGGGCGTCGCAGAAGAGCTTCCGCGCCAAGGGCGGCTCCGACGATGACGACGGCTCGGATTTCCACGGACACAAGCGCAGCAACGATACGCATGAATCGACTACTGACCCGGATGCGCGACTGTACAAGAAGAGCTATGGCAAAGAGTCGAAGCTAGCCTATTTGGGCCATGCTCTGGTGGAGAACCGCAACGGCCTGATCGCTGCTGCGGCGGTCACCCAGGCCGACGGACACGGCGAGCGCAAGGCCGCGCTGGAGATGCTTCAGGGCAAGCAAAAGGGCCGCAAGCGGCGCATCACGATAGGCGCGTCCCTTCTGCTCAACGTATGGCCCAAGTGTTGTGCGATAGAGTCTCACCGGCGGTTCTCCTTGGAGTCAGAATCCATGAACTGACCTTCTGGAGAATGATATCCCGATTGAGCGCAGAAAATTGGATTTGGGAAGACAGCTTCGAGCGCGGTATATGATGGCCAGTGAGGGATTAGAACCCGCAAGCGGGGTCGCTATATGATTGAAAGCGGAATCCCATTTCTTCATCATGTGGAGTACGCTGGTGCGCCATCGAATCTGCCTCGCCCTTACCTTCCTTGCACTCGCTGTAGCTACCGGCTGCAAACCACATCCGTCGCCAGCGGCGTTCCCGGCTAAGGACGAAATGCTGCTGGCTGACTTCGTAGCCGGAAAACCATCTCCAACCGAAGCCTACGGCAACCTGTTTCTCTATTTTGTCCAGGGCTTTGAGGGTTTTCGGACATCCGATGGCTCCATGGCCAGATTTCCCGGGCTACCCAGCCGCAATGGCTCGACCGCTGACGGGATGGAAGGTTTTGCTCGAATGGCGCCCCTCTGGGGCGCTTGGGTGTCATCCGGCCGGCCTGCGGTAGTTACTTTGCCGGGAGGTAACTCTGTTGACCTCAAGGACACATTCAGGCGGGGAGTCCTGAGCGGTACGAATCCACATTCGTCCGGATACTGGGGCACGATTGCGGATCATGATCAGCGCATCGTGGAGTCGTCGGACATCGCGCTAAGCCTCTGGCTCTTCCGCGGTACTGTCTGGCAACAGTTCTCGCCTTCAGAAAAGACACAGGTTTGTAGTTGGCTCCTCCAAGTCAACGGAAAGCAGATTTATAACAATAACTACCACTTGTTCATCACGTTCATCAATGTAACTCTGGATAAACTTGGCTGTCCGACAGACCTTGGTCTTGCCCATCAACACTACGAAAGGATGATGCGGCTCTATCGCGGAAGTGGCTGGTTCAGCGATAGCCCCGGTAACGTCTTCGATTACTACAATGCGTGGGGAATATACTACCAACTCTACTGGCTTAATCAGGTTGATCCGCAATGGGACCCGGAGTTCATAACTACTGCGCAAAGGCAATTCGTCACATCCTATCAATACCTGATCGGTGTCAACGGCTTTCCAATCCGGGGCCGCAGCGTCTGCTATCGCATGGCTGCTGTTGCGCCACTTGTCTATGGCTCTGGAGAAGGGGACGGCGATCTCAGTCCCGGCGTCGGACGACGAGCGCTTGATGTGACCTGGAGCTACTTTATCCGCAACGGGGCCGTGAAGAACGGTAACATCACACAGGGATACTGCGGGGCCGATCCTCGCATACTGGATAATTATTCGGGCCCGGCGAGCTGTCTGTGGGGATTGCGCTCGCTGATTGTTGCTTTTTACAAGCCTCCAGATTCGTCCTTTTGGACCGGGACAATCGGAACGCTGCCGATCGAACGCGGATCATATGCAATTGCTGTTGGACCCTCTGGTTGGCGAGTAGTTGGCAATCAAAGCACTGGGAATGTGGAAATCGATCTCCCCAAAGGTGAAAGCAGTGCGCCCATTCAGCCATATAACTGGTTTCGCAAATTGGAGTCTGCCGTACTCGGGCGGCCTTTTCGTCCTGATAATTTGCAAGTCAAGTATGGCCTCAATAAATACGAGTCCGCTCGTCCATTCTGCGGCTGCCTGAAATAGCATCTTTCATTCCCTGCCGCGAGACCACCTTGCTGAATACTGCTCTGTGCGGTTTCAACTTTATTGCGGCGCACCGGCGAGTCCAAGGTGAAGGGGCTTGGGCTTTATCCAGAGAGGATCGCAATCATGGGTCTTCAATCCCACTCTTTGCACAGACTCGGCGCAAACATCGCATTGGCTGTGAGCGGGATCCGGTACTGGAGAGCCAAGTCATCGACCCACCCTGACTAGTGTAGTGTCTCATTAATAGAATCCTTTATGCGCAGGGGGTCAACTTTATGATGAGGAGACCCCGATATGCGTGTAGCTCAGCCCATTGTTCTCGAAGCGGATGTCCGACGGAAGCTGGAGCAGCAGGCACGCGGTCGATCGACGGCGGCGCGGGTGGTGCTTCGCAGTCGCATCGTGTTGCGGGCTGCCGATGGGCTGCAGAACAAACGGATAGCCGCCACGCTGAACGTCGCTCCCCGTACGGTGACGCTTTGGCGGGGTCGGTTCCTGGAACAAGGCATTGCAGGACTTCTGAAGGATGCTCCCCGACCTGGACGGACCCCGTCGATCAATGCGGAGATAACAGCAACCCTGATTGCGAAGACCACACGGAGCACCCCAGGCAATGCGACGCACTGGTCCACGCGCACCATGGCGCGCGAGATGGGCGTATCGAGGGCTTCGGTCTCGCGCATCTGGCGGGCCAATGGACTGAAGCCACACCGCGTCGAGAGCTTCAAAGTCAGCAACGATCCCCTGTTTGCCGACAAGTTGGAAGCCATCGTTGGACTCTATCTCAACCCGCCCGAGCACGCACTGGTGTTGTCCGTGAATGAGAAGAGCCAGATCCAGGCATTGGATCGCACGCAGCCTGGCCTGCCCCTCAAGAAGGGCCGCTGTCAGACCATGACGCACGATTACAAGCGCAACGGCACGACCACCTTATTTGCAGCGCTGAATGTCGCCAACGGCGAGGTTTTCGGCCTGTGTCAGGAGAAACACCGTCATCAGGAGTGGTTGAAGTTTTTGCGCATGATCGATCAGACAGTTCCAGCCGACAAGGAAATTTATCTGATCTGCGACAACTACTCGACCCACAAGCATGAACGAGTCGAACGCTGGCTGGAAAAGCATAAGCGATTCCACGTCCGCTTCACGCCGACCTCGGCCTCATGGCTCAACATGGTCGAGCGTTTCTTCCGCGACATCACGCACAACCGCATCCGGCGCGGCGTCTTCCAGGACCTCGAACAGTTGATTATGGCCATAGGCGAATACATCGACGGCCACAATCAGAATCCCAAGCCTTTCATCTGGACCGCCAAGGCTACCGACATCCTCGAAAAGGTCACCCCAGCGAAGGCAGTCCTCAATAATAGACGATCTGCGTGAGACACTACACTAGGTCAATTGAAAAGATCACTTGCGCGCATTCCCGGTGAGAATTTTCGATTGGTGGACGTTTACCAGGCTCAGCACATTCTTCGACTGAATATTTCGGGTCTTAGACGACCACGGGATCACGGTTGGGAGCTCTTCTTGCATGTCTCGTATGCTGTCTCCGCTCGAAATGCCAAACAGCAGCACACTACAGGTTTTCGGAAAAGGTATCTCGAATGGAATGGTCCGCGTTCACTTGCTCCCCAGTCCATGTCTTCTTTGAGGTCCACGGCGTTGCAGGGCCGGCCCAGAAAGGATCCGATTCCGGCAGCCCTAATGGAAGCCATGCCGCAGAGCACAGATAGCAACTGCCGGTAGAGATATAGGACTCGGCAATTGACGGTTGATGCCCATAGAAACCCACAGTCAGCCATCCTCGCTCGTCAAAGGTGCCAGGAGCATCAATCATGCGGCGCATTACGGCAGTCAGAGCGGAACGGACCTGCGCAGGAGAGATCCCTTTCGGCAATTGTCGGCGGCGACTGATCTCTGCCAAAAGATGGAATGCTCCGAAGCGGTAGCAAAGCGATCGGCCGATGGGTGGGAACGCTCCATCAGGGCCTATGAGGCGCTCTTGAATGTCCGCGTAGCGCTGCGCACGAAGCAGAACCTCAGGCCCGAACGATTCCCATGCTTTGGAGGCCTTCGAGATGGTATCGAGGATGCTCAGCAGCATGGGATGAATCACAAAACTGTTGTAGTAATCCCAATGAAACGACGTCCCATCTCCGTAGACTCCATCCCCCTTGTACCAGGTATTCATGGTGCGGATTGCATAGTCTATACGCATCGGATCCCACCATGCGCCCATGAACGACAATGCGGCTTCAACCATTGCCGAAAACAGCAGCCAATTGTTGTAGCCGGGGCGAATCTGGCGGGAAGACTCGAAGGCGGCGATCACATGGCGCTGGGTCTGTAAGTCCAGCTTGTGCCACAGCTGCGTGGGGGCGCGCACGATCGCCAGCGCAAGAAAAGCTGTATCCACGATGGGCTGGCTGCCCTTGTTGAAGTTCAGAAAATCGGGCGATGACGGATCAGTGCCCGACTGGATGGCGATGCGCGCCAACTCCGCGTATTGATTTCGGAGCTTACCCTCTGTACCAGTTTCGGGGCCGGATTCCAGCCAGGGCGCAATGCCAGTAAGGAGTCGCCCAAGAGCTTCAAGATGCGTGAACTGACGGCGGTCTGCCAAGTTTCCGTGCGGAGCTTCGACCGGCATCAGTTTCTTCAGCCGTCTTTGGCTCGCCGCACTCAGAACGGGATCGGTTACCTTGGCGAGAACTTGCAGCCAGTATTTTCGATCCTCCTGGTCGGAGACGATAGGGGTTGTTTCTGCTGAAATATTAAAACCAGCAAGAGCGCTTAATGCGACTCCGCCTTGTAAGAACCCTCTGCGGCCCATACGGGTGAGAGTCTCTGACGGCATTGTGTGATCCTTGAAAACAAAATCGATTCATCGCGCAACCACCGCTCATGCTGAGCGGTGATTGCGGAGGTTGCGGTGTGAAGAATCGCTTAGAAGTTCAATCGACCCGAGAAGCGCAACTCGCGGTTGGAGTTGCCTGTCACGCCCGAGATGACTCCGAATCCGCCCCCAGTCACGCTCGATGCGGGGTTGCTAAATTGAGGCGTGTTGGTGAGGTTGAATGCCTCGGCGCGGAAGACCATGCCAAAGCGATCCGAGAACGTGAAGGTACGAGCCACACTGAGGCTCGGGTTGGTGAGTCCTGGCCCGCGAAGCGAGTGCAGCCCCGCCGATCCGAAGCGGCACGCTGCGAGGTTTGTGGTTGAGCAACTCGACCCCGACACGGCCTTTTGTGTTACGGACGGGTCTTGGAAATTGGCAGGGTTGAAGTAAGGATGGGCGCTGTCGTGGCCGCCAAGAATCATGTTCGACTTGGTGAGAACGTCTGCAAATTGCGAGCTGCCGGCAACACTGGGACCGAGTGAGCCGCCGCTACCCGTTACCGTGAAGGTCGTACCACTTTCACGGCTCAAGGAGCCACTCAACCCCCACCCTCCCAGGATGAATCCCGCGGGGCCGTTCTGCAAATATGCCTGGCCCTTTCCGAAGGGAAGCATATAGTTTCCGAAGATCTGAATGTTATGTGTCCGGTCAAAACCGGCCACGCCCCGGTTGAGACGCCAGTAAGGGGCTGCCATCGCTGTAAACAAACCCGACTCGCCGTCAGACTGATCGCCATAGTCGTTGATCGAACGGGAGTACGTGTAGTTCACCGCCACGTTGCTGTCGCCCGAGAATCTTTTCTTTGCCTGGGCTTGCAGCGCATTGTAATGTCCGCTTCCATCCGGAATTTCGGAAGTGATGCCAGCCGTGATGCCATAAAGCGCCTTCATGGGCTCCTGGGCAGCAGTTTGGCCAGGCGCCTGGTTTGCGTTGATGTTGATGCCCGGAACTTCCCGGATGATGTGTTCGCCGACGTAGGTTGCGTTGAAGGTGATTGAGCTCGGAAGCTGGCGCTCGAACGCTGCATTGTAGGACTCGTAGTACCCGCGCCGGTAATTCAGCGGCAGCGTGGTTGCTCCCAGCGAGCCCGCGGGAGTACCGAGGGTGCCAAGAGCAATCGAGGGTGAGCTTGGGCTCAGAGTCGGAGCCGTCAAGAGTGGAATGCCGGTGACCAAGGTGACGGGCACTCCGCCGATAAGGGGCGAAACATTCCCGGTGTTTCCCTGAATTGTCTGCGAAACCACCGAGGGATAGGTCGTCAGTACATTGCGATAGCTGTCAGGATTGGAGGACAACCCGAAGCCGGCGCGTACCACCGTCTTGGTGTCTACGCGGTAGGCCAGGCCAAGGCGCGGGACAACCATACCTTTTCCTGTTTGGATTTTGACGCTTGCGGGAACGCCTGCGGACCCCTCCACATAGAGGTTTCCGTCGGCGGGATTGAAGATGTCAAGGCCGGAGTGGTCGCGGGTAGAGATGGGATAGATCTCATACCGAACGCCGTAGTTGACCGTGAGTTTCTCCGTTGCCCGCCACTGATCCTGAGCATAGAATGCCCAGACGCTCTCGCGAGACGTGGCTGGGTTCAGGTATTGGGTGTCCTTTTGAACCACCTGCGGGAGGCCGAGAAGAAAGTCCGCCCAGGAGTTGAAGAGATCCGCAGCCGCTCCACCCGTGAGCGTGGTCAAGCCGCCTGTGAAGTTGAAGCCGCCGCGGGGGCCGGAGGTGTTCTGCGGCTGGAAGTGGTTAATCGCAAAGCGGTCGAACTCCATACCGTAGCGAGTGGAGTGTTTCCCTTTGTTCCAGCTCAGGTTGGCCGCGGAAACATAGGTGTTGTCCCTGAATTGGAAGGGATTGGAAATATTTTGATTTCCCAGATTCGAGAGCCCGCTGAATACGAATCTGGGCTGTCCTCCGCAGAGGCTGCAGGATCCGTTGGTGCCGGGAATGTTGAAGTAAGAAGTTCCCCAATCTACCCCGAGATCGGTGTTCTTGGCGGCCATACCCTGGCGCAGATAGCCAACGTTGGCATCCAGCAGAAGGCTGGCCCGGAAGGTATAAGTGCCGCCGATTCCGATGGATTGAACGAAGCTCGGTGCAGTGCCTGGCTGGCCGCCGTCGAAGGTAGTGCCGCCGGCCTGTCCCAGCGTCTGGGGATCAAAGAGGAGGGTCTTCTGAAAACCATAGCGTCCGAAAATTGTGCTCTTGCTGCTGACGTTGTAATCGATGCGGGTATCCACATTGTCACGTGTGTACTCACCGTCGGCTGAGCCAAAGAAGTCATTGTTAACGCCGTTGGCGGAAAGCAAGTTGGCGCCGGCAACATTCGGCGCATCGGCAGACAGCAGTTTGACCATCTGGGTCGCAGCGTAAGATATGCGACCTGCGGGAATGACATTGTTCAGGAATGGTGTGCGTCCAGTGCCATCGGTTTTGCCCGTAACGGGATCATAGATGATGACTGGGGTGGTGCCGTTGGTGGTGACGCCCGTGAAGTTGCCTGCGAGCATGGTGGCAGATGGAACTGTCTGGAAGCCGCTTAACGCCGCTGAGCGCCGCGTGCGTTCCCAGTTCCCGAAGATGAAGGCCTTATTCCTCTTGATCGGGCCGCCGTAATTGGCGCCGAACTGGTTCAGGATGTACTTGGGAACCAAGCCTCTGTTCGCCGTCGTCGGCGTGAAGAAGAAGTTTTTCGCCATCAGGGCGCTGATCATGTTGTATTCCCAGGCTGAGCCATGGAATTTGTTGGATCCGGACTTGGTTGTCACGTTGACTGAGGCGCCGGAGGCAAATCCCTGCTCGGCATTCATGCTGTTGGTCACCACGTTAACAGCGGAAACCGCTTCGGTCGACGGGGTATACGCGGTGATCTCCGGCAGCCAGGGATATATATCGCTGACGCCGTCAATACGGGTGCTGTTGTTGCTTCCTGACACACCGTTTGCGTTGAACATCATTGTATCGGCGGGATTCCCCGATTCCGAATGTTGTTCGCCTGGCGGCGAAAAGCCGGGAAGGACGACAAACAGGCTTTGGAAGTTACGCATATTGAGTCCAGCAGTGGTCACCAGCGTCTGCACTTCCGTAGTTTCCAACTCAGAGGTTACGTTCGCGGTATCCGTCTGCAGATCGGGAGGCGCGGCGTTCACGGTGACCACTTGACCGACGGTTGCCGGCTTAAGCTGGGCGTCGAAACGCTCCTCCGTATTGGCCCGGATCTCGATCCCTTCCGACTGCACCTTGCCGAACGTCTTGGCAGACACGGTAAGCGAATACGTCCCCGGCTCAAGATCTGAAAAGCGGTAGTCTCCTGAGCCGTCCGCAGTTGTGGTTTTTGCGCTGTTGGTCGCAATATCGGTAGCAACCAGGGTTGCCCCGGCAACGGCAGCTCCCGTTGTGTCGCTGACCCTGCCGAGCAACGTGCCGTAAAGCACCTGCGCATGAGCCGAACCGCTGGCCACTATCAGCAGCGCGCAGGCAAAGAGCAGGTTGAGAAACACGGGCATGCGACGCCCAAGCATAGCGCCTGAGGTGCCGCTGTGAACGGCCCGATTGCCCCGCGAGCTCTGCGCTCGCAATGAAGTCCAGCCTCTTCTCGATCCATTTTGTTGCATCATAGCCAAATCCTTCTCCACCACTTAGGCAACGGTGGTCGCTGGTCGGGGTTGATTGTGTATATCGCGATCAGCTGATGTGAGTATTTGCTGATCCACAATGCCGGAAACCCAAGGCCCGCCTCCCGAGGTTTTCTGTGCGCTGTGTCCAGGGGCGAGAAGAAAAGTGCCGCCCAATCAGGCCCTGGATCGTCGTGCGTGAGTTCTCTCCCAGGTCTGCATCATGTGCTTTGCGTCCTGGGTCATTCGGGTTTGCTTTCGCTCTTGATCGCATGAGTGGTGTTACACGGAGTCAGTCTTAATCTGCCAGAAAACGTTTACAGGAACACATTCTCCAGCCTTTGGTCCAAGACCACTTCCCCGATTCCGCCCGGGAACTGCACTCGCCGGCAAACTCTTTGCAATGATCACTGCCAGGTCATTCACTTTGTCTTTTTGCGTTGTCCTTGTTGATCGCCACGCTCCGACGTCGCCGCAGTTGGAATACGTTCCAGACGAAGCCGATGTCGAGGTGGCGCACACAGATCACGGCAACGAGTGACCAACTCGACGTGTGCGACTCTGAGGGCCGGACCATGCAATTGACAAGTAGCATACGGTAGCGAATGATAACCGGCGCTAAACCTTTGATTTAAAAGGCAACTTGAGAGCTTGTAACAATTCGCTTGCGACATGTAACATTGCTCCCGTAAGCTTCGTGAACTTCCCGGTGATCGTACGATGGGCCTTGCAACTGTTCGGAAAGTTTGGACACCCGCCTCTCAAGATGATCGTCTGGAGGTGAAGGAGGAGCTTGAGCGGATTCTGGCGAGCCCGCCGTTTCGGAACAGCCGGCGCTATCCCTCTCTCCTTCGGTATGTAGTCGAGAAGGCGCTCTCTGGCGAGATTCTGGACCTCAAAGAGCGGACTCTGGGTATCGAGGTATTTCACCGGACAGCCGATTACGACACGAATGCAGATCCCGTAGTTCGGTTCAGCGCCGGCGAAATTCGCCGCCGAATCGCCCAGTTCTATCAGGAGAACGATAACCCTAGTTCCATTGAGATCCGATTGCCGATTGGGACCTATATTCCGCAGTTCTCTCGCTTCGATTCTCGACTCAGACACGTATCGATAACGGAGGACAGCGTACCGGTCCCATTCAGTGAGCCTGCAGCCATCGCGCACGATCAGCTACCTCCGATTCAAACCATTCCACATGCACAAGACGGCGTAAGCCCTCACCGGCCCCTATTACGAACCACCTTTCTCTACGGCCTGCTGGCCGGTATCCTGGTGATGGTTGCGATCGCCAAAATCGTAGATTTACTTCCTTCCGAGGTCTTCTGGCATCATGCAAAGACTCCGATCATGGCGCTTTGGGGTCCACTCGTGACCAATCCCGGCACAGTGCTGATCAGCGTCGGTCGAACCCACTTCCCAGATAAGGACACCCCTGAACTGCCAGACGCAACCGTAGAGGAACATATTCTGCGACCGGAGGCTCGTATCTCTCTTTCGGCCGTGCAGGCGGTTTCTGAGGTGGCGGGATTCCTGCAGACACAGCGCAAACAGTTCCGCATTCGTGAGGCAGCTTCCAATAGCCTCCAAGATCTCCATCGGCTTCCGGTCGTACTGGTGTCCGGATACAACAACACCTGGACCATGCGTCTGCTGAAGCCGCTCCGATTTCACTTTGAACAGGAAGGGAGCTTGCATTATATCGTCGATGACCAGCATCCTGATCGTCGCGACTGGAGTGTTGGATTCGACAAGCCCTTTGCGCAGCAGACGGAGGACTACGCAATCGTGGCCCGCTTTAAGAATGCGACGACGGACGGGCCGCTGGTGGTGATTGCAGGGATCGGATCGAATGGTTCTCAAGCCGCGGGCGAGTTCATCGTGTCACCCGAGGCTCTGGAAGCACTCGCCCGCTTCGGTCCTCATGGCTCACTAGATCAGAATTTCGAAGCCGTTCTGAAAGTCGAGGTGATCTCAGGAAACACGGGTGCCGCAACTGTAGTGGCAACACAGTTCTGGTAATCCTGTTTTGTGTGATTGTCCGCTGGAGTGATCCTGATAATGCCGCTGGAGTGCCAGCATGATGTGTCCTATCAAAACCAGATTGTTGGCTTTGTGGAGGGTCCGGCTAGAACTGCATCAACTAAAAGTTTCTGTGGAGTTCAGGGCTCAACGCTTCCTCAAAGCAGTTCATATTGCAGGTCAGATTGGTTATTTGAAGATCTCTTAACTGGACGAGCGCTACGTCACTTGGCGAAAACTGATTACATGACAGCGTCGGCTCCTCCGACCTGAGTAGACTGGTTGCTGGAAAACGACCAAGAGCTCGGGAGGAAAGGAGCCGAGCATGATGATTATAGGCTGTGACTTTCATCCCAGTTTTCAGCAGA
>OBLU010004758.1_pt1 | contig 12208 bp, 9 predicted proteins | sample 1518681 | NCBI WGS metagenome assembly OBLU01 (sample SAMEA3539304, study PRJEB22396) | soil metagenome | biome: tundra; feature: field; material: soil | place: USA | collected 2010-05 | depth 0.15 m | reverse complement strand
AGCTGAAGGCTGCGCAGAATCTCAGGCGTCCGGTCTTTGCTGCCATCGTCTACACAGACGATCTCCCATTCTGGCGCCACTGCTCCAATTCGATTCAGTACGTCGACATGTTCGAGCACCACGCGCTCGATAGCCGCTTCCTCGTTGTACACCGGCAACGTCACTGTCAACATGCGGATTGCCGTACCCTGCCCTGACGGAGGGCTGCCCTTGTTGTTGTCCATGTTGCTCTAACGATATCGTATTATCGGGCCGTCGGACAGTTTGGATCATTGCAGTGTTCCGCCTTTTTCCAGGGGCCCCCCTACGCTGGTACACTTCAACAGATGGGAAATCAACACCCAACGGAAAAATTGCGGCTCTCTAGGGCCTCATGCTGAGCCGCCGCGCTGCCAATTTAATCCGGGGGCTGCTGGACACTTGGTTGCCCGCAGCCATCCGCGAGGCTCGCCCTTTCGCATGGGTTGTGTCGTTGTGGCTTGGGCGTAACGCCCTGGTGGATTTCAAATACCGGGCCTTTCGCATGTCACCCCAGGAATTCGCTGCGGCTTATGGGGCTTTGGGCGGGCACTACACCGATCGAGCCAGCGATACCACGCCCGCGCAGGCCGATTGGGTTTTCGCCAACATTGGTCCAGCCCCGTTGACGCTATTGGAGATCGGTCCCGGAAATGGCGCCATGACCGCCCGTCTGCGTACAGCCGGGCATGATGTGTGGGCGATCGATCTTCATCCGTCCCAGGCAGACCGGCAGTACCTTCAGGGGACCGTCGACAGCATCCCGTTGCCCGCCAAATCCGTGGATGTGATCGTCCTGGCGCATGTCATCGAACATGTGCCCTCGTTGACCAAGGCCTTTTTGGAACTGGAGCGCGTCGCCCGCCGGCGTGTCCTCATCGTCACCCCAAAACAGCGCTTTTTCCGCTGGACCTTTGATTACCACCTGCACTTCTTCTACTCGGTGGACCATCTAGCTTCGCACACTCACCGCGGAAAGACCTCGGGTGTTGAAGTGGATGGAGATCTCTGTCTGATTTGGGAGGTGAACGAATCCGCGTGACGCGGCAGGCTGGTCACTTCTGGTCCCGCGCGGGTGGCCAGTCGCGGTTCTTGCGGACCATCAGATAGTAGTTGTGAATCTGGCTGACCGGCTTGAATTCGGTCATGAGGTAATTCGCCAAGGGGAAGAGACTGGCAGGCTGTCCGGCCCTTAGCCAAAATCTGACGTTGTCCGGATTGTGAATGACGCAGGCGTTCGGGAATCGCTCCAGGTCCCGCACAACCGCCCGCTGTTCCTCATCGTTCAGCGCCAGCATCCAGTCGTCGAGATTCAACCTGCCCGGAGGCTCGATACCGCTCCAGAAGTGGAAGCTCGGCACGCCAGGATATCCGATGAAAGTGTCGCAATACTGCCGGACCTGGCTCACCACCCAGTGATAATCTTCCACCTGCTGCGGTTCGGCATGAACCCGTAACGCTCCCGGCATCCCCAGCGGCGGCAAAGATTCGTAGGTCCTGCGCCGCATAACAATCAACCCGGCGTAAGCGCAAATCGTCAACGCCAGCGCTGCCGCAGTTACCGTCCGCGGACTCCAGTGCGGCAGCGCGATCCAGTGTCCCCGCGCATATGCTAGGGAGTCGCCGAGGCAGATCAGCGCGATCACGGACAAGGGAGTGCACGCAACGTCATACTGGCTGCCGGCGATCGGATACGCCACCAGGAGGTGCAGGACGGTCGCTACGCAGAGAATTCCGCGTCCCAGACGCGAGGTTTGGCTGTCCTCATTGGGGGGCAGAAGTGCCAGCCAACACAGGCCGGCTGCAAAACCCGGCGTCTGTGGTAACCGCCAGAAGATCGGTAACCGCCAGAAGATCACGCCCACGCCGAAGAAGAAGATCACGCCCACGCCGAAGAACAGTTGCGCCGCCGCCACGATCGGAGCCCGACTTGCGCGCGGCAGCCGCATCACGAAGATCGCCAGCCCCAGGCACGCCACCGTCCACGGAATCCAGCCTGAACGGAGGGCCATCGGGCTGTACCAGGCCCTGCTCAGTACGTTGACCTGCACGTGTCTCAGCACCAACGAAAAGAGGATCTTCTCGAAGGAAATGCCGAACGCCAGCATTATGCCAAGCGTCGCCGCCAGGACCGCCGCAAAAGTTGCCAACGCCATCGACGCATCACGAAAACACAACTCCGGCTGGCGCTCACGGTCCAGCAGCACCCACACACAGCCCGCCACTCCCGTCATCACACACACGCAGAATGTGACCGTTTGTAGATCGTCAAAATGAACTCGCATCAACAGCACTGGCAACGCCAGCCCTGCCGCCACTGCGGAGCAAAGGGCAATTCGTTGGAACGCCCGCACCGGAAGTGCGCTAACCAGCGGAATCGCAGCGCCCAGTACAACGAAGATACCGATGTTCGTCTTCACCAACCCCAGAGCCGCGGCTAGCCCGCCCACGAGAATCAGCCCCGTGGTCCGGTGCGGCGGCAAATCGATCAGGAAGCCCCCCGCAAAATAGGCCGCCAGAAGCATCACCCCAAGCTCCTGGGGATGTCCCGGCTCATGAGCGATGAAACCCAGCGAGAATACGGTCAGCAAGTGCCCTACGGTCGCCAGCGCCAAGGAACGCGTCTCCCGCAGCACGATCCACGCCAGCAAGAGCGGCGTCGCGAGCCACGGTATAAGGGTGCTGAGCCGCACCGCATCGTGAGTTACCGCTGTTCCAGTGAGAAAGCGCAGGCCCCAGGCATACAGATAGTAGGCCGGCCCGTATGACGCAAACACGTCCTGGTATGGCCTTAACCCGTGCAGAAGCTGGTTGACCGAGGCCATCAACGCACCTTCGTCGTCCCAAAACCTGAACCCTGTGAAGACCCGGTAATAGGCAACCGGAGTAGCGAGCACCGTCAAAAAGGCGAACCACGTAGCCAAGACAAAGCCTCTTTTGAGATTGTGGTGCGTGCCCGGTGATGGCGCAAAAGGCATGCTACGAGAGTCTAGCATACGCGCCGTTCTCTGGGGCGACAGCTTTTGGACAGACAGCTTTTGGGCGGATGGCCAACTGCGCCGAGGTCAAACGCGGAGTGACGGTCATCGGGCTCGACTTCAGAATCCGCCAAGGGTGCTGGATCTACGTCCAGCCGGGGATGACGCCTCCGGGAAGTGGTAGCCGGTTGTGAAGGTGGGTGATGCGGCGAATGCTCTGTGCTCGCTTCGATGGGCCGTCGATGGCAATTCTCCACAGCACGGCTCAGCTCACGATGAAGAGATAGTGGAAGCCGGCAAGAGCGGGCCGCGCCGGTCGAGAAACTGGCGACCGTCAGAACCAGGGGTGGCGGGGCCAGGAAACCGGGACGCTTTGATGACGTCCATCCCCGCGCCATCTCAGCGAAAAACCGGGGGATATTGGCGGGATCGTTCGTCAAGTCACTGTCCATGAACAGCACATAGTCGTAGCCGCAGCGTGCCGCTTCCCCAACGCCGCTCCGCAGCGCGCGGCCGTAGCCGCGGTTGGCCGGGTGGGTGATGACCTTGAGCTTCAGATGAGCGGGCGCCAGCCTGTGCAGGATTTCGTCGGTCCGGTCCCGGCTGCCATCGTTAACCACCAGTAGCGCGCTGCGGCCGGGAAGGCGGTCGAGTTCCATGCAGACGCTCTTCACGCAGACCTCTGCGCCGGCTTCCTCGTTGAACATCGGGATGACGACCGCAAATGGTCCAGATGTCCCAGATGTCCCAGTATCGCGCATCGTAGCGATAGTCGTCACCTTTGCTTTCCGCCAAAGTCGACGTTGAAAAGGAAACCAGCCTAGCGTCGCCAGTCAGCGACATGAATCCGTTCGCATGTCTAGCGGGAATAACGGCACCCGGGGTTTGATGGCGGAAAGCACATGACGCACGACCTGAGCGTCACGAGATGGCTTTTCCGAATCATCGATCTTGACAGCCCCGATCAAGGCCGTCCCCTCCACCACCGTAACGTATTTCGACTCCCGCCGATGTGCGTGCCATGCCCGGACAAAGCCTAGGCGGTGGTTCTTCACCGTATAGAAGCGCCTACGAGATAATCACCAGCCCCGGAGCGACCATCGCAATCATTGCAGCGGTGTCGAACGTCTTGGTGCGAAGCCAACGGCAAGTCGCCGACGCCAGAAAGCACGCCGGAGTCACGAGTGCCCACATATGCGACACCAAGGCGAGAGTCAGTCCTGCGAAAACACCCAGGAGTCGAATGGGCCGGTGCGGGGCATTGTCGACCAAGCCTTGCCAGGATACCCAGGCAATCATCAGCCCGGCCATCACCAGCGCGTAGCCCCGAGCCTCGATAAAATAGAAGAATGCGCGGCTGAAGTACACTTAAGAACAGTGCCCAATAACCGGCTGAGGTTCCGAATCTCCTGGAAGCCACCTGAAACGCGCAAAACAGAACGATGAGGCCACTGAGAATCGAGGGGAGCCGGGAGGACATCGGACCCCGCCCAAACACCATTTCGCTCCACCGAGTGGCAACGTAAATCCCGGGTGGGTTGAACTCAACGCCTGCGGTGAGTGCGTGCCACATCTCCGGTCCCTGGTGGCACTGAGCAAGCCTCAGGGTGAAGATCTCATCATACCAGAATGGCTTTCTCGCTGCGCTGCTGAACAGCGTAAGGCCAATGAACAGGAACAGAAGCCAAAGGGACGCTGTTTTGAAGTGCCGACGCATACGCCTCCAGAAGAAGCAGGAGCCCTCTTTTTGACCCTGCCCAGAACAACTTGATTCGTAGGGATTCTACCATTCGCACCGGTAGGTTCGAAATGCCGACTAGCGTTCGTGCCGACTGGCGTTCGACGTCTCGGCGCAACGCCATGGCGGCACCATCGGCAGCCGCGTCGTTGCGCGCAGCAGCCGGTGGCGAAGGCTGCTTTCATCCTAAGCTGCGTTGCCGGAATTCTCGGAACCAGTCGACGGACCGGCCCATACCGGGAAATGGGTACGAAAATAACACAGAAAAACACCGATCAGGACCGGCACGAACCCATTGAATAAGCGCGCCTCATTCAGTTGGCCAAAGAGAAAGTAGACTCCATACTGTATTGGCAAGAGGATAGCCGCCCGCTTGAGAAAAGGCTCGGCGCCGCTCAGCGCGGCAAGTCCAAAGGCGTACCAGGCAAGCAAGGCCAATTGCCCAAACATTAAGGTTTGCTGCAGTTCCACAATCTGACGCATGTTCCACCAAACCTTTATCTCATGAGTTTGCGGAATTGGCATGGCTGTATTCAGAATAAACTGAATGACGAAATACGCCGCCGCCGTCAACCCTACGAGCCAGAGGACTGTAGAGCGCGTTTCACGTCCCCACAAGATCGCGATGGCGGTCGGAATAAGAAGCAGAATATTCTGGTGATTCAGCATCCCCACGCAAACTGCCAGGCCGAACATCCAATACTGCTTCTTATATAGAAACAGCAATCCCGCCGTGTAGAATATGACTACGCCAAAATCGTGCCCATTGTAATATCGGAAGGTTGGGAATAAGAATACGCCTAAAAGCAATTGACCCAGAAATTTCATCTCGCGGCCGATGAACAGAGCCGACCACTCGCCCACAACATAAATCGAGAGCGCGATCGCAACCGCCTGGACAGCCAGAAATGCCTGAATATAGGTAACACGCGGGACCAAGTGCTTCAATAACATCGCGGGCCAGATAAACAGAAGTCTCTGGCCGAATACCGGGACCGAGCCGGGATTCGTCATCATGGTCTTGACGTCGTACCATGGGGCCTGGGCTGAATACTGGATTTCCCCTTTGAAAAGAAGGATGAACACTCCGGCGGCCGCGGAAAGCGAGCAAATGAGTCGCCGCACTTCCGGCTTCTGAAATTGCTCCCAAAACTGCGCCAACAGGAACAGTCCGGCAATCATGAAAGTGAGTAAGCCGAGAAAGCCCGCGACGATTTTCGGAATCGAGCGCTCGGGCGAAGGGCCCATAGCACTTTGAGCGAGATCGAATCCGGGAAGAATTTTCGCCCAGGTGCTCGCCGGGAGATGCCAACCCCAGAGGAAAAACGACGCCCAAAGCCCCAGCAAGAGCCCCGCGGCCGTCAACGCTAATGGAAAGAGCCGAGGTCTACTCAAATATCCGATCCCCGAATTTGCGGCTCCGACGCCGACTGCAACACACGAACCTTAGCACCGATTCGTGAATGGCGTCAAGACATTCATCGGCCTTTCCCGGCCTTTCTGGTCTGTTGCAGAGGGCCTTCGGCCCGCGAAATGTCATGAAAAAGTGAGAGAGCCTGGAAGTCGCCAGGCGGGCTGGGCAGTACCGGAAGCCAGCTGAAGAGGGCCCTGAAACAGTGCCACAAGAGCATTTTGAGCCGCCAGCATTGATTTGGCTTTTTTCAGCAAGGGCTGAAGCCGGCTGCGGCCAGAATTGGCCACCCCACTCCGCGGGGCCCTGGTTTTTCGAGAGTGTTATAACTCGATGTCTACGCGGACTTTGTTTGGCTCGACACGCTGCCTTACTGCTCCGCGTGGTGGGACGATTCTCCAACAGGCCCGGTTTTCCCCCGCGGATCTTGCGCCTCTTTGTGCTTGTAGTCTCCGCGACTGAAATATTTCTCCAGCCAGCAGTAAAGAGCGATGAACAAGTAACGGCTACCCATTTCCCGAATCTTCAGCTTGGAAATTCCCGAACGCCGGTTCCGCCAGGTAATGGGAATCACGGTCCAGGAGTAGCCGCGCACGACGGTCTTCAGCGGAAGTTCCACAGTCAGGTTGAAGTGCGGTGATAAGAAAGGACGGCAACCGTCCAGGGTGGTGCGGCGGTATGCCTTGAAGGCGTTGGTGAAGTCGTTGAGTGGAACGCGGAACAGCAGCCGCAGGAAAAGATTGGCTAGCCGGTTCACCAGCAATTTGTGGGCGGGATAGTCGATCACCCCGCCGCCGCGCACGAACCGCGAACCAAAGACGGCGTCCCAGCCCTGGTTGAGCAGCCGCCAGTAGCGGACCACGTCGCGGCAGTCGTCGGATTCATCGGCCATCATGATGACCACTGCATCGCCGCGGCTGTTATCGATGCCGCAGATGATGGCTCTGCCAAAGCCGTGCTCCCCGGCGTTCTGGATGGGGCGCATGGTGGGAACGCGCGTGCTGAGTTCCTGCATCAGGGCCCAGGTGGAATCCGTGCTGCCGTCGTCCACCGTCACGATCTCGTGTTCCACACCCTGCAGGCGCAGTTCCACGTGCAGGTGCTCGACGGTGGAGGCCAGCGCACCTTCCTCATTGCGGCAGGGGAGCACTACGGACAGAAGCCGCAGGGGCTCCGTGTTGGTAGGTTCGGGTTTCAAATGCCGCTCCACTCCAGCCAGTCCGGGTTGCCTTCGGCGTGACGGGCTATTTCCTCGAGTATGCCGCCGACAGGCGTGTCCGGCTGCCAGCCAAAATGACGCGTGCAGTCGCTATTGTCCATGACGATCCAGGGAATGTCGTACGGCCTTTCGCGCAGGTCGGACTCTACCCCATGAGGACCAAAACGGCAATTGCACCAGGCGGTCAACTGCATCAGGGACATGGCGTTTGCGGCGCCGCCGCCCGCGGTGTAGATCCGCTGGCCGCCGGTACGATCCTGGCGCATCTGCGCATCCAGGAGCGCCGCGAGATCGCGGGGGTGCAAGGCGTCCCGCACCTGCTTGCCGGCGCCGTCGAAGCCGATGTACTTCAGTGGCCGCCGGCGAAGATGCGCGTTGAGCCAATAGGCGAAGATGCCCTGCTCCGGAGTGCCGAATTGTCCCTGGCCAGCCAGGACGCCGCAACGGTCGACCCACACTGGGAAGCCGAACGCCTCGCCATACTCCAGGGCTACCGCTTCGCAGGCCAACTTCGTGCTGCCGTAGAGGGAGACCGGGGCACGAGTAGAGAAATCCACGCCGATTCCGCGCGTGGATGCGCCCGGCGGCAGGTTCGCGGAAGCGTCCAGTTCAAACGCGTCCGGGCCGTAATGGAGGGGAAGGGAAACCAGCGCCGGGATGGAGTAGACCCGGTTGCTGCTCAGCAACAGCACTCCGGCCCGATGCGCCTTGCAGTACTCCAGGACATTCACGATACTCGCCAGGTTGTGCTCGAACAACTGCCGGCTGCTGAACCCGCCCTGCAGGCCCGCGAGAACGCTGGGGTTGGCAGCTGCGTCGATTACCCAGTCTGTCGCGGGCAAAGACTCCACATCGCTGGCCGCCCGAATATCCCCGTGCACGAATTTTACGCCCAGTTTGCGCAAGCGCAGGCGATTCGTCTCGGAGCCGGGCCGATGGAGGTTGTCGATGCCGGCGATCGATAGTCCTGCGCGCCGCTCCAGCAGGGCCTCAACGATCGCACTGCCGGCGAAACCGCAGATTCCGGTGATCAGGATGCGCATCAGGCCGTCTTGTTCACTAACCGTTCCATCCAGCTTCCGGCAATCTCCCGGAAAATGCCGCCGAGAGGTTTGGTGATACTCCACGCCGGGTAGTGCAACTTCATTTTGCGCAGGTCGCTGTAGTAGCAGATGTGGTCGCCAATGCGGTTTTCTTCCACGTACCGCCACCGCATGGCCTTACCGGTAACCTCTTGTGCTTTGTGGAAGGCTTCCAGGATGGAGCAGGCGTTGCCCTTGCCGCCCCCGAGATTATATACCTGGGCCACGCGAGGCGCCTGCGCGAACTCGAACATGAAGCGGGCAACATCTTCGGAGTGGATGTTGTCGCGTACTTGCTTGCCCTTGTAGCCGTACACTTTGTACTCGCGCCCTTCGAGATTGCACTTAATGAGATAGCTCAGAAAACCGTGCAGTTCTACGCCGGAATGATTGGGACCGGTGAGACAGCCGCCTCGCAGGCAGCAGGTCGGCATGTTGAAGTACTGTCCGTATTCCTGCACCATAATGTCACCGGCCACTTTGGATGCGCCGAACAGGGAATGCTTGGATTGATCGATGGAAAAGTCTTCCGGGATGCCGTTTTCAAATGCCGGGCCGGCATAGTCCCAGCGCGTTTCGAGTTCCTGGAGGGGAATCGTATTGGGCCGGTCGCCGTACACCTTGTTGGTCGACATGTGGATAAACGGCGACTCGGGGCAACACTGGCGCGCCGCCTCCAGCAGGTGCAGAGTACCCAGGGCATTCACCTCAAAGTCGAGGAACGGAATGGCCGCGGCTTTGTCGTGCGAAGGTTGGGCCGCCGTGTGGATGATCAGGTCAGGCCGGAGTTCCTTGATCAGAGCCAGGACGCCGGGGCGGTCCCGTATATCGAGGGCTTCATGGCGGTAGCCAGGAATTTCACGGCGCAACCGGTCGAGGACCCAACTGGTGTCCCCTTCGGGCCCGAAAAAGATGGCGCGGTGGTTGTCGTCGATTCCAACCACACGGAAGCCCTGGCGCGAGAAGAAGATCGAGACTTCGGAGCCAATTAAGCCACACGAGCCGGTGACCAGGACGGAACGGACGGACATTAGTGCGAGTATAACGCAGATTGCTTGCGGGCTGTGTCCGCCATTCGCAGTCCGCCCTTCGAAGAGCGACACCGGGATGCGTTTACCAACACTCCAATCGCCTTGCCGGGTCGCTCGATGCAATGCAATGGGCCGGCCCTGCCTGTGGCCGTCCGGCCGGCGTGCGCCAAACCGGCCCGCAGGCGGTCCCGTAGAATCCCCCGTTCAAACTGGGCTAAGACAGCCAGTAACGCGGTCATGGCCCGGCCGGCTTGGGTCGTCGGGTCCCGGGCTTCGGTCAGGGCGACGAAACCAACCCCAGGTGGTCCATCTCTTGGAGAGCCTCGCTGGTGCGTGCACCCGAAAAAGGCGTATACAATGGTCTAGCGGCTGTCATCCCCGCCTCTTATGCTCAGCCCTCAAGGTGGTCGCTCTCATTACACTTACCAATCACGCCGCGAGCGGGTGTTATGGCGGGCTGGTTTCATTGGGCCATGGGGCGGTAATCGTGCGTCCAGGGTCATCCGAAGCCACCGCCGCCGTTGATGTCCGTACTCAGGCTACCGATTGAGAGAGAGAAACCATGCCTCGTCGAATCCTATACCTGCTGGGCTTTGAGATCGCTTCCGTGGTCGGGATCCTTTTCCGCCCGGATTGGGGTTCGATCTACCTGGTGCTGCTGCTGATCACGCGGCCACAGGATGACCGGCCCAACATGCAGGATTTGCATTTCCCGATGGTGATGACGCTGGCGCTCGGTTTCTCCACCCTCCTGCGTTTTACGACGCGTTCCGCGCAGATAGGAGCCGCCGTGAGAGCGATGGCAGTGCCCCTCGCGTACTTTTTCCTCATGGTCGTTGCCGCCGTTATAAACGGATTTACGCCCGCATCTCAGTCAGAACTTGTCACCATGCTCATGACGCTGGTCACCATTGTCGGGGTTCTCACCTTCATCAGAACTCCCAACCAACTGGCTGCGTTTATCGGGACCCTGCTGGTATCCGGCCTCTATTACGTCAAAATGACGATCCAAAACCCGAATTTTCTCCGTTCCGAGATTCAAGATACTACCTTTGTACGGCTGGAATTCCGCAACATGACGAACTTCGGCAATCCCAATTTCCTGGCGCTGCTGATGGTTCTACTCATCTTTGTGGGATTGGGCTTTGCGGTTTCCGGCCAAAGGAAGCTGTTCGCCCTACCCGCCCTTGCCGCCGTCACCGGGTATTTTTATGTGTTCTTGAAATGCCAGTCTCGCGGCGCCACGCTTGCCCTCGTCGCCGGGCTGATTGTGTTCTGGTTCACGCAAAAGCACAAGGCTCTGATGCTGGTCCTGGGAACAATCCTGCTTGGCGTAGGGCTCACGTTCTTTGCCCCGGAGACCTTTGTTGCGCGCCTGGCCAGCATCACCAACTATTCCGCGGATGCGTCGTTAACGGGTCGCCTGACGCTGTGGGGTGATGCCTTGCACACCATCGCGTCTCACCCTCTGACCGGCGTCGGCCCAGGCAATTTTGCCTATCGGGTCAGCTTCAATTCGCAGCACCAGACCTATCTGCAAGCGGCTAGCGAACTCGGCGTTTTTGGACTAGTCCTGCTGCTCGCACTTTATGTATCGAGTATTCATTCCATTTTTGTGGCCCGTAACATGTTGAAGTCACACCAGCACGATTGGAGATTGCTGCGTTCCTTCGGGGGCTCCCTCTACGCATGCCTTACGGCATTGTTCGTGCAGGGGTTTTTCACTGGCTTTGCGTACCGGGAGTTCTTTATCACGATGATCGCCTCGGGGTACCTGTGCCGGGTGATAGCGGAAGAGGCGATGGCCGGCGAGCGGAAAAAAGTCCCTGGCGTGCCGCTCCCGGGGATTCTCCCGGGTTCGGCCATTGCGCCTGGCTGGGGAGCGCCGCGACTCAGCAACAGACACGGAGCAGGCACGGCACCGAGGTTGCCGGGACCCTCTTGATATAATTGTGACGTCTTTCCTGCGATTCTCGCCGTGGTGAATCGCGCGAGCGGATAACATGTGTGGAATTTGTGGTTTGATTGAGCGCGAAGGTGTGCCGCCCGACGCCGGACTATTGGCGCGGATGAATGAGCGCCTCTTTCACCGCGGTCCCGATGGCGGCGGGCAGTGGATCGAGGGCCGCGCCGCCATCGCCATGCGCCGGTTGGCGATCATCGATCTCCAAACCGGCCAGCAGCCCATGTTCAACGAGACTGGCGATATCGGAATCGTTTTCAACGGCGAAATCTACAACTACCACGAACTGCGCGCCGACCTGGAAGGCCACGGCCACAGATTCGCCTCTCAAAGCGATACCGAGTCCATCGTTCACCTCTACGAGGAGTATGGGGTCGACGGCATTGCCCGGCTCAACGGGATGTTCGCGTTAGCCATCTGGGACAGCCGCGAGGAGCGGTTGCTCCTGGCGCGCGACCGTGCCGGCAAGAAGCCGCTATACTATGCGCCGCAACCGGATGGCCTGGCTTTTGCGTCCGAGATCCAAAGCCTGCTGGCGTATCCCGGCATCTCGCGCGACATCAATGTCACCGCTCTGGACAATTACTTCACGTTCGGTTACGTGCCGCCTCCGCTCAGCATCTTCCAGGGCATCCGGCAACTCGAGCCCGGCCACCTGCTGATCTGGCAGCACGGCGGCATTACCACCCAGCGGTATTGGCGGTTGCTGCCCAGGAAGCGCGACTTCCGGTCGCGCGAAGAGGCGGTGGATGAGCTCTACAAGCTGAT
>OBLU010004757.1_pt1 | contig 12208 bp, 12 predicted proteins | sample 1518681 | NCBI WGS metagenome assembly OBLU01 (sample SAMEA3539304, study PRJEB22396) | soil metagenome | biome: tundra; feature: field; material: soil | place: USA | collected 2010-05 | depth 0.15 m | reverse complement strand
GGGCGTTTCTCGTCCAAGTGGATTACTTCCGAGTTGCCCGTTATCCGGGCACAAATCGCTAGATTTGCGGGCACCAACCTGTTTTCCGGAGCCGCCTATTCCCTCCGATTAAGCTGACGTCTTAAGCACCGGGAGCACAATGCTTGCCAAACCAGCTTCCGGATCAGCGATAGCCTAATGCTCGGGCTGCAGCATGTACCGCGCTCCGGCCGCCTGGGCCATTGATCGGCAGGTGTTGAGGAACGCCTGTCCCGCATGAGTGAGGACGGTTTCGCTGCGATGCACGATGCGTAACTTGCGTTCGAAGGCCAACTCCCGAACCGGAACATGGACCACATCGCCACGCCGGATTTCCTGCTCGACAGCGATTAGCGGCACCAGGGCCACGCCGTTCTCCATTCGCACAAAGTGCTTGATGTCCTCGATGGTCGGCAGTTCGATGTTCATGTGCAGCAGCGTACGGTGCTTCTTGAAAGCCTGGATCACACGCTCGCGATAAGGCGATAGCACACTATGGGCAACGAACGACTCTGCGCCCAGGTCCTTGATGCCGACCGTCTTGGCCTGTGCCAGCGGATGGCCGGGGTAAACGATCAGCGCCAGTTCGTCGCGATAGAGCACCAGCGAAGTCAATTGCTCGTCCTCGGGGCGAAAGGATACGACCCCGAACTCGACATCGTGATTGAGGACGCTGGTAGGTATCTCGCGTGCGAGTCCACGCCGCACCTCGATGCGGATCATGGGATGCATGCGATGAAAACGATGCAGCACCGGCAGGAGATAGCGCGAGGTGAATTCGTTGGCCGCGATCGAAAGCTTTCCCTGGTGCAGCATTCGCAGTTCCTTCAGGGCGTCGCGGGCTTCCTCGCGCACGTTGAGCAACTCTTCCGCGTAGGTAACCAGAGTGCGCCCAGCATCGGTGAGCGCCCCGTCGCGCGACGAGCGGTCAAAAAGTTTCTCCCCCAGGCTGTCCTCAAGTTTTGAGATGGTCTGGCTAACGGCCGACTACGTGCGGTGAAGGCGCGCCGCAGCCCGCGAGAAGCTTTTCTCCCGCGCCACCGCCAGAAATGTCTCCAGTTGGAATAGCTCCATCAGTACTCTCTTTTCAGGGCGTGCCCTTGAATAACTTATTCAATCACGTTTCCTAATGCAGACACAATTATTATTAGTTGGACTAATTGCTCCATTAGCCCTTAGCTTCTAGGAATTGAGTTACGAGAGGTGTTGCATGGAGCGGGAGCGGGTATTGATCTTCGATACGTCGCTGCGCGATGGCGAGCAGGCCCCCGGGTGCAGCATGAACACCGAGGAGAAGTTGGTGCTCGCGCGCAAACTCCAACGGCTCGGGGTGGACATTATTGAGGCTGGATTTCCGATTGCCTCCACGGGTGATGCCGACGCCGTCCGCCGGGTGGCGACCGAGGTGGAAGGGCCGATCATCGCTGGCCTGGCGCGGTGCGTCGAGAAGGACATCAAAGTGGCATGGGAAGCGGTGCGGTGCTCGTCGCGCCCTCGAATTCATACCTTCCTTGCGACGTCCGATATTCACCTCGCATTCAAGCTCAAGATCGGACGGGATGAAGCCTTGCGGCAAGCGGCCCAGATGGTGGCTTACGCGCGCTCATTCTGTGCCGATGTCGAATTCTCTCCCGAAGACGCAACCCGCTCCGATGTGAACTTTTTGTGCGAAGTGCTTCAGGCTGCGGTCGAGGCGGGAGCGACAACGCTGAACATTCCGGACACCGTCGGCTACACCACTCCGGTAGAGTTCGCGGAACTCATCCGTACTCTCCGGCAGCGGCTTCAGAACGCCGAACATGTCACCATTTCAGTTCACTGCCACAACGATCTGGGCTTGGCGGTGGCCAACTCGCTGGCCGGCATCGAGGCTGGCGCGCGTCAGGTGGAATGCACGGTGAACGGCATCGGCGAGAGGGCTGGAAACGCCGCGCTCGAAGAGATCGCGATGGTCCTGCACGTTCGCAAGGACCGCTATGCGGTCGAAACCGGCATTCGCCATGACGAGATTCACTCCAGCAGCCGTCTGCTGTCGAAGATCCTGGGCTTCGAGACGCAGCCCAATAAGGCGATCGTCGGCCGTAACGCGTTCGCCCACGAGGCCGGGATCCATCAGCACGGTGTGCTTAACAACCCGTTGTGCTACGAGATCATGACGCCGGAAACGGTTGGCGTGCCGCCGAACCGCATTGTGCTGGGAAAGCACTCAGGCCGGCACGCGCTCGCTTACAAGTTCAAAGAGATGGGCTACGAGCTTTCGGGTGACGAGATCAATCGCGTTTACAGCGAATTTACCCGGCTGGCGGACCGAAAGAAGCACGTATATGAGCAGGACCTGCTGTCGATGCTGTTCGCGCAGCGCTCCAACGTGAGCCAGCCTCAAGCTACCCAGGAAATGAGGACATAGTGAAAATGCGTATCGCCGTGTTGCCTGGTGACGGCATTGGCCCGGAGGTCACGAGCCACGCCATGGCGGTTCTGCAAACCGTATCAGATGTTTGCGGCTACGACTTCCGCTTTGACTCATATCGCATCGGCGGTGCTGCCATCGAGCAGGACGGAACACCGCTGCCCGAGAGGACGCTCTCTGCGTGCATGGAATCGGACGCTGTACTGCTGGGCGCGGTGGGCGCTCGCAAGTACGACCACTGCACCGGCCAAATGCGTCCGGAAGCAGGGCTGCTTGCGTTACGGCAGGCGCTTGGTGGATACGCAAACCTGCGGCCGGTGAAGGCCTACGAGGTCATCGCCGATTGTTCTCCACTGCGCGAGGATGTAGTGCGTGGCGTTGACATACTGATCGTGCGGGAGTTGCTGGGTGGGCTGTACTTTGGGCAGCCACGAGGGATTGAAACCGACTGTCTCTCCGCGTTCAATACCATGCGCTACGAGGTGTACGAAATCGAGCGGGTAGCGCGCGTTGCCTTTGAGGAGGCGCGCAAGCGCAACAAGCACGTCACATCGGTGGACAAGGCGAACGTGCTGGAAACCTCGCAATTGTGGCGGCGCACGGTCAGCGAGATCGGCAAGCAATATCCTGACGTTCAGCTCGACCATGCTTATGTTGACTCGTTCGCCATGCAACTGGTGACGACTCCGACACGCTACGATGTCGTCCTGACCGAGAACCTGTTTGGCGACATTCTCTCCGACGAAGCCGCGGTGATTTGTGGCTCGTTGGGCATGCTGGCGTCGGCAAGCATTGGAGGCCGCGTAGCTCTCTACGAACCAGTACACGGCTCGGCGCCCGACATCGCAGGTCGTGGGATGGCAAATCCGCTGGGAGCGATTCAGACAGCGGCCATGCTGCTGCAGTATTCCGCCGGGATGTTCGAGGAAGCTGAGCAAATCATGGAGTCGGTTCAGCGGACGCTCGCTCGCGGACTGGTGACGCCGGATCTTGCCGGTCGCCGCAAACGCGCGTCTTTCAGCACCGACGAGGTTGGCAAGTCCGTCGTGGAAACTGTCGCTGACTTACTACAACGGCACGTGGCCTATCACGCGGTATAAAGATTGCACATGCACAAACCGAAGACGCTGTTCGAGAAGGTGTGGGACTCGCACGCAGTGCTGGAGCGGGAGGGAGAGCCCACGCTGCTGTACATCGACCTGCATCTCGTGCACGAAGTCACATCCCCGCAGGCGTTCGAGGGCTTGCGCCTGGCGAATCGCAAAGTTCGCCGACCGGACCTCACCTTCGCGACCATAGACCACAATATCCCGACCACCTCCGACGAACGATTTCAGATTAAGGACCAGATCGCCGCGCAACAGATAACGACGCTTCGCCGCAACTGCCATAGTGCAGGTATTCCGCTGTTCGACGTCGGGTCGGGCCGACAGGGAATCGTGCATGTTATCGGGCCGGAGTTGGGCCTCACCCGACCCGGCATGACCGTAGTCTGCGGCGACAGCCACACCAGCACCCATGGCGCCTTCGGAGCGCTGGCGTTTGGCGTAGGCACCTCGGAAGTCGAGCATGTGTTGGCCACACAATGCGTATCGCAGAAGAAGCCACGCAGCATGCGCATTTGGATTTCCGGCACACTGCCGGACGGGACTTCGTCGAAGGATCTGATCCTCGACATCATTCGGCGGCTTGGTACTGACGGCGGTACGGGATACGTAATCGAATACGCGGGCGAAGCAGTCCGTGGTCTGACAATGGAAGAGCGCATGACAATGTGCAACATGAGCATCGAATGCGGCGCTCGCGCCGGCATGGTGGCGCCCGACGAAACAACGGTTAACTATCTCTGTGGCCGTCCTTATGCGCCAAACGGAGCAGTCTGGACGAACGCTGTTGCTGAATGGCGAATGCTGGCCACTGATGACAACGCTCAGTTTGATAATGAGATCGGCATCGACGGCTCGCGGCTGGAGCCCACCGTTACTTGGGGCACCAACCCGGGGATGGCAGCTCCGATCACTGCCAAGGTCCCGGGCCCCCACAACGCTCGCAATGAATCGGAGCGCAAAGCGATCATTGCTGCTCTGGACTACATGGGGTTGCAGCCGGGCACGCGCATAGAAGACATCTCGCTCGACCTTGTGTTTATCGGTTCCTGCACCAATGGTCGTCTGGAAGATCTTCGCTCTGCGGCCAAGGTCCTGCGCGGTTACAAGGTCCACGACGGCGTGACAGTCCTGGTCGTTCCCGGTTCGGAAGCAGTGAAGCGGGCTGCCGAGCGCGAAGGGCTCGATAGTATCTTCACCGGTGCTGGAGCGCAGTGGCGCGAGCCCGGCTGCTCCATGTGTTTGGGAATGAATCCTGACATTCTCGCTCCCAAACAACGCTGCGCGTCTACCAGCAACCGCAACTTTGAGGGCCGTCAGGGCCGCGAGGGCCGAACGCATCTGGTAAGTCCCGCAGTTGCCGCGGCCGCCGCCGTGGCTGGGCATTTCGTCGATGTGCGGGAATGGCAATACAAGGACTAGCGCATGGAACCGTTTCGCAAACATCGTGGCATTGTGGCTTCGCTGCATCGCGAGAACATCGATACAGACCAGATCATCCCCAAGCAGCACTTGAAGCGCGTCGAGCGGACCGGCTTCGGTGCCTATCTTTTCTCTGATTGGCGCTTTCATCCAGACGGAACACCTCGCCACGACTTTGTGCTCAACCAGGAGCACTACCGTTGCGCGAGCATTCTGGTGACCGGCAAGAACTTCGGGTGCGGCTCATCGCGCGAGCACGCGGCCTGGGCGTTGTCCGAGTTCGGCATCCGTGCCGTCATTGCCCCTTCTTTCGCTGACATCTTCCGCATTAATGCAGGCAACAACGGTCTGTTGCTCATCGATGCCGAGGAAGCGACCGTGCAGCGGATTGCCGAGCAAGCTCAGACCAAACGCCCGTATGAACTGACCATCGACCTTGAAAACCAGACCATCGCCGCTGATTGCAGCTTCTCAGTAAGCTTCGAGATCGAACCGTTCCGCCGGCACCGCCTGCTGCGCGACCTTGACGAGATTGCCATGACACTGACACATGAGGCAGAGATTGCCCGCTTTGAACATCAGCATCAGGCCTTCTTGCAAGATGTCGGGCCGTCAGGCCCTCCCGAGCTGGTTCCAACTGCAATACGATAGGCCCTATTGACGAGTTTGGAGAATTTCCAGCTACCGGTTCTAGGAGCGACCGGCGAAGTTCTGGGCGGATTGTCGGCAATGCGGAAGTAATCTTGGAGCGCTTCGCCTCGCGGTCCATAAACCGGCTTCGGGGAGATCGGAGCGCAACGAGCGCCGGTGACACCACTTGTCCTACAAGCAGACTTCCACGGCATGTCGAAAATTTGGACTAGCATGGATAGCCGGTTCCAGGAGGAAGCATCTCCTGATGATTCTGTCTAATCGTGCCGCTGCGGCCTAGATACTGGAAAGCTGCTGACTTATTCCCGTTCATGGTAGTGGCCTCAAAGGCCTCGAATTCGAGCTGGTCGAATGAAGTAGTCAGCTCCTCAATCCACCCTTTCTGATGATGACGCACAACCACACCCTCCGGGAGTTCGAAGATCCCGTAAGTTCCGAATTCCTCGGCATAACGGTCGTACCTTTCAAGATTCCGTAGATCGTCGTTTAGAAGAAGATCGCTGATGTAGAGAAGACCGTCTGAACAAAGCACTCGTCTGATTTCACTCAGCAGGTCGCGCTGATCCTCGTTCCGAGGTATGCAAGTAAGAACAGCAAAAAGAAGTACGAGGTTCACAGAATGTTTCTGTAACGGAATCGTCTGGCCGTAATTCTGCACCAGCCTCACATCAGGCAACTGGGAACGGCAGCACGCGAGCATCCTGAATGAAAAATCTACGCCAATGACGTTTTTGTAGCCGGCACGCACAAGTTCGGCAAGTGTCCTTCCATAGCCACATCCGAAGTCGAGAATGCTCGCCGTTGAACCGATATGGCGTGTCAACCACGCAAGGCGAAGCGGGTGCCAAAAACGCTTTTCGCCTGCCACACTATCCCAGTAAGGTACTTGCGCTGGTATAACTCGCGACGGATCCATAGGAGCAAGATTACCAGCCCATGAGCTTCACCGCGCTGTCCAGGACAGTTTCTGGGGCGGTTCCGAGTGGCCGACTAATCGTCCGCTATGTAAGGTTGGGACTAGTGAACCGGCTTATATCCCGGCCCGCGCAGGGCTCTTCCGGGACGCTCCTCGGTGATCTTGCCGTCGAGCACAACCGGCCTGCCATTAACGAAAACATCTTTAACTCCCACCGAGTACCGAAGAGGATCCTGGTAGGTGGCAACATCCTGAATCGTCGCGGGGTCAAAGATCGCAATATCCGCCATCATCCCCGGACGCAGGACCCCGCGATCCATGAGTCCCACTCTGCTGGCGGCCAGCGAGGTCATCTTGCGCACGGCTTCTTCCATGCGCATAACGTGCTCGGCACGCACGTACTCAGACATTATGCGAGGGAAGGTTCCGAATGCCCTAGGATGGGCTTTGGACGTGCTCAACGGTCCATCTTCCGCTTGCGCGGGAGAATCTGAGCCGTAAGTCACTAACGGATTCGAGACTGCAGCGCGGACATCAGCCTCTTGCATGACGGCAATGACGACCTCGCTCTGGCCACGATCGGCGATGGCGATGTCCATGGCTGCGTCTCTCGGATCTTTCCCCATCTGGCGGCCGATTTCTTCGAAGTTCATGCCTTCATACTTATGCAGCTCGGGGTTTAGCACTTGAACTAACGTCACTCCATTGCCGCCTCCCGATCCACGCCACTGGTTCTCCCACGTAGTGCTGGGCTCGTCCATTTCCTTCTGAGCGCGGGCGCGCTGAGTGGGATCCTTCAACCGCTGGATCATTTTGTCTGTGCTGCCTTCCGATATCCAGCTCGGGAAACATGCGATCAAACCATTGGAACCGCGAGTGTAAGGATAAACACTCGCCGCCACATCAATCCCGCGGGCACGGGCGTCTTCGATCCTGCTCAGAACTTCAGGCATTTTGCCCCAGTTCTCGCGATACGCGGTTTTCAGGTGCCAGATCGTGGCGGAAATGCGCGCACGTTGCGCGATCGCAAAAACTTCGTCCAGCGACTGAAGAATGCGGTCTCCTTCCGAACGCTGGTGCGTGAAGTAAACTCCACCGTATCGCTGCGCAACCTTGGCCAGCTCAACAATTTCGTCGGTAGAGGCAAAAGAGTCGGGCACGTACTGGAGCGCTGAACTTAGCCCGAATGCGCCCTGCTCCATGGCCTGCGCGACTAATTGGCGCATCTGTTCGATCTCCGCGGCTGTTGCTGGGCGGTTGTCTTTGCCGATTACATACTGCCGCAAACCGCCCGCGCCCACAAAAGTTCCCAGGTTGATTGCTGGCCGGGCACGATCATAGCGGCGCAGATATTCGTCAAGCGATCGCCAATCCAGCGCCACGCCATATTTCTTGGCACTATCTTGAAGGTCCTCCAGCAACCGATCGTTAAGCGGCGCGATGGAAGTCCCCTCACCCGTAATCTCGGTCGTCACGCCTTGTGTGATTTTGCTCGCTGTGCGATTGTCCACCAGCACATTGAATTCCGACTGGCCCTGAACATCAATGAAACCGGGCGTGGCCACTAGTCCCTTGGCATCCATCTGCTGCTTCGCTGCAGCATGTTGGAGATCTCCAATCGCAGCGATGTGGTCGCCGACAATTCCGATATCGCCGATAAACCAGGGAGCACCGGTGCCATCAACGATGCGGGCTCCCGTGATCACGAAATCATAGCTGGTTTGTTGTGCGTGGCCGATCACACTGGCGAACAGCAACCCAATGAGGGCAATGGAAGAAGCTAGTTGATGTTTTGTCATTAGGGTCGGCCTCGGAGATCGGAGTGGTGGAATTATACAGGCGTCCCAATAGAAACGTACTCGTGGACCTATGAAAGACGAAGCGCGGACGTAACCATTGTCACGGATTACGGGCGGCCCTAAACGAATCGGCTAGGTCCAGGTTCCGTTCGACCATCCTGCCAAGATCCAGAGGCGACACTTCAATGGGTGGCGCGTGGCAAGGCGAGAAAGGGGCGGAGTCTCAAGACCTGCTTTTTGAAGCATCGGCGAGCCGGGAGCCTCTGACTTCCTTCCTTTTAGCTCGCGCGCTTGGCGGCTAGGGATTTGACCACCAAGGTCTCCAACACCTGTTGGTCCACGTCCGCGAGCTTCCTGATGTAGAGGCAGCCCTTGCCAGTCGTGTGCTTGCCGAGTTTTGCGAGCAGCGCCGCAGCCTCGCTGAACCCGGTCATGCCATACAGAACAGTTGCGGCCTTACGCGGCGAGAAAGCGATAAGCGGCATATCGCCCTCCCGCCCGCTCTCGTACGTGTAGTGGTAGCTGCCGAAGCCAATGATGGATGGCCCCCACATCTTCGGCTTTTCGCCTGCCGCGCTTTGCATCAACTTGACCAGCGCCTTGGCGTCTGCGCGCCTGGCCGGGTCCGTGAGGGTATCGATGAATGCCGCCACACTTAATTTGGTCGGTTTTGTTTTGTTCTCCGCCATTCTGCTGCCTCCTGCTCTTCGCGAGGCTAACATGGTTTGAGGAAAGGCGACATTGGTCCGCTGACGGTTCGTCCTGGATCGGGCAACCCTAACATAACCCCACGGTAAGGTAAGGTTTGCCGACAAGCCGGTCACGGACGATCCGGGTTATAAAAGACGACGGCGTTAGCCGGGAGCGACACTCCCATCGTCAAGACCGACTATTCCAGATGAGCGATTCTACTGGAGGGAAGGTAAGGGTGCTACGTAACCACAGATCTCGAAAACAGAAAGTGGAGCGACGATGAAAACGGAATTGCTGCGATTCAACGGCGCTGTCGAGCGCGATCCCGCCATCGATGCGTGGATGAAAGAGCATGCAGGTGGATTGGGAGCCATCGCGCATCAGTGGTTTGAGGTGATGCGAAAATGCGGGGACGAAGTCCGGGAGCTTTTGCATGACGGCTGTCCGGTTGCATGTTTGGGAGATGCGCCCTTCGGCTACGTCAATGTATTCACTTCGCACGTAAACGTGGGGTTCTTTCACGGCGCAGCGCTGCCGGATCCGGCACGCTTGCTGCAAGGCACCGGCAGGTTCATGCGCCATGTGAAGCTGAAACCTGGAACGGCCACAAACACGGCAGCGCTAAGCAGGCTCATCGATGCGGCGTACTCGGATATAAAGGCGCGCGTCGAAAACGGCTAGCTCAGAGAAACGCCTTTGGAGGGCGACGCGGATGTGAACCGCCAGATCGCATAGTGTTCAATGATCGTGGTCGGATAACGCGCCACCCGGAAGGTGGCCTGTTCGGAGTCAACTTGACGGGAAACGCCCTACCCTTTCTTGTGACTTGGGTGTGTCGTCCGCTCTCAGTCGGCGGTTTGCCGACTATACGACCGAGTGGATTCCGGGACCCATGGGCGTTTCTCGTTCCTAATCCGGCCAGATCTCCCAGAACAAGACTTCTGGCCCGCGTCGACGAATCAGCTCCCGACCTCCGCCCGAGGCGACAGAGCGAGGGCAAGGATATTCCCTGCCCTCTAAATCACGAGTTGCTTGACTTCGCAGGTGCAGACTACGTCCGCTCGCTATCTACTCGGAGATCATTGTGGATCTGCCGGGGCAGGTGCAAATCTGCGGATGCGCGCCCACTTCTGAAGTTGCTTGCGGGCGTTTTCGGGGAGAGCGAACTTCGAGGTTGCTCCAATCTCGCCTTCTGCGGTGGGTGAGACGCTTGCGAGATTACCTACTGCCGATATAGGCGTCGCCAGAAATCCGTGAATTTCGCCGGTACTGGTTTGCAAGGCAAAGCCCACGATCTGCCCTTGAGAATTGATGCCGAATCCGTGCAGCAGGTACAAAGGGGAGTTGGCAGGAATGAGAGTGTTGAGGTCGACCATCACTCCGTTCTGCCAAAGGAATGCTCTCAAGTTCTGCCCGCTGGCATCAATCGAGACGCCGGTCACTTGTCCCTTGTTGTTGATCGCGACGGCAGCACTTACGACGTCTCCGGGCAGCGTCCCCAAGTCGGTCATATGGCCGTTATGCCAAAAGAAGGCGTGCTGGTACATATCGCCTGGCAGGTCCGATGCGCCGACAATCTGGCCGCGGTCGTTGATGGCGAAGGCCGCGTTTTCTAATTCTCCGCCCAAGTTGCCGAGATCAATCGGCCTCACGCCTTGACGCCATAGCAACGCGTGCCGCGGTTGAAGAGGTAACGCGTACCGCGGGTCATACGTTGCACAAGAACCCGATGCGCCGACGGTATCGCCCTCGTTATTGATCCAGAAGGCAGCTCCCTCGGTATCGCCTGGATACAAGGGAAGTGCCCGGACATGGCCCGCGGTCCAGCGCGTCGGCCGGAATTGCAGCACCTGGGGCGCGGGGCAGTTCGGGTCAGAGGTCCCAGTCTCGGCGTATCCGGCTACCTGACCGCGATAGTTGATGGCAGCGGCTTGGCTGTTGTCGCCACCGAGTGGTTCAAGCGGCGTCATGATCCCGTGATGCCAGACGAAACCAAGACAGACAAGGTGGGTGCCAAAAGCGCAGAAGTCCTCGCCGTTGGGATCGGAGACAGAGGTTTCGGCCGTGCCCGCAACCTGTATCGCGTTGTTCAGGTTGGCAAACGACTCGCTGTTTGGTCCCCCCAGCGTACCCAGGTCAATCATCGCCCCTTTCTCGATTACAAAGGAATGTTGAACGGTGTCGCCGGGCAACGTGGAAAATCCGTCTATTTGTCCGTTGTCGTTGATGCCATAGGCCAAGCTGAAGCTGCCTCCCAGCGTGCCCAGGTCGGCGACGGTGTAGTGTCGAAGCTGGTGTGCTTTATGGAATTGCTCGTCCTGCGCGACCAGCAGAGTTGGCACTGCCAGCGCAGCAAATAAGCTGATTCCCGCTATCCACGTGCATATTCTCGATTTCATATTGCCTCCTCATTCATGCGCCCGGGCAAAGGGTTGCGTCGAGCGGCTTTTATCGGTCTCATATAAGTAGGCGCAAACGGCGGGACAGAACTATCATGCGGGTATAGCTTTTCCTGAAGAGACTGCAAGGAGGCCAAGGCCTAAGGTCGGAATGCGGAAATCCACACCACCGCACGATGAGGCCGGAACGCCACCGGGTGGCCAAGTGACCGAGTTTCTCCGGGCCTGGAGTGATGGAGATCGAGCTGCTCTCGACCGCCTGACTCCAATCGTCTATGACGAACTTCACCGCCTGGCGCGACGCTACATGAAAGGTGAGCGCCCCGGTCATAGCCTGCAAACCACCGCCTTGGTCAACGAAGCCTACATGCGACTGGTGGATTACAAGAGCATGCAGTGGCAGAATCGCGCCCATTTTTTCGCGGTTTCGGGCCAGCTGATGAGGCGCATTCTGGTTGACCACGCGCGGCGCCATAACCTGAAACGCGGGGGCGATGTGCTGCATGTTTCCCTGGACGAGACGCCCATGGTGGGCGGCGAACGGGCCGCCGATCTGGTGGCGCTCGATGACGCCATGAACCTGCTGGGAAAGCTCGATCCGCGCAAAGTGCAGGTTGTCGAAATGCGTTTTTTTGGCGGACTCAGCGTGGAAGAAACGGCTGAGGTGCTCAAAGTATCGGCGGTCACCGTGATGCGCGACTGGAGCACCGCCAAAGCCTGGCTCTACCGGGAGCTTATGCCCAGGACAGGGGATGGATAGCGAGCGGTGGAAACAAGTCGATAGCCTGTTGCAG
>OBLU010004755.1_pt1 | contig 12211 bp, 8 predicted proteins | sample 1518681 | NCBI WGS metagenome assembly OBLU01 (sample SAMEA3539304, study PRJEB22396) | soil metagenome | biome: tundra; feature: field; material: soil | place: USA | collected 2010-05 | depth 0.15 m | reverse complement strand
GCAAGGGGCTCAAAGCTGCCATGGCCGTTTCGCTGATTGTGGGCACGGTGCGGGCGCTGGCGCCGGTGCTGGCCGACACGGGCGAGCTGCTGAGCGAGATCAACGACCGGCTGGTTGGGAGGCTGCAGGGTGGATTTGCGACGGCGATTGCGGTAAGGGTGGGTCCGGCCGGCAACTGCGCAATTACGTGCGCGGGCCATCTTCCGCCCTTCGTCAACGACCGTGAGCTGGAATTGCCGGGCGCCTTTCCACTCGGAGTTGCCGTCGGCGTGAGCTATGAAACCATCCACCTCCAGCTGAACGCGTCAGACCGTTTGGCTCTCTTCACAGACGGCTTACTTGAAGCTCGAAGCGCCACCGGCGAGCTTTACGGATTTGGACGGCTGCAGAAGTTGTTTTCGGGGAAGCCAACAGCTGCCGACGCCACGCAAGCTGCCGTGAACTTTGGCCAGGACGACGACATCACCGTGCTGACCCTCGCCCGGCTGGAAGTCGGAAGTCGGAGAGGAATCGTAGGTGCAGCACAGGGCTCCAGTTCTGACCCTCGCGTCGGTGCCGAACCACACTGAAAGTTAGCCCTCGGCTCGTCTGAAGGGCTTCAGCGAGATCGTCGACGGCCCAGTTTGCCCCTCGGCTCCGGTGATACAAATGGCACCTGTCAAGGCCGTTCCCTCATTCGGTTCAACACACTTTGAAAGTAGACCACCTGGTGCAAACCCAGGGGGCCGGATATACGTAAACATTGTCCTAACCTACTGATAGACAAGTATCTAGGACGACCGCGCGGTCAATGTAGATGATTTTGTAGCTGTGAAGACCTCCAGAATCCACAAACTTCAACAAGTTTAATTTTTCAAATAGCTGATTCTACAAGGGTTGCAGAAGGTAGAGAACCTGGTCCCGAACCAGAGCGGACCGTTCATGGAAATCTGTTGAAATTGAGGGAAAATAAATGCTTTTGATTGAGCTGCTTACCGTATGCCTCTTGGTCCCTGTTGATCCTTGTGGCTCTTGGGTGCTTTGACCGCTACAAATTCGACTACATCAGGTTGGGATCATTCGAATCCCGCGATCCGCAATTCAGCGCTGGGGTTGTCCGAGCGAAGTACTCCCTGAGTGAACTTTTCTCCAATGTTCGGTGGTACAAAACATCGTGCGAACCTTTGGAATCTCCCACCGAGCACTAATCCGACCAAATTGTGGCGCTATACCACTCGCAGTTGCTGGTTCCGGAGGTTGGTGGGCATCCCAGGCATTTCTCCTCCATTTTCGGGTTCTGTCCGGATGGTCCGTGACACGCCCGGAACCTGAAAGATTCCGCCCTCGACCACGATTGCCTGCTGGAGTCCTCGCTAAGTTACTTTGCGGTTTTTCAAGAGTTGAGGCGAGAAATGCGGAGCCGGTTTTCTGCTTTCTTCGCCGACTACACGGCAGAAGAGGCAGCAAATGGAATGGATGCGCCTTCCTTTTCTCTGGGCGCCAAAAGGCGCGTCGAATTCAGGATGAATGTGAGCTCGGATGATACATGAATAAATGCCGCCAGCAGTGGATTGAGGAAACCAGCCGCTGCCAAGCCGATGCCGATGGTATCGACGATCAGGGTGCCGTAGAAGTTTTGCATGATGATTCTCCGGCAGTTTCGAGCTACGCGAACGGTTTCAACGAAGTTTGCCAGGTCATTGCCGATAAGAACCACATCCGCACTTTCGCGGGCGACATCGGTTCCCGCACCCATGGCAACGCCAACTGTGGCTTCGCTCAGCGCGGGCGCGTCGTTGATACCGTCTCCGAGCATGGCCACCACTCGCCCATCTCGAACCTGTTCCGCGATGAGACGAGTCTTTTGTTCTGGAAGGAGCTCGGCGTGAACATCGTGAATGCCCAAATGGCGCGCCACGGCTTGCGCAGATTGCTTTGTGTCACCCGTCAACAGGACGACGTCGATATTCATATCCTGGAGGGCTCTCACAGCGGAAACTGAGCTAGGACGCAATTGATCCGACACCACGATGGAGCCAAGATAACTTCCGCCGCGTGCAACGAAGATTTCCGTCGCCTCAGCGGCAACGGCATGCTCGGGCAGCGTAATGCTTAGTTCTGTGAAGAGCGTTCGATTGCCGACGACCGTCTGTTCCCCCCGCGACAAGGCCAACACGCCGCGGCCGATCCGGTACTCGAAATGCGCCGGATGAGAGATGGAAATATTCTGTTGCTCCGCGAAACGGACGATGGCACGACCCAAAGGGTGCTCCGAACTGCTCTCAGCACAAGCGGCTATCTGTAGCAGCGCTCCCTCTAGAATTCCCGGCGCGGCGTTGACTTCAGTGACCGAAGGCATTCCGAAGGTCAGGGTTCCCGTCTTATCGAGGAAGACGGTATTCAGCTGACCCAGTGCTTCAAGGTAGATTCCGCCTTTGATGATGGAGCCGTACCGTGCGGCGCGCCCGATGGCGCCGAGGATGGCCAGCGGGGTGCCTGCGGCTATACCACAGGCTCCAGCCACAATGATGACCGAGATCGTAGACCGGATATTGTGCGTGATGAGAAATGTGAGCAGGGCTGCGCCCAGCGCGAAGTAGACAAGATACCCCGCAAGCCGGTCTGCCATTTTCTGAATCGGGGCGCGCGATTGTTCGGCCTTTTCGACCGCTTCAATGATTTTGCCGAAGGTAGTCTCTTTCCCCAGGCGGTCGGCGCGGACCTGAAGACTACCGGCCTGATTGATGGTGCCCGCATACACATCGCAGCCGGCGAACTTTTCGCTCGGCATGGGCTCGCCTGTAATCGCCGCCTGCTCAACATACGAGTGCCCTCCTACAACCTCACCATCGACGGGAATCCTACTGCCGGGGCGAATGACGACGATCTCTCCGGGAAGGATTGATAGCGTTGGGACTTCGAGAATTTGGCCGGCGCGCAATACGCTGGCCACTTGCGGCAGGAAATCCAGCATGTCCTGAATGGCCCGGCGTCCCCGGCCAACGGTCAGTCCCTCCAATATCTCCGCTGCCAGCACGAATGCTGTAATCACCAGAGCCGTAAAGAATTCGCCGATTGCCATGGCGGAAACGAGCGCAATGGTCATCGACAGTTCCATCGTCATGCGGCGTTGGACAATGTTCTCGATTGCCTCCTTGAAGATGGGGTAGCCGCCGATCAGGGTCGCTGCCAGCCCGATCACATTTACTCTGTGAAACGGCTCCCACAGGTGAAACCAAACCGCTGCCGCTGCAAGCGCCACGAAAACTACTCGCAGGACTTCAACCAATTCGAAGCCATGTTCGTGCTCTTCATGAATCGCATGCTGGGAAGGATCCGCGTGTTCTTCAAGCTCGGAGTGGCGCGTTTCATTTTCGTGGAGGACCGTCATGCATTCTCCAGTTTCCTAGTTGAAATAACGCTTGACTACGGCGATCAGGTCGTCCGCAGCTGCAAGCTGTGCCGGCTGTGTCTTCTGGTCAGGGCTGAGTACGTGGAATCGCACATGGCCTTCGATCAGCTCCGCCATCAAGCCATTGAGTGCGCCGCGGCAGGAAGCGACCAGCTGCAATACTTCCTCGCATTCGCCTTCTCCTTCAAGCGCTCGTTCAATGGCTTCCACCTGGCCTTTGATGCGCCGGACGCGCGAAAGCGTCCTCGTCTTGTTTCTCGTGATGTGTGACAATCGTTTCTCCTTGAAAATAGTATACTCCCCTATATTATACTTCTACACGTATTTGGAGTGGTGTCGTGCTCGAAACAAAACGCCGCGTGATCGGCCAGATGATCGTTTGCCGGGGTTGCTGCTGCGGAGCGGTAGACAAAGGCCGTCCGATGGTTCCCGTGGAGTGGCTGAAGGACGAGTGGCGAAGACGCGGTTTACTAAAACGGTTCCAACTCAGTCTAAGCGGCTGCGTCGGACCCTGCGATGTTCCCAATGTGGTGGTGGTGAACTCCGAAAGCGGATCGCAATGGTTGGGCAATATCAATGACTTCAATCAATACCGGTCATTGGTTGACTGGGCCGCGTGTTCCGTGGAAGCCGAACAATTGTTGAAGCTGCCGCGGGAATTCAAGGATCATCTGCTGCAGCCTTGGCGCTGAATCCAATAGGGAAGGACGGTCACGTGCAAGTAATCAATTTTGACAAAGGCAGCAAGAGGAAGATGCGCCAGATCCGATGGAGACGATTCGAACTCGTCAGTCTAATCTTGCTCTTGCTCCTCACGCTGACGATTGGCGTAATGGTCGGTCTCTGGGAGATATCTCATCACTCGGACGACCCACAGACTCCCCATCTCCAAGATCGGCGCTAACATCGCCTTTGCTCTCAAAATCGCTCGATAACCCTCAAAATCCTACGTTGATTCCGTGGCATCTTGCCGAGGAGCCGACACGATCTAAAGAACTTGCGAAGTCGGTGGTAAATCTACCTCTCGTGGACGCTGGTCCCCAAACCGGAATTCGCTCAAGGGCACGAGTCTTCCCGTGGGCTCCTTTTCTGTGTACTATCTTCTTCAGGATGTTGCGTTGACAGGAATTCGGGCACACCTACGAAATGATCTCCGCTCAAAGCCAAGCGTTTTGGGGGTAACGATTGTAGTGTGCCTGGTTGTGCTGATGCTGCTGGCATTGGTCCATGTGGCTGATGCACATTCTGTCTCCAGCGATGCCGACCATTGTCCGATATGCATCGTCATGCACTCAACGGCACCGTTCTTGGTCGCGGCAGCCGTAGTTATCCTCATCAGGATCGGAACCCCCGCGCCGGAGTTACTTGAAGTTCGCGCGATCATCAGATATTGGCATCCCACCCTCTTTACACGCCCACCTCCCGCTAGCTGCTAGCGCATCTTTCCAATTTTCATTTTCAGCCTGATTCCTCTCCCCGTCGCATCTATTGACGGGAGAGACTTTGTTGCATCCCCCGCAGACTGACTCCAAACCGGAAAGATGCCCCGAATGCCAAGAGGATGCCGCAGCTGTTCGTGCCGCGGCCTGCTTCCCCGCATCATCCAGCCAAGATTCGGAGGCTTCATATGTCGCTTCAACGCGGCACGATTTCTCGCATTCTCCCCATTCTTTTCCTGTTTCTTGCAGCGCTTTCCGCACCCGCCCAGAGTGGTAACGCCGGCATCGTGCGCGGCACACTGACCGACCCCTCGGGCGCCGTTGTTCCCAACGTAGTGGTCCATCTGGTCAACGACGTAAGCGGGTTCGACCAGACCACGACCACCTCTGCCAACGGCCTATTCGTGTTTTCTAACGTCCCTTTCAACCCTTACCGGATCAGCGTTTCCGTCAATGGATTCGCTCCATTGAACCAGAACGTCGAGATTCGTTCGTCGGTGGGAACGAACGTGAAACTCACATTGCAGGTGACGGGCGGCAGCCAAACCGTCACCGTCGAGTCCTCCGGGGACCTGGTCGAAGACGATCCAACTTTCCACACCGACGTTGATCGCGACCTGTTCAACAAAGTGCCGCTGGAGAGCGCGTCCTCTACGCTTAGTTCTTTGGTGACGCTTTCTACACCGGGCGTTGCCGCGGACTCGAACGGACTGTTTCACGGCCTGGGCGACCACGCATCGAATTCGTTCTCAATCGATGGTCAGTCGATCACCGACCAGCAAAGCAAGGTTTTTTCCAATCAACTTCCCGCCGACTCGATCCAATCCATCGAGGTCATCTCCGGCGCTCCGCCGGCTGAGTACGGCGGCAAGACGAGCCTTGTCATCGTGGCCACAACGCGGTCGGGGCAAGGAGTAACCAAGCCCACCGGCAGCATCAGCAGTTCCTATGGCTCTTTTGGGTCGGCGACGGCCGGCTTCGACCTGGCCTACGGTGGTACGAACTGGGGGAACTTCGCCGAGGTGGACGGCCTGAACACGGGACGCTTCCTCGATCCGCCCGAGTTCACGGTGTTTCATGACAAGGGGAACGAGCAGAACGTATTCGATCGAGTGGACTACAGCTTCACTCCGGCTGATTCAATTCATCTGGACCTGAACTACAGTCGGTCCTGGTTCCAGACCCCCAACTCATTCGACAACCTCAACGTACAGAACGTGGTCAGCGATGGTGCAAGTGCCAACCCCACCTTCGCCAATGTAGGAAACACCGACCAGCGCTCGAAGATCGGCACATTCAATATCTCACCGACCTATACGCGGGTCATCAGTAACGACTCGGTCTTCAACCTGGGCGCTTACGTGCGCAGAGACAACTATAACTACTACCCCAGCGGCAATCCGCTGGCCGACCTTGGACCAACCAACCTGCAAACATCTTCAATATCCCAGTACCGCACGCTCACCAACGCGGCAGTCCACGCGGACTTCGACTACTCCAAGGGAATCCACACGTTCAAGGCAGGTGCAGTTTACGGGCAGACGTTCCTGCGCGAGAACGACAGCCTGGGGGTTGTCGACGCGACGTATAACTCGCCTTGCGTGGACGGGAGCGGCAATCCGCTGCCCGGATACGCCGATCCATCGGATTGTGACGGTGTGATTTCATTTCCAAATGCCAGCTACCTCGCGGTCCTCGCGCCCTATGACCTGACTCGGGGCGGCGGCAACTACGACTACTTTGGCCACACCGACGTGAAAGAGCTTGCCCTCTACATTGAAGATCAGATCAAGGCGGGCAACTGGCTCTTCAACTTGGGGTTGCGGGGCGACATTTATAACGGTCTCACGGCGGCCAGCCAGGCGGAGCCCCGCTTGGGGATTGGATACCATATCAAGCCTACGAGCACCGTATTGAGTATCTCGTATGCGCGCACTTTGGAAACACCATTCAACGAAAATCTGGTGCTCTCAAGCAGCGGCTGCTCGAACGCAGTTCTGGCTCCGCTGCTCCTTTGCGCGCCGGGAGTATCGGGAACCCTGGACCCCGGCTATCGCAACGAGTTCCACGCCAGCTTGCAACAGGCCTTTGGCAATAAGGTGGTCGTGAGCGGCGAGTACATCTGGAAGTACACGCACAACGCCTTCGACTTCAGCGTACTGGGCAACACGCCCATCACCTTCCCCATCGACTGGCATAACTCCAAGATTCCGGGCTATGCGCTGCACGTCGATGTGCCCGTATACCACAACTTCAGTGCTTACTTTGTCGCGTCCTCGGTCGCTGCTCGCTTCTTCCCGCCGCAGTCCGCCGGTGCGGGGGCCGCGCCTGAGACAGGTGGCTTGCCCTTCCGCATCGATCACGATGAGAAGTTCAACCAGACCACGCATCTGCAATACCAGATCGGCAAGCGTGGTCCTTGGGCTGGGTGGAACTGGCGCTACGACTCGGGCTTGGTGGCAGGCGCAGTACCTTTCGCCACGGATACTACCACCCCAGTGGATTTGAGCGGCCTCACTTACGATCAGCAGTTCGAAGCGGGTATCACCTGCAATGGCGTGAAAGCAACGCCTACGTCGGGGTTTGCTTCGTGCCTGCCAACGCAGTACAGCTCGTCGCTGGTCAGCATCCCCGCGCCAGGCACGGAAAACGACGACAAGAACCCGCAGCGCATCGCGCCGCGCAACCTGTTTGATGCCACGGTCGGTCAGCAAAACATCTTTCGCAAGGAACGCTACAAGGTAGATTTCGACGTGACGGCGATCAATGTAACCAACAAGTATGCGCTGTATAACTTCCTGTCGACGTTTAGCGGAACACACTACGTCACTCCGCGAGCGCTCACGGCGAAGATTTCGCTGAACTTCTAACGCAACCCATGGGCGGGTTGGCAGTGGGTGGCCTGCACGGTGCGGAAGCTACGCATCGTCAAAGTGCGCCCATAAAGGAGGTAGTCAAAGGCGAGACGGTTTGAGAAGGAATCTTTGAGGTATTTGACCTCTCGGGTCACCCGAAAGCGTCGATGGCTCATGCCTGGACCAATGAGACAGACGACCCGGAAAGCCTCAAACATCACGTCACGCTTCTGCATTTAGGCCTGATCAAATCGGCAGCGGATGCCGTCAGAGCGGCGATAGTACAGGAGTTTAGAAACCTTGAAGCAACCCAAGAAGAAGCCGAACAAGGCCGGACGGCCTCCGCTCCCCAAGGGAAGCGCAAAGGCTGGAGGCCTGCGCGTGCGTGTCACACCGGACGAACTATGGGCAATCAAGACGGCAGCGAAGGCCAGCAACCAAACCGTGTCGCAATGGATACGCAGCAAGCTGGCTGCCATGGTAGGGGACTGAGCCTGTGGATTTCCAACTAGGACACTACCGGTCAATTTCCGTCCTTCCCTCCTGTGAGCCTGAAACGATGAGTGGAGCACGATGTCAGAACTGATCCAACTTGGTGCATCTCCTTTGCAGCCTGCCTTCGCTCGGCCTTCCAAGCCCAGTACTTCCACTCTGGTTGCAGAGTGTCACCCTGGCATGGATGGTAGTGGAACTCGGCGTCTCCGCTTTTGCAGCCGTGACCGCTCGCTGGCCCGGAGCCCCGGCTCCAACAAAGGCCGAATACATTTGCGCAGACCAAACCGTCACCCTCATTTTTCGCTTGCGGAAAGGCGGCGGACCATACATGCCGAGTAGGCGGTCACTCAACCGCAACGCCGAATTCCGCCCTAAAATGCGATCCCGTCGAGAGCGATCGAGGATGAGAACAGCGCAATCGGGCTCAACAAATAGAGCGATCAAAAGTGGAAGCGGTAGCGCAATTCTGCCTGAAACATGCGCGGATCGTTGAAGTGAAAGCCGCCGATGGTGATGGAGTTATCGAGCAGCACGCGGTGATTGGTTGCATTCAGGACATTGGCTGAGATATTCCAGTTCTCGCCGAATGTGCGACCCGCAGAGACATCGAAGGTGGTATGCACGGGCAGGCTGTTTCCCTGGTAGGGTCCTTCTCCGGAATCTGCCAAGCCGTTCGAAAAGCCCGACCCGTAATAGACGTTGGTGGCGAACCATGTGTGCAGGGGCAACGCCGCAGTGAATCCAGTATTGAGCGTATTGCGCTGGTCGTGGTCAACCGGTGTGTAGTCCGGGCCGAGGTTGCAGGCAGGATCGGTGCTGATGGTGCAGGTGAAGCCACCGATAATGTTTCCGCGCTGCTCGGCGATCTGATTGGAGTAACTCAGGTGGAACTGGCCGAGCCGCGCCAACTGCGGTGACCGGAGCGTCATTTCCCAGGCACGAACGAGAGCGCCATCGACCGCGATGGGAAAGTACATGTTCGATTCGCCGAGGTTGGAGTGGTCGAGAAAGTTATTGACACGGTTCTTGACGGTATCGACGTCCAGCATCCAGCCCTTCAAGGGAATTTGAATGCCAAACTGGTGCTCCTCGTCGCGTTCGGAGGGAAGCGGAGTGAATGTGTTTTCGCCGCCGGGCAGGCTGGTGGCGTAGTTGAGCACGGAGCTGGAGACGGTTTCGATGGGCGCAGGTTGGAAGAAGTGTCCGTAGAAGCCGCGCAGCACCCAGTGGAGGCGAGGGATCTCGACGGTGGCGCCGATGCGAGGATAGATGGCGGACTCATTCAATTCGGAACGAAAGATAGAGAAGCGTTCGCCGCCGAGTAGGGTCACATACCGACCCAGGCGTAGGTGGTCTGCCACGTAGAACTCGACCAGTCCGGCATTGGCGTTGGCCTGTGTATTGGGCTGCGATGGCGCGCTCAAATCGTTGATCTGGACGCCAAAGAGATCGTTCTCTGCCTGGTAAAAAGAGTAAAACCCCACAGAAAAACTGTTGAGACCCACATCGACGTGCGCATCCCCCTGACCGCCTACGTAGTTTGAGGTCTGGTGCCAGGTTGTGGCCACGGGGTTGTCGGTGGCGAGCGAGTCGTAGTTTGCCTGGTTGAAGTGGTAGAAGGGCGCCACCGAAAACAGTGCTTTGGGCGAGAGGGTGTGGACCCAGTTGGCAATGGCGAAAGAGTCGCGCTCGGTTTGGCCATCGCGCAGGTCGTAGGAGCAGTAGTAGTCGGAGGTGCATTCGTAGTCGTTGGGGTTGGGGTCGTAGGGAACCTGAAAGAAGTCCTGGCGATATTGAGCGTCGAGGCGCAGTTGGTCCCTGGGCGTCTGATTGTGAATCAGGGAGACGAAGCCGCTTCCGGAGTTGGTGGCATCGTGAAGGATGGAGGCGACCGGCGTGGCGAGGCCGTAATTTGAACGGTCGCCGGTGAAGCTGGTGTACCATGCAGTCTTTCCTGAGTGGTCTCCGAGCGAAAGCGCAGCTTCGCCGGTGTAGAGATTGCCGACGTAAAGAAGCAGCTCTCCGTCGCGATTGCGCTCAAAGCCGTTGCGAGGAAGCACGTTGAATACGCCGTAGGTTCGATCGCCCACGTCGGAGGCGTAGCTGCCGCGCTGTGTCTCGAGAGAATCGATGTCGTTGGGATCGATCTGGGGTCCGACGTTGGAGGCAATTTTGGTGTTGGGGATGGCGACGCCGTCGATGAGCCAACTGGTCTGATGTCCGCCGCGCATGTGCAGCATGTCGTGGGTCATGTAGGCGCCGGGGACGTAGTCGGTGATCATCTCCATGCCAATAGTGCGGCTGGCGCCCGGGGTTTGATCAATTTCCTCGCGAGTGATGAGCGTGGTGGGAGTCACGGAATCGGTCGCGACATTTGAGCCTGCCGATCCGCTGACAAGAACTGTTTGAGTAGCCTGCGCGATTGGCATCGGGATATGCAGTACGGGATTAGTTCCCGAAGCGATTTGGAGCGGCAGGGTGATGGCAGCGAAACCGGGGGACGTGACTTCGAGACGATAGACGCCGATGGGCGCCTGAGACAGCTCGAATTCACCATCCGTGCCGGTGGTTGCGTGCAAAGTAAACGCGGAATCGGCAGCGTGCAGGGTGACCTGCGCGCCCGGAATCGGACGGTGCTGAGGGTCGTGCACCACGCCATGCACGGTCGCAAAAACGGTTGCCAGAGCAGGAATCGAGGCGGCCAGCAGCAGGGTCGCGGCAGACGGGAAATGAAGGCGCATCATTGCAACAACCTCCGGGGAAGATCGCGCTGAAGTGCGGGCAGACGCAGTACCTTCTAAGTGAAGGCGCAAAGGGGTCTGAACGCGGTTGGAGAATCCGTTGAGGCCACGCAGGAGCGGAAAGGGATTTGCCCCTGGGGAATCCTCAGGCCTGCTCAGTCTGGGAATCGACTGAAGCCGCATTCCCAACAGCATGGGAACGAAGCACTCAACGGGTTTTCAGCTTTTGATGAGGCTCGGAGGGCCGCGGCCAGCGCGCGTGCGGACTGGATTCAAGCACGCAGCGGACGGGTCGGCGACGGGCGCTTGAGGTTGTACGACGAGGAGCGGCGGAGTTGCCGGGGAGGAGGCCAGCGCATGACCGGGCCCCGTGGTTGCGATGGCGCCGCCGGGATACATGGGGCAATGCGACGGTGCGGCGAGGACAAGCGTGCCGGACGCGGCCTCGGCCATTCGCGCGGCCAGGGTGTCGGACATAGCGCAGTGATGCACTCCGTGGCGTCGGCAGCAGGCAGGCAGGCGCGAGTCGTCGCTGGCCGGCAGGATGGACGCGAGCGGTCCCAGCCAGTACAGCAGAATCAGCGAAATGGAGAGTACGCGCCTCATCGTAGAATCTTCATATACGGGAACGAAACCGTCCGTGTCAAACGGAAAGTGGTTGTGCGCTCGTCAAGGGACACCCTGTAATTGCACAATCCTTGATCACTGAAAAGTGCCTTTACTGTTCAGACGAAGAAACCCCTTCCCGGCAAGATTGAAAACAACGGAATCGCTTTCTTAGAAACATCGACTAGGTACTTCCGCATCGCAGCCAGAATCTCCTCGCGATCCGTCTGGTTTGTAAAGAATGAAGGAGAGGATGCTATCGAGGCGCAACTGGGCTCACATTTCGCAACGGTCGGAACACAAAGGCTTATTGGCAAAGGTGCGACTAACGTAGTGACGGGAAGAGTGCTCTTTGATCGCTTACAAAATGACAACGGTACGATGAAATCTCGAGTTGCTGATTTCAACGTGAAGATATAAGGTTTGGAAATTCATAATCTTCCGCATTCGCCTTTCGAGCGGCCAGCTTGAACAACAATTGAATAAAGGGTCGATCCCATTTGCGACGATCCCGCCGAGCGAAATAGTATCGCTTCCCGATAGTCACTTTTCTCCTCCTTGCGTGAACACCGGATGGGACAAGATGAAGGCTGACTATTTTGCTTGCAACGACCCAGGCCAGCGAATGGTAGTGTCCAGACTTTTTCGCACTTTTGATTTTTGTTGGCATGTTGGAAGGCCGTT
>OBLU010004754.1_pt1 | contig 12213 bp, 9 predicted proteins | sample 1518681 | NCBI WGS metagenome assembly OBLU01 (sample SAMEA3539304, study PRJEB22396) | soil metagenome | biome: tundra; feature: field; material: soil | place: USA | collected 2010-05 | depth 0.15 m | reverse complement strand
GGTCGGTAGTAGCCGTTGCCTTTATAGCCCTCATCTTTTTCTCCGGTTACCGCGGCATGCTTAGGCTGTGGCCGTACGGAGAGTTCGAAGACACACAGAGCATCCTTAGAGAGCTGGCTAGATCGAGCCGACCAAATGATCAGGTTTGGGTGAATCACGACGCAGTCGAAGCTGTAGACTTTTATCTGCAGGGAAGGGACCCTCGCTTCATCTATGGAAAATTTCACAAAGACGCCGAGGAATATATCCCTGAAGTACTTGGGTCGATTGATCCACACGATGATCGGCTCTGGTTGGTCTTTTCGCATCTCGAGCAGCCGAGTGACTTTTGCGAAAAGCAGTTGATCGTGAATACCTTGCAGTCAGGCTGGGACGTGCACCCAGTGATCACACCGACAAACACTGCACTTTACGTCGCAGATCGAAGGACATCTCTACAAAACACGACGCAATGAAAATGTTGCCAGATGATTGTTCGTATGTGCTCTGAAACGACCTGCATGTCTCCGAGCAGAATTATTTACGGCGGGACCGACCTCGTCAATGGCTTGAAGCTGATCGGTCTGTGCCCAGGAGACACGGTGTTTTTCCAGGTATCCCACCTCACTTTGGGTCCGTCGGAGTGCGGGTCGGACGGGCGCGAGATGTGCGAGTTGCTTTATTCAGCGATGCGAGAGGTGATCGGGCCCGAAGGCACCATTCTGCTGCCGGCATTCTCTTTTTCCTTTCATAGGAATGAGGATTTTGACGTCCAAGCCACGCCGATCATTGAAGGAGCATGGAGTTCTTCTCTGGAGTTTCTCGAGTACTTCCGGCGCGTTCCGGGGGTTGTGCGATCAGCCGATCCGATCTTTTCCGTCGCAGGTTTGGGGCCTACCGCAGGGAAACTCCTCAGCCAACTGCCGAATACCAGCTATGGGAAGGACTGCCTGCATGAGCGCCTTATGAAATCGGGCGGGAAGATTTGCGGCATCGGTGTCGGTCTGGGCGAGGCACCATTTATTCACTATGTTGAAGAGGCCGAAGGGGTGCCCTTCAGGTACAAAAAGCTATTCACCGGTCGCGTTGGGCAGAACGGCAAGTTGAGCAAACAAGGATGGATTTCGAGCGTGCCTATTCAGGCTGAAAATGGTTTTCCGGATGGAACACGTTTGGAAAAGATGGCTCAATCTGAAGGAAGGTGCCGTGTCGCCGGTGTCGGGTTAGGCGAAGTCGTATCCATCGATTGTAGGAGTTTCTACGAATTAATTAGTCGGAAGATCGCCCGAGATCCGTGGGTCACGGCCCGGGGACCGGCCGGTGATCCGGTCGAACTAGAGAATGACCGGACCAGCGGCACGGACGCCCGCATTCATTTTCCACAGAATGCATCCATGGAGGAGCTGATTTCCGCGCTCTGGAAATTGCCGCGGGATATCGTATCTGATGGCTACGATGCGGCGCTGCGTGCACTATCCACGCAAGTGCCAATGACCGTTCACGAATATCCCACGGGAACCGAATGCTGGACCTGGCTCGTACCGGAAAAATGGACCTGCCATGAAGCATGGCTAGAAACGCTCGATGGACACCGCCTCTTTTCCTACGAGGATAGTCCCTTGCACGTCGTTTCCTACTCGCTGCCAATTGACCGTGACGTCTCGCGGCACGAGCTCTTCGAGCACCTCCACGTCCATCCGGGGCTGCCTGACGCCATTCCGTTTGTTTTCAGGTATTATGAGCGCGACTGGGGCTTGTGCTGCAGTAGCAAATTCAAGGACTCCTTGAAGGATGATCGTTATCGGGTCGTGATCAGATCCGAATTCAGTTACGGAACCTTGAAGGTGGGAGAGGCAGTTGTTCCGGGGAGGAGTTCCGAGACGTTTATCCTTTGTGCGCACCTTTGCCACCCGGCGATGGTTAACGATGATCTGTCGGGAGTCGTGGTTGGTCTGAAGGTAATGCAAGAGCTGCTTAAGCGACGGAATCTGCGCTATACGTATCGTTTCCTTATCCTCCCGGAAACCATTGGGTCAGCAGCTTATCTGAGTCATGAGAGCGAACTGATCCCCAAAATGATTGGCGGGCTTTTCCTTGAGATGCTAGGGCTGAAGTATCCTCACGCCCTGCAGCTTTCCTTTGCGGGAGATACCGAAGTGGATCGGTGCCTGACTCAGGCGCTCAAGGAATCCGATCCTCAAGGATGGACAGGTCCCTTCCGTACGGTGGTGGGAAATGACGAGCGACAGTTCAACGCACCCGGGGTTCGAGTTCCGATGCTTTCGTTGTCTCGCGTAATCCAAGGAAATGCGGGTTGCTGGCGCTATTATCCCGAATATCATTCAAGTCAGGATACTCCGGAACTTGCCTCCTCCGCTCGGCTCGCCGAGTCACGCGATCTGGTCTTAAAAATGATCGACGTCGTCGAGGGAAACCAAGTGCCGGTGAACCGATATCAAGGAGAGATTTTTTGCTCACGATACGGTTTGAATATTGATGTCTATGCTAATCCTGAGGGTAACCGGGCCCTATTTGACATTATTTTCCAGATCGATGGCACAAGATCCGTGGCCGAGATTGCCCGCATTTGCAAAGTTTCCGTCGAGTCTGCCCGTTTCGTGGTGGAGAAATTGCGTCAACTTGGCTTGGTTGAATATGCCGGCGTCTGAATGAAACCCGTTCCAGAGCGAGCCGCTGTCCCTGGATTTCTAAGCGACACTACTAGGGTTCAACGGTCGCCACAAATCGCGCAGAGTTCAATCGGGTTCAAATCAATGGAAGGTAATCAACCCCTGGCTCTTCTCCTTTCCTTAGAGCCTGAGTTCTTAGGAGGTGTCGATGAAGTGGGGAATCGAGCGCTCAAAGGTAATGACCCGAATGTCGGAGCTGCCGGCATGCGGAAATCTGATTCGTCGGCAATACGATAACTTCCTGAGACTGAAATATGACGTTAACTGGCGTTGGGTTCGGAACCCAGCTAGCAGCCGGTCGTTCCGCAAGACTCTTCCCAAGCTTCACGCGGTGCAACAACGACTCGTTGAGGAACTCTACTCCACAGGCGTTGCCATGTGCCACTTCGACGAACTGTTTCAAGACCCCGAGTTGTGGCACAGCCTCTCCACGCTCATATCAGAGTTCAGCTCCAGCGATGAGGTTCAGTCCGTCATCAGGAAGCGGCAGCAAGATTTTAACCAGAAGCGCGATCTGGGAGCGAACGAGCACTATATCCTCACGAAGTATTCCCAAGATCGAAAGCCGCTCATTACGGCCAGCAACGCGCTCTTGAGTCTCGGGATTCATCCGTTGATCCTCGACGTGGTCAATTCATACCTCGGCCTCTGGTCCAAGCTGATCTACTTCGACATGTGGTACACATTACCCCTGAACACAGATACGCGGTTTCTTTCTCAACGCTGGCATCGCGATCCCGAGGACCGCAGGAAGATTCGTACCTTTCTCTATTTCAGTAGGGTTGACAGGGACGCCGGCGCAATGGAGTACTTCGCGGGTAGCCACGTTGGAGGGCCCTACGAACAATTGTTCCCGTGGGACGATCCGCTTGGAATACCCTATCCGCCTGACGGGGAAGTGGATCGGCAAATTCCAGCATCGCAGCACGTGATTCTTGAAGGACCGCCGGGCATGCTTATCTTCTGCGATACGGCCGGGTTCCATCGTGGCGGGATTTCCAGAAGTATTCCACGCATCCTTGCGACATCGGCATTCGTTACTCCGGCCTCACTTCACCGCAGACGCTATGAGATCGACGCCACCGTACGTGACGCCCCGTGGAGTGCGCCCGCAAAGTATGCAGTGATGTGAAGCGGCCGCATGGCGGTCATCGTTTCTGGAATTGGATAAAACACGCGCATCATCATTGCCACCGGTTTGAATGCGGGCGCTGCGGAATACCAGAACATGGGCGATGTCGCTATGTTGCAGGTGGCCGTTGCCCGGTTGGCGAATTTGTGGCCGGATGCCGACATCGTAGTCTTGACCGACTCTCCGTCCAACTTGGCGCGTTACTGCCCGGGCGCCACAGCATTGCCTCGTGCCGGTTGCACCTGTTGGGTGGGAGATCGAATTCTTTTGGGACGCTATCACCAGTTTTTGCCGAAGGGAGCTTCAATTCGATTGAGCGCCTTGAAAAGAGCCGTCGGATTGCGATGGCCAGCGCTCCTAGAGTTCTTGATCCGTCTGCGACTGGGTTTGCGCGACGGCAATCACCGACGCAGGGACTTCGATGTCTTCCTTGAAGCGCTCAAGCACACCGACCTGCTCGTCGTTTCCGGTTCAGGAGGCTTTGCCGACAGCTGCCAGGAGTGGAACCTCTTGATTCTGGCTACGATGGAGGCAGCCATTCGGCAGAGCATCCCTGTCGTCATGTTTGGGCAGGGAATGGGACCGTTGAGCGACCCGAGCGTGTTGTCCAGAGCGAGAGAGATTCTGCCGAAAGTCACTCTGATCAGTTTGAGAGGCAGTCGAGGTGGGGCGCAACTGCTCGAATCGATTGGGGTCAATCCAGCGAGGGTACTGACCACCGGCGACGAGACGATTGAACTCGCATATGCTGCGCGCGCAAAAGAACCCGGCAACGCGGTCGGGATCAACCTGCGGGTCGCGTCCTATGCCGATGTGCAGACGGATGCCATCGAACAAGTCGGTTCGGTCCTCCAGGGATTCGCCAGGCGTCACAAGTTACGTCTTCTTCCAATTCCCATCGCGTTTCATGAATGTGCTAACGATCGCCAAACTATCCGGCGACTGCTCACGGGATTTGATGACGAATCGGATGGAGGGCTGTTGGTCGACACGCCCTTGGAGTTGATAAAGCGGGTAGCACGCTGCAGGATTCTCGTCACTGGGGCTTATCATGCGGCGGTGTTTGCCCTAGCTCAAGGCATAGCGGTTGTCTGTTTGGTAAATTCTGACTATTACCTATCTAAATTTCAGGGGCTGGAAGACCTGTTCGGTGTTGGTTGCACCACTGTCATGCTAAGCGGATCCGATTTGCCTGGTCGGTTGGCGACCGCGATCGAAAGTACATGGAATTCAGCAGATGTAGTCCGAGCCCCTCTGCTTCAGTCCGCTCTCCGTCAGGTCGGGAGCAGCCGGGAAGCCTATCAACAGATCGAAAGTCTGATAGGTTCCAGAGCACACCAAGCTCAATTTTCTGTCAGAGGCATAACTTGATAGATGTCATGCAACTGTCGATATTCTTGGCGAGCCCGCAGGCGTGTTGACGAGTGCTGAAGAAAAAAGCGCAACTGAAAGAGTCTCGCAGATGACGCGAATCCTGGTATTTTCTCCTTATGCTCTATGGCAATTCCACACCGTCTATGAGGGGACAATTGCGAAAGCTTGTCAGGTTCGGGGCGCGACGGTGGAGTACCTCCTCTGCGATGGTTTGCCTGAATGCGACCAGCACTGGGACTCCAAAACGAGTGCTCCGCGTCCCTTTGACCTCTGCCAGCGCTGCCAGGCTGCGGCAAAGGTCAGCCTCGATAACCTTGACTTCCCCTACCGCTGGTTGGGAGACTTTGTAAGAACAGCTGAAAAAGCCGCCGCATTTGCATGGGCTCAGAGCTTGCCACCTGCCGAATTGCGCCAGGCTTCATTTAACGGAGCTCCTATCGGAGAATGGGTGCTTTCTTCCGTGATTTCATACTTCCGGAAGTATCCGCCTGACCTGAGCAATTGGCACGTGGTTAATGTGTATCGGGGCTTTCTTTTCAGCGCCGCGATCGTGGCAACCGGCTTATGGAACTATCTGGAGGCAAACGCGATTGATTCGGCGCTTCTATTCAACGGGCGTCAGTCCATCGCCCGGGTTGCCTTGGAAATATTTCAGCAGCGCGGCATCCGGGTGTTGACCCACGAACGGGCTGAATACCAACGTGGTCACCTCAATGTAAAACCCAATGCGCATTGCATGAGCCCGGAGCCGTTCAAAGCTTTCTGGAGTATGTGGTCGCAGGTGCCACTTAAGCGAGAATCGCTGGACGCTGCGTTGAAATGGCTGATTCAGCGTCGTTATGGCGCCAACCTGGCCTGGATTCCATTTAGTACCTCGTCCAGCCGCGATTCCTCTTTGAGGACGAGGATGAATCTCAGTCAAGGCAAGCGACTTTGGGCATTATTTACCTCGTCCACCGATGAGGTTGCCGGGGACCCTATCATGCAGGGTCCTTACCGATCGCAAGCTGACTGGGTGCACGACGTAGTGCAGTGGGTGGCGCTGCGGGATGACATCGAGTTGATTATTAAAGTACACCCCAACCTGGGCGGCAATCGCTACATCGGCAAGGCAGTAGACGAATTGCGAATATACGAGGAAATGAAATCGGTATTACCAGCAAACGTTCGAATTGTGCAGCCGGAAGATTCGGTGAGCGCGTATTCTCTGGCGGAGGAAGCTGATGTTGGACTGACTTTCGGGTCGACCATAGGGCTCGAGATGGCTATGCTCGGCAAGCCCGTGCTTTTGGCCTCGAGAGCCCTGTACGAACATGGCTCACGGATCTTGACTGTGCGTTCCAGGGAATCACTACCCGGAATGCTGGAGAGATGCCTGCATGCTTCCACTGACCGGGAGATTCAACGAGAAGCGTTTCGGCTTGCATATTATTACATTTTTGCGTTCGAACTCCCGTTCCCTGCAATAACCGTTCTGGGCATATACGAGGCCAAATTGAACTATATCGATCGGGAAGACCTGGCTCCCGGAAAAGACGATTCCTTGGACCATGTCTGCAATTTCCTAATAGGGGGCCGTCCCCTATTTGATTGCCCGACGGCGGAGGAGCGATCTCGCACCAGTGCTGACGAAGACGCGTTCTTTGAAGAATTGGCGCACTCGCCAGATTACCTAAGGAATGTTCGCTACGAGCGTTGGCTGAAGTCACGGTCGCTAGGTCGGTCAACGAAAGATCTGCTTCGGCGTCTGCCGTTTGGGGCCGGAGACGCGCTCCTTAACTTGGGAAGGCGCAGATGGAACCTCTTTCTGACTTGGATGGAAACCGAGGAAGCCGTACGGCCGCGACACCGGAATTAGAGGGGCTCGAAGCGAAGCGCTTTTAACTGTCGATCCCGTGTGAGCCGCAGAATGCTAAGAATCGATACGCGCTGGCACCCTTCCGCCCTTTCGATCTAGATCCGCGAGTCGGAGCGCTTACCTTCGTGCGACGTCAAGATGGCTTTTCAATGGAAGGCATTTGATAGGTGAGGCGGGCCGTGTGGACGAAAGTCCGTCTCACATCCTGATAAAGGAGAAGTGTCAGCGAAGCACAAGCCCCGGCGTATCCTTTTCGCGATTGGCGTGTCCCAACTTGTCCTCGGGACGCTGCTAGGCTGTCTGTATTTTGAACATGTTCGCGGGGTGATCCCATTCGGTTCCAGTGCAAACATAGATCATCTCCGGGACTACTATTACGTGAAGGTGCGCGAGGCCCCGTACGGATTACTTGCGTGGAGGACTCTCGATAAGACGTTACACGCCATCGGTGCCCGCCGATTAGCGTTTCTTTTTATGCTGGTTTTCCTGGCTTGGCTCATCGCCTTGCTAGTAGGCCGAACCAAAGCACCAAGACTCATGGCCGTCTTGGTCATAACTCCGCTCGTTGTAGGGTTCGCGGCCGCCGTCTTTCAGTGTTACGCGTCCATTTCCAACACGGGACCGATTACTGTTAACTGGGCCTCAACACAGCAGACGATTGACGGTTTTGGAGCAGCCTCAGGGGGCAATGTGCCAATGCTTACAGCGGCCCAGATGGATTTCTTCTACACCGACGCAGGTATTCATCTGAAATTTATTCGATTGGATATTTATCCCGATCTTGCTGATTGTAATGCCAACGAAGGCTCAGGGCACTGCGTAAACGTGAGTTCCGGGGCAACTCTGGCAGCCGCAGACTTGGCGAATGCCCAAGCCGCCGTGGCTCGCGGGGCGCTGGTGTGGGCTTCAGAGTGGAGCCCTCCCGGTTCGATGAAGTCCAACAGAAAGTTTCTTACCGGTGGAGCAATGGAAAATGGCACTGGCAATGTCAACTTTACGGCCTTAGCAGCGATTCAAGTCAGCTTTGTTAATCTGATGACAGGTACCTATGGCATCCCAATCTACGCCATCAGTGTCCAGAACGAACCAGACGTAAGCACAAGGTACCCATCTTGTACTTGGACAGCGCAGCAGATTCACGACTACGTTCCTTATCTCTCAACGGCCTTGGCGAGCGCAGGCTACAGTTCTACCAAGATCATGATTGCAGAACCGGGGACGTGGGAAAATATCTATGCCACAACTGCAATGAACGATGCGACGGTGGCGGCAGACATTGGCATTCTTGCTGCGCACGACTATAGTGGCAGCGCGGCTCCGCTTTCCTACAACAACATTACGACTCAGCACCAGTGGCAGACGAAAGTAAGCGACCTTGATCCCTATGATGCATCGATCGCAAGCGGTCTGACTTATGCGACCATGATTCACGATTGGCTAACCATCGCGCGGGTAAACTCCTGGCAATACTGGTTGCTTTCGGGACAGGATGAATTTACTGACAACGAAGGTCTGGCCGGTCCGGGTGGCAATCTTGCCAAGCGTGCTCACACCTTTGGAAACTTCTCCAGATTTGTACAGCCGGGATGGATTGTTGTCGGAGTCACCAACAAGACCAGACTACTTGTATCCGCGTACAAATCTCCGACGAGCGGTGCAGCAATCGTCGTAGTGAATAACGGCTGGACGGCGCGCAACCAGGTCTTTTCAGTGGGCACAACGATGGGAGCTTCGGTGATTTCTTGGGTCACGTCTTCTAGTTCAAATCTGGCTACGCAGACTCCCGTCGCTGTGTCGTCTGGGTCGTTCACTTACACGATCCCAGCATCGAGCGTCGTGACTTGTTCTGCTTCGGCGACAGCACCATGAGCCCCTATGGCTAGGGTCACAGGTGATGGCCTCAACAAACATCACAGTTATTTTCTGCACCTATAACCGCTCCCAGAGTCTGTCGAGGGCTCTCGCCAGCGTGCTTCCTTAATTGATAGGAATCCTTGAAGAATTGAGATGAGACCTTCGGCAGGAATCCCGGCGATTGTGATTGGCGGAGGAATTGCTGGCCTAACCGCGGCGCGAGCCCTTCAGGAACGAGGCCGAAACTACGTCCTGCTGGAACGATGCCCAACGCTTGGGGGATTGACTCGCACCGTCGAGGTTGGCGAGTTTTGTTTCGACTATACGGGACATTTCTTACACCTGAGTCGACACTCAACGCCGTCTGACATTCCGTTTGCCGGGTTAGACAACCAAAACTGGATTCAAGTAAGCCGCAGGTCTTGCTGTTTTGTAGAAGGGAAGTTTATCACTGCTCCCATCCAATACAATCTCGGCGAACTTCCAGCTTCTATTCTTGCCGAATGCGTGGAATCGTACGAAAAACGACCGACAAATGGCTATCAGCAGAACGCGAGTTTTCGCGACTATATCGTAACTGGCTTTGGTGAGCGACTCGCAGATCTTTTTCTAATTCCACAGAATGAGAAAACCATGGCGATTTCGCTCGACCGCCTTTCGAACTCCGCCGTGCGGCGTTTTTTCCCTCCTCCTGACGAGGCCTTGGTTCGAAAGGGCATCTGCTCTGCTTCCAAAGACACCCTCGGCTATAACGCAAAGTTTTGGTATCCCAAAGCAGGCGGAATCGGTCACCTGGTGCATGGGCTCAGCAAGGGTCTGAAGAATTGCAAGGTTAATCAAAACGTCGCCACTGTCCATCTCAACGCCAAGACACTCGTTACCACCACGGGAGAGACTCATTGTTGGAGTGCGCTGTTCTCAAGCATGCCGCTCAAGAAACTATGTGAGATCACCGACGATGAGGAATTGAGGGCGGCGGCAAGTCAGCTATCCCACAGTTCGACGATCAGCTTTAACATAGGGCTGAGGGGATCGCTGCCTGCTGAATTTCAGGGGGTCCACTGGATATATGTGCCCGACCGGGAAATCCCTTTCTATCGGGTTGGTTTCTACTCGAATATCGGCAACGGATGTTGCGCACCAGGCTATAGTTCGCTTTACGTCGAAGTCGGACTCTCTCCGGAAGACGCAGATCGGGTGGATCTTGTGAATAACCTGCAACCAGACGTGTTGTGCTGGCTGGGAAAACTTGGGTGGATTCGTAGCAGGGATGTCGTTTGTGTAGTCACGCATATCATGCGCTATGCCTATGTTCATCACACGAACAACAAAGAGAGATTGGTCAGTTTAATTCTCGAACGTTTGCGAAGCCATGACATTGTTCCCATCGGACGGTACGGTCTGTGGGACTACACGAGTATGGAAGACTCCATGGAATCTGCGAGGACTGCTGTTTTGGGAGTAGCATGATGCAATACACCATAGTTATCCCTGCTCATAACGAATCCCTTAATGTTGAAAAACATGTAACTGGGTTCATCGAAAATCTTCCGCGCGAGGTCGCTGAGGTCTTGAAAGAGATCATCATCATCGAAAACGGGTCGACTGACGGTACCTTCGACGTTTGCCGCCGCTTGGAATGCCGCTTTCCTAACCTGGTTCGAGTGGGTGCAATCCCGAGGGGTAGTTATGGCGAGGCGATCAAACTAGGAATGTTGCAAAGCACGGGGACACATCTTTCTATTCTCGAATGCGACCTCCTAGACTCGGCGTTTGTGATGAAGTCAATCGGACTGTTTCGGGCCAACAAAGCGGAATTGATCGTCGGCTCGAAAAGGCACCCGCAGTCGATTGACCGTCGTCCCTTCAAACGTCGAGCTTTGACCGCACTTTACAATTTCATTGTTCTCCGGCTCTTCATTGGTTATCCGGGAACTGATACCCATGGCTTAAAGAGCATAGAGAGTAACTGGGCTAAGAAGCTTTGCGAGACCGTGGTGACAACCGACGAGGTTCTTCAGACGGAACTCGTACTCCTTGCCTGGCGGCTTGGAGCGAAAATCGAGGAAATCCCTGTCGAGATTGATGAGGTAAGGAGCGCACCGGTTAGCGTTCTGAGGCGTGTGCCAAAGGTTATGAACACTGTTCAGGAACTGAGGCGCTCGTTGAAGCGATTTCCTAATCATAATCGGGAACGCGGGACAATCAGTTGGGAGGAGTCGAAGCCACACCAAAGTGAATGAGAAAATTGAAGCGGCACAAAGGTAGATCAAGAAGCTCAGGGATGAATGATTGTATAACGCAGCACCATCCCTGCCCAGAGCAACAAGTCCGGATGGAGCCCCCGGGCCTTTTTCCGGTATTCAGGGATACTTCAAACTTGGAGAGGAAGCGACCTGCTATGGAAGCTCCGCGAGTTCCTTGCAAGCCATGATGGGTGCACCAGTTGCGCCTGGTCAGGTTGGTTTTGGAAGGTAAGCCGGGTGACCAGAGTTCCGCCGAGAACCAGGCAGCGGATTTCGAGACCTTGAGGCGCATGTCGCTGCTCACGACTATGACTTGGAGCTGAGGCTAGCGGAGCTACAAGTGCGCCAATCTGAGGTGGGTAGTGCTCAGGTACAGGATTCATCCGGAACAGATTTCTACGCGAAAGCGGAAGCAACAGACGCTCGGAATACTTGCGGCACAAAGGTCGGCTGCTATGAGGCAGAAGGAACAAGAAGACGTTTTCGACTCTGTTGAGGCGATCACACCTGAATTGCTTACTGAACTCGGGGTCAACGAGTCAACCTACCAGAGAACATGGGTGTCTGAGTCTCGACGTTGGATACGACACAAGAGCTTAGCAGGAGAGACTTCGGCAGCGTTAGATACCGCGGTCGAGCTGTTACACGGCCATTGGATCCACGCTGAGGAATGGCAGATTGCTGACTTGCATCTGAGGGGCGCAGGTCTCCGCTGGAAGAGGAGGGAGTTCTGTGAGAGTATCAGATCCGCCGTGCGAGCGGTACGAGTGCTGGGACGCCCCCCGGAGGCCATGGCTGCAGCGAATTGGACTGGTTGACGCCAAGTGATTCCGACAATGGTAATCAGTGTCATTCTCTGCACCTACAACCGCTGCCAGAGCCTGACGAAGTCTCTCGGCAGCGTTGTGCTTTCCACTCTGCCTGAGTCCATCGACTGGGAAGTCTTGGTGGTGGACAACAACTCGCGTGACCAAACGCGTGATGTTGTCGAGGATTTCTGCCGCCGATACCCCGGTCGCTTCCGTTATCTGTTCGAGCCACGTCAGGGGAAGTCGTATGCCCTGAATACCGGAATTCGTG
>OBLU010004753.1_pt1 | contig 12213 bp, 10 predicted proteins | sample 1518681 | NCBI WGS metagenome assembly OBLU01 (sample SAMEA3539304, study PRJEB22396) | soil metagenome | biome: tundra; feature: field; material: soil | place: USA | collected 2010-05 | depth 0.15 m | reverse complement strand
GGGTTCGGCGGGCGTCCACTGCCCGAGGCGTGGGCCGCTGGCGAGGCGCGACCATGGCCCAGCAAGCCGCCGGCGCGCCCGGCGCGCCCGGCGCGCCCGGCGCGCCAGCCTCCTCGCGGGATGCGTCGGGGCGCCGTCAGTCCTCCCGTCCCCGCGCCCGCGGCGCCGCGCGGGCCCTCGCCGTCGGCGTCAAAGAAGCGCAAGCGCCGTCGCTGAGCGGCCGCCGGGACGCCGCGGCGTCCGCTCGCTGCCATTACGTCTAAGCGTCGCCGAAAAACTTCTCCAGATCGAGGAAGTTTGTGGTTATGCTCACAAGCGCTGGGGTAGTGACGCCTGCGGGGCAGGCACGCTCAGTCAATTGCGCCGTGCGGCGTATCGTCGGGCGGCGCGAGACGAGAGGAGATCGCATGGAAGGGTCAGGAGTCAGCGCGCCCACGGAAGGGTCGGCGCGCAGTTCTTCGTGGAAGCCCGCGAATCCGGCGCCGTTGGGACTTGCCGGCTTCGCGATGACGACCTTCGTGTTGTCGATGACCAACGCGAACTGGGTCAGCCCGACCGACTTACCGGTCGTGCTGGGGTTGGCGCTCGCCTACGGCGGGATCGCACAGCTGCTCGCGGGGATGTGGGAGTTCCGTGCCGGAAACACCTTCGGCGCGGTCGCATTCAGCTCGTTCGGTGCGTTCTGGATCTCCTACTGGTTGCTGGTCACGTTCAACGTCGGCGGTCTTGTGCCGGCCCATGTCGGCCATGCGCTCGGCCTGTACCTGTGGGCGTGGGCGATCTTCACGGCCTACATGACGATCGCGGCGCTGCGCGTGAGTGGGGCCGTTCTGCTCGTGTTCGTCCTGCTGACGATCACGTTCGTGCTGCTGGCGATCGGGAACGACGGCGGCCACGCCAGCGTCGTGCACTGGGGCGGCTACTTCGGCGTGGCGACCGCGATCGCCGCGTGGTACGCGTCGTTTGCAGCCGTTATCAACAGCACATTCGGGAGGACCGTCGCGCCGCTCTTCCCGCTCAACAAGTAGGACGCGAGGTGCCGTTCTGGGGTGTCGCGGCCTCACCGCCGCGACACCCCGGGCAATTCGACAAGGAGTACGCTTGGATCGATCGAGAGGACCTGTCTCACGCGTTCAGCTTGTCGGCGAGCGAGCATCGGGCGGTTCGGTTGAGTGATCGGAGCGTCTGCGGGCGATGCGCTTGTGAAGCTGCGAACACACGGCCCACAGGGGGCTGTCAATCAAAGAGGCTGTCTTCAGCAGGAGGTTGAGCAATGGGAGCAGTAGAGGACGTATCCGCCTCGTCGAATGACGGTTCCGAGGCCGAGGTCTCCGAGGCGCACATCGCTGTTCACTGGCGCGAGGAGGAGTACTTCAATCCGCCGGCCAAATTCATCGCGCAGGCAAACGCGAACGACCCCGCGATCCGCGAGCGGTTCAGCGAGGAGCACTTCCCGGAGTGCTTCAAGGAGTACGCGGATCTGCTGACCTGGGACCAGGAGTGGCACACGACGCTTGACACGAGCAATCCTCCGTTCTGGAAGTGGTTCGTCGGCGGCCGCCTGAACGCCTCGGTCAACTGCGTCGACCGCCACCTCGCATCCAGCGCCGACAAGGCGGCGCTGATCTGGGTGCCCGAGCCGGAGACCGAGCAGACCGAGTCGGTCAGCTACCGCGAGCTGCACCGCCGCGTGAACGAGTTCGCGGCGTTGCTGCGGGACTTCGCGGGCGTCGAGGTTGGCGACCGGGTCACCTTCCACCTACCGATGGTTCCCGACCTGCCGGTCTCGATGCTCGCCTGCGCTCGCCTCGGGGTGATCCACTCGGAGGTGTTCGGCGGCTTCAGCGGCGCGGCGTGCGGCCACCGGATCGCCGATTCGCAGAGCCGGATCCTCGTGACGATGGATGCCTACTATCGCAACGGGGAGCTGATCGACCACAAGCTGAAGGCCGACGAGGCGATCGCCGCGGCGCAGAGGGAGGGCTTCGAGATCGACAAGGTGCTCGTCTGGCGGCGCCACGCGGGCGAATACGGCTCGCAGAGCCCGATGGTCGAGGGCCGCGACTACTTCATCGACGAGCTGCTGCCCGAATACGGCGGCAAGCTGGTCGAGCCCGTCTCGATGCCGGCCGAAGCGCCGCTGTTCCTGATGTACACGAGCGGCACGACCGGCCAGCCGAAGGGCGCCCAGCACTCGACCGGCGGCTATCTGGCCTACGTCGCCGGCACGTCCAAGTACTACCAGGACATCCACCCCGACGACACCTACTGGTGCTTCGCCGACATCGGCTGGATCACCGGTCACTCCTACATCGTCTACGGGCCACTGGCGCTCGGGACGACGAGCGTCATGTACGAGGGCGTGCCGACGTATCCGGATCCGGGTCGACCGTGGCGGATTGCCGAGAAGCTCGGCGTGAACATCTTCCACACCGCGCCGACGACGATCCGGATGCTGCGCAAGCTCGGGCCCGACGAGCCCGCCAAGTACGACTACCACTTCAAGCACATGACGACGGTCGGCGAGCCGATCGAGCCCGATGTCTGGCGCTGGTATCACGAGGTCGTGGGCAAGGGCGAGGCCGTGATCGTCGACACCTGGTGGCAGACCGAGAACGGTGGCTTCCTCGGCAGCACGCTGCCGGCGCTGGAGCCGATGAAGCCCGGCAGCTGCGGGCCCGGCGTGCTGGGCATCTACCCGGTGATCTACGACGAGAACAAGGAGGTCGTGGCGGCGGGCAGCGGCAAGGCGGGCAACATCTGCATCCGCAACCCGTGGCCCGGCATCTTCCAGACGATCTGGGGACAGCCCGAGCGCTTCGTCGACACCTACTACGCGAAGTACTGCCGCAACAAGGACAGCAAGGACTGGCACGACTGGCCCTACCTTGCCGGCGACGGCGCCGTGCAGGCCGCCGACGGCTACTTCCGGATTCTCGGGCGGATCGACGACGTGATCAACGTCGCGGGGCATCGCCTCGGGACCAAGGAGCTCGAGTCGGCGGCGATCACCGTCGAGGAGATCGCCGAGGCCGCCGCGGTCCCGGTGATCGACGACGTTCGCGGCCGTGCGGTCGAGATGTACGTCTCGCTCAAGCCCGGCGTCACGGCGAGCAACGAGGAGATCGCCGACAAGGTGTCAAAGGCGATCGACACCGAGATCGGCAAGATCGCGCGACCGAAGAATGTCTGGGTGGTCGCCGACATGCCGAAGACCCGCTCGGGCAAGATCATGCGCCGCGTGATCGCGAGCATCTCCAACTTCGCCGACGTCGGCGACGTGACGACGCTCGCAAACCCCGAGATCGTCGACGACATTCGCCACCACGTGCAGAACGAGAAGATGACTCGCGGCGAAAGCCCGCGCGAGCTCACGGAGGAGGAGAAGAAGGAGCTCGCGGCGTTCGGCCACGTCGACTAGCCGCGCACCGCGATTCGCCACCGCGCGCCGGCGCGCGGTGCTCGGTGGCGGCGTCAGACCTTGTGAAAGCGCGGCGCCCAGCAGCCGCTGGCGTCGCGCTCGAAGTCCTGAAAGATCAGCGGAGCCTCGCGCAGCATCACGCGTGCGATCTCGTCAAAGACGCTGCGCAGCTCCTCCTCGGCTCCCTCGGCGGTGCGCATCTCGATCACGTGGCGCAGCGTCCGCAGGTTCGCGCTCCAGATGATGTCGGTGGACAGGCCGATCGGCGCGAGGCGGCGCAGCGCCGAGGTGACCTCCTTCTTGACGTGGAAGGGAACCCCCTCGTCGTCGATGCCGAGCGCCTGCGCGGCGTCGCGCTGGAACTCCTCGAGCTGCTCGACGATCGCCAGCACCCGCTCGCGGACCGGCTCAAGCGCGGGGGCCACGCGGAAGCCGATGTCGGTCAGGCGCACGTAGCGCAGGCTCTCCTGGCTGAACGCCGAGCCGGCGCGGTGGCGGACCAGCTCGTGGGTGAACACCCGCGAGACGTTGCGCAGCGCGAACGAGTAGCCGGCGTGCTCGAGCACGCTGCCGTGCGCGCTGCGCAGCAGGTTCTCGAAGTACTCCCGCCGGTCGGCGCGCACGCGCGTGACGTTGACGTTGAGGCCGGGCTCCCAGCTGCGGTAGCAGGCGCGTCCGGCGAACTCGACGAGCAGCTCGCCGGCGTTCGGCGTGCCCTCCGCCTCCTCGAGCCGCCGCTCGAGCCAGCCCGCGCCGCCGACGTCCGCGAGGTAGGCGCGCATCCCCTCGACGTCGATCGAAGGGCGGGCGAGCAGATGAACCGTCGGCGTCGTCTCGTGCACGGGTCGATGACCGTACCGCCGCCGGCGGACGTCCTCGCTCTCCAGGACGTGCCGGCCTGCGTCACGCAGCCCTGGCACGAAAGATCGACGAAACCGCGCTTCTCAAGCCGGCGCGCAGCCGCGGCGAAGCCGCGGCGAGCACCCGTTTTAGAGGATCCCGGTGAGCGACCCGGCGGCGTGCTGCACGAGGTTGAACAGCGGCTGGGGCACGATGCCGAAGAAGACTGTCGCCGCGGCGAACGCGAGCGCGACGAAGGTGACCTCGAAATGACGTCCCGTGGCGTCGGCCTCGGGTGAGCCCCCTGCGAGCAGGGGGCGCGCGTTGGGGGCCGCCACGATCGGAGCGGGGACGTCGCGCATCCAGACCGCGGCGATCACGCGCAGGTAGTAGCCGAGCGAGATCATCGAGCCGACGACGATCACCACGCCGAGCCAGGCGTAGCCGCCGTCGACGAGCGCCTGGATCAGGTAGATCTTGCCGATGAAGCCTGCCGTGGCCGGGATCCCGGCGAGCGAGAGCATTGCGATCGTCAGCGGCCACGCGAGCCACGGGCGCTCGCTGCCCAGGCCGGCGACGGCGTCGATGTCGTCGCCGTAGCGCGTCTCGCGCTCACGGGCGATGATCACGGCGAAGGCGGCGAGGTTCATCAGCAGGTAGACGACGAGATAGAAGATCGTCGCGCTCGCGCCGAGCTGGGTGGAGACCACGACACCGCCCATGATGTAGCCCGCCTGCGCGACCGACGAGTAGGCGAGCATCCGCTTCAGCGAGGACTGGCCGAGCGCGCCGACGTTGCCGACGATGATCGTGATCGTCGCGAGCGTTGCCAGCGCCGGGCCCCAGTCGATCTGGTTGCCGATCAGCGCGACGTCGAAGACGCGCAGCAGCACGCCGAACGCGGCGGCCTTGGTGGCGACCGCCATGAACGCCGTGATCGGCGTCGGCGCGCCCTCATAGACATCGGGTGTCCACTGGTGAAACGGCGCGACCGACGCCTTGAAGCACAGTCCGACGAGCACCAGCGCGACGCCGGTCAGAAGCAGCGCGTCGGAGCTGTGTCCGGCGGCGATCGAGTTCGCGATCGCGGAGAAGTCGGTCGCGCCCGTCGCGCCGTAGAGCAGCGCGAGGCCGTAGACCAGCGTCGCCGAACCGACCGAGCCGATGATCAAATACTTCAGCCCCGACTCGAGCGACGAGGCACGGTGCATCTCGGTGGCGCACAGCACGTAGAGCGGGATCGAGAGCAGCTCGATGCCGATGAACAGCGTGATCAGATTCTGAGCGCTGACCAGTATCGACATGCCGGCGATCGAGGCCAGCAGCAGCGAGTGATACTCGCCGTGGGCGGATTCGCGCGGGGCCTGCGCGCGCCATGACAACAGCACCGCGGCGAGGCCCGCGACGCTGAAGATCATCGTCAGCACGAGCGTGAGATCGTCGATCTCGAGTGCTCCCGATATCGCCGAGATGTGGTCGTTCCACTGCCAGATCGTCACCCCGAGCGCCGCCGCGAGCGTCAGCAGCGTCAGGGCCGGCACGAGCTGCTCGCGCGCGAAGCGCGAGCGCATCAGGCCCGCGAGCAGCACCACGACGGAGCCGCCGAGCAGCGCCTCGAACGGCGCGATCGCCGCGTAGTCGATGTGGGGGGCGTGTACGTGGGCCAGCGCCGCGATCGCCGCGAAGGTGCTCATCGGTTGGCCACCGGGGTGCTCGACGGGGGTGTCGCCGCGGCGGCGGCGGCGGCGATCGATGTCGTGACCGACCTCTCGGCGCGCGACAGCTCGATCTGCGGGTACAGCGCGAACAGCGTGATCGCGCCGATGAACGGCACCAGGACGAGCGCGTCACGCCAGCGCAGCTCGCGCGACTCCACGTGCGGGCCGGCACGGTTGTGCATCGAGCGGATGAACACGCGCAGCACGTAGACGCTCGCCATCAGCACGCCGGTGAAGGCGATGATCGAGAACACCATCTTGGTCTTGAAGACGCCCAGCAGGATCAGGAACTCGCCGACGAAGTTGCCCGAGCCCGGCATCGCGAGCGTCGCGAAGGCGACGATCAGGAAGATCGTCGCGAGCACCGGCGCCCGCATCGCGATGCCGCCCATGTCGCGGATGTCCTCCGAGCCGCCGGCGCGCGCCGCGAGCAGCGCGACGATCATGAACAGCGGCGCGACGACGATGCCGTGGTTGACCATCTGCAGGACGGCGCCCTGGGCTCCCTGGGGTGCCAGGGCAAAGATCCCCATCGTGATGAACCCGAGCTGGGCGACCGAGGAATAGCCGATGATCAGCCGGGCGTTGGTCTGCGTGAAGGCCATCGCCGAGCCGTAGAGGATCGACGCCAGGCCGATCAGCAGCATCAGCGTCTGGAAGTGGGCGCTGGCGCCCGGCATGATCGGCAGCACGATCGCCAGGAAGCCGTAGGCGCCGACCTTCGAGAGCACGCCGCTGAAGATCGCGAGCACCTCGATCGGCATCTCGCGATAGCCGTCAGGCATCCAGCCGTGCAGCGGGAAGGCGGGCATCTTGACGAGGAACGCCGCGGCGAAGAGCAGGAAGATCCACTCCTGCGAGCCCTTCCCGAGCGGTGCCGCCTGCAGCGCCGTGTAGGTGAAGTTGAGCGGCTGGCCGCTCTGGTGCGAGCTCAGCACCGCGAGGGCGACCGCGCCGGCGAGCATCAGCAACGAGCCGACGAGCGTGTAGATCACGAGCTTGGTCGTCGCCACGACCCGGCCTGGGCCGCCCCAGATGCCGGTCAGCAGATAGAACGGGATCAGCATCAGGTCGAAGAAGCCGACGAACAGGGCGAGGTCCTGCGCGAGGAGGGCGCCGAGCACGGCCGACTGGGCGATGCCGAGCAGCAGGAAGAAGAACTCCGGCTTGACCCACGAGCGCAGGTTGGCGGCCAGCAGGCAGAGCGAGAAGACCAGCGTCGTCATCGCGACCAGGAACAGGTTCAGGCCGTCGACGCCGATCTTGTAATGGATCCCGAGCGAGCGGATCCAGACGATGTCGACGACGTGCGCGAGTTGCCCGCTGTGGCCGTTGTATTCGGCGATCAGGGCGATCGCCAGCCCGAGCGAGCCGAGCGAGCCGGCCAGGGCGAGCGTGCCGGCGGTCCGCCGTCCGCCGGCGATCGCGCCGATCAACGCAGCCGCCGCGGGGAGCCAGATCAGGATCGAGAGCATCAGCGCATCAGCTCTGCAGCAGGAAGTAGAGGGCGACGGCGGCGATGCCCACGAGCATCAGGCCGGCGTAGACGCGCAGGATCCCGCTCTGGGCTGCGCGCACCAGCGCCGAGCCGGCACGCACCAGTCCGGTCGTCCCGCCGATCAGCACCCCGTTGACGACGACCCGCTCGAAGGTGTTCTGCGAGAAGCGGCCGAACCACGCGCCCGGGCGCACGACCACGGCGTCGATCAGCTCGTCGAAGTACCACTTGTGCTCGAACAGCGAGGCGAGCGGGCGCAGCCGCGCCGCGATCGCGGGGGCCAGCGAGGGCCTGGCGACCCACACCACGTAGGCGGCGGCGATGCTCCCGAGGGAGATCACCGCGCCGAGGATCAGGCCGAAGTACAGCAGCCCGTTGGAGGGGTGGCTGACGATCGTCGAGTCGGCGAAGGTCGGCGCGAGGAAGTGGTCGAGCCAGGTCGTCGTCTTGGGGATCGAGACGATGCCGCCGACGATCGCCAGCAGCGCCAGCAGGCCCATCGCGAGACGCATCGAGAGCGCTCGCTCGGCGATCACGTGGTCGGGCCCGGGGAAGCCGACGTCGGTGTCTTCGACCTCGCCGTTGGCCGGGTTGGTCGGCACGTCGGGGTGGAACAGGTGGCCGTGCTCGATCAGCTCGGCGGCCTCGGGGCACGGCGCGCCGAGGAACGCGCGGAAGATCATCCGGAAGGTGTAGAGCCCGGTCAGCAGCGCGCCGAGGTAGCCGGCCACATACAGCGCCCAGTGCCAGCCGCCGCGCCCGGCGACGAACAGCAGGATCGAGTCCTTCGAGAAGAAGCCGCTGAAGGGCGGCACGCCGGTCAGTGCGAGGCCGCCGATGATGAAGCAGCCGAAGGTGAACGGCAGCGCCCGGCGCAGGCCCGACATCCGGTCCAGCGACTGGCTTCCGCCCATCGCCGAGATCAGCGAGCCCGCGGCCATGAACAGCAGCGCCTTGAAGAAGGCGTGGGTCATCAGGTGAAACAGGCCCGCGGTGTAGGCGCCGACCGAGACGCCCATGATCATGTAGCCGATCTGCGACATCGTCGAGTAGGCGATCACGCGTTTGAGATCGGTCGCGGCGAGGCCGATCGTGCCGGCGATCAGCAGCGTCGCGGCGCCGATGATCGCGCCGACGTCGCCGGCCGCGGGGGCCAGCTGGAACAGCGGGTGCATGCGCGCGATCAGATAGACCCCGGCGGTGACCATCGTGGCGGCGTGGATCAGGGCGCTGACCGGCGTCGGGCCCTCCATCGCATCCGGGAGCCAGGTGTGCAGCGGGATCTGCGCCGACTTGGCGAACGCGCCGACGAGCAGCAGCAGGCAGCCCGCGACCAGATCGCCGTTGCCGGAGGCGAACACGTGCGGCGCGGCGCGGAAGCTGGCGACCAGGTCGAGCGTGTGGGTGTGGCGGAAGATGAAGAAGGTCCCGAGCACCAGGCCGATGTCGCCGAGCACGTTGATCACGAAGGCCTTGATGCCGGCGCCGGTCGCCGTGCTGCGGCGATACCAGAAGCTGATCAGCATGTAGGAGGCCGCGCCGACGAACGCCCAGCCGACGATCAGCAGCAGGAAGTTCCCCGCCAGCACCAGCGTCAGCATCGAGAAGACGAAGAAGTTGAGGTAGGCGAAGAAGCGCGAGTAGCCGCGGTCGCCCTGCAGGTAGCTGACCGAATAGAGGTGGATCAGCGTCGAGACGCCGGCCACCACGCAGATCATCAGCACCGAAAGCGGGTCGACGAGGACCGTCAGCTTGGCGTCGACGCCGGTGGTGCCGGCGAGCGTCCACAGCGTCGAGACCAGCTGGCGGTGGCCGGGACCCGCCTGCAGGAGCTTCGCCAGGGTGACCAGCGCGAAGGCGAACGACACGGCGATCGCACCGGTGCCGATCCAGCCCGCGCTGCGACCGGGCAGCCGGTTGTAGAGCACGCCGATGATGATCGTTCCCGCGAGCGGCGCCGCGAGCACGAGCCATGCCGCCGTCGTCGCGCTCACCCCTGCAGCTCCCGCAACTCGTCGACGTCGACCGGCAGGGCGCGGCGGTGCATCGCGACGATCAGGCCGAGCCCGACCGTGACCTCGCAGGCGGCGACGACCATCACGATCAGGGCGAAGATCTGTCCGTCGCCGTTGCCCCACATGCGCGAGAAGCCGATCAGCGCGAGGTTCGCCGCGTTGAGCATCAGCTCGAGGCAGAGCAGGATCACGAGCGGGTTGCGGCGCACGAGCACTCCGCCGGCGCCGATCGCGAAGATGAGCGCGCTGACCGCCAGATACCAGCCGATGTTCATTGCTCGCCGACCTCGACGCGGCCGCCCGCCTCGGCCATCGTCCCGGTTCCCAGCGGCCGCGGGCGCATGACGTCCATCAGGCTGATCGTCGGCGGGTCGCCCTCGACGCCCTCGCCGATCCCTCCGCGCCGGCGGGCGAGGGTCACCGCACCGATCGCGGCGACCAGCAACAGGAAGGAGGCGATCTCGAAGGGGGCGAGGAACTTCGTCAAGAGCAGCGTGCCGATCGCTTTCGGCGTGCCGAAGCCGGCGACGTAGGGGGCGCCGGCGCTGTCGACCGCCTGCAGGCCCGATCCCAGCACCGCGATGAACAGCTCGACCACCAGCGCCGCGCCGCAGGCGAATGCGCCGAGCGTGGCCGCGCGGCCCGGGGACTGGCCGAGGTCCGACACGTCACGCCCGACGTAGGCGACGACGAACATGTAGAGCACCATCACGGCTCCGGCGTAGACGATCACCTGCGCCGCGGCGACGAACTCGGCGCGCAGCAGCAGAAACAGCGCGGCGAGCGACAGCAGGTGGCCGACCAGCGCGAGCACGCTGTAGAAGGGATCCTTCAGTACGACCACGCCGATCGCTCCGGTGATCGCGCCGATCGCGGCGATGAAGTAGATGACGGTTGACATCAGGTGCTCGCGGTGGCCGGCACGGTCGTCGTGGCGTCGGGCACCCTACTCGCCCTCGGTGCGCAGCGGAGTTGCTTCGACCGGCTCCGCGAGCAACATCTCCTTGGTGAAGATCAGGTCGGAGCGGTTGTAGTCGGACATCTCGAAGTCGTGGCCCATGGTGATCGCGTCGAACGGACACGCGACCTCGCAGTAGCCGCAGAAGATGCAGCGGCTGATGTTGATCTCATATACCGCGGCGTAGCGCTCACCGGCCGAGACGCGGTGCTCGGCGGTGTTCTCGGCGGCGACCACGCGGATGCAGTCCGAGGGGCATGCGGCGGCGCACAGCGAGCAGCCGACGCACTTCTCGAGGCCGCTGTCCTCGAAGCGATGCAGCTTGTGGCGACCTCGAAAGCGGGGGTAGACCGGCACCTTCTCCTCGGGGTACTGGATCGTGTGCACGCCTTCGACGACCCGCGCGAAGGTCGTCTTGAGGCCCCGCAGCGTCTCGCCGAAGGCGCGGTAGGTGCCGCCGGCGGCGCCCGGCGCCGGGGCGCGCTGGACGGTGATCTGGTCCTCTCCCGGCGACCAGCTCATTTGTGCACCGCCACGACGATGATCGCCGTCACGAGCGTATTGACCGTCGCCAGCGGCAGGAGGATCTTCCAGCCGAAGCTCATCAGCTGGTCGTAGCGCAGGCGCGGGAGCGTCGCGCGGATCCAGATGAAGAAGGTGATGAAGACCATCATCTTGGCGAGCACGATGAAGGGGTCGACCCAGGTCGGCGGGTGGATCCCGAATGGCAGCAGCCAGCCGCCGAGGAACAGCGTCACCGCGACGCCGGAGACGACCATCATGTTGAGGTACTCGGCGAACAGGAAGGCGACCATCCGGGTCCCGCCGTACTCGGTGAAGTAGCCCGCGACGAGCTCCGCGTCCGCCTCCACGAGGTCAAAGGGCGAGCGGTTGACTTCGGCGAAGCTCGCGATCGTAAAGACGAGGAAGCCGACGAACTGCGGGATGAAGTACCACATGCCGCCCTGGGCGTGGACGATCGTGGTCAGCGAGAGGCTGCCGGCGGTGATGACCACGCCGATCAGCGCGAGCCCCTGGGAGACCTCGTAGGAGATCAGCTGGGCCGCGGCCCGCATCGCCCCGAGGAAGGAGTACTTCGAGCCCGACGCCCAGCCGCCGAGCATCAGCCCGTAGAAGGCGATCGCGCCGAACGCGAACACGTAGAGCGGGCCGATCGAGGGGTCGACGCCATAGAGGCCGACGCGCGTGCCGAAGATGTGCGGCGCATCGCCGAAGGGCACCAGCGCGAAGGCGGCCACCGCCGTGATGATCGAGATCACCGGTGCGAGCACATACAGCGGCCCGACTGACGTGACCGGGCGCGAGTCCTCCTTCGTCGCGAACTTGATGATCTCCGCGAGCGGCTGCAGCAGCCCGAACGGCCCGACGCGGTTGGGCCCGTAACGGCCCTGGAAGCGGCCGAGCAGCTTGCGCTCGTAGACGATGATCAGCGGCAGGATCCCGAGCGCCACGCTGAAGATCAACAGCGCCTTGACGATCTGGATCCACCACGGCTCGAAGTAGCCGGCGAGCGCCAGACTCATACGAGCGCCTTCTCGACCGAGCCGCTGTCCGGCTCGGTCTCGGCAGCCGGCTCGACGGGCTCGGGTATCGGGAGGATCTCGATCGTCGACCCGCGCAGGACGTTCGCGCTGTCGGCGGCGATGCCGCGCTGGAGGAAGGCGCTGCCGGCCGGGATGGCGTCGCGCGGCGCGACGCGCGCGTGGATCTGGGCGCCGGTGTCGTCGGCGACGAGCACCTCG
>OBLU010004752.1_pt1 | contig 12214 bp, 13 predicted proteins | sample 1518681 | NCBI WGS metagenome assembly OBLU01 (sample SAMEA3539304, study PRJEB22396) | soil metagenome | biome: tundra; feature: field; material: soil | place: USA | collected 2010-05 | depth 0.15 m | reverse complement strand
CGCGAGCTTATGAAACCTTAAAGCGCGTTCCGGACGAATAACCGCCTACTCGGCAATTACTCTTTCATCAACATTTCCGCCCGACTTGATCGAGCCGCTCTGCCTATCCCGCCGCAGGCAATTTTTGGGCAGAACTTGGAGTTTATGGGCAAGGCCCGGAGTTTCTACACAAGGAGCAGTTTTTGGGCAAAGCCTAACGAAACTTTGAGATGCCAGACTAGCGCATGATTTGTCTCACCCCATCCTCAAGCCGTATCCTGACCACCTCCTGCATTTCACATCAGGCCGCTACGCGCCATCCCGGCTTTGCGCGGAGTCGAATCGAGGACGCTCGCCATGAAGACGCTCAAACCTATCGGGCTGCGACTTCTGTTGGCCCTCTCCTTTTCCGTATTCATCGCGCACTCGGTTTCGCAATCGACAGCGCCCCCGTTGCTGTTGCCCGATACTCGCTACAAGGCCGATCTGCTCCTGATCGTCGCTCATCCCGATGACGATGTCGTAATCGGTGGCTATCTGGCGCGCATCAGCCTCGACCAGCGCAAACGAATCGCCGTGATCTACTGCACCGATGGCGACGGCGGTGGCAACAGCGTGGGCAACGAGGCTGGTGCGGCGCTCGGGCAAATGCGCGAAATGGAAGGGCGTCGCGCGTTAGCCTTTTTCGGCATCGAGAATGTCTGGTTTCTGAAGGGCCACGACACGCCCGGTCAGAATGTCCTGAGGTCCCTCGATCACTGGAACCACGGCCTCGCCCTCGATGAAATTGTGCAGTTAGTCCGGATCACCAGACCCGACGTGATCCTCACCTGGCTCCCCGACCCGGTGGTGGGCGAGAATCACGACGATCACCAGGCCTCCTCCGTGCTCGCGACCGAGGCCTTCGATGCGGCCGGAGATCCAACATGGTTTCCTGAGCAGGTGTCGTCAGCGCAGGACCGCACCGGAATGGCGAACCTCACCGAGGGTCTGCTGCCCTGGCAGTCCAAGAAACTCTATTTCTTCACCGATGCCTTCGAGGACTTTGGTCCATACTGGCACGATGCTGCCGACCTGTCGCCCTATCGCAGGAACTTCCTCGACGACAATGGTCCCACCTACGACACCAAATCAATCTCGCCCTCGCGCCACGAGTCCTACGCGCAACTCACCGCCGAGCAGCAGGTGTTCTATCAAACGCAGGAGGGCGACATTGGCGATCAGGCAATGAAGAGTCACAACTTCTCTGGCTTCGAATACCCGATGCGCCTCATCTTCGGCAAATCAGTGGTTGGAGGCTCGCCAACCGGCGACGTATTCGAGGGAGTGTCGTCGAACCTCGCGTCCTTTGCGCGCGTGCCCGGATACGAGCCCGGAAATGAGCCCGCGTCTCAATCCGCATTGTCCTTCGAAATGGGCGATCCGTGGCGCTTCTATGCGTTGTTCTGGAAGGCTCACAATCTCGATCGCATGGCCGCATTGATTCCCGTGCCCGAGCTTGCCGCGAAACCCAAAGAGCGACTCAGCGTTCCGCTGCTGGCCTGCAACCATACTCCCGATGCTGCCGAGATCGCAATCACGAGTTCCTTGCCCGCGGGATGGACGGACTCGACGGCCTACACGCACTATCCGGTGCAGTCAGGGGAGTGCTACCCGATCAGCGCCCAGGTCGCCGCTCCACCTTCGGCCAAATCGCATTGGGAACAACTCACCTGGACTGCAGCCGCAGGTTCGCAGAACATAGGCAGCGTAACGGTGCGCGTCTTCGTCGGAAGAGGCGGCGGCCTGCCGCAGTAAGAAACTTCCCTGCAGCGTCGAAATGTAGCCCGACGCGATAGCGCAGTGATCTTAAGAGAAGGTGCATGCAAGCAAAGATCCCGTCGACTCGAATCGCAGTCATTCCCGCCACACGGGAGCAACAGCCCATCGTGGTCAATCTGCTTGAGCTCTACGCGCATGACTTCAGCGAATTTCACGACGTCGAACTGGGCGAAGACGGCAGGTTCGGCTATCCCGACCTTTCCCTCTATTGGAGCGAGCCCGATCGGTTTCCGTTTCTCGTGCGCATCAACGACAAATTGGCTGGTGTGATTTTGGTAAGAAAAGGTTCCCGAATCTCTGCAAATGAAGCCGTCTGGGATATGGCGGAGTTCTTCATCGTTCGCCGTTACCGCAGGCGCGGAATCGGGACTCATATCGCCCACGAGATATGGCGAAAATTTCCCGGGCCGTGGCAGATTCGCGTAATGCAGGTCAACGACTCCGCCCATCAGTTCTGGGCGCATGCCATCACGGCTTTCGCCGGCGACGCCTTCCAATCTTCAACCTTCGAAAAAGCCGCGACGAAGTGGCATCTCTTCTCATTCGCCTCCCCGGCCGACAGCACGACTTAGTACGCCCTTCGTGCTGCGGCCCTGGGAGAACTTTCGCGGAATCGAATCGCGTTGATGCGCCTGTTACTCGCTCTTTTGTCCAACTACCACAATCATGAAGGTGTCCGGCTTCGTCTGCGGACGCTGCGGCGCCTCTGCTCCCGGCGCTGTTGGCACAAACTCCGCCGTCGGCATGTAGATGGTGTGCGTGCTCGGATCGACGCCCATCGTTCGCGCTCCAGACGGTGTCTTCACCACCCTTTCGACTTCGTATTTCCCATCCTTTTCGCCGGCCACTGTCAGCGAACCGTCGCGGCAGCTCGCGAATGCCTGCCCCGCGTCCACCTTGGTTGCATCCACGCCCGCGCCGATGGGCAGGTCGGCGAGCACCTTGCCGTCTTCCGCGCTCATCACAATCAACTTTTGCGGATTGCGGCAGCCGATGAACAAGCGGTGTGTCTTCCTGTCCAGCGCCATCCCCACCGGGTGGCCGCCTGGTGCAACGGGCCAGCGTGCAATCACCTTCCGTGTCTTCAGGTCCACCACCGCTACCAGGTCCTTGTCCTCGAGGTTGATATAGACCTTCCCCTCCCCATCGGCCGCGAGAAATTCAGGCGACCCGCCCAGATCAATCGGCGGATCGATCTTTCCGTTCACCGGGTCGATGTCCGGCTTGAACGTCATCAGCTTGCCGCCGTCGCCGGAGACAGCCAGCACCAGGTTCTGCCCCCTGTCATAGATAATGCCGTCCGAATCGGGCATCGTGGCCAGCTTGCCCAACACCGCATACGTCTTCAGATCGAATACGATGATGGCTCCGTCGCCGCCGCCGTCGGTAATGAACCCGCGTCCCAGCGAAGGAACAACCGCTGTTCCATGCGACCTCTTCTGCCCCGGAATATCGCCCAGCACCTTCCCCGTGGCGCCGTCGAGCACCATCGTGTGCGTGCTCCGCGTGACAAACAACTGGTGCGTCTGCGGATCGACGGTCAGATAGTCCCACCCTCCGTCTCCGCCAATGTGCATCGTCCGGGTTACGTCCCACTTCGCCTGCGCCAAAGCCGGCAAAGAGCCGACAAGCACGAGCACCGCCAGAGGCATTAGAACCGTTCGCATCATGCGCATAACCTTTTCTCCTGACTGGATAACCGTATTGAAGAGCAATTCGAAGATTGAACAGCAGCGCGAAAGCATTGGATTGATCGCAGCGACCTTAGCACACGAATAGTTAGAATTTGCTGAACACGGTCGTCGGTTTTCCATAAGTTACTGAAAACAAAGCATCATCCGGAGCATCGACAGACTTTCCTCAAAAAATCCGCATCTAAACCGAGGATGGTATTTGTGGGCAATTTGCGGACGGCAACACTGGTCTCTTGCACAGCGTTCCTTGTGCTGGCATGGGGCAAGCAGTTGCATCCCCAGTCGACGCCCGCCCAAGCCACGCCCGCCCAAGCCACGCCCGCTCAAGCCACGCCCGACCCGGCCACGCCCGACCCGGCCACGCCCGCACTGCCGAAAGTGGAAGAAGCCACTCCGATCGCAATTCAAAAGGATGAGCTGGGTAAGCCGACCTGGGATCCTGCATGGGACCAGATCGTCGAAGACGCGCTTCCGCCGCCGTTGCTGTCCCCGCAAGTGGCGCGGGACGTGGCCCCATTCTGCCCCCGCTTCAAAAAGTTGAACGACGCGGACAAGCGCGCCTTCTGGGCATATTTCTTCCAGGCGCTTTCCGGTGCCGAGGCTGGTTTACTCCCGACCAGCGACGTGCGCCACCCCGAGGTTGACGTCAGAGACACCGTGACCCGGCACATGATTCGCTGCGAGGGCCTGCTGCAGTTGACCTATATGGATGCCGATCGCTATGGCTGTGACTTCGATTGGGAGAAGGACAAGGATCTGTCGCACACGGATCCGGCCAAAACTATTCTGCAGCCCAGGAACAATCTCACCTGTGGCGTGAAGATCCTCGATCAACAGCTCATTGCGAGAAACGAGCGGCTGCTCAGCTCATCCAGCTACTGGGAAACGCTGCGGCCCGGCACAGAGGGCTACAAGGTTTTTCTCAAGCAGATGACGAATGTGCCCGCATCGTGTCGCAACACCACACGAGTCAAAGAAACGAAGCAGCGATCCTCTCCAGCCGCGCCCGAGCAGGAGGAGGCACGCAAGACCGCGCCGAGTGCGCAATAAGCCGCCATCGCAATTCCACCGCAGTTCCTACTCCCGCCGAAACTGATTCGCCTTGTCGAACTCATCACGCAGCACCGGAGTGCGCAGGTTTTCGCGAAGGTTCGCGATGCGCTGCTCCAGCGCGAAAAGCGCTGCCTCAATCGGTGCTGTATTTGTGTGAGCAATATCGCGCCACATGCTGAACGGGCTCGCCCCCAGGCGCGTCATCTCGCGCAACCCGCGCCCGCCCACGTCTTTCAATTCGGGCGCATCGCCCACCTGGTCCTCGAGCAGCGCGCTCAGCGCCGTCGCGACAAATTGCGGTAGATGGCTCACCCACGCTACGAGCTCATCGTGGCGCGCGGGATCGAGGTCAATGATCTTGGCTCCCATCGCGACCACCCATTTCCGCCACGCCGTCACCAGCGCAGCCGATTGCGCCGAGCGCTTCCACGCAGCGTCATCCGTAAACAGCCACACTGCGCCGCGAAATAGCGCCGCATCCGCCAGCGCCGCACCGCCACGCTCTTTGCCCGCCATGGGGTGACCCGGCAAAAACGCCGCGCGCTCCGGAGTATTGAAAAGCCGCCCGGCGGCCTCCGTGATCTGCGCCTTCGTGCTGCCCACGTCCGTGACCAGGTGCTCAGGTCCGAGCACGCCCGAAAGCTTCTCCATGAAATCAAGTGTCGCGTAGATGGGCACGCACAGCAGCACCACCTGGCTCGCGCGCGCCGCCTGCAATGGATCTGCGGCGACCGAATCGATCGCGCCCATCGAGAGCGCAATCTGCCCTTGTTCCGGGCTGCGATTCCAGCCTGTAATCGAGCCGCGAAATCCCGCCGCGCGCAACGCCAGCCCCGCCGACGTTCCCAGCAGGCCCGTGCCCAGGATAGCGATGCGCTCAATCATGGATGATGCCTTTCCGAAGCGGAGTTCGCGGGGTTAGCCGCGCTGTGCGCGTTAGCGGGGTCAGTCCTTTAGCACCGCTCCGATGTCCCGACTTCAGTGGTCACTGGAGATGCGAGACCAGCGGATTGATCGAGCTCATATCGAACTCCCCTAGCATCGCTAACACCGCTAACACCGCTAGCACCGCTAACTCCGCTACAACGTCCTTCCCACCGCCGTTGCAATCACGCGCAGTTGCCCCATCAACTCTTCAAACTGCTCGAGGTAGAGCGTCTGCGCCGCATCGGATGCCGCCTTGTCCGCATTGGGATGCACTTCCACAATAAGGGCGTCGGCGCCTGCAGCCACCGCGGCCCGCGCCATCGAAGCCACCATGTCGCGCCGGCCCGTGCCGTGCGATGGATCGCCCACAATCGGCAGATGCGAAAGCTTGTGCACCACCGGAATCGCCGAAATATCCATCGTGTTGCGCGTTGCCGTCTCATACGTGCGGATGCCGCGTTCGCACAAAATCACGTCGTAGTTGCCGCCCGAGAGAATGTACTCGCTCGACAGCAGCATCTCTTCGATCGTGGCCGCCATGCCGCGCTTCAGCAGCACGGGCTTGCGCACCATGCCCAGTTCGCGCAACAGGTTGAAGTTCTGCATGTTGCGCGCGCCCACTTGAAACAGATCCACATAAGGCAGCATGGGCTCGATCTGCGAAATCTCCATCACTTCGCTGACTGCCAGCAGCCCATTCTCCCGCGCCGCTTCGTACATCAGCTCGAGCCCCGGAATCCCCATCCCCTGAAACGCATAGGGCGAACTGCGCGGCTTGAAAGCGCCTCCCCGCAGAAAAGTGCCTCCGGCCGCCTTCACGCGTTTTGCCGTCTCGAACATCTGCTCGCGGCTTTCGATTGAGCACGGCCCTGCCATCACCGCAACATGCTCGCCACCCACCTTTACGCCGTTGCTGAACTCGACCACCGTACCTTCCGGCCTGAAACTCCGTCCCGCCAGCTTGTAGGGCGAACTGATGCGGTGCACGTGCAGCACGCCCGCCAGTAGCTCAAATTTGCTCAGGTCCAGGCTGGCTGTGGGTCCCACGCCGGCCAATATGGTTTGAGTTGCACCCGTAGTTCGGTGCACACCCACTCCCGCTTCCACCATGGCGTCGATCACTGCATCGATCTGCTCTTCGGTGGCCCTCTCCTGCATCGCTACGATCATTGCTTGTTCCCTGTCTCGGACGCCTTGGGGTCCGCGGCGACGGGTCTTTGTCGCTGGGGTTCCTGTGCGTCAGTGCCTTGGCCCGGCAGGTCGCCGCGGCGACCAAGGGCATTCCTCTCCGATGCCAACTCATTCCTCTGCAGTGCCCGCATCACGTCGATAATGCGCTCGTAGATATGCGTCAGCTCGATGTCCGGCAGAGGGCCTTTGTTGGCCGCGCGCACGTTGGCGTAGATCACCTTTTCCCGCGCCGGCTCATACACCGGCAGCGAGGTTGAAACTTTCAGGTGGCCGATCATCAACGCAGCGCGGGCCCGCTCGCTCAGCAACTCCACAAGCTGGCGATCCAGGGCATCAATTTGGTCTCGCAATTCTTCCAGCGTCATTCCATCCTCGTGTTGCGCCCGCGCCGCCTTATCCAAAGCCGGCAACGCAGGTGCATAGGAGCTAGAGTTGAATTCCTAAAGCGACGCGAGCGCCGCCTGCGGGGCTTTGTCATTCGCCGGGCCCGCGCCATCCGCCGTAGCAGAGAGCCGCAGACCCTTGATAAATCGTGCCACCGCGCCGGGCGCTGCCTCGGGAGTCGACCGCTCAATCAACTCCACAATCGCGCTGCCGATCACCGCGGCATCCGCAAACTCCGCCACTTGCGCAACGTGTTCCGCGTTGGAGATGCCGAACCCCACGGCCACCGGCAGCTTGGTCCATCGCCGGATGCGCGCTACAAGCGACGCCGCATCCGATGTAAGACTCTGCTGCTTGCCGGTAATCCCCACGCGGGAAATGGCGTATACAAATCCTTTGCTGCGCGTTGCGATCGCTTCGAGCCGCTCGTCCGGGCTGGTCGGTGCGGCCAGAAAAATGGGCGCCAGTTTCACGCGCTCCATCTCCGCCATGTACTCGACCGCTTCTTCGACAATCAGGTCGATTACAAGCACACCATCCGCGCCCGCCGCCGCAGCATCGTCCACAAAGCGCGTGAGCCCGTAGCGCAAAATCGGATTGAAGTAGGTAAAGATCACCAGGCCCGCATCGGGCCGCGCCGCGTGAATCTCGCCCGCCAGCGCCAGCGCATCTTTGAGCCGCGTTCCCCGCGCCAATGCCCGTTCGCTCGCTCGCTGAATCACCGGCCCATCGGCCAGAGGATCGCTGAAGGGCACGCCCAGCTCAATCACGTCCGCACCCGCATCGATGGCCTCAAGCGCAATGGCGCGCGTGCCCTCAATGCTTGGATCCCCGGCCGTCAGGTAAACAACAAGGCCGGGTTTGTGATTGAAACGAATCGCCATCGAGTCTGCGGTCACGCTCCCCAACCGCTTCCGAAAAACCCACCTTCGAAAGATCGGCCTGTATCAAACTTCAGTTTGCGGGCTCCCGAGAAACCCCAGCTTTGAAAGGGCACGGCTTCAGCCGTGCCGCAAAACCTCGCAAAATGAACGGGGGCTTTAGCCCCTGAGAGGATCCCATCATTTCGAATCCCCTACAGCTTCAGCTCACGGGCCAGAATGCCCATGTCTTTATCGCCGCGCCCAGAGAGGTTCACCACCAGTATGTCATGCGCAGGCAACGTGGGAGCGATGCGCAGCGCCTCGGCAACTGCATGCGCGCTCTCCAGCGCCGGCAGAATCCCCTCTGTCCGCGCCAGCTTCACCACGGCATCAAGCGCCGCCGCGTCGTCTTGCGAGACATACTCCGCGCGTCCCGAATCGTGCAACGCCGCGTGTTCCGGCCCGATCGACGCATAATCGAGCCCGGCCGAAACCGAATGCGTAGCCGCAATCTGGCCGTTCTCATCCTGCAGCACATACGAGAACGTGCCCTGCAGCACACCCGGCTCTCCACCGCGAAACCGCGCCGCGTGCTGCCCCAATTCAGTCCCGCGGCCCCCCGCTTCCACCCCGATCAGCCGCACTTTTTTGTCGGGAATGAATTCGTAAAACGCCCCAATCGCATTCGATCCACCGCCAACACACGCAATCACCGCCGTCGGCAGCCGGCCTTCCTTTGCTAAAATCTGTTCCTTCATCTCGAGGCTGATGCAGCGATGAAAATCCCGCACCATCGTAGGGTAGGGGTGCGCCCCCAGCGCACTGCCCAACAGATAATAGGTCGTCCGCACGTTGGTCACCCAGTCCCGCATGGCCTCGCTGATCGCATCCTTCAGCGTCTTCGAGCCCGACGAAACGCCCCGCACCTCGGCGCCCAGCAGCCGCATGCGCAGCACATTCAGCTCCTGGCGTTCCATGTCCACGTCGCCCATGTAGATCACGCATTCCATGCCCAGCAGCGCGCACACCGTCGCCGTTGCCACACCATGCTGGCCCGCACCAGTCTCGGCAATAATGCGCTTCTTGCCCATACGCTTTGCCAGCAGCCCCTGCCCCAGCGCGTTGTTGATCTTGTGCGCGCCCGTATGCAGCAGGTCCTCGCGCTTCAGGTAGATTTTGGCCCCGCCCAGTTCCTCGGTCAGCCGTTTGGCAAAGTAGAGCGGCGTCGGCCGCCCCGCAAAATCCTTCAGCAGCCCGGCCAGTTCCGTTTGAAACGCCGCATCCGCTTTGGCCAGATCGTACTCGTGCTCCAGTTCCATCAGCGCAGCCATCAGCGTCTCCGGCACATACCGCCCGCCATAGATGCCAAACCGTCCCGGCCGCGACTCCGACGAATCCGAATGTCCTGCCGGAAGAATCACCGATGATGCCATTTGGGGGGCCTCCTGCTCAGTTGCCCATGGAGAATGGGGAACTTTTTAGTGTACTAGGACGAGTTTCAACACTCGGCCTTGTGAATCTGGGTGCCCCAGAGCCTGCCCTGAGCGATGTCGAAGGGTCCCGCTTCCAGAAAGTGGGAAATCGACTCACCCCTCATAATGCGAATGAAGGCCTCAAGCCGCCTTCTTCACGCGCATGGTCACGCGCATCCCCGCCGTAGCCAACATGTTCACAAGCATATCCAAGCCAAAGAGCTCAATCTTGCCTCGCATCAGGTTCGAAATGCGCGGCTGTGTGACGCCAAAAACCTTGGCCGCCTCGGCCTGGCTCAGCCCCTTGCGCTCGATATGCCGCTTCAGAGCGACCATCAGCGATGAGCGCAGCTTCAGGTTTTCTGCTTGCACCTGATCTTTCTCGATTGCGTCCCATACCGATGCAAAGCGATTCTTCGTCATGTGTTCAGCTCCCGCACCAGTTGCTTGTAGCGCCGCGACGCGAGTGCGATGTCCTCCGAGCTTGTCTTTCGCGTTTTCTTTTGAAAACAATGCAGGACATAGACCGCATCGATGAGTTTTGCGACGTAAATCACGCGAAATGCTCCTTCTCGGTCGCGAATCCGAATTTCCCTCACACCTGCGCCAACGGTGCTCATGGGCCTCCAATCGTCTGGATCGAGCCCTTGTTGCACTTGGTAAAGCTGGAATCCCACCTCTCGCCGTGCGCCCACGGGAAATTGGTGAAGATCGGACAATGAGCTTCCGCGGAATTCGACCGGTCTGACTCCGAAGTTCAAGGTTCAATTATACAAAATGTTGCATAATTGGAAACTCGCGAACGTTCGCCATTTTTTCTTCGGTCACGATTGCAGATAATTACTGCCCAACGGCGCACTATGAATAGAGAAAGGCGCAGAGATCAAGGTCTCTAAGCCGGGTCAGGAGAGCACTGTCCGCTATCGGTAAGGCAAAAGGAGCCTTTTTCAGGCTGTGAAACTTTAAATTTAGCAACTTGCTCTATATCAGTAATTTGTAGAAACATTCTCACAATTTTACGTGCCTTTTCGTGCCATTTTCTGCCATTTTCTGCCAAAAACGACCAAATTATGCCAGCTTTTTCTTCTTGCTGATGTCGCACAGCATGTCCGAACGAATGTTCAGCCCGATGTTCGTCATGTTGTAAAAGTGCTCGCTCGCCACAAGCCATACAATCTCGCAGATCGTCCGTTCAGAATAGTGTCGGGCCATGCGCGCAAACGTCTCCGGGTTCACCTGCTTGTCGCGCGTCAGCTCCGTCACGTAGTCCAGCGCCGCTCGCTCCGCATCCGTAAACAACGGGCTCGTCTTGTAGTCCTCCAACGCATCGAACTTGGCTTCGTTCATGCGCGCCTTGATCACAAATGCCCGCCCGATGTCGATGCAAAACTCGCATACGTTGATCCGCGCTACGCGTTCGCGGATCAGCATCGCAGTCTCCGGCGGTAACTGCAGCTTTTTGTCCAACTTGCTGATCTTCGCGTAGAACATGCCGAATGCGAGCGGCATGCGCGCGACAAACACCTTCAGCGGGGTCATGACTTTGCCGAATTCGCGCCGCGTCATCGCATAGATCAGCTTCATCATCGGCTGCTGAGGATTTTCGATTGGGGCAAGGAACGTATCCATGGGCAAACCTCCGCAGAGCGCTCAATTAAACGGATTCTCTCCCATGGCGGAAAGATTCAAGCGGCCTGTCACCGCTGATCGCGGCCCGGGCGCGCGCAACAAACTCACGCACTTTCGCCGCATCCTTCTGTCCTGGCGCCGCTTCCACGCCCGAAGAAACATCCACGCCCCACGGCCGCAGCGTGGCAACTGCCTCCGCCACATTCGCCGGGTTCAACCCACCCGCCGCAATGAACTTCCGTTCTCCGGCGTTTTGAAAGAATGTCCTTGCCGCGACATTCCAATCGAACGCGACCCCCGTGCCGCCCACAGCCGTCGCGGTCCGCGAGTCCACCAGCACCGCGTCCACATTGGGGTCAAGGCTGATTGTCGCGACATGCTCCGCTGCCTCGGGGCCAAAATGCACCACTCGCACAATGCGCAGCTCCGTTCCAAACTGCGCGCGCAGCAGTGCCGGCAGTTCCGCACCGGCCTCGGAGTGCAATTGCACGCCCGTCAATTTGCACGCGCGCGTCGTGAATTCGATCTCTTCCAGCGAAGCGTCAACAAAGACGCCGATCCTTTCCACTTCTTTCGGCAGCTGCCCGGCAATGGCCGCGACATGGTCCATCGTCACGCGCCGTGGACTCGGCGCAAACACGAAACCCAACGCGTCCGCGCCCGCCTCGAGGGCCAGCCGCGCATCTTCCAACGATGTGTTGCCGCAGATTTTGATCCAGAGGCTCATGGCAGCGCGGCCACTCCCGCCAGCAGTGCGGCAAGCGCCGCGCCGGGATCCCGTTGGCGCATCAGGCTCTCGCCGATGAGAAAAGCGTCAAATCCTGCCGCGCGCAGGCGGCCCAGATCGTCAGCGCTTGAGATCCCGCTTTCCGCTACGCGCACCACGACGGCCGGAATGTGCTCAACCAATTCAAGCGATGTTTCCAGCCGCACTTCAAACGTCCTCAGGTCGCGGTTGTTCACGCCAATCGCGTCCGCGCCGTCTTCACCAAGTGTGTCCAGTACCCGGTCAAGTTCTGTTGCCGTATGCACTTCGACCAGCACATCGAGTTCCAGCCCTCGCGCCGCCTCTGCAAAGCGCCTGAGCTCGATATTGCTGAGTGCCGCGGCGATCAGCAATATCGCGTCCGCGCAGTGCGCCCGCGCTTCGACAATCTGGTACTCGTCAACGGTGAAGTCTTTGCGCAGGCAAGGCAGCGTC
>OBLU010004751.1_pt1 | contig 12216 bp, 6 predicted proteins | sample 1518681 | NCBI WGS metagenome assembly OBLU01 (sample SAMEA3539304, study PRJEB22396) | soil metagenome | biome: tundra; feature: field; material: soil | place: USA | collected 2010-05 | depth 0.15 m | reverse complement strand
CGCTGGTCCTCGACATCACGCGCCGCCTGGGCCGCAAGCCCCTCCCCTACCTGCTGGCCGTCGCCATGTCCTCCAATATCGGCTCCGTGGCCACGATCACGGGCAATCCGCAAAATATGATGATCGGCAGTTTCTCGCTCATCCCATACCGCACCTTCGCCGCCGCGCTCGCCCCCGTGGCAGCAGCCGGACTCGCCCTCACCATCGCCGTGATCGCCCTCGTCTATCGCGCGGAATTCCGCCAGCGCGAGCCGCTCCAGGTGCGGCATCGCCCGGTGCGCGTCAACCGCCCGTTGCTCTGGAAGTCGCTCGCCGTATCCGCCGGCATGATCGTTTTCTTCTTCGCCGGATGGCCTGTCCCCAAGGTTGCCGTCATCGCCGGCGCGCTCCTCCTGCTCACCCGCCGCGTCAAACCCGAGAAGATCTACCGCGAGATCGATTGGAGCCTGCTGGTCCTGTTCATCGGCCTCTTCATCGTGATCGCCGGCCTGGAGAAGACGCCTGTGTCGGCCGACCTCTTCGCCGCCGCCGCCCGCTTCCATCTGGATCGCACCGGGCCGCTCAGTGTCTTCGCCGCGCTGCTTTCCAACCTGGTGAGCAATGTTCCGGCGGTGCTGGTCTTCAAGACCTTCATCCCCCACCTGGCCCACCCGGCGCGCGCCTGGCTGACGCTTGCCATGTCCTCCACCCTGGCCGGCAACCTCACGCTGCTGGGGAGTGTCGCCAATCTCATCGTGGTGCAGCGCGCCCGCGGCGAAGTGGACATCTCTTTCCGCGAGTATGCCCGCGCCGGCGTGCCGCTGACCGTCCTCACCTTGGCCGCCGGTGTCTGGATGTTGAGCTAGCGGCGCCTGGCCCACGAAGAACCACTCCATAACCCTTCCTTAACCCGGCGAAACCGGGACCACACGGGAATGCTCCTTCACCGCGGAGACGCGGAGAGCGCAGAGATAAGCGCAGAGAACACAAGAAACAAGTCCGGTGGAAGGCGATGGACTCGCGCCATCGGCGGGCAATCGCGGAGAAAGCGGAGAACGCAAAGGGAAGAGACCTGCGAATTCCGGTTGGTGTCCGGATGTTAAACTAACGGCTTGTCCCCACAGCTCTCGCGTACCGGAGAGTGGTTCCTGCACTCCGGAATTCAACAACCTGACGGCGGCGTAGCCCGCTACTACCTGGTGGATGCCGGCCGCAATCTCCCCGCCTCCACGGAAATCACCGGCTACGCCATCAGCGCGTTCGTCTACCTGCACTCCTTCACCCACGACGCCCGCTACCTGGACCGCGCGCTTTCCGGCGCGCGCTTCCTCGCGCGCGCCTGGGACGCGGTATCGCAGACCATGCCGTTCGAAATCGAGCCCGCCGCCTTCAGCTACTTCTTCGATTGCGGCATCGTCGTGCGCGGCCTGCTCTCCGTCTGGCGCGCCACCGGTGAGCAGGAGTTCCTCGACACGGCCATCGCCACCGGCCAATCCATGGCGCGCGATTTCGTCGGCCCCACCGGCGATTTTCATCCCATCCTCGCGCTCCCCGCCAAGACGCCCCTGCCGCGCGATCCGCTCCGCTGGTCGCGCACCGCTACCTGCTACCAGTTGAAATCCGCCATGGCCTGGTGGGACCTCTTCGAGGCCACGGGCGATACCCGCTTCATCGAACCCTACGAGCGCGTACTGGAAACCTCGCTGCGCAGCTATGCCGATTTCCTGCCCGGCCACGCCGAGCGCCCTAAAGTGATGGACCGCCTGCACGCCTTTTGCTATTTCCTGGAGGGGTTGCTGCCGCGCGCCGCGGAGACGCGCTGCACCGCCGCCCTGCGCGACGGCATCGCCCGCGCCGCATGGCACCTCCGCGATAGCGCCCCGGAGTTCGAACGCTCCGACGTTTACGCCCAGTTGCTGCGCGTCCGCCTGTATGCCGACTGGCTGGGCGCCGCGCCCCTCGACCGCCCCGCCGCCGAATTCGAGGCGGCCCGACTGGCCGCCTTCCAGGTGGCCGATTCCGATGGGCGCGGCACGCGGATGAATGGGGGATACTGGTTCGGGCGCAGGAGCGCCGGGAACCTGCCGTACATCAATCCGGTCTCGGCGGCCTTCGCCGCTCAGGCCCTGGAACTGTGGGAGACCAGCCGCGCGGGCGGCGCCCAGGCGCACCGCCACCTGCTGATTTAGCGTTGACCCCGAAGATCAAGCTCGCGTTCCTAAGCGGCACCGAAGACCTCAACCGGCGCCTGATTGAGCACCTGCGCGCCCTTTATCCCGAGTTTCCCCTCTGGGTGGTCTCCGATTTTCCGCCCGAAGATCCCGCCCTCAGGTGGATCCGCTACCGCGTCAACCGGCCCTTCGCCGACAACCTGCGCACTTGCCGCGAAGCCTTGCGCGGCCACACCATCCGCTTGGCGGGCGTCATGCTGGTCCCCAACGTCCCCTTCCGCCGCATGCGCCTGCTGGCCCTGGTGCTGTCCCCGCGCGGCTTCCTCGCCTTCAACGAAAACCTCAACCACTTCATGCTGCGGCCGGGGTCGATTCCGGCGATGGCGCGCTACATCGCATGGCGCGCCGGCAACATCCTGCGCTGGAGCGTGCGCGCCGCCCGCAAAGCCGATTGGGCGCTTCTGGCGAGCTACGCGGCCGCCAGATTGGCGGGAATGCTGCGGCCAAAGGTCAGAGGAAATCGGTTGGCAGGCGAAAGCGCCTGCCCCACAAATGCGCACCAAAGTGCGACAGACGCTTTCGTCTGTCAACCCGACCCTGGCGTGACCGTTGTCATCCCGTCGCGCACCGGCAAAGATCTGCTGCAAGCCCAGCTTCCCGGCCTGCTGGCACAAGCGCCCGAGCAGATCGTGGTAGTGGATAACGGCAGCACCGACGGCACCGCCGAGTGGCTCGCCTCCGCCTACCCGCAAATCGAAGTCGTCCACTCCCCCGCCCCGCTCTCCTTCGCCCGCGCCGTCAACCGCGGCATCGAGCGCGCCCGCTGCCCGCACGTCTGCCTGCTCAACAACGACATGCTGCTCGAGCCCGGTTTTTTTGCCGCGCTGCAACGAGCCTTCCACGAGGTCCCCGGCCTTTTCTGCGCCACCGCGCAGATCCGCTTTCCCGCCGGCGTGCGCCGCGAGGAGACCGGCAAGACGGTGTTCGCGCAAAGTGCGGCCGAAGACTTCCCGGTGCGCTGCGACGAGCCCCTGCCTGGCGAAGACGGCAGCTACGTGCTCTACGGCAGCGGGGGCTGCTCGCTCTACGACGCCGCCAAATTGCGCGCGCTCGGCAATGTCGATGAGGTCTACGACCCCGCCTACGTGGAAGATCTCGACCTCGGCTATCGCGCCTGGCAGCGCGGCTGGCCCAGCGTGTACGTGGCCGGCGCTACCGTGGAACACCGCCATCGCGCCACCACGGCGCGCTACTTCACCGAAGCACAGCTCGCCTGCATCCTGGAGGTCAACTATCTGCGCTTCGTCGCCCGCGCCACGAGCGACCGCAAAGTGTTCCGCCGCCTGTGGACGCAGGCGCTCCGCCGGTTGTGGCTGCTCCGTGGCCCCCTCGGCCCCGCCGCCGGCATCGCCCTCCGCGGCGGACCGCGCGCGCCCGCCGCATACTCCGAGAGTCTCTTCCTCGCCCTCACCGATGGCAGCGTCAGCGTCTTCCCGGGACGGAGAGTGACCGGCAAACCGCGCATCCTGGTGGCCAGCCCCTACCTGCCATTCCCGCTCTCCCACGGCGGCGCCGTCCGCATGTACAACCTGATGCGCCGCGCTGCCGAAGAGTTCGACCTGCTGCTGATTGCCTTCACGGAACACCCCGCTCCACCGCCTCCCGAGGTCCTCGACCTCTGCGCCGAGGTGGTGCTGGTGGGGCGCGCCGGCAGCCACGACCTGGCCTTCACGGGACGTCCCGAGGTGGTGGAAGAATTCGCTTCCCCCGCGTTCCGCGCCGCGCTCCAGCAGACCGTCCGCAAGTGGCGCCCCGCCGTCGCCCAACTGGAGTTCACGCAACTCGCGCAGTATGCCCCCGATTGCGCGCCGGCGCGCACCATCCTGGTGGAACACGACGTCACCTTCGACCTGTGCCAGCAGCTTCTCCGTTTCGACGACCGCTGGGAAGCGCGCCGCGAACTAGGCCTCTGGCGCGCATTCGAAACCGCCGCGTGGCGCACCGTGGACCGCGTCGTCACCATGAGCGAGCAGGACCGCCGCATGGTAACCTGCACGCCCGCGGTCACACTCGCCAACGGCGTGGATCTCGAACGCTTCCGCCCCGCCCCTGGCACCCCGGAGGCGCGCCGCATTCTCTTCATCGGCAGCTTCGCCCACCGCCCAAACGTCATGGCGGTGGAGTTCTTTCTCAACGAGGTGTGGCCCCTGCTTCACGAGGTCTCGCTCCACATCATCGCCGGCGCGCGCCACGAGCAGTACCCGGTCGCCGCCGATGTGGCGCAGTCCGGCATCACGCTCGATGGTTTCGTCGCCGACGTCCGCCCCGCCTACCAGCGCGCCGCCCTCGTGGTGGCGCCGCTCGTCGCTTCCGCCGGCACCAACATCAAGGTGCTGGAGGCCATGGCGATGGGCAAGGCCGTGGTCTCTACGCCCGCCGGCGTCAACGGCCTCGATCTGGCGCCAGGCGAGGATTTCGTGCTGGTGCGCACGGCCCGGGAAATGGCGGATGCCATCGAAAAGCTCCTGGCCGAACCCGCCGGGCGCGCGCGCATCGAAGCCGCCGCGCGCGCCCGGGTGGAGCGCGATTACAGTTGGGACAGCATCGCCCACGCACAGTCCGCCCTCTACCGCGAACTGATGGAGCTCGATGGGACCAAACCGTAAGCATCTTACGGTTTGCCCACAGTATCCCTTTGTTTTCTTCAGAAGATAAATAGAAAACGTTCAATGTGAACGGTTTCCGGCAAGCGCACACCGCGGCGCGGCTGGTATGGTAACAAGAGATACCCGACATGCCAGTTTATCGCTCTCGCACCACCACTCATGGCCGCAACATGGCCGGCGCGCGCAGCCTGTGGCGCGCCACCGGAATGAAGGACGGGGACTTCGACAAACCGATCGTGGCCGTGGCCAATTCCTTCACGCAGTTCGTGCCGGGACACGTTCACCTGAAAGACCTGGGGCAACTGGTGGCCGGTGAAATCGCTCGCGCCGGCGGCGTCGCCAAGGAGTTCAACACCATCGCCATCGATGACGGCATCGCCATGGGGCACGGCGGCATGCTGTACAGTCTGCCCTCCCGCGAATTGATCGCCGATAGCGTCGAGTACATGGTGAATGCCCACTGCGCCGACGCCCTGGTGTGCATTTCCAATTGCGACAAGATCACGCCCGGCATGCTGATGGCGGCGCTGCGCCTCAACATACCGGCGATCTTCGTTTCCGGCGGACCGATGGAGGCGGGCAAGGTGCAACAGGACGGAATGGCGCGCCCGGTAGACCTGGTGGACGCCATGATCGCGGCCGCCGACCCGCGCATCAGCGACGAATTCTCGAACGAGATGGAACGCTCCGCCTGCCCCACCTGCGGAAGCTGTTCCGGGATGTTCACGGCGAATTCCATGAACTGCCTGATGGAGGCGCTTGGCCTGGCGCTGCCCGGCAACGGGACGCTCGTGGCCACGCATGCCGATCGCAAGCTTCTGTTCGAAGAGGCCGGGCGGCGCATCGTGGACCTGGCGCGCCGCTATTACGAACAGGACGAGACCGGCACTCTGCCGCGCGGCATCGCCACCTTCGACGCCTTCGAAAACGCCATGACGCTGGACATCGCCATGGGCGGAAGCACCAACACGGTGCTGCACCTTCTGGCCGCCGCGCACGAGGCGGAGGTGCCGTTCAGCATGCGCGACATGGACCGCCTCTCAAGGCGCGTGCCGAACCTGTGCAAGGTGGCGCCCTCGTCGCCGGACGTGCATGTGGAGGACGTCCACCGCGCCGGCGGCGTCTTCGGAATTCTGGCGGAACTGGATCGCGGCGGCCTGCTGCATCGCGGCGCGCGCACGGTGCACGCGCCAACCCTGGGCGACGCGATTCTTCAGTGGGACGTGCGGGGCGACGCCGCGGAGAGTGTGCGGGAATTCTATCGCGCCTCTCCCGGCGGAATCCGCACCACCGAGCCGTTCAGCCAGAGCCGGCATTATCCGGCCCTGGACCTGGACCGCGCCCAAGGCGCCATCCGCGATGTGGCGCACGCCTTCAGCCGGGATGGCGGCCTGGCCGTGTTGTACGGCAACATCGCCGGGGACGGGTGCATCGTCAAGACGGCGGGCGTGGACCCGGCAAGCCTGACGTTCACCGGGCCGGCGCGCATTTTCGAAAGCCAGGACGATGCCGTCGAGGGCATTCTGGGCGACCGCGTGCAGCCGGGCGAGGTGGTGGTGATCCGCTACGAAGGTCCCAAGGGCGGGCCCGGGATGCAGGAGATGCTCTATCCGACCAGCTATCTGAAATCCAAGGGCCTCGGGAAGGCGTGCGCGCTGATTACGGACGGGCGATTCTCCGGCGGAAGCAGCGGCCTCTCCATCGGCCACGTGTCTCCCGAAGCGGCCGAAGGCGGGGCGCTCGCGCTGGTGGAGGACGGCGACCCAATCGAGATCGATATTCCGCGGCGCAGCATACGGCTGGATGTGGGCGAGGCGGAGATGGCGGGGCGGCGGGAGGCCATGCAGGCACGCGGGGAGGCGGCGTGGAAGCCGGTGTCGCGCCGGCGCACGGTTTCCAAGGCGTTGCAGGCCTACGCCGCCATGGCCACCAGCGCCTCACGCGGCGCGGTCAGGGAGTTCTAAAGGTACAGATGTGACCTTTGTGGGGCAGCTTGGCAAGCTGCGGCCGATTGTCAATCGGCCCACTGGCGGGTTGGCAACCCGCCGCAGCTTACCAAGCTGCCCCACAAGCCACCGTCTATTGGACGGCTACGGTGGCGGCGCTGGCGCCGGATTGCGATTTCGCCGTGCCAACGGTGACCACGACGGGTTGCGTGCCGGTCGGCGCGGTCAAGGGAATGATCACGTTGACCTGCATGAGTCCGGAGACCTCGCCCGCGGCAGAACCGGCGTAGGCTACCACGGCATCCACTCCCCCGATGGTGACGGTCACCGTAAGTAGCGGATACTTCAGAGCGGAAGCTACGGGCGGTATGATGGCGCCATCCACCCCGCCGGGATTGGTTTGACCTTCGCCAGTCATATAGATGGAGATCACGTTCCCGCGCTTCTCGGGGTTGGCAGCGCCGTTGAGGGTATTATCCTGATTGAGGATGGAGCCGGGGCCGGTGCCCTGTGAATTCTGCGTATAGATGCCGGGAACCGTGGCCACAACGTTATAGGAGACGGGAGCCGATTGGACGCCGGCGTACTCCACCACGATGTTGGTGCTGGTGCGCCCGCTGACGCCATAGGGCACCCAGACGCTGGTCTGGCCGGTAGAGGAGTAGAAGACAGGCGCCGGCACGTTGTCAAACAACACGCGGGTGTTGCCGGCGACCGTAGTGAAGGCGCTGTTGACCACGGTGCCGTAAGCGAGCGTGGCGGGTCCGATTCCGACGCCGAAGATCGCGACATTCTCTCCCGGCGAAACCGCGCTCGTGATGTAATTGGCCGCATTGGCCACGGCGGTGATGACCGGCTTGGGAATCGCAGTCACGACGAGGGTGACGGGAGTGGTGGTGGGTGAGAGGGCGTTGGCGGAGTTGACGATCACCTTGCCGGTGTATGTACCCGCCAACAGGCCGTTAGTCGACACCGAAACGGCGAAGGTGGCCGGCGCGTTGCCGGTGGCCGGCGCCACGGCGAGCCACGTCTGTCCGGCGATGTCGTACTGCACCTGGGCGGTCAGCGGCACGGCGCCGGTGGCTCCGGTGGCGCTCACCAGGAGATTCTGCGCCGGCGGCACGGCCAGGCCGATGGTATAAGAGAAAGCAAGCGTAGTGGGCGAAGCGGAAAGCACAGCCGGCGCCGCCACATTGAGGACTACCTGGACGGTGGCAGGGCTACCGCTGGCGCCCGCCGAGGTGATGGTGACACTGCCAAAGTACTGGCCCACGCCGAGCGCCACGGTAGCGTCGATCGAGACCTGCACATTAGCGGGCGTCGTGCCGGAAGCCGGAGTGGCTTTGAGCCAGCTGCCACCGTTTTGGGTGCTGGTGGCAACGATGAAGTTCAAGGGGGCGCTGCCGGTAAGGGCGACGCTCTGCGCGGCCGGAGCCGTACCGCCCGCTACCTCGGCGAAGGTCAACGTAGTGGGAGTAGCGGCGAAGGTCCCGGGATCAACCTTGAAATGCACATTGATGGTAGGACTGTTCCCCGCCCCGGGCGAAGTCAGTTGGATGCTGCCGGTGTATGTGCCGGCGGTGAGTTTGGACCCATCGACGGAAACCGTCAGGGTGCCGCTGGTAGAGGTATTGCCGCTGGCCGGAGAGACGGAGAGCCAATTGACGGAGGTGTTGCTGTTGGCCACGACGTTATAGTTCAAGGGCTGACCGGTACTGCCGATGGTTACGGTCTGCGAAGGGGGAGCGGGCCCGCCCAGAACCTGGTCGGGGAAGGTGAGATCTGACGCACTCACGGTCAGCGACCCGGTGGTCACAGTCAGTGTCACCGGAATGGTGACCGGGCTATTGACGACGGCCGCACTTCCGGAGCCGGTCGCGGTGACAGTCACGGTTCCGTTGTAGGTACCCGCGACGAGGCCGGCGGAATTCACCGAAACGGTGAGACTGTTGCCGGTGCTGGTGGATCCGCCCACCGTGTTGACGGATAGCCAGCTGCCCTGGGGCTGGATGGCCACCGCGTAGGTCAGCACGTCGGAGCCGGTGCTGCCGAGGGTGATGGTCTGCGGCGCCGGAGATGGCGATCCAAACCCGACCACAAACAGCGGAGGATCGGGCGGCGTAAGCACCAGTTGCGCGGTGGTGGAAATCAACAGCGTCACTGGGATACTGATCGGACTGCCCACGACAGCCGCGCCCGTAGCAGGGTTGGTGGCGGTGATGGTAATGGTGCCGGTGCAGGGTGAATTGGCGGCGGTCAGGCCGGTGGTGGTGACGGACACGGTGAGGGTGTCTTTCGGATTCGCCATACCGGTTAAGGAGTTGTTGGCGTTGGCCGCTAGCAGCCAGGTAGAGCCCGTGCAGGTAGTGGTGGCCACGGACGCCGTATAGTTGAGCGGCACGCCGGTGCTGCTGGTAAGTGTCACGCTCCGCGCCGCCACGGCGGCGGACTGCCCGATCTGGTACGGGAAGCTCAGCGAACTGACGCTGGCGGAGATGGTGGGATCGTTGGTGACCGTCAGCACCACGGGAATCTGCTGGGCGGTGCTACCCGGCGTGGGGGGGGACACGTTGATGGTGGCGGAATAGGTGCCGACCGGCAGTCCCGCGGGGTTGACGGAGACGCTTAAGGGCGCGGCGGTAGTGCCGGAAGTGTTCACCGAGAGCCACGACGTATCGGCGGTAGGAACATAATTGCTCGGGGTGAGCGTATAGGACAGGAGGCTTCCGGTGGAGGTGATGTTCACGCTTTGCGCGGCCGGGGCGTTGGTCGTCAACTGGTAGACGAAACTCAGCGTGTTATTGGGCACGTTGAGCAAGGGCGTGCTGGAGACGACAAGCTTGACCGGAACATCCTGCTGCGTCGGACTGCCTCCCGGCGTTTGCACGGTGAGGGACCCGGTATACGTCCCGGCTGCCACGCCATTGGGGTTCACCGTGACGGCGATCGCCAGCGAACCGGTGGTGGCGCTGATGGCGCCGGTACCCGTGTTGATGGTGGCAAAACTCCAGTTGCCGGTAGTGACATGACCCGTGACGCCTACCGTCAGCGGCTGCGAGGCGTAAACGTTAAGTGTCTGGGTGGGGTTAGGCGCCCCAATCCCGGTTTGATAGTTGAAGATGAGTCCTGACGCCGGGTCGAAGGTCACCGGGGGCGCGGGCACGACATTGAGGGTGAGGGACAGGACCGCCGAGGGGTCCGTCCCGGCCGGCACGGGCGAGAACGCGAGGGAGCCGTTGTAGGTTTTCGGCGCCAGACCACTGTTGACGATGTTGGTCATCGATACCGTAAGCGTGGTGCAGGTGGGATTCACCAGGTACGTAAACCAATTGATGTCGGCGGTGGGAACCACCGTGCACCCGCTGTTGGCGCCGCTGATGTTGAAACTTTGCTGCGGCGGAACCGTGCCACCGACCGTGTAAGTGAAGGTGTACGAGGACGGGTTCACCGCAATGGCGCTTATTCTAAAGGTCACCGCGATGGGGGAATTGGCGGACGAGCCGCCCTGGACGACGATGTTGGCGGTCAAGGTTTCCGCCGGAAGGCCCGTGGGATCGGCGGAAATGACGACTGCCGCGGGGGTGGTACCGGCGAAGCCGAAGGACTGCCCATTCGCTTTGAGCCAGGGAGAACTCGTGTACGAGAGGGTGAAGGCCAGGGCACTTCCATTACTGCTGGTGATATTGATTGTCTGGGTAACTGGAGAGCCGCCGACCTGACCTTGAAGGGCCAGCGTCGGTTTATCCACTACGATCGTTTGCGCACTCAACCCGGGTGCGGAAGCAAGCGCAAGCAGCGGCAGAATGAGGCGGGAAATCGAAAGAACTCTCTTCAAGGTAAACCTCCAAAAAGTGCGGGCAGTTCCCACTGGAGAACGCCACAGCGCAGAATTCACTGTGCACGGCGCGTGCCATGTGGCGTTTCCTCACAGAAACATGATGGGGCAAAAATGTTTTATATTCAATAGACTTCACGAGTTACACGCAATGCAAGGGGGGACCATCGGGCGATGTTCCTGGGAAGGCGGACGGTACACCTCGACACAGCCGCTGTGACAGGGGGCCACGATCTCAAGCGCCGTACAGAGCGTGTGAAACGGCGTAGTGTAAGACTGCCGGCGGAAGCCCGGCGGGGCTTTCATGGCGTGCCAGCGCGCCGCGGATTTCCGAAGAGGAGATGGCGACTTCGATATCGTCGATGCGGTCGAACTCGACGCCCGGAGGCGATTGGTAGAGGTGTCCGGGGCGGCTGACCACGAGGAAGCGGACGCCGGAAGCCACGTCGCGCCAGCGGTGCCAGGTGCGAATCTCGGCGAACGCGTCGGCGCCGATGAGAAAATACAACTGGTCGGCGGGCGCCAGGCGCGCGCGGATCTTTTCGATGGTTACGATGGAGTAGCTGCGCGCGGTGTTCTCCTCGATGCGCGAGACTTCGAATCGCGGGTCGCCCTGACAAGCAAGTTCCGCCATGCGGACACGGTCGGCGTAGGGAGCGTGAGTGACGCCGGCTTTGTGAGGCGGATGGGCGGCGGGGACGAAGAGCACGCGGTCGAGGTGGCAGCGGGCGGCGGCCTCGCGCGCCAGAGCCAGATGTCCCTCGTGGATGGGATCGAAGGTGCCGCCGAAGATCGCGAGTTTCACGGAGTACACCGGGGGTGGTGGTCCTGCCTGCGGGGTGCCCTCTGGGCCGCTTTCAGCCGGCTGGACCCGCTGGAAAGCGGGTCCGCAGCCTGGATAGGCTGCCCCACATCTACGTCCTCTCTATGGTGACGGAGTTGAGGCGGACTTCCTTGATGGGACGGTCCTGGCCGCCGCGGGGGAGCTTGGAGATCTTCTCTACTACGTCGTAGCCCTCGATGACTTCGCCGAAGATGCTGTGCTTGTTGTCGAGCCACGGGGTGGCGGCGACGGTGACGAAGAACTGGCTGCCGTTGGTGCCAGGTCCGGCGTTGGCCATGGAGAGGAAGCCGGCCTTGGTGTGTTTCAGGGTGGGGTGGAACTCGTCGGCGAATTTGTACCCGGGTCCGCCTCGGCCGGTGCCTTCGGGACAGCCGCCCTGGATCATGAAATCCGGAATGACGCGATGAAAAACGGTGCCGTCGTAGAACGGCTTCCCGGTCTTGGAGCCATCGGCAAGGGAGACAAAGTTGTTCACGGTATTGGGCGCCTTGTCGGCGAAGAACTTGGCCTTGAACTTGCCTTCGGTGGTATCGAATACGGCGTAGATTTCGTTGGGCATCTCTAGAATTGTAGCAGGACGTCTATGGTGGACCACGCTCGACAAGTGGCCCCTGATTTGCTAACATGTTTTTATCATTGTGGTTGAACTGCCCGAACAATCCATACCAAGCCGGCACGTCATCCCTCCAGCACCACATCCGAGGAGTAAACCTTAGGAAATCTATGGCTTCTAACACGTATTCCCAGGGCGCCCAAGTCGAGCATCTGAAGTTCG
>OBLU010004750.1_pt1 | contig 12217 bp, 11 predicted proteins | sample 1518681 | NCBI WGS metagenome assembly OBLU01 (sample SAMEA3539304, study PRJEB22396) | soil metagenome | biome: tundra; feature: field; material: soil | place: USA | collected 2010-05 | depth 0.15 m | reverse complement strand
CAGATTCTTCGACCAGCACTCCCTGGCGTTCGTAGCGCTTGCGAGCCCTGCTAAAGCGAACCACCACAGCGGAAAGTGCGCTGTGCTTCCGCGCACGTCGGGTCAGAGCGATGCCGCAGCCATTGGAGGCGCATCTCTTGCCGCCATAGAGCGTGGTTCCGTAAAGGTTCCCCACACTGTCGAATATTAGGTACCCACTCGGGTTCCCCCCGTCCTCTCCGCCGATGGTGAAGTTGTAGATCACGGTCTCGGCCCAACCTCCGCTGCCATCCGGCGAAAGCTCAAATACGGTTCCATATCCCAGCCCACCGGACGGCAGCCCTCCGTAGAAGGTCGTCCCGTAGAAATTGCCCTTGCCATCAGCGGTGAGGCGGGAATTGGGAGCGCCGCCGTCGCTGCCGCCGGTGAAGTTGTAGAGCAGAGACTCACTTTGGGCCTGCGCTGGGCGAGCGGCGACGCTTGGCGTCTTAGTTCCTCAAATCATGATCTGACGTAGATGGGTCACAGGGAGTTCCTCCTCTGCGACACAAGCTAGCCCAGATCACCTCAACCGTCGGCTCAGCAACACGCGAATGCGTCCGCCTCATAGCGGCTTCGTTCAAGTCGGATTCTCGCCAGCAATCGGTCAATCACTGCCAGGGCGTTTCTCGGTACCAAACAGACCCACAACAAACAGAATGCGGATAGTCGCGCTACGATGGCTACGATTCTTGGCGAGTGCCGGCCACACGGAAGCGATCTTTGCCGGTAGAAACCGGCTACTGGTCCGCGCCGTCCTGGAGATCACCAGTCTGCAGCGATGTAGTCGCGGGGACCGACAAGCGAAAAGAACCTGTATTTCGCTGCGACCGCCCTCAGCAATTCGTCATCTAACATCGGCGGGCGGGGAAAGCGCTGAGGGGGGTCGCCTTTGATAGTATTGGCCGCGAAGGCTTCCACTTCTTAAGCACGTCGGCGAATTTCCATCGTCCGGAGCATTGGGGTGACCCGGGCCAGGCCAAACCGCTCAAAGCGACTTCTGCTGGACTCGTGACGCTTCGGTCAAGCGGCAGAGCCAGGCAGTCTCGATCGCCTTTGAGCGTTGTGGCGCCAACGCTTCGTCCGGCCGTCATGGCCCAGGTAGGAGACCGAAATGATTGTTGCGCAAAATGGCGTCGCGATCCGTCCTGGACTCATGGAGCGGATCTACGACGCACGCCGGCGAAGCGATGCGCTCTTCAGTGTGGTCCGCGCGGGTTCCCTCTATGAGCGGCCGATTCCGGAGCGTCATCGCATCATCTTCTATGTGGGGCACTTGGAGGCGTTCGATTGGAATTTGCTCCACGAAAATATCTTCGGCCTGAAGAGTTTTCATCCCGAATTTGACCTCTTGTTTGCCTTTGGCATCGACCCAGTCAGCGGCGGACTGCCCAGCGATCAACCGTCCGACTGGCCTTCTTTGGATGCGGTGCACGATTACGTAACCAGGGTCCGGGACGCTCTGGACGAGAAGTTGGGCGATGGAGCGCTCGAATCTCGCGCCCAGACAGGCGACGGCTTTCCGGTGGACAGTTTCCTCCACGTGGCAGTTGAGCATCGGCTGATGCATGTCGAGACGCTGGCCTACATGCTGCATCAGTTGCCTCTCGACAAGAAGGTGGTGCAAGGAGAACCACAGAATCCCGACAGCGCTCCGGTGGTTCACCGGATGGTTGAGGTGCCTGCGGGTGTAGCGACACTCGGCCTTCGCCGCGGCTCCGAAAACTTCGGTTGGGACAATGAGTATGAAGCCCACACAGTGGACGTCCCCGCATTTGCCATCGATCAGTACAAAGTGACCAACCGGCAATATCTCGAGTTCATGGCCGCTGGCGGATACGAGACGCGCCGTTTCTGGAGCGACGACGACTGGAACTGGAGAACCGACCACGGGATCTCTCATCCGGCGTTCTGGAAGAAGGCGGGCGATCGTTGGACAGGAGATCGTTGGCTCTACCGGACAATGTTCGACGAAGTACCGCTGCCGTTCGACTGGCCTGTCTATGTGAGCGATGCGGAAGCAAGCGCATACGCTCGGTGGGCGGGGAAGTCGCTCCCTACGGAAGCGGAGTGGCATCGCGCCGCGTACGGCGCGGCGGGTGAATCCGAAAGAACTTATCCATGGGGAAACGAGGCGCCCGGTGCGAGGTTTGGCAATTTCGACTTTCACGGCTGGGACCCCACACCGGTGAACGCGTTTCCCGAGGGTCAGAGCGCTTTCGGCATCGACGACATCCTGGGTAATGGGTGGGAATGGACGTCCACCGTGTTTGCCCCGTTTCCGGGTTTTGAGCCATTTCCGTTTTACCGAGGGTACTCGGCCGACTTCTTCGACGGCAAGCACTTCGTGATGAAGGGAGGCTCGGCGCGCACAGCCGCATGCATGCTCCGGCCCACGTTTCGCAACTGGTTCCAGGCCCACTACCAATATGTGTACGCAGGGTTCCGCTGTGTAAGCCACTGATCGGAGGGATTTGGGAAATGCTTGTCCACGCGATTACGAGCGACCTCACTTACGAATTCGCCTCTGACGTCCGTGCTGGCCTCACGCGGGCGGGACAGAAGGAACTTCCTTCGAAGTACCTTTACGACGACGTGGGCTCGGCTCTGTTTGAGGTGATCAGCCATCTGCCAGAGTACGGACTAACGCGAGCGGATGAGCGTTTACTGCGGCGGCATGCGAGTGACATTGTCGATCGCCTGGCTACTCCGGTTGCCGTAGCGGAGTTGGGGAGCGGCAGTGGCAAGAAGTCTCGCTGGGTGCTCGAAGCGCTCTGCCGGAAGCAACGTACGTTTTACTATCCCGTCGAAATATCCCGGTCAGCCTTGGCGATGTGTGTGCGGGAACTCCGTGATATTGATTCGATCAGCATTCTGGGCTTTGAGCGTGAATACCTCGATGGACTGCTGGAGGTGGCGGCGCAGCGAAAAGGCGGCCAACATCTCTTAGTGTTGTTCCTGGGGAGCACCATTGGGAACTTCGATCGTCCCGCGGGTGTGGAGTTTCTTGCCGAGGTCCGGCGGATTCTGGAGCCCGGCGACTCACTGCTGCTGGGAACGGATTTGGAAAAGCCCAGCACGCAAGTGCTGGCAGCGTACGACGATGAACTCGGAGTGACGGCGGCCTTTAATCTCAACCTGCTGGCTCGCGTCAATCGCGAACTTGATGCCGACTTTGACCTAAGGCAATTCTCCCACATGGCAAGGATCAATCACGAGGCGCGCAGCGTCGAGATGCACCTGCGGTCCAGGCGGCGGCAGACGGTAAGCATCCCGGCGGCAGACGTTCGGGTCGAGTTCCTGGAGGGGGAGACGATCTGGACGGAAAGCAGCCACAAGTATTCGACGGAGGAGATCTTCCAGATGGCGCGTGATGCCGGTTTCCGCTGCGACGCACAGTGGATCGACGAGGAGTGGCCCTTCGCGGAAAACCTGCTCACTGCGGAGTGAGGCGTTTGGCCGGTCGCGCCGGTGCGGGATTTGGGGGGTTAAGAAGACGATGCTCCTGCCCTGCGCCAAGTGCGCAGGTTGATCACGCTGATCACGATGCAGAATACGTTGGCTGGAACAAAACCCAATTGGGCGGTCTTGATGCCAATAATGCACATGATGACGCAATTAACGGTTGCCAGGAGCCAGCCTTCCCAGCACCGGCGTCCGACCAGAATTGTGGAGATGATGGTCAGCACGCAAGAAAGATAATCGAGCCTGAACACGAGTGAAATACCTCCGAATATCATTCTGAGCGCGTGCGGTGTCTGATTCAGTGATGTAGGCCCATTGGTGACATGACCAAGGTCACCGGGCTGACGAATGTATTTTCTCGTTGTCGATGGTGGTGGGGAGTAGCGCAGGCAAAATATTCACTAACACAGGAGGAACCGATGCCGGAAGAATGTACGCACCTTAATCAGATCAAGATCAGAGAAACGAATAAACATGTGTGTGAGGACTGTGCCAAGACCGGGGATACCTGGGTCCACCTGCGCCTGTGCCTGACGTGTGGGCACGTTGGCTGCTGCGACTCGTCCAAGAACAAACATGCCACCAAGCACTTTCACAAAACGCAACATCCCCTGATTCGCTCCATCGAACCGGGGGAAAGCTGGGTGTGGTGTTATGTGGACGAGGTCGAGCCCGGCGAACTGGTGGCCTGAATTTCATCCGCGTGGAAATTGGCAGCTGGGCGCTCGACCGGACACCCGTCCGCTGGTCCCTGATAATTGCGCGACGATAATTGCGCGACCGGGACACAACGTTCGGTATCTAATGCAGTTAATCGGGTGAGAAGCATTCGGGGTTCGATCGGCAAACGGAAAACAATCTCTTTCATTTTTCACCAGTAGGGCTGAGACCACCATGGCGAAACCGATTCTGTTGAGTGTGGACGATGACTCCGATGTCCTGCGCGCGATCGAACGCGATTTGCGCTCGCAGTATGGTGCGGAGTACCGGGTGATCGGGAGTGATTCACCAACTGGGGCGCTGGAACTATTGAAGCAGTTGAAGGTGCGCAACGACGGTGTAGCCCTTCTCCTGGCAGATCAGCGGATGCCGAACCTGGACGGGGTCGGGTTTTTGCGGGAGGCAAGGCAGATTTATCCCGAGGCAAAGCGTGCCCTGCTCACCGCCTATGCGGACACCAACGCGGCGATCAGCGCCATCAATCAAGCCAACATCGATTACTTTTTCATGAAGCCGTGGGATCCGCCAGCCGAACATCTGTATCCCCAGCTGAATGACTTGCTCGATGATTGGCAAGCTTCGTATCGTCCGGCATTCGAGGGCATCCGAGTCTTGGGCACGCGCTGGTCGCCGCGGTCGTATGATCTGCGGGATTTTCTGGCGCGAAACCACGTGCCCTATCAGTGGATCGATGTTGAGCTCTCAGCCAACGACCCGGAAACCAAGCGCCTGCTGGAGGCCTTGGGCCCGGAAGCGAGCAGTCTTCCGGTCGTGCTCTTCTCGGACGGGACAAAACTGCTGGAGAGCGTGCCGGCGGACGTCGCGCAAAAAGTCGGCTTGCGGACGCGCGCGCAAACCGACTTTTATGATTTGGCCATCATCGGCGGGGGTCCGGCCGGTCTGGCTGCGGCGGTTTATGGCGCGTCAGAAGGTCTGCACACGGTGATGATTGAGCGGGAAGCACCGGGGGGCCAGGCCGGAATGAGCTCGCGGATCGAAAACTATCTTGGATTTCCCGCCGGGCTCAGCGGTGGCGATCTTGCGCGCCGGGCGATGGTGCAGGCGCAGCGTTTCGGGGTGGAAATCCTTTCGCAGGAAGCTGTCGGCGTCCGGACCGAGGGGCCTTACCGGATCATCAAGTTCGCCGATAACAACGAGATCTCCTGCCACGCCCTGATGATCGCTACCGGAGTGCAGTGGCGGCGCCTGGAAGCTGCGGGAATCGACCGGTTGCGCGGTGCTGGCGTCTACTACGGAGGAGGCGCCACGGAAACGCTCTCCTGTAAGGGCGAAATCATCTACGTGGTAGGCGGCGCGAATTCAGCCGGGCAAGCCGCCATGAATTTTGCCAAGTACGCGGAACGCGTCGTGATCCTGGTGCGCGGAGAATCGCTCTCCAGCACCATGTCGCAATACCTGGCCGATCAGATTAAAGAGATGCCCAACATTCAACTGTGGACGCATGCCAGCGTGGCCGAGGCGCACGGCGATACGCATCTGGAAGAAATTTCGGTGCTTTGTTCGGACACCGGCAAAGTGGAGCGCGTCCCGGCGAGTGCCATGTTTATCTTTATTGGAGCGCTGCCGCGAACCGACTGGCTGGCGAGCGTTGTCGAGCGGGATGAGCGTGGATTTATCCTGACGGGCCCCGATCTGATCCGGGACGGACAGCGCCCCAAGGGGTGGGCGCTCGACCGGGATCCGTTCCTGCTCGAGACGAATGTTCCTGGCCTGTTTGCCGTGGGCGATGTGCGGCACGGTTCGGTGAAGCGGGTCGCTTCGGGAGTCGGCGAAGGATCGGTTGCGGTTCAATTCATCCATCAATACTTGAGCAAGGTTTAAATGGCCGAGAAATCGGAATTGCGTCGCGTCCCCGTGTTCGCGGACTTGCCGGACGATCAGCTCGCCTGGTTCCTCAGCCAGGCGCAAGAGCTCCGAATCAAGGCGGGCGATAGTTACGTGCGCCAGGGCGATCCCGCGAATGCAATGTTTGTGGTTCTCGATGGCCAACTTGAAGCCCGGGGCGAGTTCGCCGGCGAAGCGTTCGTATTTTCCACGAAGCCGGGTGACGTTACCGGGCTGTTGCCCTTTTCCCGCATGAAGCAGTTTATGGTAACCGGTCGAGCCGTAACCGACAGCCGCATCCTGCGATTTCCAGCAGCGCTGTTTCCTGATCTCGTGCAGAAGATGCCGGAGTTGACTCAGCGGCTCGTGGGTCTAATGTCGGACCGCATCCGTGAAACCACCCGGATCGAACAACAGCGGGACCGGCTGGCTTCGTTAGGAAAGCTTTCCGCGGGGCTGGCTCATGAACTCAATAACCCCGCTTCGGCGGCAAAGCGCGCCACCAGCCAGCTTCGCGACATTCTGAAGCGAATCAAGGACGCAAGTCACGAACTTGGGAGGCGCGATCTCACCTCAGCCCAGAAATCGGAAATCGAGAAGCTGGAAGTTTCGCTGACGCAAGTGGACGGTCCTCCGCCGGACGCGTTGACCGTCAGCGACCTGGAAGACAGAATCGACTCCCTGCTGCGAAGTCACGGCCAGAACGACTTGTGGCAACTTTCGGCTGGTCTTGCCCGGAGGAACGTCAAGCCAGAGGTGCTGGAAATTTTGTTTGGCGCTCTCGAGGCGGGCACGGCCCGTGCGGCGCTGGTGAGGATCGCGGCTTCGGTGGAAGTCGCCGACCTGTTGAACGAAATCGAAAGCAGCACGTCGCGGATCTCAGATCTGGTCGGAGCAATCAAGGAATACACCTACATGGACCAGGCGAAGATCCAGAACGTTGATGTCGTGAAGAGCCTGGAAACCACGCTGACCATCCTGAACCACAAGCTGAAACGGGGCGTAACTGTGCAGCGCGATTATCGGGGCGCCCCTCTTCTGGTGAATTCGTTCGGGAGCGAGTTGAACCAGGTGTGGACCAACATTATCGACAATGCAATCGACGCGATGAGCGGAAAAGGCGAACTGCGAGTGCGGACTTATCGGGACGACGGTTGCGCGGTGGTGGAGATCGGGGACAACGGCCCGGGAATTTCGCCTGAAATCGAGTCCCATATCTTCGAACCCTTTTTCACGACCAAGGGAGTCGGCGAAGGAACTGGGCTCGGCCTTGATACTGTGCAGCGCATTGTAAGGAAGCACAGGGGGAATATTCAGCTGAACTCAAAACCAGGGGATACACGCTTTCAAGTATGGCTTCCGTTGGCGGAAGTTCCGGCCTAGGCGTCTAACCTTTTGTCTGCATAAAATTTCAGGCATATGACCACTCCGGAGCAATACGACGCCATCGTCGTGGGCGCAGGGCAGGCTGGGACGCCACTTTCCATGGCACTGGCTCAGGCCGGAATGCGCACGGCTCTGATCGAGCGAAAACATGTTGGGGGTACCTGCGTCAACGAGGGCTGCACTCCCACAAAGACCATGGTGGCCAGCGGACGCGTCGCCTATTTGGCGCGGCGCGCTGCCGATTACGGCGTGCATACTGGCGCTGTCAATATCAGTGTTGACCTGCAAAGGGTCCGCCAACGAAAGCGCGACATCGTGGACAGCTTTCGCAACGGAAGCCAGTCACGCATCGAGAAGACCGCCAACCTCGAGTTGATCTTCGGGGAGGCCAGCTTTAGCGGTGCAAAAACGGTGGCGGTCTCCGTGAAGGGTGGCTGTCAACGTGCACTCTCCGGCAACTATGTTTTCATTAACGCCGGCACACGTGCCTCCCGCCCCAAACTGGACGGCTTGGACGGCGTTCCGACCCTGGACAATATCTCCATCATGGAACTCGATGCGGTTCCAGGGCACTTGCTGGTGCTGGGCGGCGGCTACATTGGGCTCGAATTCGGACAGCTATTCTGCCGCTTCGGCAGTCGGGTGACGATTGTTCAGTCGGCTGGCCAACTGCTGACCCGCGAGGACCCCGACATTGCGGAAGAAGTTGCCCGGATCCTGCGGCAAGACGGAGTTGAGATCGTGCTGAACGCGAAAGCGACTCGAGTGGGCCAGGCGGATGGTGGAATTCGACTTGAAGTTCAGCAGGAAGGCAAAGCGACCACGCTTGCCGGTTCCCATCTGCTGGTGGCTACGGGGCGAGTGCCGAACTCGGACACTCTGAACCTTGAGGCCGCAGCGATTCAAACCGACGCCCGCGGCTTCATTAAGGTCAACGACCGGTTGGAGACGACTGCGAGTGACATCTACGCCCTTGGCGACATCAAGGGCGGCCCGGCGTTCACGCACATCTCTTATGACGACTTTCGGATCATCCGCACCAATCTGCTCCAGAAGGGGAGTGCCTCGACCAAAGACAGGCAGGTACCCTACGCGGTCTTCATCGATCCGCAACTCGGCCGGGTTGGTTTGACCGAGGTCGAAGCGCGCGGACAGGGCCGCAATATCCGCGTGGCAAAGTTGCCGATGACTTCCGTCGCCCGCGCTCTCGAGGTGGACGAAACGCGCGGCTTCATGAAAGCCGTCGTGGACGCTGAGAGTAAACAGATCCTGGGCGCCGCCATCCTCGGCATCGAGGGCGGCGAAATTATGTCTGCGCTTGAGATTGCCATGATGGGCAAATTGCCTTATACCGCATTGCGCGACGGCACCTTTGCCCATCCTACCCTTGTGGAATCGCTGAATAACCTTTTCATGGCGATGGACAGCGGACAATGATGAGCTGTGCGCAAAATGAGCCACGATCCGCAATCGCCTGCCTTAATGCCAGGCGCCGAGGATACGGCGTAAAAGCACCAGTTCGCCCAAGTGATAGGCGTTGTGATCGGCTGCGAGCAGCGCCTCTCTCAGCACAGTCTGACCGTCGCCGTGTGGAATCGGGGCCAGTAGATCGGTCGATTCATCGGACACCAGTTCGCATAGTGCCTCAAGATCCTTGCGAAACGCTTGCACACTCTGGTCCCAGGCTTTTTCGCTGGGAGGCGATTGAGTGCCGGGCCAGTACCCGTCTGGGAATTCGGGCGATTTGTGACCGGAGTTGCGAGAGAACTCCAAGATGTCCCACTGGGCGATGCGCAGGTGTTCGAGCACTTCCCAAGCCGAATGCTCGGCGCCCTTCGGCCTTTTCCCGCGCAGATTGGCCGGGAAATTCTTGATGGCTGACTCGAAGCCCACATGAGCGTCACCGCCCTTGAGCAGATTGAGCAAATGTTGGCGAAGAGCCTTGTTGTTTGACATTGTTCTTATTCCTTTCCCTTTCAGATTAGCGACTACTTCCTCGTATTTGACCGGGCGAGGGATAGAGGGTGGCTGCCTTGATGTGCACTTCCGGGACGCAAGACAGTCTGGTCAGCGCGATAGCCAAAACGTCGGAGGTCGTCTTTACCGGACCAGTCCCTTTCCCCGCAGGAACTCGTGCACAACTTCCTTCACATCCCGATGTCGGCCGTCGACGGCATAGTTCAGTTGCTGCATCTCTTCATCCGAAATCTTCTCCGCCAGCCCAGCAAGGGCCTGAGTGACCTCCGGATGTTGCTGCAAAACTTGCTCGCGCACCACCGGCACGGCCTCGTAAGGAGGAAAATAGTGCCGGTCATCTTCGAGCACGAACAAATCTAACGCCGGAATCAGGCCATCGGTGGTGTTGCCCGCAGCGAGGTCGATCTGACGATCGCGTAGCGCTCGCGCCAGCAGGCCCAGATCCATCACGCGCGGATTCTCAGCAAAGTGCAGCCCATAGGCTGCTGCCAGACCTTTATAACCGTCCGGCCGCTCCATGAACTCGTAGCCAAACCCGGCCCGCCAATGCGGCGCGAATGCGGCCGCCTGCGACAGTGTTCTGATGTTCAAGTGGCGAGCGTCTTCTCCTCGGATTTCCATGGCAAACGTGTCGTTGAACCCGAATGCCGGACCGAGAGTCAGCCCGAAGCGCCGTTCGTACTCCCTCTTGACCCGCTGATAAACCTCCGCCTTATCGCCCCCGCCTTTCTGCTTGAGAATCGCGGTCAATGCCGTCCCCGTGTATTCCGGATATATGTCGATGCGCCCCGCCAGCACCGCCTGATGGCAGATGTAGGTTCCCGCGAGATAGAAACGCCGTTCCACTTTCAGGTTGGTGTGCGCCTCGATCTGCTGCGCCATGAGTTCGCCCAAAATGAACGACTCGGTAAAGTTTTTGGAGCCGATTACGATGCGGCCAGAATGCGAGGGTGCACAAGCGGGAAGCAGCAGAACCGCCAGCACGAGCGCGAATGGAGTCGAGGGATGGGTCCTCATCATCATTGTCGGCGCAGACGCCTCTCCAGCCATCCCACACTGAGGTCCGCCAAGAGCGCCAGGAGCGCGGCCGGAATTGCTCCCGCAAGAATGACTCGGTTATCCACCGTCGCCAGGCCACGGAAGATAAATTCCCCGAGACCTCCGGCGCCAATTGCTGCCGCGATCGTAGCCAGCCCCACCGAGATGACCACCGCGACCCGCACTCCCGAAAGAATCACGCTGAGCGCCAGCGGCAGCTCTACCTGAAACAAGAGCTGCCTGTCCGTCAGCCCCATGCCGCGCCCTGCCTCCACCACGGCGCTATCGACTCCGCGGATTCCCGCATAGGTGTTCCGAATCATGGGCAGCAGGGCATACAGCGCCAGCGCCAAGACTGCCAGTCGATCCGCGTGGTCTCCCAGCCACGGCACCGGCAGCAGAAATCCGAATAGGGCGAGACTGGGAATCGTCTGGATGATGTTAGCGCTCGCCAGCACCGGCTTGTTCAGTCGCGGGCGATGGGCGATCGCGATACCCAACGGTATGCCGACCAGCATTGCCAGCACCGTGGAGAAACCAACCAGCCAGAGGTGCTGCAGCGTCAGTTCCAGCACCTGGCTGCGGTTCTGCAGGATGAATTGAAATACGTTCATGACGCGCCTCGATCATTGAGCGGCCGATCAGCGACCGACTGCAGTCCATCTGTGAACGCCCTCACATATGCCGACGCCCAGGGGTCGGTGGACCGCAAGAAATCCTTGGGCGCCAGCACCGTGACCAGCCGCCCGGCTTCCATGAGTGCGATGCGCGAGCCGAGCAGCAGCGCCTCCCGAAGGTCGTGCGTAACAAAGATCACGGTTTTATGAAGGCGTTGCTGCAACGACAGAAATTCGCGCTGCAATTCGTCGCGCGTGAGCGGGTCGAGCGCGCCAAAAGGCTCGTCCATGAGCAAGACCTCCGGGTCCGCGGCCAGGGCTCTCGCCACACCCACCCTCTGCCGCTGCCCACCCGATAATTGGTTGGGATACCGTGTGGCTAATTCCGCTGCGAGCCCAACCATTTTCAGCAACTCCTGCACGCGCGCGCGCGTACGTTCCGCGGACCAACCTTCGATCTTGGGGACCAGAGCGATGTTTCGCTCCACAGTGAAGTGGGGAAACAGACCGACGTCCTGGATCACGTACCCGATACTGCGACGCAAAGGAATGAGGTCGCAAGCGCTGTTCGGCACGCCGTTCACCCGCACCTCTCCGGCAGTAGGCAGCAACAGACCATTGACAAGTTTGAGGGTCGTGGTCTTTCCCGAGCCGCTGCGCCCGAGCAAAGCGAGCGTTTCTCCGCGCAGGACTTCCAGATTCAACCCACCGACCACATCTACGCCGGACACGTGGTAGGCCACGCCACGGAATTCAATGACTGGATCCGCTGGGTTCGTTAGAGGCATATGCGCACCAAGCATACCGAAGTTTACAAACCGCGTTGTCGTTCTGTGACGCCCACCGGACTGGCCATCGCCAATTCGATGGATTTTGCCTGGGCGAGGAAGCACAAACTTACGCGGTGCACCGTGTGCGGTGGATTGCTAGGAACCATTGTGAGAGTTACCGATGCGGCGCCCGCCTCGGCCCCCTCGAGGAAATCGGCAGGCCCGTGGCGGGTTTAGCAAGGTTGCGAGCTAGTCGCGGACAGATTATCGTGATTTTGGGCACAGAAAGGCGTTCCGCTTCCGGCATGTCCCCTATAAAGACTGACATCCCGGCTCTACCGTTAAGCCGACAACGTGATTGACTTTCCGAGCGCGGATCAC
>OBLU010004748.1_pt1 | contig 12218 bp, 9 predicted proteins | sample 1518681 | NCBI WGS metagenome assembly OBLU01 (sample SAMEA3539304, study PRJEB22396) | soil metagenome | biome: tundra; feature: field; material: soil | place: USA | collected 2010-05 | depth 0.15 m | reverse complement strand
ATACCCGCACACCGGCTCGCGCGGTTGCGATCACCGTGGGCGGCGAGTCGTTTGACTGGACGGATCGGCTGAGCAGGCGGGTGAAGTCGGCGGTGCCTGAGGCGATTGAGGCAGTGCGGCTCGCACTGCTGGGAGTCCCGGTGGCGGAGCCTGCATTGCACGCGAACTGAGCGGAAGGTCGCGGGGAAGTTAGACTCAGAACGAGGAATCTCGTTCCAATGCCCGCTGCCAAGCGACCCGCCCCGCGACAACCTGCTGTTGCACCTCCTCAAAAGGACACTCCTGAGATCGTCGATCCGGGCTGGCTGCTGAAGGCGCTTGGCGTTTGCCTGGTCGCGGCGCTGGTGTGTGCGTGGCTGACTGCGTGCCTGCTGGTGTATCAGGGCGAGTGGCAACTGATGCTCCATCCTTCGCGCACGGTCGACCGGACTCCGGCGAGCGTTGGCCTGGCCTATACGGAGGTTGCGTTCGGCGCGGCGGAGACGGGGCAGCCCCGGCTGACGGGCTGGTGGATTCCTGCCGACGCGCCGGGCGGATTGCAGGGCAAATACGCGGCTTACACTTTTCTTTATCTGCATGGCGGAACTGGCTCGCTTTCGGATGCGGTGCCTGCGCTGGCCCGGCTGCACCGCGCCGGTCTGAACGTGTTTGCGTTCGACTATCGCGGGTTCGGGATGAGCGATGCGTCGGCTCACCCCAGCAGCGGGCGTATGGCGGAAGATGCGGCGGCGGCGCTCGACTACCTGACGGCCACGCGGCACATTGCGGAGCGGGACATTGTCCCGTATGGAGCGGGGCTGGGCGGGTCGCTTGCGGCCGGTTTGGCGCTTGGCCATCCTGAGCTGCCGGCGGTGGTGCTGGATAATCCCGATCCCGATCCTGCGGCGGCGGCAGTCGCGGCGCATCCTTCCCAACTGCTTCCGGTGCGACTGCTGTTTGGCGACCAGTTCGATGTCGCCGGGCCACTGGGCAAGCTGGCGACGGCCAAGCTGCTGATCGCTGGGGGGCCCGGCTGCGTGGAGGCGGCATGCGATCCGAAGGCGATGGAGACGCTGTTTCGCGGGGCTGCCAGTCCGCGATTCGCGGTGATGCTGCCTCGGGGTGGGGGCGAGGCGGACCTGCAAACGGCGCTGGCGAGGTTTCTGGACCAGTCTCTGGCAGGCAAGTAGTGTTTTTCTTTTTACCTCTGGACGTAAAATCCCTGTTTTGAACAGGTTGGAGGGTATGCTTGTCGCCAAAATATTACAAACAAAGCAGTTACCTCCAAAATATTCAAAGTAAATGGGTTATGGGTTGGTGAACCCTATGTAGACCGCAAAATATTCTAAACATGAGGCTTATCGGTAAAATCTTCCAAACAAAAGGGATAGGCCCGGCGGGTGGCCGGGCCATACTCTTTTTTGTTTATTTGCTAATACCATTATACGGGATGAACCATAACTCCCATGCCAAATAGTTTTTGGGCGGAAGTAATTGATGGGATGGGAGATAAAAAGTATTTTGTGAGCCGCGGGGGCTTGACACAATTCGGGGTGTGGAGCGGAAAGGGCGAGGACAAATGCGGAGATACTGGACTGCTCCCAGTCCAGAACGACGGCCTGCGGGGAGTGACGCCAGGGCAGTCGAGGGAACCTCGACGTCGGGGTGCATCGTGAGGGGCGGTTAAGGAGTGAAGGCCCCCGGTGATCTGGGGGCCTTACTAGAAGGTGGGGAGGGGTCGTGCGGATAGGGGAAGCCGGAACTGTGGGAACTGCTAGCCCGACATATTGTTGTTACATCCCATAAGACGCCGTCGTCAAGCAAAAGTTGCCTAAAATACCTTAAAATGTATTTTAATTCATCTTGGATTCTAAAAACTGAATAACCCAGGTGCCCACTCAGAGAACGGTTTGTTGATTCTATTACTGTTAGGCTCTGATCGACTCGAGACGAGCATTCCGAGGGCGATTACCGATTATGGAAGATGGATGCCGACCGAGCGCTGGACGTTATCCGGCTGGCGGGTGCGAAATCGCCTTTCCTTGGAATAGGCGATCTCTTGGACGTCTCGGTATCGTGGGTACGCTGCGCTGCCGCAGTGGCGTCGAGGGCTGTCGTGGTGACGGCGGACGGGATCGCGGCGGTCGTGCCGGCGAAGCTGACGGGGCCTGCGGAGAAGTAGGCAGCGTCAGGAGAGTGGGAGGCGCATGGCGAGGGCATCGTCCTCGGGGTCGCGGTAGTAGCGGGGGCGGCGGCCTGTCTGGGTGAAGCCCAGCGCGGTGTAGAGAGCGATGGGGCCGGCGCTGGCGGCGCGGACTTCGAGGATGATTTCGGTTGCGCCGTGGGCGCGGGACCAGTCGAGCACGGCGTGGCAGAGGGCGCGGCCGATGCCGAGGCGGCGGGAGTTGGTGTCGACTGCAATGGATTCGAGTTCGGCGAGTTGGACGGCTTCGCCGGGGGACGGGTGCAGGAGTCCGACCGCGAAGCCGACGAGGGTCTCGCCTTTCATCGCCGCAAAGATGCAGCGTCTCGGCTGGGCGGCGGAGGTGTCGAGGATAGCTGCGTAGGTGGCGGCAGGCCAGTGGGGGGCGAACTCCGTGGCGCGCTCGAGCGCGACGATCGGCACAAAGTCCGTGGGGACGGCGGGGCGCAGTTGAACTTGCGTCATCGCGTGGGCATTCCGGCGATGGGCTTCGCTGAGGTGGTGGGCTTGGCGAAGATTTCGGCGTCGGTGCGGCGGAGGTAGTTGGCGTCGAGGGTGGCGGGGTCGTCGAAGTCCTGGTGCTGGATGCGGCGGAGCGCCAAGGGGAGTGCGTCGGCGGCGGTGGGCTCGGCGAGGAGTTGCGGGTTGAGTATGGCGATGGATTCGGCTACGGCGGGCTCGCATGCGACGACTTGCGTCGAGGGATCGAGGCGGTGGGCGGCGAGGAGCTCGTCGCGGGTAAGAAGGGCTTCGCGCTGACAGACCCCGTCGAGGTAGAGGCCGGAGTATAACTCGTTGCGGCCGGCGTCGAGGAGGGCTCGGATTGGGGTGACGGCGGGCGGGCCGGCGAGGTGGGCGAGGACGGCGAGGCGGGAGATGGCGAGGAGCGGGAGGTTGAGGGCTTCCGCGAGGCCCTTGGCGGCGCTGAGGCCTACGCGAACTCCAGTGAAGGAGCCGGGGCCGTGAACGACGGCGATGGTCTCGAGTGAGGCGAGCGGGGTGTGAGTGCGGGTGGCGAGGTCCTTGATGGTGAGGACGAGGCGCTCGGAGGCAGTGCGGCCGGGGAGGCTGGCGGTGTCGAGGATTGCGGGGCCGTCGGCGAGGGCGATACTGCCGGTTGCGCCGCAGGTGTCGATGAGCAGGATCTTCATTCCGCCAATGTCGCTCGGGGCATCCTTACTTTGGCCTCAGACTACGGATGATAAATGACAGCTCGGTCCAGTCCGGTCCCTTTCGGTAAGTAGTCACTCCATATCCCCAAAGCGTTCGGCTCTGTCCCACGAAAGTCTGAGTTTCTTTGCAGAGCAATTGTGCCATTCTAAAGGACGATATTAGAACGTGAATATTCCTGCATCCATTGTCGGCTGAATGACTTGACACTCAAGAAGATTGCACTTTACTGGCTATCCTCCCTGCCGCATTTTTGGCGCAACACGTCTCCAGTCCGCACTCGGCCTGGATTGCAGGTCTCGTTACAAGGAGCAAGACCATGAAGATTGCAGACAACTCAAAGGGTCATCGATCCATGCTCGCGCGGATGCGCTCTTTCCGCGATTCGGGCACCCAAGGGTCGGCGCTGGTTGAAATGGCGCTTTCGCTGCCCATCATGCTGACGGTTATGACCGGTATATTTTCGTTCTCGCTCGCCCTGTGCCAGAAGTTGGAGTTGGCCGAGGCGGTCAGCAACGGCGGACGCATTCTCGCCGTTGATCGAGGTGACCCAAACCCGTGCAGTAAGGTTACTAATGCAATTTACGCAGGGGCGCCTACCTTGATTCAAGGTAAAATGAGTTTGACTTTTGTGCTGAACGGGGTTACGAGTTCTGTGCAGAACGGGACTTGGACTGGGACATCCTGCGCCGGCACCGGGGGCTTAGCGAACACAAATATGGTCCAGGGTGGAAACGCGCAAATAACGGCGACTTATCCCTGCGTTATTTCTGTCTTCAGATTCGCTTATCCCAACTGTACGCTTACCCAGCAACTCACTGAGGTCGTGCAATGAACGGGCGGGGCAACGCTTGTTCCCTGCGGACACTGCAAGAGGAGAGCGGACAGGTTCTCCCGTGGGTGGCGCTGTTGATGGTGCTGTTTCTCGGGATGGGCGGCCTGACCATCGATCTCGGCCAGGCCTATGTGGCCTACCGGGAGTTGCAGGCATCGACGGATGCGGCGGCGTTGTCGGGAGCTTACGCTTTGACGCTACCCACCGCCACGACGGCGACGGTTAAGGCTGCTGCCGCAGCCTACAGTTCGGTAGGCAGCGGCGCGAACGCCAATATGAATCTGCCGAACGCTACAATTGCGACGACACCGGAGTGCTCGAGCTTCGTGACGAATCTTGGAATTGGTTGTACGGCCTCCAGTACGGGCGATAACGCGCTCGTCGTGGTGCAGCAGGCTGTGATACCGACACACTTCATCCGCATTCTTTCGGTGTTTGGCGTTAATAGTGCGAAATCCCTCACGCTCACCGCTGTGTCCACCGCCGGTCTGACGGGAACGGCCAAGCAATATAACGTTGCCATCGTCCTAGATACGACGGCTTCGATGGCCTCAAGCGACAGCGACGCCAGTTGCAATAGCACGAGGATCGCTTGCGCGCTAAGTGGGGTGCAGACGCTGCTGAAGTCGCTTACGCCGTGCACCGCGACGAGCACCGCAACGAGTTGCACTTCGTTCGATACGGTAAGCCTGTTCACGTTTCCTCCCGTGCAGGCGAACACCGCGTCAAATGACACGACCTGCCCCACCAGCAATCCTACGATCGTGCCTTACACCACGCCCGTCCCTGGGTCAGCCTGGTCGGCACCTACGGGCAAAACCGGGACCTACCAGATATCAAGCTACCTAAACAATTACAGTTCTACCAACCAAAGTGGTGGAGCATTGAACACCTCTTCTGCGCTCACGATTGCAACCGGGAGCGGCGGTTGCAAGGGCCTGCAAACTCCTGGCGGCGATGGGACGTACTTCGCGGGAGCGATCTATGCGGCGATCTCCTCTCTTGCCTATCAGCAGAGCCTCAATACCAACTCCCTGAACGCGCTGGTGATTCTGAGCGATGGAGATGCCAGCAGTAGCAAGATTACGGCGTCGAACGGTGAAACATTAACGACGACCGGCAAGTATCCCTCTCTCATCGATCAATGCCAGCAGGCCGTTACCGCGGCACAGTCCGCGCCTAGCAATACCACGGTTTACTCCATCGCGTACGGAGCATCCTCCTCAGGATGTTCGACGGATGTACCGAATATCTCTCCCTGTACGACCATGCAGGAAATGGCGACGACCGCTTCGGATTTTTTCTCAGACGCGACTGCCGCCCAAAACAAGGGGCAGTGCTTGTCGAGCGCTAATCCTAGCCTGACTCTGGACCAGATATTCCAACATGTAGCGATCCAGTTCTCGTCGTCCCGGCTGATTCCCAATGGTTCGTAGCCAGGCTAAGCTGAGCGGGATTCGTGTGCCTGCGTGACTGGGCTGGTTGGATGAAAATTTGGGTTGGACGTGAAGCCTGGCCGCGATCAGCGAGGGTTGAAGGCTCCCCCGCGCGATCTGCTATGGATGTCTCCTAAAATCCTCTTCCAGAGCGAGTAGAGGGACTCTGCAACAACCGAATCGACTGCCCCACAACTCGCCCGGGCGTGACGTTTCTGCGCGGTGCAATTATGGTTAGAGAGGGGTGTGCGAAAAAGCCCCTTGACGATTGCAGCGAAGAAACCTTGCACGGAAGAGAGCTGGGACACCCGAATGACCACGAAGACTGAAGTGCCCGCGAAGGCGGATTTTTCCGCGGAGTTGGCGGAGTGGATTGAGGCGTTCGACGAAGTTGTGGCGGAGGAGTGGGAGAACGCCACGGAACTGCTGAAAGCTCTGCGGCAGAGGGGCCGCGAGGCGGGCGTCGCTGCGCCGAATGAGTTTGCGACGCCGTTCTGCAACACGATTCCGAAGCACGATGAGGTTCCCTACCCCGGCGACCGGACTCTGGAGAAGCGGATCGAGGCGCTGATTCGCTGGAACGCGATGGCGATGGTGCATGGGCAGAACAAGAAGGACCCGGGGATTGGCGGGCATATTTCGACGTACTCCTCGCAGGCGACGCTGCAGGAGGTGGGATACAACCACTTCTTCCGCGCGAAGTATATTGCGGAGGATGGGAGCGAGCAGCCGGGGGATTTTATTTATCACCAGGGGCATGCGTCGCCGGGCGTGTATGCGCGGAGCTACCTGCTGGGGCGGTTGAATGACGACCATCTGAAGAACTTCCGGCACGAGCTGCGGGACACGCCGGGGCTGTCGAGCTATCCGCATCCGTGGCTGATGCCGGACTTCTGGAATTTTCCGACGGTGTCGATGGGGATTGGGCCGCTGAATGCGATCTACCAGGCGCGGTTTATGCGGTACCTGGAGAATCGCGGGCTGCTGAAGCCGGTGAACCGGAAGATCTGGGCATTCCTGGGCGACGGCGAGACGGACGAGGTGGATACGCTGGGCGCGATCTCGCTGGGTGCGCGGGAGAAGCTGGACAACCTGATCTTCATCGTGAACTGCAACCTGCAGCGGCTGGATGGGCCGGTGCGCGGGAATAAGCGAATCATCGATGAGTTGGAGGGCGTGTTCCTCGGCGCTGGGTGGAACGTCATCAAGGTGATCTGGGGCTCGGATTGGGATGAGCTGTTCGCACGCGATCATAGCGGGCTGCTGCTGCGCCGGATGTCGGAGTGCGTGGATGGCGACTTCCAGACCTACAAGGCGAAGGATGGGGCGTATCTGCGGCAGCATTTCTTCGGGAAGTATCCGGAGCTGCTGGAACTGGTGAAGGACTATACGGACGATCAGTTGATTCATCTGCATCGCGGCGGCCATGACCCGGTGAAGGTCTACAACGCGTACAAGCGCGCGGCCGAGCACAAGGGCGGCCCGTCGGTGGTGCTGGCGATGACGGTGAAGGGGTACGGGCTGGGGTCGGCGCAGGCTCGGAATGCAACGCACAGCGAGAAGAAGCTGGGGGACGATGCGCTGGCGGCCTTTGTGAAGCAGTTCGACATTCCAATTCCGGAGGAGTCGGCGCTGAATGCGACGCCGTACCGGCCGCCGCAGGACTCGCCGGAGATGGTGTACATGCAGCAGAGGCGCGCGGAACTGGGCGGGTATCTGCCGATGCGGACGGTGCCGGCGAGCACGTTCAAGGCGCCGGAGCTGAGCTTCTTCAAGGAGTGGACGGATGGGTCCGGCGGGCGCGCGGTTTCGACGACGATGGGATTCATCTCGATGCTGCGCGGGCTGCTGAAGGATGCGACGATCGGCAAGCTGGTGGTGCCGATTGTGCCGGACGAGGGACGGACATTTGGGCTGGAGTCGGTGATCCGGCAGGTGGGGATTTATGCGCCGGAGGGTCAGCGGTACACGCCGCACGACAAGGATATGCTGCTGTTCTATCGCGAGGAGCAGGACGGGCAGATTCTGGAGGAAGGGATTACCGAGGCGGGATCGATGGCTTCGTTTACGGCTGCGGGGCAGTCGTATTCGACGTACAAGGTGCCGACGATTCCCTTCTACATGTACTACTCGATGTTCGGGTTCCAGCGGATCGGGGACATGGTTTGGGCTGCGGCGGATGCGCGCTGCAAGGGCTTCCTGATGGGCGGCACGGCCGGGCGGACGACGATGCTCGGCGAAGGGTTGCAGCATCAGGACGGACACAGCCATGTGCTGGCGAGCACGGTGCCGACGTGCGTGAGCTACGATCCGGCGTTTGTGTATGAGCTGGCGGTGGTGGTGCAGAACGGCCTGAAGCGGATGTATGAGGACATGGAGGACTGCTTCTTCTACATCACGATGTACAACGAGGACTACGCCATGCCGGCGATGCCGGCGGGCTGCGAGGAAGGAATCCTGAAGGGGATTTACAAGTTCCGCGCGGCTGGCGCAGTCAAGGGCGGGAATGGAGAGGCTACGGTGCAGTTGTTTGGGTCGGGGCCGATTCTGAACGAGGTACTGCGCGCGCAGGAGATTCTGGCGGAGAAGTATCAGATCGCTGCCGACGTGTGGAGCGTGACCAGCTACACGGAGTTGCGGCGGGAGGCGATTGCGACCGAGCGCTGGAACCGCCTGCATCCCGCGGAGCCGGAGAGGAAGACGTACATCGAGACTGCGCTTGCAGGCGCGAAGGGACCGATCATTGCAGCGAGTGACTATATGAAGTCGCTGCCGGATGTGCTGGCTCCGTGGCTGAACGAGAACGGCAAGTGCCGGCTGGTGACGCTGGGGACGGATGGATTTGGGCGCAGCGATAACCGCGAGCATTTGCGGCGGCACTTCGAGGTGAATGCGGAGTCGATTGCGGGAGCGACGCTGTCGCGTCTGGCGCGCGAGGGGAAGATGAAGGGGAAGAAGGCTCAGGCGGCGTTGGCGGAGCTGGGACTCGATGTTGAGGCCCGGGACCCGGCGCGCGCATGATGGCGGACGGAGCGGACGCAGGGGCCGCGTGGGAGAATCCGCTGATTCCGAATGCACGGCTGCGGCAGATTTATCTGGCGATGAAGCGGGCGCGGATGCTGGCGCGAGCGCTGCCGGCTGGATGCGGTAAGGCCACGCTGGGGCTTGAGGCTTGCCTGGTGAGCGCGGCCGTGGATCTGGGGCCGGGCGACCTGGTGAGCGATGGGTTGGGCGGCGGCGTGGTGGACTTTCTGCGCGGAGCGGCGCTGGGCGAGGTTCTGCGGCCGGGTGCAGCGAAGAAGAAGCGCGGCCCGCTGGCGAACTGTGGCGGAGCGGTACGGCTTGCGGCGGCGGCGGGGACTGCGGAACGAATGTGGGCGGCGGTGGGCGCGGCTGCTGCGTTGAAGGCTGCCGCGGCAAGAGCAAAGACCGAGGCCAAGGCGAAGGATGTGACGGCGGAGCAGGCGGGCGTGGTGGTGGTATTCGTGCTGCCGGAGCAGGTGCCGGCTGGGCTTTGGCGAAAGGCGCTGACGTTCGCGCATGAGCAGGAATTGCCAGCGCTGTTTGTGGTGCTGCCGGGGAAGCGCGGAAAGGCGCTGGGCCGGGTGAGCGCCCTGGCGCTGCGGTGCGGCGTGCCGGGAATTCCCGTGGACGCAGACGATGCAGTGGCGATCTACCGCGTGGCCCAGGAGTCGATTGGGCATGCACGGATTGGCGGCGGGCCGGCTGTGATCGAGTGCGTGCCCTTTGTGGTTTCAGGAGCGGCGGGAAAAGCGGCGGATGCGATTGCAGGACTCGAGGGGTACCTGGTGGAACGGAAGGTGGCAACCCGGTCGTGGATGGACGGCGAGGCGAGGTCGTTTGCGAAGCGGTTGGCGATCGAGAACGCTGCATCCAAGTAGGGATGACACGAGTCTGGCGCGGGCGGCTTCCCTGCCCCGATGAGGTGGGACGCGAGCGAAACGACTGCTGCGTGCGCAGTTACACTGGAGAGGTGATGGACCGGAGTCTCGAGATGCGAGTGCGGACGGGAGTGCGGCTGTTGCTGGTTGGCATGGCGAGCCTGGGGCTGGGTTTGGGGACTGCGCGGGCCGATCCGCAGACGGCGCCTGCACCGACTCCGGCGACTGCTCCCGCGCAGACCACGCCGGCGCCGACTCCGGAGAACCAGGACAAGATTGAATCGCTGCCGGCGTACGGGCGGAAGCCTGCCGCTGAGCCGCAGCCTGCACCCGCAGCGCCGACGCAACCCGAGCCGCAGACGATGCCGGCGCCGCAACCGGCTCCTCCGCCGGTGGTGACACAGGCGCCGCCCTCGCAACAGACTCCGTTCACGGCGTTGCCCGCGTACGGGCCGCCCGACTTGCAGGTCCACACGCCGGGAGACAAGCTTGGCAGCGCGTATATTCCGGTGGACAGCTGGGTGTATCCGGCGATGATGCGGCTCTACTCGTTGGGATACCTGGACACGATGTACGTGTCGATGCGGCCGTACACGCGGCGCAGTGCGCTGCACATTCTGCAGAAGTCAGAGGACGCGATTCTCGGGAGCGACGACGGCCAGGCGCAGGAGATTCTTTCCGCGCTGTTGAACGAGTTGACCGAGGAAGGGATCACCGACGGTGCGATTGCGGCGTCGCAGCGCGGGACGGTGTATGGGGTGCAGTCGGTGTACGCGCGGGTGACGGGAGTTTCGGGCTCGATTCTGCAGGACAGCTTCCACCTGGGGCAGACGTTTTCGAACGACTATGGGCGCCCCGAGGAGCCTGGGTTCAACAGCATTCTTGGCTTCTCGACGCTGAATGAACGGGGACCCTTCTCGCTGTATGTGCGGGGCGAGTATCAGCATGCGCCGGGTGGGCCGGGATACTCCCTGGGGCTGTCGTCGCAGCTTTCGAACACCGACGAGATTCTGTTTGCTCCGCCGAATTCTCCGCAGGCGACGATTCCGACGGGGCCGATCGCGGCGCAGAATCCGTTTCGGGCAGTGGAGGCGACACTGTCGTATCACATCCTGGGGCATGAGATTTCGGCCGGAAAATCGGACGCATGGATTGGCCCTGCGATGGGCGGCTCGATGGAGTGGTCGAATAACGCGGAGAACATTTACTCGTTCCGGTTCAATCGGGTGGAGCCGATCCGGATCAAGTATCTCTCGCGGCTGCTGGGGCCGGTGCGGTACGACTTTTTCTATGGCAGCCTGAAGGGACATACGGCGCCGAACGATGACTGGGTGCACTCGGAGATCTTTTCGTTCCGGCCGACGCGAGACTTCGAGTTTGCGTTTCAGCGGACGATCATCTTCGGTGGCGCGGGGCATGAGCCGGTGACGCTGCATACGTTTCTAAAGGGATTCTTCGACACCAACGATACGGCGGTGGGGGAGAAGTTATCGCGGACCGACCCGGGGGCGCGGTTTTCTGCATTCAATTTTTCGTATCGGCTGCCGTTTGTGCGGAACTATCTGACGCTGTATGCGGACTCGGAGTCGCATGACGATCTGACACCGGTGTCGGCTCCGCGGCGGGCGGCGTATCGTCCGGGGATTTTTCTGTCGCAGTTTCCCGGGGCGAAGCGGCTGGACCTGAGAGTGGAGGGCGTGTCGACGGACTGCTCGACGCTGGTGTGCGTGAACGGCAGCCACCAGTATGTCGAGAACGCCATGCAGAAGCAGGGATACACGAATAAGGGTTTGATCCTGGGCGACTGGATTGGGCGCGAGGCGAAGGGCGGCCAGGCATGGCTGACGTATCACCTTTCGGGCAATGAGTGGGTGCAGGTGGAGTATCTGAACAAGAAGACGGCGAAGGATTTTATTCCGGGCGGGACGACGCAGAACCAGTTCACGGTGGATGTGGTGAAGCGGATCGGGCCGGACGTCGAGGTGAATGCGCGGTTCCAGCACGAGGGTTGGAAGGCGCCGATTTATCTGCCGGGCGCGCAGAACGACAATGCGTTTTCGCTGCGGGTGACGTTCTTCCCCAAGCTGCGAACGAGCGGGCAGTAAGCGGGCAAGCGGCAAAGACGAACTACGGAGATTCTGAGCTGCGCTCAGAATGACGGCCTCTCTTAATGAACGACGGCGGTTTGATGGGTGACCGCCGGTTTGGATGAATGACGGTGGTTGGGATGACGCACCGTTTGGGCTATTTCGGTTGCGCGTCGACGCAGGACTGGAAGTAAGCGAGAGATTTTTCGAGGCCCTGGCGGAGGACGATGGCCGGTTCCCAGTGGAGCAGGGTGCGGGCCTTAGTGATGTCGGGGCGGCGGCGGGCGGGGTCGTCCGGCGGCAGAGGCTGGTGAATAATTTCGGACTTTGAGCCGGTGACGCTGAGGACTTCGCGGGCGCACTCGAGCATGGTGAACTCGGTGGGGTTGCCGATGTTGACGGGGGCATGCTCGGCGGACGCGGCGAGGCGAACGATGCCGTCGATGAGGTCGGAGACGTAGCAGAAGCTGCGGGTCTGGAGGCCATCGCCGTAGACGGTAAGGGGCTTTCCGGCGAGGGCCTGCATCATGAAGTTGGAGATCACGCGTCCGTCGTTGGCCTGGAGGCGCGGGCCGTAGGTGTTGAAGATGCGGACCATGTGGGTGT